>ENA-UOWJ01000121-UOWJ01000121.1-bioreactor-metagenome-genome-assembly--contig:-NODE-121-length-62378-cov-32.855350_pt1 | contig 62378 bp, 54 predicted proteins | sample MGYA00238156_ERZ761611 | MGnify/ENA primary metagenome ERZ761611 (study PRJEB28900, sample SAMN06268034) | bioreactor metagenome | isolation source: Joint BioEnergy Institute, California, USA...
CTCGAATATTCGCGAACGAACGTCCTTCTGGAAATTTGATGCGTGGAGCCTGAAGATCAGGGAAGAAGGTTTTCATTCAGGGGCAAAAAGAGTACAATAGGCGTATTGTCAAAATCTTGTTTTCGAAGGATGAAGCGAACTATGTCAAAAGCAAACATCGGCGTCGTCGGCATGGCCGTCATGGGACGCAATCTCGCCTTGAACATCGAGAGCCGCAGGTTCACGGTGGCGGTGTACAACCGTTCCCGCGAGAAGACGGACGATCTGATGAACACGGACGGCAAGGGCAAAAACCTCGTGCCGACTTATTCGGTGGAACAGTTCGTCGCCGCCCTGGAGAAGCCGCGCAAAATCCTGATCATGGTCCAGGCCGGGTCGGGCACGGACGCGACGATTCAGTCGCTCCTCCCGCACCTGGACAAGGGCGACATCATCATCGACGGCGGCAACGCCTACTTCCACGACACCCAGCGCCGCAGCAGGGAGCTGACGGAGCAAGGGTTCCACTTCATCGGCACCGGCGTCTCCGGCGGCGAGGAAGGCGCGCTCAAAGGGCCGGCGATCATGCCGGGCGGCCCGCTGGAGGCGTACAAGCTCGTCGAGCCGATTCTGACGGGCATCTCCGCGAAGGTGAACGGCGATCCGTGCTGCACGTACATCGGTCCGGACGGCGCCGGGCATTACGTGAAGATGGTGCACAACGGCATCGAATACGGCGACATGCAGCTCATCTGCGAAGCGTACCAGCTGCTGAAGGACGTGCTCGGCTTGTCCACGGACGAGCTGCACGCCATCTTCAGCGAATGGAACAAGGGCGAGCTCGACAGCTACCTGATCGAGATCACCGCCGACATCTTCTCCAAGAAGGATCCGGAAACGGGCAAGCCGATGGTCGACGTCATTCTCGACTCCGCCGGCCAGAAGGGCACCGGCAAGTGGACGAGCCAGAGCTCGCTCGATCTCGGCGTGCCACTGTCGATCATTACCGAGTCGGTGTTCTCCCGCTTCCTGTCCGCGATGAAGCAGGAGCGCGTCGCCGCCAGCAAGGTGCTCAAAGGACCGCAGAAGGCGCCGTTCCAGGGCGACAAGGCGGCGTTCGTGGAGAGCGTGCGCAAGGCGCTGTTCGCCAGCAAGATCTGCTCCTACGCCCAAGGCTTCGCGCAAATGCGCGCGGCTTCGGAAGAATACAATTGGAACCTGCAATACGGCAACATCGCGATGATCTTCCGCGGCGGCTGCATCATCCGGGCGCGCTTCCTGCAGAACATCAAGGACGCCTACGACCGCGACCCGGGCCTGAGAAACCTGCTGCTCGACGAATACTTCAAGAACGTCGTCGAATCGTATCAGGACGCTTGGCGCGACGTCGTCGCCACGGCCGTCCGCCACGGCATTCCGGTGCCCGCGTTCGCGAGCGCCCTGGCGTATTACGACAGCTACCGTTCCGAACGGCTGCCGGCCAACCTGCTGCAGGCGCAGCGCGACTACTTCGGCGCGCATACGTTCCAGCGGGTGGACAAGGAAGGCACGTTCCACCACCACTGGATCGAATCGTAAGTGGCGTCAGGGGAGCGCATTCCTCAGCAGGGTGCGCAGATGCTCCGAGTCTTCGCCGCACAGCGAAGGCCGGCGCAGCAGTTGCATGGCCAGCTCCGCGTAGCTGGCGAAGCAGGCGAGCAGCCGCGGCCGATCGAGCCCCGTCCATTCGGGCGCTCCTTCGGCCATTTTTCGTTTCATGTCGTCAAGCGCCCGGATCAAATCTTCCCTGCGCAGAGGGTAAGCGGGATCGAGCAAACGGCGCCACAGGTCGCTCTCGTAGCGGGCGCCGGCTTCCGGCGGGTTGGGGATCGACTCCATAGCAGGCATCATCCTTTGCGAGCAGGCTTGGCCATTCCAACGCATTTCTGCCATTGTTATCCATATGCGAAAGTGACGGATTTATACCTGATGCGCGATGTGCTATGATAAAGCTTGCGGATTTCATAGGTTTGTTCAACAGCTTTTTGCAGGAACAACGGTGAATCGGGCGGCAATTCCGCGATCGGAACGACGATCCGCTCCCAAGCGCGCCTTTCTCGCCGGACGGTTACTGGGAAAAACGGAGAAGACGGAAGTGAGCGGTTTGCGATCAATACCAAAAAATATTATCATCGTCGGCTTCATGGGGACGGGCAAATCGACGGTCAGCCGGCTGCTGGCCGACCGGCTCGGCTGGAGCCGCGTCGACACCGACGACGAGATCGTCCGCCGGGCGGGCAAGCCGATTCCGGCCATCTTCGCGGAAGACGGCGAAACCGCCTTCCGGGATCTTGAAAGCCGGGTGGTGGCGGATGTGCTGGCCCGCGGGGAGCAGGTCGTCGCCACGGGCGGAGGCGCCGTGCTGCGCGAGGAGAACCGGCGGCGGATGCTGGCGGGCGGCTGGGTCGTCGCTCTGACGGCCGACCGCGGGAGCCTGCTTGCGCGCGTGGCCGCGGGCGGCGACGCGACCGGCCGGCCGCTGCTGGCCGGCGACGCGGCGGAGCGGATCGACACGCTGCTAAGGACCCGGCGGCACGCGTACGACTTCGCGCACGCGGCCGTCGACACGTCCGGGCGTTCGCCGGAAGCGGTCGCGGAGCTGCTGCTTCGCTGGGCGCAGCCGGTTACAGGCTCTCCCAGGCGAGCATGCCGCCCTCAAGGTTGACGGTCCGGTCGAAGCCCAGTTGCGACAGGTAGTCGCACACCCGGCCGCTCCGGTTGCCGCTGCGGCAGATGAAGACGACCTCGCGGTCGCGGGGAATCTCGTCCAGCCGCGCGGGAATTTGCCCCATCGGAATGTGGACGGCGCCTTCGATCATGCCGTAGGCGACTTCGTCGTCCTCGCGGACGTCGATCATATACGGTATGTCGCCGGCGTCCAGCCGGGCTTTGAGCCGCTCGGCCGTCGTCGTGGCGTAATCGCTCATGCATCATGGCTCCTTTCGTCGCCCGCGGAAAGCGGGCGCGCCCGAATGAAGCGGGGCGCTTCGTCGCTTGTTACACGGGTTTCTGCCCTCATCATAATGAACCGTTCGACGCACTGTCAATGCGTAGTGCCGTCTGCCGGGACCAATCGTCTTGAAGAGGAGAGTCGCCATCCATGGATATGATCGTTACCCCCACCCGGAAGCTGCAAGGAGACATTCAAGCGCTGTCTTCCAAAAACTACACGACCCGCTACCTGCTCGTCGCCGCGCTGGCGGAAGGAACGAGCACGATTCGATTTCCGGCCCATAGCGAGGACAGCGACGCGCTGCGGAACTGCCTGCGCGACCTCGGCGCCGTCATCGAGGAAGACGACGAGAAGATCGTCATCACCGGCTTCGGCCGGCATCCGCGTCCGGTCCGCGAGCTGAACGTCGGCAACGCCGGCGCCGTGCTGCGCTTCCTGATGTCCGTCGCGTCGCTGCTGCCGGAGGTGACGTTCGTCAACGCCTACCCGCAGTCGCTCGGCAAGCGTCCGCACGACGATCTCATCGCCGCGCTGCAGAGCATGGGCGTTCAGATCGAGCATCAAAGCGGCCGCCTGCCGATCACGATTCGCGGCGGCCGTCCGCGCGGCGGGCACATCCGGGTGTCGGGCAGCGTCAGCTCCCAGTTTCTCAGCTCGCTGCTGTTCCTCGCTCCGCTGCTGGAAGAAGACAGCGAGATCGAGGTGCTCCACGAACTGAAGTCGAAAGTCGTCGTCGGGCAGACGCTGGAAGTGCTGGAGCAGGCCGGCATCGCCGTCGAGGCGTCCCCCGACCTGATGCGCTACCGCGTGCCGGGCCGTCAGAAGTACCGGGCGCAAGAATATACGGTGCAGGGCGACTACCCCGGATCGGCCGCCATTCTGGCCGCTGCCGCCGTCACCGAGTCGGACGTCACCGTCCGCCGGCTGCTGGAGAACAGCAAGCAGGGCGAGCGCGCCGTCGTCGACGTGCTGCGCCGCATGAACGTGCCGCTGACGCACGCGGACGGCGTCGTTCGCGTGACCGGCAACGGCCGGCTGACCGCCGGCGAGTTCGACGGCGACGAGTTCACCGACGGCGTGCTGGCGATGGTGGCGGCGGCCGTGTTCGCGGACGGCACGTCGCGCTTCTACAACGTCGAGAACTTGCGCTACAAGGAATGCGACCGCATCACCGACTTCCTCGCGGAGCTGCGCAAGGCCGGCGCGAACGTCGAGGAGAAGCGCGACGAGATCATCGTCCACGGTCGGCCGGAGGGCGTCGAAGGGGGCGTGGACATCGACGCGCACTTCGACCACCGCGTCATCATGGCGCTGACCGTCGTCGGCCTGCGCGCCGAGCGGCCGCTGCGCATCCGGGACGCCCACCACGTCGCCAAGTCGTACCCGAACTACTTCGACCACTTGCGGGCGCTTGGCGCGCAGGTCGAATGGGCAAAGTAACGTTTATCCGCACGACGAGAACACCTTCAACCGGTCCGTCCGCCTTCGGCCGACGATGAACGGTTGCCCAAAAAAAGGAGGCTAAAGGCATGGCGTTCGAGAACCCGCCGCGGGAAGAGATCAAGCGAATCTTGCAGCAGGCCGGCACGATCGCGGTCGTCGGCTTGTCCGACAATCCCGCGAAGACGTCGCACATGGTGTCCGCCGCAATGCAGAAGAAGGGGTACCGCATCATTCCGGTCAACCCGAACGCGGACACGGTGCTGGGCGAGAAGAGCTACGCTTCGCTGAAGGACATTCCGGAGCCGGTCGACATCGTCGACGTGTTCCGCCGGCCCGAATTCACGCCGCCGATCGCCGAGGAGGCGGTCGCCATCGGCGCCAAGGTGCTGTGGCTGCAGCTCGGCATCGTGAACGAGGAAGCGGCGGACATCGCCGCCAAAGGCGGCTTGACGGTCATTATGGACCGCTGCATCAAGGTGGAAGATTCGATCCTGCTTCCGGAGGGCAAGAAGTAATCGCCGCCGCATGTTATGGGCCCCGGAAGTCGCGGAACCCGCAAGCCGTAAGCCGGCTGCAGCATGAGCAAAGCTCGGCCGCTTGCGGGTTTCACTGCGCGCGGACGGCGGCGCACGGTTGCTTCGGAACGCTTTGACAACAAGCGGCCGGAGCGCTTAACATCGGAGGAAAGGAGGCTTGCGAAAAGCTGATGTTCGGTTTGGGCTATCTCCAGCGGCTGGGCCGGGCGTTCATGCTGCCCATGACGGTGCTGCCGGCGGCGGCCGTCCTGCTCATGCTGTCGCGCCTTCCGTGGGACGCGCTCGGCTGGCCGATGGCGCCGGAGCTGCTCCGGGCCGCGGGAACGGCCATCTTCCAGTACGTGCCCTACGTGTTCGCGGTCGGAATCGCGCTCAGCATGGCCAACCAGTCCGTGTTCGCGGGGATGGCCGCGCTGATGGGCATGATCATTTTCGCGACGATTACGCATACGTATGATCCCGACGGCGTCCAGCCGTCGATGTTCGCGGGAGCGGTCATCGGCATCTTGTCCGGCTGGGCGAACGAGCGGTTCAAGGCGCTGCAGTTGCCCGAATCGCTGCAGTTTTTCGGCGGGTCCCGCTTCGTTCCGATCTTCATGGCGGCCGTATCGCTTGTCTTCTCGTGGATCATGATCCGGGTCGGCCATACGCTCGGCGGCTTAATCGAGCAGTCCGGCCACGTGATCGGCTCGGCCGGCGGCTTCGGCGTCTTCCTGTACGGGTTCCTGCACCGCATCCTGGTCGCCTTCGGGCTCCATCATCTGCTCAATCACGTGTTCTGGTTCCAGGTCGGCGAGTACCAGGCGCCCGACGGCAGCGTCTACTTCGGCGATCTGCCCCGCTTCTTCGCGGGCGATCCGACGGCCGGAGCCTATATGGCCGGGCTCTATCCGATCATCATGTTCGCGCTGCCGGCCATCGCCTTCGCCATCATTCACGAGGCCCGCGAAGACCTGAAGCCGAAGATCGGCAGGCAGTTCCGCGTCGCCGCGCTCACCGCCTTTCTGACCGGGGTGACGGAGCCGGTCGAATTCGCCTTCTTGTTCGTGGCCCCTTATCTGTTCATCGTGCACGCGATTTTGTCCGGCGGGATCATGTGGCTCACTTACGAGCTCGGCATTCGCGACGGCTTCAGCTTCTCGGCGGGCGCGCTCGAATACGCGATCAACCTGCCGCTGTCTCACAGAGGGCTGCTCATCATCCCGCTCGGTCTCGGCGTCGGCATCGTCTACTACGTCATGTTCCGGCTGTGCATCCGCAAATTCCAGTTGTCCACCCCGGGCCGCGAGGACTCGACCCGGCTGGACGACTGGGCCGGCGACATTCCGTACCGCGCGCCGCTCATTCTGCAGGCGCTCGGCGGCAAGGAGAACATCGTCCGGCTCGACGCCTGCATCACCCGCCTGCGGCTGACGCTCGCCGACGACCGGCGCATCGACGCCAAGTCGCTGCGCCACCTCGGCGCCGCCGGCGTCATTCACCTCGGCGGCGGGCACGTGCAGGTCGTCTTCGGCACCTATTCCGACCTCATCCGCGAGGAGATCGCCAAGCTGATGCAGCAGGACGTGCATCAGATCCAGTTCCACGCCCCCGTCCAGGGCCGGATGATTCCGCTCGAGGACGTGGACGATCCGATCTTTGCCGGCCGGCTCGTCGGCCGCGGCGTGGCGTTCATCCCGGACCGCGGCGAGCTGGTGGCGCCGGTCGCCGGCAAGGTCGTCCATCTGTATCCGACCAAGCATGCCCTCGGCCTCGAGACGAAGGAAGGGCTGCAGGTGCTGCTTCACATCGGCATCGACACTTCCCAGCTGGAAGGCTGCTTCACGGCGATGGTGAAGGAAGGCGACGAAGTGTCGCCGGGCCAGCCGCTCATCCGCTTCCATCTGCCGACGCTCAAGAGCAAGGCCAAGTCGCTGGCGACGCCGATGGTCATCACCAATTCGGACATCGTCCGCTCGTGGCGCTTCGCGCCGTTCGCTTCCGTCAAGAAGGGGCAAGCGGCCGTCATGTCCGTCGTGGTTCGCGAGAGAGAGAACAAGCCGGCAACCGACCCGTCAGCCGCCGGCTGACGGAGGTTGCGGCGAGGGGGGGAGAAGGCATGATTCAAGGGTTGGGAGCGTCCGAAGGGATCGCGATCGGCAAGGCGTTCGTGCTTCCGAACTGGGAATGGGAACTGCCGGAGCAGAAGGTCGGCGTGGGCGATCTCGCGCTCGAATTCGAACGGCTGTACGAAGGCATCAAGCGCTCGAAGTCGGAAATCAACCAGATGAAGACGGAGCTGACCGAGACGGTCGGGCCGGAGGAGTCCGGCATCTTCGAAGCCCATCTGGCCATTCTGGACGATCCGGTGTTCATGAACGAGATCAAGGGCATCATCCAGCGCCAGTACAAGGCGGCGGAGGTCGCGGTCAAGGAGGCGATCGACCACTTCGTGACGATGTTCGATCTGCTCGACGACGAGTACATGAAGGAGCGGGCGCTGGACATCAAGGACGTCGGCAACCGCCTGCTCAAGCATCTGCTCGGCGCGCCGGAAATCATGCTGCCGACGGACGCGCAGCCGTTCATTCTCGTCGTGCGGGAACTGACGCCTTCCCAACTGATCCACCTGAAGCCCGACGTGGTGCTCGGCATCGTCACGATGGTCGGCAGCCCCTCCTCGCATTCGGCGATCATGGCGCGGGCGTTCGGCATTCCGCTCGTCATGGGCGTGGAGTCGAAGCTGCAGACGCCGATCGAGACCGGCAATCTGCTCGTGATGGACGGAGGCACGGGCCAGCTCCATATCGAGCCTGACGCGGAGACGGTGCTGCGCTACTCCGAGCTGCGCCGCAAGCAGCTCGAGACGCGGGAGCGGCTGCAGGCGCTCGCCCAGGTGCAGCCGGTGACTCCGGACGGCGAGGCGCTGGCGCTGGCCGCCAACATCAGCTCGATCAAGGAGCTGGAGGCGGTGCTCGGCAGCGGCGCGAACGGCGTCGGCCTGTTCCGGACGGAGTTCCTCTACATGGACCGCGGCCGCTTCCCGACCGAGGAGGAGCAGTTCGAGGTGTACCGCGAGGCGGCGGCGCGGCTCGCCGGCAAGCCGCTGATCATCCGGACGCTCGACATCGGCGGGGACAAACAGCTCGACTATTACGAGATGCCGGAGGAGGACAACCCGTTCCTCGGCTGCCGCGCCATCCGGTTCAGCCTCGGCTTCAAGGACCTGTTCAAGGCGCAGCTGCGCGCCATTCTGCGCGCCGCCGCGTTCGGCAACGTCAAAATCATGTACCCCCTCATCGCCTCGGTCGAGGAGGTGCGGGAAGCGAACGACGTGCTGGCGGAGGCGAAGCGGGAGCTGGCGGCCGAAGGGCGGCCCCACGCGGCCGACGTGCCGTGCGGCATCATGATCGAGGTGCCCGCGGCGGTGGCGATCGCCGAGCTATTGGCGCAGGAAGTCGCCTTCTTCAGCATCGGCACGAACGACCTCGTCCAGTTCGCGCTGGCGGTGGACCGGATGAACGAACAGATCAGCCATCTGTACGAGCCGTTCCACCCGGCCGTGCTGCGCATGCTGCGCACTGTCGTCGAAGCCGCGCGGGGAAACGGCATCCAGGTGAGCGTATGCGGCGAGCTGGCCGGCGACGTGCGGGCGCTGCCGCTCTGGCTCGGGCTCGGCATTCACGAGCTCAGCCTGTCGGCGCAGGCGATCCTGCCGATCAAGGAGGCGCTGCTCCGCACGAACGCCCAGGAGAGCCGCAACCTGATGGCGGAGCTGTTCCGGCTGCGGACCGGGAAGGAAATTCGCGAGCGGCTGGAGCGGTTCCACGCCGAAGCGGCGCTCGCCGGCGGCAACGTGCGGCCCGGCGCCTGACGCAAGCGCGGCAAAGAGCGCCTTCCGGTTCGGCGCGCGGGCCGGGAAGGCGCTCTTGCGTTCGGAGTGGGCGCAGTTACCTTCGTCCGAACAGAACGTCGCAGAACGCCTTGGCGTAAGCCGGGAGGTCCGGGGGACGGCGAGCGGAGACGAGATTGCGGTCCACGACGACCGCTTCGTCAAACCATAGCGCCCCCGCATTTTCCATATCGTCGCGGATGCCCGGCGTCGACGTGACCTTGCGGCCTTGCAGGATGCGGGCCGACACGAGCACCCAGCCGGCGTGGCAAATGTGGCCGATCGGCTTGCCGGCGGCGTCCATCTCCCTGACGAAGCGCCGCACCCGCTCGTCGCGGCGAATCTTGTCGGGAGCCCAGCCGCCCGGCACGAGCAGCCCGTCGAACTTGGCGGCGTCCAGCTCGTCGTAGGACAGGTCCGCCGTCGCCGGCACGCCGTATTTTCCGATATGCTTGCGGCCCTTTTCGGGTCCGGCGAACACCGCCGCCGCTCCTTCCTCGCGCACCCGGTACACCGGATACCACAGCTCAAGATCTTCGAACTCGTCGTCTACGAGGCAGACGACCCTCAACGGTTCGCTCACGAGCATCAGCCTCCTTCCGCCGCCGCGACCGCCGGCCGAAGTCCGGCGGATCGGCTCGCGGCTTGTCGCCTTGCCGGCGCTATCCATCATTTTATCAATTATTCCGCTCCCGGACGACCCACGTCCGGAAGTTCGAAGGAGGAATCGCTTCATGGCGGCGCATGGCTCGCGCTCTCGTCCGCTTGTCCGCTGGCTTCCGGCCCTGGTGTGCATGGCGCTCATCTTCGCGCTCTCGTCCCGTTCGGGCGGCGAGCTCGACGGCTGGCTGCCGTGGTTTCAGCACGTGATCCCGGGGCTGAACAGCTTCGATCCGGCCCATTATGCCGCCTATTTCGGGCTGTCGGTCGCCTTCGCGTACGGATTCGGCTTCCGCCGGATGAACGCCCTCCGCTGCCTGCTCGTCATCCTCATGTGCTGCCTGTACGGCGTGACGGACGAATGGCACCAGTCGTTCGTGCCGATGCGCTCGCCGGACCCGCTCGATCTGTTGCACGACGGAATCGGAGCGGCGGCCGCCGCGCTCGTCGTCTGGGTATGGCGCTGGCGGGCGCTGCGCCGCATTCCAGAATTTACAGCCGCTTCTAAGACAGGAATCGAGGGTTCGAAAAGAGAATAAAAGGATCGAGGTAGTCCGCCTGTCGGACTTCGCTCGATTTCTGGCAAGTCGAGGAGAGGACCCCCTTTGTTGAAGCGCTGTGCCTGCGGTCAGGCGATGAAGTTGATATTGCGCACGGTCATCCACGCGCGCAAGGTGAGCATCATGAACGTGCCCGTCTACAGCTGCGAGAGCTGTTCCCGGAACGAGGTGTTCCCCGGCGTCAAGGAAGATTTGGGCAAGCTCGTCGGCGAGCTCGGTGCAAAGCCGCTGCCGCACTCGGTCGCGTTCGACGAGCTCCACGAATGGGCGGGCGTTCTGAAGAAGGCGCAGGAGCAGAGCGAGCCGCTGGAGTCCGCGGCCGTCGCCCGCAAAGCCGAAGAGCGGATGAACGAACTGCTGGACTTGATGCTGCTGGCCGACTCGGTGGGCGACAGCGCGTGGAAGCGGGAGCTCAAGAGCCGCCTGTCGCAATTGACCGCTCAATACATAATGTAAGTGAAATCGATTTCGGGCGCTTCTCTTTGCGATTCCTGCCGTTTTCTGCTACCATGAAAACAACAGCATTTTTTTCATGGAGGGATGTCCGTGACAGGCATTCGCCAGTTGACTTCCGTGGAAGAGTGGCAGGAGGCGCTGCGGCAAACCAAAGAGAAGCCGCTGCTTGTGTTCAAGCACAGCACGCAATGTCCGATCAGCGCGGGAGCGCATGAGGAGTGGACCCGATACGTGTCGGATATGACGGAGTCCCCGGTCGATTTCGCCATGGTGCGCGTCATTGAGGAGCGGCCGGTCAGCAACGCGATCGCCGAGACGCTCGGTGTGACGCACAAGTCGCCCCAGGTCATTCTCGTCAAGGACGGCCGGGCGGAATGGGACGAGTCCCATTGGCGCATCACCTACTCGTTCCTGAGCGAGCGGCTGGGACCTGCGGACCGGGCTGCGGAGTCGTAATGTCCCGGTTCAAGCGCAAACATTGCGCAAACGATCGTTTTGTCGTATCATTACCTTAATATCCCATGGACAAGACCCACGCGGTGGGGAATTCCTGACATTGGAGCGATTGACGTGACGGTAACCATTTATGATGTGGCTCGCGAAGCCGGCGTGTCGATGGCCACCGTTTCCCGGGTCGTCAACAACAACCCGAACGTGAAGCCGCAAACCCGCAAGAAAGTATACGAAGCGATCGAACGGCTCGGATATCGTCCGAACGCTGTTGCCCGGGGACTGGCCAGCAAGAAGACGACAACCGTCGGCGTCGTCATTCCGGACATCTCCAACGCGATCTTTGCCGAGGTCGCCCGCGGGATCGAAGATATCGCCAACATGTACCATTACAATATCATCTTGTGCAACGCCGACAAGCGCAAAGAGAAGGAGATTCGGGTCGTCAACACGCTGCTCGAGAAGCAGGTCGACGGTCTGCTGTTCATGGGCGGAACGGTGACGGACGAGCACTTGCAGGCGTTCAGCACGTCGAACGTGCCGATCGTGCTGTGCGCGACGACGGACGAGAAGGGAACGATGCCTTCCGTCGATATCGACCATGAAGGCGCGGCGTTCGACGCCGTCAAGCGTCTGCTCGCCGAAGGGCACCGCCGGATCGGCATGATCAGCGGCACGCTGCAAGATCCGGCGAACGGCTTCGCGCGGTATCAGGGGTACAAGCGCGCGCTGGAATCGGCCGGCCTCGCGGTGGACGAGCAGCTCGTGCGCATCGGCAATTACAAGTATGAGTCGGGCATGGAAGCCGCGCAATATTTCCTGGCGCTGCCGCAGCGGCCGACGGCGATCTTCGCCGCGACGGACGAGATGGCCATCGGCGCGATCCATGCGATTCAGGACGCAGGACTGAAGGTGCCGGACGACATCTCCGTCATCGGCATCGACAACGTGCGGATGGCGTCGATGGTCCGGCCGCAGCTGACGACGGTGGCCCAGCCGATGTACGACATCGGCGCGGTGTCGATGCGGCTGCTGACGAAGCTGATGAAGAAGGAATCGGTCGAGCAGGCGAAGGTCGTGCTGCCTCACGAGTTGATCGAGCGGCGCTCGGTCGCTCCGGTCCGGTAAAGACCGGCCGGCGGCGGCGCGGAGGCGGAACCCGGCATGCCCTGCCAGGCGCGAGACGGCCTGGGCAGGGCATTTTTATTGGACGATGAAGGGGATGGGATCGTGATCGGAATTATCGGAGCGATGCAGGAGGAGATCGACCTGCTGCTCAAGAACTTGCAGGATGCGGTGGACGTTACGAAGTCCGGCATCCGGTTCCATATCGGGTCGCTGCACGGGCGCGAGGTCGCCATCTGCAAATCGGGCGTCGGCAAGGTGAACGCCGCCGCCTACACCCAGGTCATGATCGACCGGTTCGAAGTGGAGAAGATCATCTTCACCGGGGTGGCGGGCGCGGTCGATCCGGCGCTCGACATCGGCGACATCGTCGTTTCGACAAGCTGCCTGCAGCACGACATGGACGTGACGGCGCTCGGCTTCCCGCCGGGAGTCATCCCGTACGAGGAGAAGTCGGAATGGCCGGCCGACGAACGGCTCGTGCGGCTGGCGCAGGCAGCGGGCGAACAGGTGGCCGCGGGACGCGTCGTTGCCGGCAAGGTGCTGTCCGGAGACCGGTTCGTCGCCGACCGGGCGGAAGTGGCGCGGCTGTATGAAACGTTCGGCGGCGCCTGCACCGAGATGGAAGGGGCGGCCGTCGCGCAGGTGTGCGCGATGAACGGCGTGCCTTACGTCGTCATTCGCTCGATGTCGGACAAGGCCGACGGCTCGGCTTCGGTCAACTTCGCCGAATTCACCGTAATGGCGGCCGACCGCTCGTTTGCGATCGTCAGCGAGATGCTGAAATCGCTCTGAAGCGCGGGAAAAAACCGCAGGCGGCGGCTGTCCGTCGTTTCCTGCGGTTTTTTCTTTTTCCCAGGTATTCGCTATTCGTTCAAATAGGTGTTGACGCGGCTTCTGACCGCCTTCGCGACGGCGTCCGCCGTTTTGCCGCCGGAGAAGAACGGGGCGGCTTCTTCCTTGATCATCTCGATCACTTTGTCGTCCGTGCGCTCGTATTTGCCGACGGACGGCAGCAGCGCAAGCACCGCCTCGATCTGCTCGTCGCTGATCGTGACCGCTTGGGCGGGACCGCCGCCTTTGTTCTGGATCATCATTTTGGCGTCGCCGCTTTGCAGCTTCTCGGCGAACTCTTCCAGCTTCTTCTTGGTCGCCGCCTGGTGCACGGGGAACCCCGTCATCCCCGGATCGGCCTGAATCGGTTCGGACAGCAGAAACTTGACGAATTCCCAGGCGGCCGTCTTGACCTTGGACCGGTCGTTCAAGGCGAACGCCAAATCGGAGGTGAACGGGAAGCCTTCGTCCTGGCCCGTGCCGGGAGGTTGCAGCACTTCACCCTCCCCGTTGCCGATCGCGTTCGGCAGGGTGGCGAGCTCCATCGGCGACTTCAGGCTCAACGGCGAAAACACTTGCTGCTGCCTGCCGAGATTGTTCGAACCGGCGGCGCCGCTGTCGTACAGCTGCTTCACCTGCTCCAAATAACCGCGGAAGGCAGCCTCGTCGAACTTCGCTTCGCTTCCTTGCCTGGTCACCAGCTCGGCGTAAGTCGTCTTCACCAGATAGCCGAGCACGTCCTCCGGCGTATATCCGCCCAGCGCCTGCGGCTTCGTTCCGTCCGCATTCGTCGTCGCGGCGATCTGCCGGCAGAGAGCGACGAATTGCTCCCAGGTCCACGTCTTGTCGTCGACGCCGCCGACTTGGTCCAACACCGCTTTGTTGCCGATGACGGCGTTGAACGTAAAGTGAATGGGTATCGCATACCACCCCTTGCCGTCCGACATCCCTTTCAGCACTTTCTCGTAATAGTCGGCGGCTTGGAAATCGGCGTCGTTGCCCGCCAGCTCGGTCCAGTCCGCGAACATGCCCTTGTCCAGGTAGCGGTCGATCGGCAAATAGCTTACCGAGATCAAATCCGCCGCGTTGCCGGACATGAGCGCCGTGTTGACGGAATTGATGTACTTGTCCTTGTCTTCCGCGGACGGTCCGTCATCGGGGCCGATCTTCGTTTGGGCTTTCTGTCCGTCGCTTAGGTCCGTGGGAACGGCTTCCTGAATTTGCACGTCGATTTCCGGATGCGCCTGCTCGAACTGCTCGACCGCGCTTTTCAGGAAGCGGTCCTCGGTGAAGACGGACACGGTGAGCGTCGTCTTGCCGCCCGCGCCGTCGGTCGATGCGGAGGCGGAGGGCGCTCCGGAAGAGGAGTCGTCGGCCGGCTCCTTGCCTCCGGAGCTGCAGGCGGAGAGCGCGGCGGTGAGCAAGAGGGCGGACGATGCGGCTGCCCAGGGAACCCAGCGTGATTTCTTCATGGCAAATTCCTCCTTGATTTCGATTATTCGAGCCGGACGCGATCGCCGTCGCTCAGCGGCTCGCCGGAATCGGTCACGACCCGCTCGTCGGGCGAAAGTCCGCCCGTGACGACGACAGTGTCGTCGTTCTGCTCGCCGGCGTCGACATACGCTTTTTCCGCGAAGTAGGACGTGCCGAGCGGGCCTTCTTTGGTCGTGACGACGAACACGTACGTGCCGCCGTCGTCGGTGTGGAGCGCGTCGACCGGTATTTTCAGGCCGGGCCGTTCGCTCTGCTGCGCGATGTAGACGGTCGCTTTCAGGCCGGGCGACAGCCCTTCGCCGTTCACCTCGACGGTCACCGTCTTCGAGTCCGAGCCGCCGCTTTCGCCGGGGTCCCCCGAACCTCCCGAGTCCGAGCCGCTCTCGATGGCGGTGATTTTCCCGTCCAAAATCCGGCCGCCCGGCCCGTTCAGCTGCAGGGGAGCGCTCCCTTCGGTTTGCGGCACATCGGCGGCCGCGATCTCCACCTGGACGCTTCCGCCGAGCTGCAGGGCGTCGGCGGCGTCGCCGGAGGCGGTGAAGACGAGCTGGTAGCCGGAAGCGTCGCTCGCGACCGCGCAGACCGATTGTCCCGGCGACACGTTCGCGCCCGCCTCGACGGACAGCGAAGAGACGACGCCGTCGAACGGCGCGCGCAGCACCTCGCCGTCGCGAATTTGCTTTTGCAGATCGGCGATCTTCCGGCGTTCGATCTCCATGTCGAGCTGCTTGACCCGGATATCCTGCTTCTGCTTCTCGATGGCGTCCTCGTCGTCGCCCTCGCGCAGCAGCGGCTTGAGCGCTTCCTGCATTTGCTGAAGCTGGATTTGCATCTGTTCGTAGCGCGTCTCTTCGTCCTCCAGCGACCGCTGCGTCGTCTCCGTGTCGAACGTCAGCAGCGGGTCGCCTTTTCGGACGCGGTCGCCCTTCTTCACGTGGACTTTCGCGACGGTCCAACTGCCGAGCGGACTGAGCGGCATCGTGTAGGCGGGCTGCAAAAAGCCCTCCTGCTTGACGCTGAGGTCGAGGATGCCGACGGTCGGCTTCTCGACGGCCACCTTGGGCAAAGTCAGGCTTTGCAAGGTGTTCGATAAAAACGTAAGCGCGAGCAGCCCTCCGAAAAACAGACCGAGCGCCCAGCGCAGCGCCTTTTTCCTCCGTTCCATCGCGTTCTCCTCCTTTCCCGGCGGATCATCCTTTGACCCCGGACCGTTGGATGCCTTCGACCAGCTGCTCCTCGCCGTACAGGAACAGCAGCACCATCGGCGTCATGTAGAGCACGGAGGCGGCGAACGCGACGCCCTGCTCCCCGCTGACGATCTGCGCCAGGTAGACGGACAGCGGCTGCCGGAACGGCTCGGTCAGGAACAGTAGCGGCTGTTCGACCATGTTCCAGTTGTCCGCGAAGATGAGCAGCATGAGCGCGGTCATCCCCGGCCGGACGAGCGGAAGGACGATGCGGCAGAAGGTGCGCAAATGGCCGGCTCCGTCGATTCTGGCGGCTTCCAGATACGAGTCGGGAATGCTTGAAGCGAATTGCCGCATCAGGAAGACGCCGAACGCCGCGAACACGCCGGGCCAGATGATGGCCCCGTAGGAATGCAGCATGCCGAGCTGCTTCGCCACCAGATAGTTGGGCACGAGCGTCACCTGGAACGGCATGAGCATCGTCAGCAAGTACACGAAAAACAGCTTGTCCCGCCCCGGGAAAGCGAGCTTGGCGAACGCATAGGCGGCCAGCGTGCCGACCGCCGTCTGCCCGAGCACGATCGGCGCCGTCAGCCGGACGGAGTTCCAGAACAGCGTCAAAAATTTGGGCCGGTTCAGCAAGACGTCGCCGAACGCCTGCAGCGTCGCCGCCTCGGGCACCCAGCGGATCGATACGCGTTCGGTCGGCATGGCCGCATCTTCGAGCGTGTCGCCGTCCTGCAGGGCGCCGTAATGATGCGAGATTTCCCGTTCGGACATGAACGAGTTCGTGACGGTCAGGGCGATCGGGAACAGCGCGAAGGCGGCCAGCACGGCGAGCAGCGCGAGCCGGACGGCGATGCCGGCGCGTCTTGCGGCGGCCGTCATTCGTTCGCCTCCCGGGCGCGGCGTTCCGCCGCGAACAGCGCGTAGACCGCGGCTCCGATCACGATCGCCAGCAGCACCGCCGCGGACGACAGCTTCGAGTAGTCCAGGTTCTGGAAGTTGTTGTTCATGAAGTGCTGCAGCGTGTAAATCGCGTCGTTCGGGTACGCGCCGGCGACCAGGTACGTCTCCCGGAACACCTTGAAGGAGGCGACGACGGACATGACGACGACGAAGAAGGATACCGGCGCCAGACTCGGCCACGTGATCGCCCAAAACCGCCGCCAGGCTCCGGCTCCGTCGATGGCCGCCGCTTCCCGCTGCTCCGCCGGCACGTTCGCCAGCCCGGCCAGGAAGAGGACGAGGTTGTAGCCGGCGTTTTTCCATACGTACACGAGCACCAGCACGGCGAACGACCAGCGGCTGTTCATCCAGTCGACCGGCGCCAGCCCCCATTCCGCAAGCAGTCCGTTGACGGCTCCTTGCCAATGGAACAGCGCCTGCCAGACGAGCGCGATGGAAGCGACCGGGACGACGAGCGGAAGCAGGAACGACGTCCGAAGCGTCCGCCTTAGCGGCATCGCTTCGCTCAGCAGCAGAGCGAGGGCGAGGGAGAGGGCGAACAGAATCGGCACGCCGGCGCCGGCGAATGCGAGCGAATGGACGAACGATTTGCGGAACGACGCGCTCTCCCACAGATGCCGGTAGTTGTCAAGCCCGACAAAGTGTCCCTGGACCGGCGTGTCGACGAACGAATCGTAGACGACCGCGCCGAACGGAACCAGGTAGAACAGCAGGAACCCGGCCAGGCTCGGCCCGAGAAACGCAAGCGCCGCGCCGCTTTCGCGCATTCGCTGCAAGCGAGTCAGGGACATGGCTTTTTCCTCCTTCCAATTCGGGGTTGAACCTCCATCATCTTAGCCCGCGATTGTGACAGCTGTGTGACAGGCGGAAGCGTGACAGCGGACGCGCTTGCCGCTACAATGGGCTATGACAAATGGAGAGACTCTTGGACGGGGAGGAAAAAGCGAACGTGAACAAAACGGTGCTGATCGTCGAGGACGAGCGGAAGCTGCGGGAGCTGATCGCCGATTACCTTGACTCCGAGGGGCTCGCCTGGTGCGAAGCCGCCAGCGGCGACGAGGCGGTCTCCGTCTTCCGCGACGTTTCCCCCGACCTCGTCATCCTGGACATCATGATGCCCGGGCTCGACGGCTACGACGTGTGCGAGGAAATTCGCAAGCAGTCGGACGTTCCGATCTTGTTCCTGACGGCGAAGAGCGAAGAGGACGACAAGCTGCTCGGCTACGACCTCGGCGCCGACGATTACATGACCAAGCCGTTCAGTCCGAAGGTGCTGGCGGCGAAAGTCAAGGCGCTGCTGCGGCGGGCCGATTCGGCAAGGGGCGACCGGGAGGAGGCGGAAGGCAGGCGGTTCGACCTGGGTCGCCTGCGCATCGACGTGCCAGGCCGGGAAGCGCTGCTCGACGGCCGGCCGCTGCCGCTGTCTCCCAAGGAGTTCGACCTGCTGCTCTTCTTCGTCCGCCACCGCAACATCGTGCTCAGCCGGGACCGGCTGCTGGAGAACGTATGGGGCTTCGACTACGAAGGCGATGCGCGCACGGTCGACACCCACGTCAAGCGGCTCAGGCAGAAGCTCGGAGCCGGGGCCAACTGGATCGCGACGCTGCGCGGCAACGGCTACCGGTTCAAGGTGGAGCCATGAGCCGCTTCCGGCATTCCATCGCGTTCCGCCTGTTCGCCGTCACTTTCGCCGCCATGCTGGTGTTCGTCGGCGTCCTGCTGCTCGTGTTGGCGAGCGGGTTTTCGACGTTTTACGAGCAGCGGCAGAAGAAGGACATCGCCGCCGACCTGAACCGGCTCCGCGACCGGTATGCGGTTGACTTGCAGTTGACGTCGGACCGCGTCAAGTCCCCGCTCTATTTCGGTCCGTTCGTGAACGATTACGCCGCCGATTTGGTCATGGTGACGCTGCGCGGCGGATTGACCGATTACACGTTCCTCGGCGGACAGCATCTGTCGAGTTCGGACGGTCTGCCGCCGGGCGGGGAACCGATGACCCGGATTTATATCGGCGGCAAGGGAGATTCTTCCAAGGAAGATTCCTCCTGGTACGTCTTGCCGATCGGACCGAGCCCGGGGACCACGGGGGAACTGGAGCAGGCGGTGAACCGTTGGCGCTCCGACGCGGACGCGTTCCGGCAAGTGATGGTGCAGGGAAAAACGATCGTCTACCGGGAGAGCGGCGGCGGAAGCGAAGCCCGGCTCATCGCCGTGGCGGCGATTTCCAGCGACGGGAACGGCAACGGCCAGGCGCTGTTCGCCGTCTCGTCGCTGCAGCCGGTCACCCACGCGTCGAGCGTGTTCAAGGATTTGTCCTGGTACGTGTTCGCCGTCGCCTTCGGACTCGTCGGGCTGCTCGCCGTCGGCTACGCCGCGCTGGTGACGCGGCCGTTGCGGCGGCTGAACGGAATCGCCGCCCGGCTCGCCCGGCTCGACTTCTCCGCCCGCAGCGGCTGGAAGCGCAAGGACGAGATCGGGGATTTGTCGCGGACGTTCGATTTTCTGGCGGACAATCTGCAGCAGACGCTCGCGGAGCTGACGAGCGCCAACGAGAAGCTGCGGCAGGACATCGAGAACGAGAAGCGGCTGGAGAAGATGCGGCGCGAGTTCGTCGCCGGCGTCTCGCACGAGCTGAAGACGCCGCTCAGCCTGATCGTCGGCTATGCCGAAGGGCTGAAAGACAACATCGCCGGCGCGAAGCGGGAGCGCTACGCCGACGTCATTCTGGAGGAGACGCAGCGCATGTCGGCGATCGTCGCCGATCTGCTCGATCTGTCGCATCTGGAGTCGGGACGGTACGCGCTGCGGAAGGAGCCGTTCGACGCCGGCGAGCTTGTGCGGGAGGCCGGCGAGCAGGCGCGGACGCTCGGCGCCGCCAAGCGGCTGCGGGTGGTGCTGTCGCTGCCGGAGGCCGAGACCGCGGCGGCGGCCGAAGCCGGAGCGAAGGAGGCCGCAAGCGCGGTCGCGGCAGCGGAGCGGGAAGGCGCGGCGGCGACGGCCTCCGTCCTTGCCGTCGTCATCGCCGACCGCAAGCGCATCGGCCAGGTGCTGACCAACCTCGTGTCGAACGCGGTGCGGCACGCGCTGGAGGAAGGCGTCGTCGAGCTGGGGCTCCGCGTAGCCGGGCGGGAAGTGGAGTGGTTCGTGCGCAACGAAGGGCCGAGGATACCGGAAGAGGAGTTGCCGCGCATCTGGGAGCCCTTCTTCCGCGGGGACAAGGCCCGCAGCCGCGAGCAGGGGGGAACGGGCATCGGACTGGCCGTCGTGAAACAAATCATCGAGCTGCACGAAGGCCGCTGCGAAGCGGTCAACCTTCCGGACGGCGTCGAATTCCGCTTTGCGCTGCCGCTGTCCCGGGCGGTTCGTTCCGCCCGTGCGGACGGCCCGCCGGCGCAGCCGGGCCCGGCCGGGGAGCAAGCCCGCGAGTTTCCGGCCTGAACCTTAAGCCTGGCGGTCGTGCCGCAACAACGCCGGAACGCCGCGGCTTCGGCACGCGTCTGTCGCTGCCGGAGCCGCGGCGTTCCGATTACCCGAGGTGCTGCAGGGCGATGTCCAGCACGGCGCGGTTTTTCGCTTCGATCTCGGCGCGCCGGGGGATGGGGGGCCACGAGGCGACATCGTCCAGCCACGTGCGCGGCAGCTCGGCCGGGCGGCGGGGCGAGAAGATGCGGGGCCATTCCGGCGGCAAGCCCGCTCCCTGCGGCAGCGCGTCGATCTGCCGCAGCAGCGGATGATCGGTCATCTCCAGCCACAGCAGCCCCCATGCGCGCGGCACGACGCGCCAATGCTCGTAGCCTCCGCCGCCGAGAGCGACCCAGCGGCCGCCGGTCCATTCGTGCGCGAGCCGGTGAATGCGTCTGGGCATCTCGCGGTAAATTCGCATGCTGCAATGGATGTGGGCGAGCGGGTCGAGCGCGTGCGCGTCGCAGCCGTGCTGGCTGACGACGACGTCCGGCCGGAACGAGCGCATGATGCGCTCCAGCGCGGCATCGAAGCAGGCGAGCCACGAGTCGTCCTCCGTGTACGGGTCCACGGGGACGTTCAGGCAGGCGCCGTAGCCCGAGCTTTCGCCTCGTTCGCTTGCGAAGCCGGTGCCGGGAAACAAATATTTTCCCGTCTCGTGAATGGAGAACGTGAACACGTTCGGATCGGTGTAGAAGCACCACTGCACGCCGTCGCCGTGGTGCACGTCCGTGTCGATGTACAGCACCCTGGCGCCGTACCGCCGGCTCATGTAAGAGATGGCCGCCGCCGCGTCGTTGTAGACGCAGAAGCCGGCGCCCCGATCGGGAAACGCGTGGTGAAGCCCGCCGCCGAGATGAAGCGCATGCGGCGCCCGGCCGCTCATGACCGCTTCCGCCGCGGTCAGCGAGCCGGCGGCGATGAGGGCGGCCGCTTCGTGCATGCCGGGAAAATACGGCGTATCGCCGCCCGGCTCGAGCCCGTACCGGGCGGCCAGTTCCGCGGCTCGCGGCGGAGGGGCCTCGGCACTCAGCTCTTGAACGGCCCGGATATAGTCCGGCCGGTGAATCTCTTGAAGCGCTTCCTCGATTCCGCGGCCGTCGACGGCGGCGATTTGCGCGTCGTCCAGCGCCCCGCCGAGCCGCAGCAAATCTTCCGTCAGGCGGAGGCGAATCGGGTGAAACGGATGATCTTCGTCGAAGTGATAACGGACCGCCGGGGCGCAGTCGATCCACAGCGGTCCGGTTGCGGGTGAAGTCAATGCCATCTCTTCCTTTCCTTAGGAAAAAAGCCGGTCGAATCAGTACATGAAACGCTGCCGGAAGCGGACGCGGTCGAACTGTTCGGCGGAGGAGAGCGGAACGTCCTTCCCGATGCGAACCATCAGGCAGTTGGCCGGATGGGCGCAAATTTCCGGGTCGTCCGTCGCGAACCAGACCATGCCCACCGACTTCATCAGCTTCTCCATCATTTCGCGATATTGCCAAACGTTCATGCCGCTGCCTTCAAGGTCCCAATGCCAATAATATTCGGTTGCGAAAACGATGGCGTTATCGAGCTGCCCCTCCGCGAACGCGACGGCGAGCATCTCCTTGGCCAGGCCGAGGCCGCGGTATTCGTTGGCCACCTCAATCGCGCCAAGCTCGATCAGATCGTCCATGCCGCCTTCGGACCAGCTCTCCAGCTCGTCCGGGTAATGGAACGTCAAATACCCGACAACGACGCCGCCGTCGACGGTGGCGATAATTCTTCCTTCCGGCAGCTCGGCGATTTCGACGAGAGCCGCATGCTGCTCGGCCGGCCGCCGAAACGCATCCAGCGACGGATGAAGCGCATAGCTTCGCAGCCGCTCCGGCGGAATCGGTCCTTCGACGACGAGCGGCCCGTTCGGTCCGGGGAGGATCTGTTTCTGATACCGCTTCAGATGCTCCAACACGGGGCACCTCCTTTGCCCGTAATTATACACGATCCTGCGGTCCGGGGGAGTGGCGATTCCTCGACGTTTTGGCAGGGATAACGACTTGGCGCCGGCCCGGCGGAATATCGGTGGACGGAAAATACGCCTGCCGCAGCATGACCGGGCGCGGGGGAGTGTGCTATAATGGCCGTAGCGCACGCCGAAAAGACCGGTTGTAAGCGCATACGGTGTCGGAGCGATAAGAATGGATGAACGGGAAGGTGATCGATATGACATTGCAGCACGACGAGAAGCTTCCGGTTACGGCCGCGGCTTCCAACCTCGGATCTTATGAAGAAGCGGTGAAAAATTTCCGCTGGGAAGACGTGGAATCGTTTTTCTCCTGGTCCCGCACGGGCAAAGTGAACATGGCCTACGAAGCGGTCGACCGGCATGTGGAAAACGGCAAAGGCGACCGCATCGCGCTGCATTACAGCGATAGCCAGCGCGACGAGAGCTACACGTTCGCCCAGTTGTCCGAAGCGTCCAACCGCTTCGCGAACGTGCTTCGCAAGCTGGGCATCGGCAAGGGAGATCGCGTCTTCATCTTTATGCCGCGCACGCCGGAACTGTATTTCAGCCTTCTCGGCATTTTGAAGGTTGGCGCGGTCGTCGGGCCGCTTTTTGAAGCGTTCATGGAGACAGCGGTGCGCGACCGGCTGCAGGACAGCGGCGCGGTCGCGATCGTGACGACGCCGGCCTTGCTGCCGCGGGTGCCGCGGGCCGATCTGCCGGAATTGAAGCATGTAATCGTGTACGGGGAAGGCGTGACCGAAGGCGACGGCGTCGTCGATTACGCCAAGGCGATGGCTGCAGCTTCGGACAAGGCCGAGATCGAATGGCTCGGGCGCGAAGACGGTCTGATCCTGCATTACACGTCCGGCTCCACCGGCAAGCCCAAGGGCGTCTACCACGTGCAAAACGCCATGATCCAACATTATTATACCGGCAAGATCGTCCTTGATCTGAAGGAAGGCGACGTCTACTGGTGCACCGCGGACCCGGGCTGGGTGACCGGAACGTCCTACGGCGTATTCGCCCCGTGGTTGAACGGCGTCACCAACGTCGTCCGCGGCGGACGGTTCAGCCCGCAGGATTGGTACAGCACGTTGGAAAAGTACAAAGTGACCGTCTGGTACAGCGCGCCGACGGCGTTCCGCATGCTGATGGGAGCGGGCGACGACGCCGTGAAGCCGTTCGACCTGTCCAGCGTCCGCCACATCCTCAGCGTGGGCGAGCCGCTCAACCCCGAAGTCGTCCGCTGGGGATTGAAAGTGTACGGCCGGCGCATCCACGACACGTGGTGGATGACCGAGACCGGAGGCCAGCTCATCTGCAACTATCCGAGCATGGAGATCAAGCCGGGCTCGATGGGCCGTCCGATCCCGGGGGTTCAGGCTTCGATCATTGACGATCAGGGCAACGAGCTGCCGCCTTACCGGATGGGCAACCTCGCCATCCGCACGCCGTGGCCGTCGATGATGCGCAAGATTTGGAACAATCCGGCCAAGTATGAGGAATACTTCCGCATTCCCGGCTGGTACGTGTCGGGCGACTCCGCCTATAAGGACGAGGAAGGCTACTTCTGGTTCCAGGGGCGCATCGACGATGTCATCAACACGTCGGGCGAGCGCGTCGGCCCGTTCGAGGTGGAGAGCAAACTGGTCGAGCATCCGGCCGTCGCCGAAGCCGGCGTCATCGGCAAGCCCGACCCGCTGCGCGGCGAAATTATCAAGGCATTCATCTCGCTGCGCGAAGGCTACCAGCCGTCCGAAGAGCTGAAGGCCGACATCGCCCAGTTCGTGAAGGTCGGTCTGTCCGCCCACGCGGCTCCGCGCGAAATCGAATTCCGCGACAAGCTGCCGAAGACGCGCAGCGGCAAAATCATGCGCCGCGTGCTCAAAGCTTGGGAGCTTAACCTCCCGACCGGCGATCTGTCGACCATCGAAGACTGATTACCGTCTCTCTGCCCAGCTTCGGCTCGCTTCCTGCACGTCTCCGGCTCCCGGATTCCGCTCGCCTCATTCGCGCGCGGCCTCCGGGAGCCTTTTTGCCGTGCCGGTTTGTCGCTTTCCTCCCCCTCCCCGTTCGCTTCAACGCCGTTATCCCGCTCCCTCAGGGGGTGTGCTGCTCTTCGGCCCCGTCCAGCGCCTTTTCACCGAAATCCCCTTCGCTCAGGAGCCGCCGCTCCACATCATCGTCCAGCGCCTTTCCACCGAAATCCCGTTCCCTCAGGGAGCGCCGCTCCACATCTTCGTCCAGCGCCTTTCTACCGAAATCCCGTTCGCTCAGGGTTCGCCGCTCCACATCATCGTCCAGCGCCTTTCCACCGAAATCCCGTTCCCTCAGGGAGCGCCGCTCCACATCTTCGTCCAGCGCCTTTCTACCGAAATCCCGTTCGCTCAGGAGTCGCTGCTTCTCATCTCCGTCCAGCCTCTTTCCACCGAAATCCCGTTCGCTCAGGAGTCGCCGCTCCACATCATCGTCCAGCGCTTTCCACCGAAATCCCGTTCCCTCAGGAGCCGCCGCTCCACATCATCGTCCAACTTCTTTTCACCGAAGTCCCGTTCGCTCAGGAGCCGCCGCTCCACATCATCGTCCAGCGCCTTTCCACCGAAATCCCGTTCGCTCAGGAGCGTATGCTGGGCCTTTTTCCGCTCCTGTTCATCGATCTCCGCTTGATTCTGGATACGCCGAGATTCCTTTTTGAAAAGCTCTTACGTTTCCGGCTTGCTGGGGATTACGACGAAAGAATGAGATCCGGAGTGGAGGTTTTCCGGAGTGAAAGGGATAGCGATGAAAAGTGCAAAATGGCGGGGCTGACCTTGGGGGACGGAATCCGAAGGAAGGGGATATGCCCTCGTTAGCCTGAGCGGAAGGGATATCGATCATCCGTGTCGGGACGAACGCCGACAGGGCATCTGGTTCAACGGGGATTCCAACGGGGGAAAACGCAGGCGTGAGGCCGTTGCCCGACAACGAACCTGAGCTAAGGGGATTTCGATCAAAAGTACCGGAACGCGGAATGGGGGGCAGGGCGGGGGCCACCTGAGCGACGGGGATTTCGAGCAAAAGACGGGGAAAGCGGAACGAGCGGCGGGGCAGGTCCATCGGGCGAATGGAGCAACGCGCCGGAAAGCGGCATGAGCGGTGCACTTGGCCCACCTGAGCGACGGGGATTTCGATCAAAAGTACCGGAATGCGGAACGAGCGGCGGGGCAGGTCCATCGGGCGAATGGAGCAACCGACCGATGGGGCTAGCCGGTGAATCGAGCGGCCGATCAACGGAGCGACCGGTCAATGCAGCGAAGCAACCGCAACCGGTCGATGGGGGGGCACAGGCGGAGAGACGAGAAGAAGCCCGCCACGTTATGATGGCGGGCTTCCCGAGCGCTGCTAACCGATCTGCACCGTTCCGGAGGGAGCGGAGGAGCCGGCCTGGTTGACGGCTGTGACCCGGTACCAGCCGTTCGGCTGCAAGGTCACGTATTCGAACTTCGGCGACTCGGTGGAGCCGAGCAGCTTGTAGGGGCCGTTTTCCGAAGTGCTGTACCAGACCTCGTACTTGCTGACTTCCTCCGCGGCCGGGTTGGCGTTCCAACTGAGCGAAACGCCGACGCCGCTGCTTGTGGCCGCAAGGCCGGTCGGAGCGGAAGGAGCCGCCGGCTGCGCTTGCGGGTCGCTGCCGGCGTTCGAGTCCGGCGTCGACCCATCCGGGGGCAGCGTGTCGGCGCCGCTTCCGGGGTCGGACCAATCGCCGGGGAACGGCAGCGTCGGGTCGATGTCGGTCCCGTCGCCGCCGGCGCCCGTCGAGACGACCGCGCTGCGGTCGGATTCGTTGCCGGCGACGTCGACGGCCGTCACGTAGTAGCGGTATTCGTTGCTTGCGGAGATGTAGTTGACGAACTTCGGTTCATCTCCGGCGAACACCGACGCCTCGACTTTCTTGTACGGGCCTCCGTTCACCGACCGGTACAGGCGGTAGCCCGCCACATCGGCCTCGGGGCTCGGCGTGAAGGTGATGCGGGCGATGCCCCCGTCGAGCGTCTCCTCCACGACGTTGCCGGGCGGCGACGGCCGCTTGCCGTCTTCCACGCGCGGGTCGACCTTGGACGGCGCGCTGTTCGCGGCGTCCTTCGGCAAGTAATACGAGAGCGGCTTGCGCGAGTCGGACGAAACGTGAGGCAGAGCCGCCTCGATTTCCTCCATGAGCTGGTCGAGCGGCTTCTCCCGTTTGACCATAACGGCCTCGCGCAGCAGATCGTCGGGCGTTCCCGGCTGCGGCAAGTAGTTCACGCCATTGTAGGTGATGTACTTCACCTTCTCCAGCGAGTCGTCGACTTCGGTCGGAACGTACTTTTTGTTGAAAATGTCGGTCGTGAGCTTCCCGGACGAACGCGTCAAATCCGAGGGCAGCTTGCCGCTCACGCTCGAAACGGTCATCGTGACGATGCCGTCCGGCTTTGCAAACTGTTTGGTCGGGAACAGTTCCGGCTTCGCCGCGGTCACTTCGTTCATGACTTTCGCCCATACTTGCTTCGCCCGGTTGTGGCCGTCGGTCGACAGCGTATAGATCGACTTTTCGTAGCCGGCCCACACCCCGAGCGTAATGTCCGGCGTGAAGCCTTCGAACCAGACGTCGGAATAGTTTTGCGTCGTCCCCGTTTTGCCGACGAACGGAATTTTGCCGTAGCCTTTGAACAGCGTCTTGAGCGAGGTGGCGGTGCCTTCGGTGACGACACTGCGCAGCATGTCGGTCATAATGTACGCCGACTGCTCGGATACTACGCGCTCGGGCGTCGCCTTGTGCTCGTAGACGACATTGTCGTTGGCGTCGCGAATTTCCTGGATCAGGTACGGCCTGTTGAGCACGCCTTTATTGGCGATCGCGCCGTAGGCGCCCGTCAGTTCCTCCACGCTCGTTCCGTACGTCAGGCCGCCGATGACGCCGGTTTGGGCGTGGTCGTCGGCCTCGACGAGCGTCGTGATGCCCATCTTGCGGGCGAATGCCCAAGCTTGCGGGATGGTCACTTTGTCCAGGAAAATTTTGAGCGCCGGAATGTTGAGCGATTGCGCCAGCGCCGTCCGGGCGGTCACCAGTCCCGAGTAGCGGTTGTTGGCGTTTTTCGGAATATGCTTGCTCGTGCCCCCGTTGTCCAGAATGATCGGGGAGTCGTCCAGCACGCTTGCGGGCTGGATGAGCCCTTTCTCGATGGCCGGCAAATACGCGGCGATCGGCTTCATTGCCGAACCGGGCTGGCGCGTCATCTGCGTCGCCAGGTTGAGCTGCTCGACCTGGAAGTCGCGGCCCTCGATCATGCCGAGAATGGCGCCCGTCTTGTGATCCAGCATGACCGCCGCGATCTGCTCGACGCCTTTGACGGCGTTGTCGGGGGCGAAGTTTTTCGGATCTTCCGCGATTTTGTGCATCAGGTCGTACACCGTCTTGTCGATCGTCGTCTTCACCTTGTATCCCCCGCGCAGCAGCTGCTGGCGGGCATCTTCGACCAGCTCGGCGTTTTCCTTCTTGGACAGATCTTCCAGCGTCAGATCGGGATTCTGCTGCAGGACGAGGATTTGCGCGGCTTCCCGCTCCGCTTCCAGCATCAGATACGGATACGTGTTGTAGGCTTTCTCGGTCGGCTTGGCGAGCGAAGCGTACAGATCGAACTTGAGCGCGTCCTCGTACTGCGCCTGCGTGATCTTGCCGTTCTCCAGCATCTTCTGCAGAACGAGCTTCTGCCGCGCCACCGCGCGGTTGAAGTTCTCCTGGTTGAATTCGCCCTTGCTGTTGAAGGCCGAATAAGCCGACGGCCGCTGCGGAAGCCCCGCCAAATAGGCGGCCTGGGCCAGGTTGAGCTGGTTCAGCTCGACGCCGAAAATGCCCTTGGCCGCGGCTTTGATGCCGTACAGCGTATAGCCGGAGGAACCGTTGCCGTACAAAATTTTGTTCAGGTAGGCGGTGATGATCTGCTCCTTGGACAAAAACCGCTCCAGCCGCAGCGCCAGAAAAATTTCTTTCGCCTTCCGGCTGGTCGTCCGGTCCAGGCTCAGGAACACCTGCCGCGCGAGCTGCTGGGTCAGCGTGCTGCCGCCGGTCTGCACGTCCTCGTTCAGCAGCTGCTGCTTGACGGCGCGGAACAGGCCGTTCGCGTCAATGCCGGGGTGGCTGAAAAAGTTTTTGTCCTCGATCGACACAACGGCGTCGATGACCACCTGCGGAATTTGATCGTATGTAACCGGCAGCCGGTCTTCCTCGGTGCGCAGCTGTCCGACCAGCGTATTGTCGCGGAAATATACGAATCCGGTGATGGCGTTTTCATTCATTTTCTCCTCAATGTACGACTCCGTGCGAACCGGATCGTCCTTTACCAGCGAGGCGACGTATCCGCCCACGGCGCCGACGGCGACCAGCCCCGACAGAACGCCGAACAGCACGAGCCAGAGGAACGTGTAAACCGTCAGCTTGCCCGCTGTTCTCCAGCCGGAGCCTTTGCTCTTCCGGGGGGGAGGCGTTTTTTTCGTTTCGTTCATAGGGTTCCTCCTTCAACAAACAGATTCATTATAGCATAATTTACCCTCGTTTGACTTCTTTCGAGGGGGAGGGCGGGAAGCCGGGACCGCGTCCGGGTTCTCGGGGGCGATCGGCGGGGGTCCGGGGAAATGCGCGGGAGCGGGGCCGGAGGAAAAATAAGCAACTTTACCTATCTTTGGAGCGTATAATTTCATGTAAGGGTTATGTCGGGTCGGGAGGGAGGATGATTCTTTGGATGCGTTGTTTTGGTGCTGCCTGGTGTTCGGCGCGCTGATGGCGGTCGTCACGCTCATCTTCGGCGACCATCTCGGCGGCGCCGCGGACGGCTTGTCCGGCTGGCTGTCGATCGACATCCATCACCTGTTCCAGCCGGTCGTGCTGGCGGGCGGGGTGACGGTGTTCGGCGGAGCGGGTCTGCTGCTGCACCGGTATTCCGGCTGGCCCGCTGCGGGCGTGTACGCGGCGTCGGCCGCGTCGGCCGTTCTGATCGGCGTCGGCATGTACTTCCTCTACGTGCGGCCCATGGAAAACAGCGAAAATTCGCAGGGCTACTCGATGGCGGAACTGGCCGGCAAGCGCGCGGAGGTGCTGACGCCGATTCCGGCTTCGGGCTGCGGCGAAGTGCTCGTTCGCATCGGCGCCGGCAACACGAGCCATGTCGCCGCCAGCTTCGACGGCGAGGAGGTGCCGGCGGGGACGAAGGTCGTCGTCGTGGAAGTGAGGGAAGGAACACTTTACGTTTCCAAAATGGAATCTTCCGAACGGTAAACCAATCAGAGCAAAAGGAAGGGGAAGCCTATGAATTCGGTTCCGGACTATTTGTACATACCGATTGCGGTCGTCGCGGTGCTGCTGCTCCTCGGGCTGGCGTTCTGGGCGCGGTACAAGACGGTGTCGCCCGACGAGGCGATGATCGTCACCGGCTCGTTCCTCGGCAGCAAGAACGTGACGACTGACGAATCGGGCCGCCGGATCAAGATCGTGCGGGGCGGCGGCGCGTTCATCTTGCCGGTGTTCCAGCAGGCGCAATTTCTGTCGCTGCTGTCGCACAAGCTGGACGTGACGACGCCGGAAGTGTACACCGAGCAAGGGGTGCCGGTCATGACCGACGCGGTGGCGATCATCAAGATCGGCGGTTCCGTCGAGGATGTGGCGACGGCGGCCGAGCAGTTCATGGGCAAGCCGACGGAGGCGCTGCAGTCGGAGGCGCAGGAGGTGCTCGAAGGGCATCTGCGCGCCATCCTCGGGACGATGACGGTCGAGGAAGTGTACCGCAACCGCGACAAGTTCGCGCAGGAAGTGCAGGGCGTAGCCGCCCGCGACCTGAAGAAGATGGGCCTGCAGATCGTCTCCTTCACGATCAAGGACGTTCGCGACAAGCACGGCTACCTGGAAGCGCTCGGCAAGCCGCGCATCGCGGCGGTGAGGCGGGACGCGGACATCGCGGAGGCGCAGGCGGTCCGCGACGCGCGCATCCAGAAGGCGCTGGCGGAAGAGGAAGGCCAGAAGGCCGAACTGCTGCGCGACACGAACATCGCGGAAGCGACGAAGGAGAAGGAGCTGAAGGTCGCTTCCTTCAAGAAGGAGCAGGACTCCGCGAGAGCCGAAGCCGACCAGGCGTACGCGATTCAGGAGGCCCGCTCGAAGCAGAGCGTCGTCGAGGAGCAGATGAAGGTCGAACTCGTGCGCAAGGAGCGGGAGATCGATCTGGAGGCGAAGGAAATCCTGCGCCGCGAGAAGCAGTACGACGCCGAGGTGAAGAAGAAGGCGGACGCGGACCGCTATGCGGTCGAGCAGGCGGCGGAAGCCGAGAAGGCGCGCCGGCTGCTCGAGGCGGACGCGCTGCAATACCGGATCGAGGCCGAGGCGAAAGCGAGCGCGGAGCAGAAGCGGCTGAGCGGCCTCGCGGAAGCCGAGGCGCAGCGCGCCAAAGGGACCGCGGAGGCGGAAGTCATCCGGCTGCGGGGGCTCGCCGAGGCGGAAGCGAAGGAGCGGCTGGCGGAGGCGTTCCAGAAGTTCGGCGAAGCGGCGGTGCTCGACATTATCGCCAAGATGCTGCCGGAGCTGGCGGGCAAGGTGGCGGAGCCGATCTCGTCCATCGACAAGCTGACGGTCGTCGACACCGGCCACGGCGAAGGCGCCGCGCGGGTGAGCAACTACGTCACCTCGCTGATGGCGACGGCGCCCGAAATGCTGAAGAGCGTCTCCGGCATCGACGTCGCCTCGCTGGTGCAGGGGCTGACGCGCAAGGCCGTACCGTCGGCTGCGCTCGAGAAGCCGCCCGTCCCTCCGAAGGAGGCGGAATAAGCCGCGAAAGGAAAGGCCCCGTCCGGGGAGTTCCGGGCGGGGCCTTTCCTTTCGCGGCGTTGCCGGCCGGCGGCGCTCTGCGGCAACCCCCAACAAAACAGCCCCCTCGGGCCTCGCGGTCCGAGAGGGCTGTTCGTGCTTGCGGCCGCCGGATCAGCGGCTGTAAAATTCGACGATCTGACGCTCGTCGATGTCCTGGGGCAGCTCTTCGCGGCTCGGCAGGCGAACGTACTTGCCTTCCATCGCCGTCGGGTTGAATTCGAGATAAGCGGGCAGGTGATGGCGCCCTTCCAGCGCTTCCTTGATCGCCTTCAGCCCGCGGCTGCGTTCGCGCAGGCCGATGACGTCGCCGACTTGCACCGTGTAGGAGGCGATGTCGACCTTGTGTCCGTTGACCGTCACGTGTCCGTGCGACACGAGCTGGCGCGCGCCCGGGCGGGAGTTGGCCCAGCCGAGACGGTAGACGAGATTGTCCAGCCGGCTCTCGAGCAGGAACATGAAGTTTTCGCCGGCTTTACCCTTCAGCTTGGAGGCGCGTTCGAACAGGTTGCGGAACTGCTTCTCGTTCAAACCGTACATATGGCGAAGCTTCTGCTTCTCCATCAATTGCAGGCCGTATCCGCTCACCTTGCGGCGCTGGTTGGCGCCATGCTGACCCGGAGGGAACGGGCGCTTCAGATCTTTGCCGGTGCCGCTCAGGGAAATGCCGAGGCGGCGGCTCAACTTAAACTTCGGTCCTGTATAACGTGCCATGAAATGTGCAAACTCCTTTTTCAAAAACAAAATTTTGAAAATGGGATTCGCTGTGCCGGTCGACGCCATGTCCGGGATTTGAGCGAAGCTTGTCTTCCGGTACCGGCAGGAAAGTTCAGCCGCTGCCTGCCGGCGGGTCTTCCGTGAGGGTGACACAAACTCATAGCCCAATATTCAACAAGTTATATTATACGAAACTGGTGTTCGAAGTCAAGGCAAGTGTCCTTCGGCCGCGCATCGGCAAAAAACGATTGAAGCCCGAAATATTTCGCAGTATGCTTGAAGTAAACGCTTTAACGGATCGGCCGTTCCGGCGCCGGTTGCCCATCGGTCGCATTCGGGCATGGCGCGATCGTTCGTCGTGTTTGAGTTAAGCGCTTATCCTTCCAAGTCGAAGTCGCAGAAATGCGGCTTCTTTTCATCTCGATCCGAAGCGACGATATCACCAAACGTCTTGTGGGGAGGGGCCGGACCGTGATCTTGGCCAAGGAGCTTCAGACGCGGCGGGGAAGTTCCGCGCGCGCGCACACCTATTCGCTCAAGTACCGCCTCATTCTCGTTCTCGTTGCGAGCACGCTGACGCCGCTGGCGATTCTCGGCAGCATCTCGTACGTGTCGATGTACGACATTTTGCGCAACAAAGCCGAAGCCGGCGTCCGCAGCAACCTGCACCAGGTCCGCCTGTCCCTGGACGAGACGCTCGGGCACCTGAACCATGCGTCCCAGCAGCTCGCGTTCGACGGGCGCGTCGGCAAAAACTTGGAAAACTATTTGTCCGCCGATCTGTACGAGAAAAAGCGGCTGAGCGACGAAATTCGCAGCGAGCTCAGTTTGATCCATTTTACGAACCCGACGCTCGGGCTCATGTTCTACTACTTCTCGGACAGTAAAGACGTTCTGTTCGCCAATTACAGCGTCAGCAGCCGCTTCGACCCCGGCAAGTTACCGGTGCTGTTCAGGTACAACCAGATTGTGTACTACGGCCCGCACCTGTCGTTCAACCCGATCGACGGCCATATCGTGCTGTCCATTTCGCGCAAGGTCGATCTGCCCGACCGCGACGACGTTTACATCTATATCGAAACGAACTTCAAAATGGCCGAAACGATCATCAACGGCGATTCGTTCGGCAGCGGCCTTATCCACCTGATCGCCGACCGGGACGGGAAGATCGTTTACAGCGAATCGCCCGGCGATTTTCCGATCGGAACGGTTCTGGGGGACGGAAAGACGCCGGCTGGCGTCGCGAAAAAGTATTTCGTGTACGAGGAGAGCAGCAATCAGGAATGGAAAGCGATCGCGGCCGTCGCGAAGTCGAAGTACCGGGCGGAGATCGACCGCTGGGAGCGGCAGTTCGCCTTCTTCGCGGCGCTGACGCTCGTGGCCAGCTGCCTGATCGCCTGGTTCGTCTGGCGGACGGTGTACCGGCCGCTGTCGCTGCTCGGCAAGGATATCCGCAGCGTGGAGCATCCGGACGGGTCGTTCGCCGTGCGGACGTCGCGCATCCGGGAGTTTGCCGACGTCTACCGCGAGTTCGCCGATATGCGCCGGCGCATCCGCGAGCTGATCGCGGACGTGGAGGCGAACGAGCAAGGGAAGGCGCGGCTCGAAGTCGAGAAGCTCATGGCGCAGATCAACCCCCATTTCATCCACAATACGCTGGATACGATCCGCTGGCTCGCCCGCGGCAACGGGCAGAAGGAGATCGACCGGCTCGTTTCGAACTTGAACAAGGTGCTTCACTACAACCTCGGCAAAGGCGGGCAGGCGCGGCTCGCCGCCGAAATTGAGACGCTGCGCAGCTACGTGGAGCTGCAGAAGACGCGCTATCATTTCCAGTTCGACGTCCGCATTCAGGCCAGTCCGGAAGCGCTTGAGCTGCCGATCCCGCGCTTCATCCTGCAGCCGCTCGTCGAGAACGCGTTGTACCACGGGCTGGGCGACGACGGTGTCATCGAGGTCAGCGTCGAGGAGGAGAGGGGGACGCACGTTCGGATTCGCGTTTCCGACAACGGGGAAGGCATTCCGGACGAGGAAGTGAAGCGGTTGATGAACGGAGAAGCGGCGATCGCCGGCCATAAGGCGGGAATGGGCATCGGGCTCAGCTACGTCTATCGGATGGTGAAGTTTCAATTCGGAAACGACGCCGGCTTTCAAATCCATAGCGAGGCGGGAAGCGGCACGACGGTCGAACTGCTGCTGCCCTTGCCGTGCAAGGAGGGTTAACCGTTGATCAAAGTGCTCGTTGTCGACGACGATCATCTGGTGCGCAAAGGCTTCATCTCGATGATGCCGTGGAAGGAGCACGGGCTTGAAGTGGTCGGCGAAGCCGGCAACGGCCGGCAGGCGCTCGAATTTCTGCAGGAGAATCCGGTGGACCTGCTCGTCACCGACCTGGCCATGCCGGTCATGACGGGGATCGAACTGATGCGGCAGGCGAAGGAACGGTTCCCGGACGTGCTGACGGTCGTGCTGACGTTCCACCAGGACTTCGAGCTCATTCAGGAGACGCTGCGCCTCGGAGCGCTCGACTATATCACGAAGGTCGAGTTGGAGGATGAGCAGATGGATGAGGTGCTGGGCCGCGTCTCCCGCCGCATTCGCGAAGCGCTCGAACGGAAGGCGCGCCGCGGCGGCGAGACGGAAGGGGCGGTGCCGATGCGGAAGCTGCAGGAGCTCGGCGAGCGCTGGTCGGCGCCGGACTGGATGATGAGCGACGCCTCTTACCGCGAGGCGCTCGAGGCGACGGCCCGGCTGCGGCCGTCCGCCGGGCAACTGGAACGGCTGTTCTACGTGGCGGCGGACCGTTGGAAGCGGCTGTTCGGCAGCCATTCCGTCTTCGAAGGTTCTCCCGGCGGCAGCCGCGGGTGGGACGATTGGGAGAAATGGCTGGCTAACGTTCGGTCCGTCGTCCAGTCGCTTGTCGCTCCGCAGCCGTATTCGGCCGAAGTCAAAGCGAGCGTTCTGAAGGCGGTCGAATACATCAAGGAGGATATGCAAAGCGAGCTGTTGCTGCCGGATGTAGCCAGGCGGGTCAACTTGAGCCGCAGCTACTTCAGCCGCTGCTTCCACGATATCGTCGGCAAAACGTTCAACGAATACGTGCGCGAAGTCCGGGTGGAACATGCGAAGGAGCTTCTTCTTCGGACGAACCAATCGATCGGATGGATCGCCACGCAATCGGGGTACCCGAACGGAAAATACTTCTGCAAGGTGTTCCGGGAAGTGACGGGCGTCCTGCCGAGCGAATACCGCAAGCGCGAGAAGCAAGCGGGCACGCGCTGATCCGATAACCGGGGGAACGCCGAAGGTCAAAATCGTCTTCCGGAAAGTGCACTTCCGTCCGAAACGATTCCTTCGCGCGGCGAGCCCGAGACGAAACGTGCTCGTTTACGAGACTTTTTCTGACCCCGAATAAAGCGCTTCCCTTTATGATCAAATCGATTCCAATTCATACAGGGAGGGGAATGCATGGAACGAAGAAAGTTCGGGGTGCCGCTGCTGTTGGCGACGATGCTGCTCGCGGCGTTGGTGTCGGCTTGCTCCGGCAAGGACGACGGCAACGGCAACAGCCAAGCGGCCGGCGCAAACGAAGGCGGCTCGTCGCCGTCGGCCGGCGGAGAACAGGCGGCGGTCGACCCTTACAAGCTGCCGAATCCGATCGAGGTGACGACGTTCAAGGGGGTGACGCCGAACGCCAAGCTGCCCGAAGGGGATACGGTCGAGGACAACCAATACACCCGATATATCAAAGAGAAGACGAACATCACGTTCAAGCTGCTCTGGTACGCCTCCGGCCAGGATTACGATCAGAAGATGAAGCTTGCGGTGTCGAGCAACGACTTGCCGGACATGATGATGGTCGACGAGAAAACGTTCCTGTCGCTGGCCGAAGCGGGTCAGCTCGAGGATTTGACCGACGTGTACGATCGATACGCGGCGGACTTGACCAGGCAGCTGTACGCCTCGACGGACAACAAGGCGCTGGAGAAGGCGACCTACAAGGGCAAGCTGATGGCCATTCCGAACATCAGCGTGCAGGCGGATTCCGTCGCCATGGTGTGGGTGAGGAAGGACTGGCTCGACAAGCTGGGGCTGCAGCCGCCCAAGACGGTCGACGACGTCGAGCGGATCGCCAAGGCGTTCGTCGAGAACGACCCGGACGGGAACGGCAAAGCCGACACGATCGGCATCACCGGCTCCGACACGGCGCTGAAGGTGCCGCCCAAAGCTTCGTTCCACAACTTCAAGCCGATCTTCGAGGCGTATGACGCCTACCCGGGCAACTGGATCAAGGACGGTTCCGGCAACATCGTCTACGGCTCGATTCAGCCGGAGACGAAGAACGCGCTCGGCAAGCTGAGCGAATGGTACAAGGCCGGCCTGATCGACAAGGAGTTCGCGCTGCGCAAGGACGTCAATGAGCCGGTCGTCAGCGGCAAGGCGGGCATCTTCATGGGGCCGTGGTGGGCCGGCGGCATGCTGATGGACACGTACAAGAACAACCCGCAAGCGGACTTCGAACCATATCTCATTCCGGATGCGAACGGACAGATCAACAACCTGCTCGTTCCGGTCAGCAACAGCTTCATCGTCGTCAAGAAGGGGATGAAGCATCCGGAGGCGGCGGTCGTCTACGCCAATACGTTCATCGCGGCGCAGCGCAAGACCGACCCGGACGCGCTCAAGCTCGACTTCACGATCGACGCGTCGTACTGGCCGATCGGCAACGCGACGTTCGACTACGCGGACGCCGTCGAGCGCAAGGCCGACGCGCTGAAGAAGGCGCTGGCCGGCGAAATATCGTCCGACAGCCTAACGCCGGAGGTCAAAGTATTGTACGACAACGCCGTGCAGGACAAGGCGAATCCGAAGGCGGATTTGGCGGTGTGGAAGTCGTATTACGGCTATACGACGCCGGCCGAGGTGCTCAAGACGAGCATGAACAAGTTCTACCCCGAGTTCACGACGACGACCAAGACGATGGAACGCAAGTGGGCGAACCTCGACAAGATGGAGCAGGAGACGTTCTACAAGATCGTCATGGGCGAGCAGCCGCTCGATTCGTTCGACAAGTTCGTGGCCGATTGGAAGGCGCAGGGCGGCGACGAAATTACGAAGGAAGTGCAGGACGCCGTCGCCGGCGCCAAGTGATCAAGAGCGGGAGAGAGCGCCGTCCGGCCGCGTCCGGCGGCGCTCTCCCCGCTTCGGACGGAGGAGTGCGAAGCGATGAGGTACAAATCGTATGACAAGCATTATCATCTGATGCTGCTTCCCGGCATGGCGCTGCTCGTCGTCTTCCATATCGTGCCGATGCTCGGCGTCGCCATCGCGTTCCAGGATTTCAAGATCGGCCGGGGGATCTGGGGATCGCCCTGGATCGGCTTCGAGAACTTCGCGTACATGTTCCAAATTCACGACAGCGCGGTTATTTTCTATAACACCGTCTTTATCTCGCTGATGAAGATGATCGCCCACCTGATCGTACCGCTCGTTTTCGCCGTCTTGCTGAATGAGGTCCGGATCGGCAGCGTCAAGCGCTGGGTGCAGACGATCGTATACTTGCCCCACTTCCTGTCATGGGTCATTCTGGCTAGCGTCATCAGCGATATGCTGTCGTTGGACGGCATCGTCAACCGGCTGGTCAAGGCACTCGGGTTCGAACCGGTCATGTTCCTGGCGAGCAACAAGTGGTTCCCGGCCATCATCGTGGGCACCGACATCTGGAAGGAGTTCGGCTTCGCCGCCATCATCTATTTGGCCGCCCTGGCCGGCATCAATCCGAACTTGTACGAAGCGGCGGAGATGGACGGCGCCGGCCGGCTGAAGCAGTTGTATTACGTGACGTTGCCGAGCCTGCTGCCGACCGTCGTGCTGCTGGCGACGCTCAGCATCGGCAACATTTTGAACGCCGGCTTCGATCAAATCTTCAATCTGTACAATCCGCTCGTATACAGTTCCGGCGACATCATCGACACCTACGTCTATCGGGCCGGGCTGGTGCAGGCGCAATACGGGTTCGCGACGGCGGTCGGGCTGCTCAAGTCGCTGGTCGGTTTCGCCATGATCGTGCTGAGCTACCGGATCGCCTACAAGTACGCCAATTATCGCATCTTCTGATAAAGCGGGTGAGCGCTCCTTGGTACGGAATAAGACGTTGGGCTCCAGGTTGTCGGAGGGTGCCCTGCTGGCGGTCATGCTGATCATCGCGATCGTTTCGCTGGCGCCGGTATGGCACACCGTCTCCCTCTCGTTCAGCGACAATTCCGCCGCGGCCGGCGGCTTCGTCTCGTTCTGGCCGCGCGGGTTCAATCTGGAATCGTATCGCAAAATCGTGGCCGAGCCGCACTTCCTCCACTCGTTCTTCGTTTCCGTGCAGCGGGTGCTGCTCGGCGGCGCGATCAACTTCGCGCTGACCGTGCTGATGGCGTACCCGCTTTCGCGCGGCGGGAAGGAGTTCCCGCTGCGCACCGCGTACATGTGGTTTCTGCTGTTCACGATGCTGTTCAGCGGCGGCGTCATTCCGCTCTACCTCACCGTCAAGTCGCTCGGCTTGTTCAACACGCTGTGGGCGCTCGTTCTGCCCGGCGCGGTGCCGGTGTTCAACGTCGTGCTGCTCATGAACTTTTTCCGCAATCTGCCGAAGGAGCTGAGCGAAGCCGGTTACATGGACGGAGCGGGGCCGTGGTTCATGCTGCTCAAAGTGTTCATTCCGCTGTCGCTGCCTCCGCTGGCGACGGTGACGCTGTTCAGCGTCGTCGGACATTGGAACTCGTTCTTCGACGGGCTCATCTTCATGCGCAGCGTGGAAAATTATCCGCTTCAAACGTACATCCAGCAGCTCGTCGTGCAACTGAACCTGGCCGACCTCGATTCGACGCAGGCGGAATTGCTGGAGAAAATATCCGACAAGACGCTCAACGCCGCCAAGATCGTCGTCTCGATGGTGCCGATTCTGGCCGTCTATCCGTTCTTGCAGAAATATTTTATCCATGGGATCATGTTGGGGTCGGTCAAGGAATAAGGGACGACATGCGCGCGGCGCGGCTGCGCCGGATCCATTTTTCCGAGATGAGGTGGCTTGCGATGGAACTGAGGATCATGACCTTCAATTTGCGCTACGACGAGCCGGCGGACGGGATCAACGCCTGGCCCCGCCGGATCGGCAAGGCGGCCGAGACGATCGCGCGAAGCGGTCCGGCGCTGATCGGCACCCAGGAAGGGCTACACCATATGCTGCTGGAGCTCGGTGAGCGCCTGCCTTCGTACGGCCGCATCGGGGAAGGACGCGAAGGCGGGACATGCGGCGAGTACAATGCGATCTGGTACGACAAGGAGGCGCTGGAGGTGCTGGAGCAGGGCCAGTTCTGGCTGTCCGAGCGGCCCGACGGGCCCGGCGGGCCGGGCTGGGACGGAGCTTGTCCGCGCATTTGCACATGGGGGCGCTTCCGGACGCGGCGGGAGCCCGGGACGGAGCTGCTGTTTTTCAACACGCACCTCGACCATCAGGGCCAGCGGGCGCGCGAGAACGGAATCGCGCTGATCTTGCGGAAGATTCGGCAGATGCGGGAAAAGGTGGCGACCGCGACAGAAGGCGACGCGCGGCCGCTTCCGGTCGTCCTGACCGGCGACTTCAACGCATCGCCGGACAATCCCGCCGTTCGGGCGGCGGCGGACGGCCTGACCGAGGCGTTCGCGTCGCTCGGCGCAAGCGCGGGCGCCACCTATCACGGCTTCAAGGGCGGAGAGGCGGGCGAGCCGATCGATTATGTATTCGTCTCCCGCGACGTTCGGGTGATCGCGGCGGAAGTGGTCCGCGAGCCGATCGGCGGCGGCTATCCGTCCGACCATTATCCGGTATGCGCGAACATCGCGATCGGGCATGCCGGGGAAGCGGGGCGGATGCCGTGAAGACCGACGGGCTTCACCTGAGGGAAATGACGTTCACCCGCGTCGTGAACCGGGACGAACAGGGATCGTTCCTGGAAGTACCCTTCGTCATGCCGGAGCGGGTCGAGGAGCTGCACGTCGAATACCGGGTGGAGTCGCGCGGCGCTTCGCCGGCGGTCGTCGACCTCGGCGTCCGCGACGCCGTCCGGGTAAGAGGCTGGAGCGGCGGGGCGCGGACGGAATTCCGAATCGGCCTGGAGCGGGCGACGCCGGGTTACGTGCCGGGGCCGCTGACACCCGGAGAATGGGCGGTGCTGCACAATGCGTATCGCATTCCGGATGAAGGCTGCGTCGTCACGGTGACCGTCCGCCTGCAGTTCATGGCGCCCCGCTGGCTCAAGGGCGATTTGCACACGCACAGCGTGCACAGCGACGGCCGCTATACGCTCGCGGAAAACGCGGCGATAATGGAGCGGCTCGGCTGCGACTTCATTGCCATGACCGACCACAACGCCATCAGCCAGAACGAAGCTTATCCCCGCGACGCAAGCGTCGTCATGATTCCGGGCATGGAGTTCACGACGAACTTCGGCCATGCCAACTTGCTCGGCGTTGCCGCGCCGCTGGACGATTTCCGCGCCGCAAGCCAGGCGGACGTGGACCGGAAGCTGGCGGAAGCGCGGCAGCGGGGAGCGATGATCGTCCTGAACCATCCCCATTGCGACGGCTGTCCTTGGCTGTGGAGCCTCGACGGCGATTTCGACTGCGTGGAAGTTTGGAACGGGCCGTTCACGGAGCGCAACGCCCGCGCCCTGGCCTGGTGGCACGACCAGCTCGTTCAAGGGCGGCGTCTCGTCGCCGTCGGCGGCAGCGACGTTCACCGGCCCGACCGCTGGGTGAGGCACGCCATGCCGTGCACCTGGGTGCTCGCCGAAGCGAAGACGAGCGAAGCGATCCTGCGGGGCATCGCGCAGGGGCGCGTCGTCATCACTTGCGCGCCGGACGGCCCGTTCGTGGAGCTTATGTGCGGCTCGGCCCGGGTCGGCGACACGGCTCGGGCGCGGCGGGAACGCGCGCCGGTGCGGCTGCGTCTCGCCGGGCTGCAAGCCGGCGACCGGGTGAAGCTGATCGGCCCGGCCGGCGCGGCGGCCGAATGGACCGCCGAGGAGGACGGCGAGCGGGAGCTGGACGTCGGGACGGGGCCGGCGGAGGCGGGCGGCTTCGTCCGGGCGGAAGTGTGGCGCCGCTTTCCGGAGGCGGACGCGATGCTGCCCGCAGCGGTGACCAACCCGATCTTTTTCGCGGACTGAACCGGATCGGCGTCGAAGCGCGGCGGCGCTCGCCGCCGCCAACCGGAGCCATAAGCAGCGACGATTCTCGTAAAGTACCGTCGGGGTGCGCCGTCCCGGCGGTTTTTGGCGTGAATCCGCCCCGCTCTTCTCCGGTTCCCGAAACGGCGAAATTCCGTCCGAAGTCCCTGTATTTTCCTGATGGCATAGTGCAAAAATCCTGTAATCATTGTATAGTTATGTTTAGCAGGACAGAGCGACAGTTCGGCAAGGGAGGGACCGCGGATGGCGCTTCGGGACGATCGATTTTTTCATCGGCAATATCGGGAAGACGCTTCGCCAGCCCGCGATCCCCAGGAGCTTCCGCATTGGGTTCGACGCCAGGATCTGACGGAAGCCGATTTGCCTTATATTCATTCGCTGCTTGCCGGCAGCTACGCGGATTGGCTGGAGGAAGCCGAAGGCTTCCCGTGGCCGGCCGGCCATCCGATCGTGCTTCTCCACCCGGACGGGAAGCGGTTGGCGCCGGACAAGGTCTCGCCCGAAGACAGCGCTCTCGCGCCTTGGGACTGGAGTCGGGAAGCGCTCGGACCTACGGCGGCGTCGATCGCCCTCGAAACGTGTCGACCGACGTGGACGAAGGCGGACGAGCACACTTCCCCTTCCCTCAAGGCGTTCGACTCGCTGGCCGTGCCGGTGTTCACCCGGACGAGCGGCATCCCGTGCGCCGCGCTGGCCTGCCTGCTTCCGGCCGGGACCGCGCAGGCCGGGGAGCTCAAGCTGCTGCAAGCCGCCGCCCTCCACTTCCGCAGTTGCCTGTACAAGCGGTTCGAACTGCTCTTCGTTCGGGATCTGTTCCGGGCTTCGCAGCTGACGAGCCGGGAGGAGAGGCGGCGCGATCTGCTGTTCGACGTGATGCGGCGGCTGAGCGACCATATCGAAGTGGAGAGTGTGTTGTCCGAAGTGTTCGACATCCTGGAGCAGGTGTATCCGCTCTGCCGGACCGACCTGTTCCTGTCGCAGGACTACAGCAGCTCCAACGAGAAAGTGAAACCGCTCGCCTTCCATCATCAGGAGATGGACATCTGCTGGAAAGCATTCATGGAAGGCGCGATGCGGGAAGAGTTCGCGGGCGGCCGTCGGCGGATCGCCCTCCCTCTGGCCGGCAAGCAGGGGGTTTACGGCGTTTTGCTGTTGGACGTGCTGGCGCGAGACTTCGACGACGCCGACATGGACTTCGTCGCGATGCTGACGAACTGCGCCGGCACCGCGTTCGAGAAGGCCAAACTGCATGAGCAGGCGAACACGCTCATCGGCGAACTGCGCCTGATCAACGAGCTGACCCAGCGGCTGAACAGCAGCCTCCGCCTCGCCGATACGATGGAGTTCGCGACGACGGAACTGCTGAACATCTTCAAAGCCGACTACTGCTTCATCTTGCAGATGGACTCGCTGAGCGGCCAGTTTACGATCATGTCGTCGAACGCGCCCGAGCTGACCAACGAGACGTTCGACAAGGACTACGGCTTCTGCGGCGTCATGCTGTCGACGAAGGAGCCGATCATCCTGTCCGACTACCATTCGGCGACGCCGGTCGGCTCCCATCTGATGGACGTCACCCAGTCCCGTTCCCTGCTCGCCTCGCCGCTGCTGCTCAACGGCGAAGTGATCGGGGCGGTCATGGTGACGCATCGGCTGCCGAACCATTTTTCCTACGACAATTACAAGCTGCTGCAGGTGCTTTCCGCGCATCTGGGGCTGGCGGTGTCGAACTCGACGCTGCATGCCGAAGTGCGGCGGATGGTCATCACGGACCAGTTGACCGGCCTGTACGTCCGCCACTACTTGAACGAGCGCATCCAGCGGAAGCAGCAGAAGGACGGCTACGGCTCGCTCATTCTGGTCGACATCGACCACTTCAAGAAGATCAACGACACGTTCGGCCATCAGATCGGGGACGCGATCCTGATCCAGGTGTGCAACGTCATTCGCACCTCCATCCGCGATTCCGACATCCCGGCACGCTGGGGCGGGGAGGAGCTGGCCATCTACTTGCCCAAGCTGAGCCTGGAGCAGGCGATGCGGGTGGCCGAACGGATCCGCACGCGCGTGGAAGCGGAGACGAGCCCGAAAGTGACCGTCTCGTGCGGGCTGTCGGAATGGAAGGCGACGGACGAGAAGATCAGCGTCGAGTCGCTGTTCTATCGGGCCGATATGGCGCTGTACGAAGCCAAGAACGGCGGACGCAACAGCGTGGCGGTCGGATGACACGGGCATGAACGAAGAAGCGGTACCTTCGCCTGCGGACGAAGGGCCGCTTCTTTTGATGTTTTCGCATAGCCGGAAAAGGAGAGGAGACGCTAGGGAGAAAAAGGAGGCGGAACCATGAGCGGACGGACAAGACGGATGTACGCATGGGCGCTGGCGGCGCTGATCGGCTTCGGCCAGCTTGCCGGCGGCTGCGGCGACCGGGAAGGCCGGACGCCGCGGGAAGCGTTCGCGCTGTCCGCGTCGGCGCTGTCCGGGCAGGACCGGTTCGCCTTCGAAGGCGAACTGACGGTGATCGGCCCGGACGGCCGGACCGAGCGGCGGACGCGCTACCGCGGGCAAGTGGACGGGCATCGGCCGTCCGTCCTGCAATGGGGCGGGGCAGCCGCGGCGGAGCAAGTGGAGCCGGCGGCTCGCGGCCGTGGCGCGGGGCGGAGCGAGAGCGTCGCCCGCCCCGGCGCATGGGCGGCGGAGCCGGACGAGGACGACGGCCATCCGCTCGCGCTGGCGGCGGCGCTGCAGGCCGGCCCGGCGGCGATCGAATTCGCGCCCGGCCAAGGCACCGCGGTGGCGCTGCGGATCACGCTCGACCCGGCGGCCGCCCGGCTGCGAGCCGAGGCGCCATTGCGGCGCGCGTTGGCCGCCCTGCGCCGGGAGCGGGTGCGGGCGGCGGAAGCTTCACCCGGCGACGGCGCAAGGATGCGGCGGTTCGAGCAGGAGGAGCGGCGGCTCCGCGAGATGCTGGCCACGCTCCGCGCATCGACCGTATGCGTCTGGTCCGCCGACCGCCGCACCTGGTTCCCGCGGGAGCTGCGGGAGGAGACGACGCTATCGTACCGTCAGGGCGGGCGCGACGTTACGGTAAAGAGAACGGCGGTGACGAATTTCCGCCGGAAGCCGGCAATGGTACAATGAGGAAGGGAGAGCCGTCAGGCTCGAACCGGAACCAGAAGCGAGGAGGAATTTGCCGCATGCGCGATCCGCGTTTGCAACAGCTGGCGGCCAACCTGGCCGGCTATTCCATCAAAGTGCAGCCCGGGGACAACGTCCTGATCGAGATGATCGGCTCCGAGCGCGAACTGCTCAAATGCCTGATCGAGGAAGTCGCCGCGCGGGGAGGACGCCCGTTCGTCGAAATCGAGGACCGCGCCGTCACCCGCACGCTGCTCCGCCACGCGACGTCCGAGCAGCTTGCGACTTGGGCCGATTACGATTTGAACCGGATGGAGCGCATGCAAGCCTACATCGGCATTCGCGCCGGAGACAACGCGAACGAATGGGCCGACGTTCCCGACGACAAGGTGCAGCTGTTCGACCGGTTGTACCGGCACCCGGTGCACCTCGAGCGGCGGGTGAAGAAGACGAAGTGGGTCGTCCTTCGCTACCCGAACGCGGCGATGGCGCAGCTCGCAAACATGAGCACGGAGGCGTTCGAAGACTTCTACTTCGACGTCTGCAATCTCGATTACGCCAAGATGGACCGCGCGATGGACCCGCTATACGAGCTCATGAAGCGAACCGACCGGGTCCGGATCGTCTCGCCCGGCACCGACCTGACGTTCTCGATCAAAGGCATCGGCGCGAAAAAATGTTCCGGCGAACGCAACATTCCCGACGGAGAAGTGTACTCCTGTCCGGTCCGCGATTCGGTGAACGGCACGATCGCCTTCAACACCCCGACCGTCTACAACGGCTTCACGTTCGAAAACGTCAGGCTCCGCTTCGAGAACGGCCGCATCGTCGAGGCGTCGGCCAACAACACCGGGCGGCTCAACCAGGTGCTCGACACCGATGAGGGGGCGCGTTACGTCGGAGAATTCAGCCTCGGCTTCAACCCGCACATATTGCACCCGATGAAGGACACGCTGTTCGACGAGAAGATCGCCGGCAGCCTCCATTTCACTCCGGGGCAGGCGTACGAGGACTGCGACAACGGCAACCGTTCCTCGATTCACTGGGACATGGTGCTCATTCAGCGGCCCGAATACGGCGGCGGCGAAATTTATTTCGACGACATGCTCATTCGCAAAGACGGAAGGTTCGTCTTGCCCGAACTTGCCGGACTGAACCCGGAGGCGTTGAAATGAAGCGTTTTCCCCCTTGCGTGCCGAGGCCGGAACAGGGTATGATGAGGGAAGCAGTTGACCACCCTATGATCTGGAGGGATTTCCATGTCCAACAACGCAGCTATCGTGGAATTGTCTCAAACCGCCAATAAGTATCGTTCTTCCATTGTGCTCCAAACCGAGAACAAGTACATCGATGTGAAGAGCATTCTTGGTTTGTTCACGACGCTGGTCGGGGGACACGCTTACGAATTGCACGTTCACGGTCCGGACGCCGACGAGGCGAAGAAGGACCTGGCGGCGGTATTCGCCAAGCACAATCTGAACGTGACCATCGTAGAATAAACGCGAAACGCCGCTTCCAGCGGAAGGCTTCATCGATATACGCGATATACGGCTCGATCCGAATGCCCTCGTCCGAATCGGACGGGGGCGTTTGCCGGCAAGGGGAGATTGATCGTGTCCATCACCGACCAACTGCTGCATCTCGTGTTTCAATACCGCTACGGGGGGCTGTTCGCCTCCATGTCGCTCGGTCTGTTCGGACTGCCGGTTCCGGACGAACTGCTGCTCACCGCCTCCGGCTACATGCTGTCCCGCGGCGACCTGCTGCTCGGCTGGACGCTGCTTGCGGCCGCGGGCGGAAGCGTCGTGGGCATGTCGGGCAGCTACTGGCTCGGCCGAACGGCCGGCGTTTCGGTGGTGCGCCGGTTCGGAAGCCGGTTCGGGCTGACGGAACGGCGCCTGGAGCGGCACGAGCGGTTGTTCGCGAAGTGGGGACAGGTGGTCGTGCTGATCGGCTTCTTCATCCCCGGGCTGAGGCACATCACCTCGCTGCTGGCCGGCGTCGGCAGGCGCCCGTACAGCGCGTTCGCCTCCTACGCCGCGATCGGATCGCTGCTCTGGACAAGCGTCTTCCTGCTCATCGGCTCCCTGCTCGGCGACCATTGGCGGGAAGTGACGGGCATCGTTCACCGCGATCTGGCGCTCTTGGTGGCGATCGCCGCGGTGCCGCTGCTGGGCGCCGCCCTTTGGCGGTTCCGGCCGCTCAAGACGGATTAGCGACGCAAGCGGGTGACGTTTCCCGGCAGGGGACGGCCCGCTTCGCATTTCGAGGCATTACCGGAATGTTCACAATTGCGAGGGCTTTTGTCCGCTCCCGTCCTTGTGCTTAGGTCCAATATGGTCTAATATGAAAGGGATAGAGTTGCTTGCGCAAGTAAGGGCACAGGGGGAGTTGGGATGGCTTCATCGGATGTCATGGTGCACCTGAATCAGAAGGCGCTGCGCCTTCTGCAGGAAGATGCGGAAAAGATCGAGAAATTGATCGCCATTCAAATGGAGAATCTCGCAACCCGCAAATGCCCGCTTTATGAGGAAGTGCTGGACACCCAAATGTACGGCTTCTCGCGGGCGGTCGATTTTGCGGTGCGGGCGGGTCTTGTGGACGACGGCGCCGGCAAGCTTCTCGTCATGCAACTGGAGCGCAATCTGGCGTTGCTATACGAAGCGATGGCGAACCGAGAGCAAGTCGATCAGGCGGAATAGGAAAAAAGCCTCGGAAGCATCGGCGGCGGCCGGCTTCCCGGGCTTTTTTTTTCATCTCTTCCGGACGGACGGGCGTCACACGAAGAAGAACGAGACGCCGAGCACGATGTACACGAGCAGCAACAGCTTGCCTTCGTACCAGGTCGTCGCACCGTCCCGCGAGATGGACGTGGCGATCAGCACGGCGCCGGCGATGGCCGCCAGCTCGATGTCGGAGAACAGAATGTCCATCGGCTGGCCGAACAGCAGGCTGACGAAGATGAGCACCGGCGCCACGAACAGGGCGATCTGCAGGCTGCTGCCGACAGCGATTTCGACGGCGGCGCCGATCTTGTTCTTCAGCGCGAGCATGACGGCCGCGCTATGTTCGGCCGCGTTGCCGATGATCGCGACGATGAACGCGCCGACGAACAGCTCCGACAGCCGGAACTTCTCGGTGAACACCTCGAGCGTGCCGACGAGCCATTCGCTGACGAAGGCGACCATCACGGTGGCGACGATCAGGCAGACGATCGACTTGCCCTTCGACCATGATACTTCTTCGCCGTGGGAAGGCTGCGTCTCCTCGTTGTCTTCGAGCATGTTCTTGTGCGTGATCATCGAGTAGATCAGCCAGCCGGCGTAGGCGACGATGAGCACGGCGGCGACGGTGACGCTGATCGACATCGTGTCGGAGGCGGGCAGATGCTCCGACTTGACGAAGAAGGCCGGGATGAACAGGGCGATCACCGCCAGCAGCATCAAGGACGCGTTCTGGCCGGCGAGATGAATGTTGAACTTCTGTTCCTTGAACTTGATGCCGCCCGCGAGCGCGCTGGCGCCGAGCACGAGCAGCAGGTTGCCGATGATCGAGCCGGTTAGGCTCGCCTTGACGACGTCGAACAATCCTTCCTTGACGAGGAAGATGGCGATGATCAGTTCGGCGGCGTTGCCGAACGTCGCGTTCAGGAAGCCGCCGAGCCGCTGGCCGGCGTAATGGGCGACCGATTCGGTAGCCTTGCCGAGGAAGCCGGCGACGAAGATGACGCTGATCGCGGAAATGACGAACTGGAACATCGCGTTCCATTCGGCGTAATGAGCGATTCCGCTAAGCGCGAAAGTCACGATCAGAAGCGGGAAAAACAGTTTTTTCAACAATAGCACACCTCGCAGGAAGGAATAACCACGACAAAATATTGGCTTTTCTTACTATACCCAAACGGGGACGGGAAGTAAATGCGGTTCGACTTGCGTCCAGTTGCCATCGGGTCGGTTCTTCCTTTACAATAGGAGCATCAAGTTGGGGAGAGTGAGCCGCCCATGGTCGATGAATCGCAGCAAGGATTGATTCGAATTTCCGATGATGTCGTCGCAACGATCGCGGGCTTGGCCGCCCTCGAGACGCCCGGCGTCGCCGCCATGTCCGGCGGGATTTCGGAAGGCTTGGCCAAGCGGCTGAGCGGCCGCAACGCCCAGAGAGGCGTCTCTGTCGAGGTCGGTCAAGTCGAAGCGGCAATCGATCTGCGCATCGTCGTGCAGTACGGCATTCCGATCCAGGAAGTCGGCGTCCGGCTTCAGCAGAACGTCAAGGAAGCGGTGGAGAACATGACGGGACTTCGCGTCGTCGAAGTCAACGTCAAGGTGGAAGGAGTCGCCTTCAAGGACGAAGTGGAAACCGACGACAGCCAGCGCGTCAAATAACGATCCGACAACGCAGAACGCCTCCCCCGGAACCTTCCCGGAGGGAGGCGTCTTTAGTCTTATGGGGGCCGAACCGCTTGTTACCGCTTCGGCGGCGCGGCTCGCTTCTCCCGCGGCTCGCGGTTCGGCTCCCGCGAAATGCTGAGCAGAATGCCCATGCCGATCATGAGCGCCAGCAGCGAAGAGCCGCCGTAGCTGATGAACGGAAGCGTCACCCCCGTCATCGGAATCGCGCCGCTGACGCCGCCCATGTTGATGAGCGCCTGGATGCTGATCAGCGACACCATGCCGACGCCGAACAGCGTCCCGAACATGTCGGAGCAGCGCAGCGAGACGATGAGCGCCCGCCACAGGAACAGCAAGAGAAACAGCAGGAACAGCATGATGCCGATGAAGCCGAGTTCTTCCGCGATGACGGAAAAGATAAAGTCGTTGTACGCATAGGGCAAGTAAAACAGCTTCTGAACGCTGTTGCCGAGGCCCGCGCCGGTCAGTCCGCCGTGGCCGAACGCCTCCAGGGAACGCAGCAGCTGCAAGCCCGAGCCTTGCGCGTCCGCGAACGGATCCCAGAAGGCGGTAAAGCGGGCGAGCCGGTAGCCGCCGCTAAAATTCGGGTGAATCAGCAAGTAGGCGCTGAACGCCAGCGCGCCGATGCCGACGACGATGCCGCCCGACGCGAGCACGTGCTTCAGGTTGGCGCCGCCGGCGATGATGACCGCCGCGGCGCACGTAAGCAGAATGAAGCACGAGCCCAGGTCGGGCTGAAGCATGATCAGGCCCGCGATCAGGCCGATGACGATCATGACGGGAAGCAGCCCGCGCTTGAAATCCCGGAACTTGTCCTCTTTCTTCGCGATGATCGCCGCCAGGTACAGAATAACGCCGAGCTTGGCGAACTCGGTCGGCTGGATGCCGAGGCCGCCGACACCTAGCCAGCTGTGCGCGCCGTTCACCGACGGGGTGAACGGCACGACCAGAAGCATGGCGAGCACGACCAGCAGAAACGGCGCGCACCACTTCTTGAACTTGGCGAACGGGATGTTCATCAGCACGAGCATCGCGATCGTCCCGATGCCGGCCCAGGCGACCTGTCTCTTCGTAAAATACAAAGCGTCGTATCCGAACTTCGGGGATACGACGGTCATGCTGGAACTGGCGCTGAACACCATGACTACCCCGAAGCCGACGAGCAGCAGCGTCAGAATGAGCAGCAGGAAATCCGGCGTTCCGCGCCCTCCGCTCGCAGGGCTCTTCATCCCCTATAGCTCCCGGCCGCTTAGCTCAGCAGTTCTTTCAACTGCCGGACCCGGTCGTTGGCCGTGTCGAGAATCGGCTTCGGCACCGGCGATTCGTATTCCAAGCCGTGCGGGAACGTCGCCCGTCCGATGTAGACGGATTCAATGCTCAGAACGGAGTGGGGCTTCTCCAGCTTGCCTTCCTTGACGCGGGTGCTGATGCGCAAGTAGTATTCGTTGTTGCTGGCCTGATCGACCAGCTTCAGATCGTAGGTGGCCCGATAATATTCCCATTGCCAACGGACGAATCCGAGCTTCTCCGCCGATTCGTCCAGATGGGCAAGATCGCTTTGCACGCCTTCCAGGCCGGTATTTTCGAGAATCATCAAAGTGCCTCCTTTGGAAAATGCAAACAAGCCTCTGTTTACCCTCCATCATAGACGGTTTACCTTTCTTCTGCAAGCCTTCTTAAGGCCCGCCGGCGCGAACGCGTGCGGCCATTTCGCCCGTCTCCGCCGTTTTCGGCGGCGGACGCAATCTGCTACAATAGGTCCATAGCGCGCTGTCGCAAGGAGGGGTCAATCCGATATGGCGACCAAGGAACAAACGCTGCAGTCGCTATACGGCGACATGGTCGCGTGGCGGCGCCATCTGCACCGCCACCCCGAACTGTCGTTCCGCGAGGAGCAGACGGCGGCCTGGATCGCAGACAAGCTGGAATCGTGGGGATATGAGGTGAAGCGCGGCATCGCCGGTACCGGAGTCGTCGCCGAGCTGAGCGGCGGGCGGCCGGGGCGGACGATCGCGCTGCGGGCCGACATCGACGCGCTGCCGATTCAAGACGAGAAGACGTGCGAGTACGCGTCGACGGTGCCGGGCGTCATGCACGCCTGCGGCCACGACGGGCATACGGCGGAGCTGCTGGCGGTCGCGCGCTGCTACAGTCTGCATCGCGACGAGACGGCCGGCGTGCGGCGGTTCCTGTTCCAGCCCGCCGAAGAAGTGCTGCCGGGCGGCGCGCCCGGCATGATCGAAGCGGGGGCGCTCGCCGGCGTCGACGCGGTGTTCGGCGTCCACCTCTGGTCGCCGTTCCCGTACGGGACTGTCGCCACCCGCCCGGGGCCGCTCATGGCGTCGCCGGACGAGTTCGAGATCGAGCTCGTCGGCCGCGGCGGCCATGCCGGGCTTCCGCACCAGAGCGCCGATGCCCTGGTGGCCGGCGCCCACCTCGTTCTGTCGCTGCAGACGATCGTGTCGCGCAGCGTCGATCCGCTGGAGGCGGCCGTCGTCACGGTCGGGCAATTGCAGGCGGGAACGGCCAACAACGTCATCGCCGAGCGGTGCCGGCTGTCCGGCACGGTCCGCTCCTTCAACGCGGAGGCGAGGGCGCTTGTGCGCGAACGGCTGGAGCGGATCGCCGCTCATGTCGGAGCGATGCACGGAACGGAAGCGTCGTTCCGCTACGTCGAAGGCTATCCGCCGGTCGTCAACGACGAGCGGGAGACGGAGCGGTTTTTCCGGGTTGCCGCCGCGTTGCTTCCGGCAGACGCCGTCCGGCGCTGCGAACGGATCATGGCCGGGGAAGATTTCTCCTATTATTTGCGCGAGAAGCCCGGTTGCTTCTTCTTCGTCGGAGCCGGCAGGGAAGACGGATCGTCGGCGCCGCACCATCACCCGCTGTTCGACATCGACGAGCGGGCGATGCTGACCGCGGCCCGGCTGCTCGTCGGCGTGGCGGACGACGCCGCGGCGGAAGGCGTCCCGCCGGAAGGATGAAGCCGCCGCCGCGCGCGCATGGTCTGCGTACTTTTCGGTCACGCTAAGGCGTGCAGAAAGGGGGTAACAAGCATGCGCAAAGTGGCGGACATTATGACGAAGGAAGTCTTCACGGTAACGCCGCAAGATCACGTGTACGACTGCGCCGTGCTCATGAAGCAGCACGATATCGGCTTCGTCCCGGTGGTGGAGGGTCGCAAGCTGGTCGGTGTCGTGACCGACCGGGATCTTGTCGTTCGCGGCTACGCGGAGAAGCACCAGGGCTCCGAGCCGGTGACGACGGTCATGTCGAAGGACGTGGAGACGATCTCGCCGAATTTGTCGGTGGACGAAGCGGCCGAGATGATGTCTTCGCGCCAAATCCGCCGGCTGCCCGTCGTTGAGAACGGCGAACTGTGCGGCGTCGTGGCGCTGGGCGACCTGGCGGTCCGGGACATCTTCGTGAACGAGGCGGGCGACGCCTTGAGCGAAATTTCCGAGCGGGACTCCGCCGGACCGTCGTTCGCTCATTGACCGTATGGACGGGCGGGACGCTCGCCAAATCTTCGTTCGCTTCTTAACCGAGCGCCGGAGCGGGAAGTGATCCCGACCCGGCGGATTTTGCCGCTAAGCAGGCCCGTTTTTCGCGCCGACCCGAGTGTCGGCCGAAGCGGGCCTGCCGGCATTTCGCCAGGATGGAGGGATCGGCAGGCGGCTGAACCGGCGGCGAATTGGAAATGATGGGGACAGTGAATGATGCTTGAAAAAGGAGGCTCCCTTTTTGCCAGCTATTTCATCTTGTCCCCTGCTCGTGCAATCCGACGGAACGCTGATGGTGAACGAGTCGCACCCCCGCTATGCGGAGGCCCGAGAGCTGCTGCTCGGCGTGGCGGAGCTGCGCAAGCGGCCGGGCGAATGGCATACGTACAAGATGACGCCGGTGACGCTGTGGAACGCCGCGGCCGCCGGCTGGACGGCGGAGAAGGTGCTCGCCCGGCTGAAGGAGCTGGCGCGCTACGGCGTGCCCGCCGCGCTGGAGCGGGAAATTCGCAGCCGCATGGACAGGTACGGCAGCCTGCGCCTCAAGCGGCGCGGCGACGAGCTGCGCCTCTGCTCGGACCATCCCGGCCTGCTCGCCGCGATCCGCAAGCTGCGCAGCCTCGCCGGCGCCTTCCAGGGCGAAGCGGAAGCCGGCAGTCTCGGCGTTCGGCCGGAGGCGCGGGGTTGGCTGAAGCGCGAGCTGATCGCGGCCGGCTTCCCGGTCATCGACGAAGCGGGCTACCGCAGCGGGGAGACGCTGGCGCTCGCTCTGCGCGAGACGAGCGCCTCCGGGCGACCGGTTCGGCTGCGCGGCTACCAGGAGGCGGCGATCGAGGCGTTCGCAGGCCGTTCCGACGGCGGCAGCGGCGTCGTCGTGCTGCCGTGCGGAGCCGGCAAAACGTGGGTCGGCATGGGGGCGATGGCCCGCCTCCGCTGCGAGACGCTCATCCTGACGTCGAACGCCCTCTCCGTGGAGCAGTGGATTCGCGAGCTGCTGGCGAACACGACGCTGGAGGAGAAAGACGTCGGCGCCTACACGGGAGACCGCAAGGAGGTGCGCCCGGTCACCGTCGCCACCTACCAGATTTTGACCCATCGCACGGGCAAAGACGGCTCGTATCCGCACTGGAAGCTGTTCGGAGACCGGAATTGGGGCCTGATCGTCTACGACGAGGTGCACCTGCTGCCCGCGCCGGTCTTCCGCATGACGGCCGACCTGCAGGCGACGCGGCGGCTCGGGCTGACGGCGACGCTCGTCCGGGAGGACGGCCGCGAGGGCGACGTGTTCGCGCTCATCGGGCCGAAGCGGTATGACGCTCCGTGGCGCAGCCTGGAGGAAGAAGGCTGGATCGCCAGGCCGGCCTGCCTCGAGGTCAGGGTGCCGCTCGCGGACGACGATTTCGTGCGCTACCATACCGCCGCCAAGCGGGTTCGCCACCGGATCGCCGGGGAAAATCCGCTCAAGCTGAGCGCGGTGCGCGCGCTGCTCAACAAACATCGGGAACAGCCGACGCTCATCATCGGGCAATATTTGGACCAGCTGCGCTCGGTGGCCGACCGGCTGCAGTTGCCCGTCGTGACCGGCAGCATGCCGCACAAGCGGCGCCAGGAGCTGTTCGACCGGTTCAACAAGGGAGAGTTGAGCGTGCTGGCGGTGTCCAAAGTGGCCAACTTCGCGGTGGACCTGCCGGACGCCTCCGTCGCGATTCAACTGTCGGGCAGCTTCGGCTCGCGGCAGGAGGAGGCGCAGCGGCTGGGGCGGATTTTGCGGCCCAAGAGCGGCGGACGGGAAGTGTTCTTCTATTCGCTGGTGAGCGAAGATACGGACGAGGTGGAGTTCGCGCGGCGGCGGCAGCGGTTCCTGCTCGAGCAGGGCTACCGGTACGAGGTGAACCGGTTCGTGCCGGACGGCTGGGAAGCGGAGCGGGAGGGAACGGGACGGTGAAAAGGGAAAAGGGGCCGGACCTGCGCACCGCAGCAAGCGGCCGGGCGAAGCGGCGGGGGGAGGCGAGCGGGCGGTGAATCTGGAAGAGACGCTGTCCCGGCTGCCGCCGCGGCTGCGCGACTTGCTGGCGTTGCATCCGGCGTACGCCGAGCGGGTGGCGCAGGGAGTGCCGCTGGAACAGGCGCTGGCCAGCCCGGACGAGCCGCAGCGGTGGGCCGAGCGGGCGTCCCCGGTCTCCCGCTGGCTGCTGCGCCGGATCGTGCGGACGTACGGTTGCCTGCCGTTCGAGGAGGCGGCGCTGGAGCGGCTCGCCGCGGAAAGCCCCTGGACGGGAGCGGAAATTCGCGTCGCCCTGGCCGGGCTGCTGCGCGAAGGGATCGTCTTCGCCGTGCGCAAAACGTGGGGCGACCGGCTGCTCTATTTGCCGGCCGACCGGGCGGCGCTGTGGCAGCTCGCCCTGTACCCCCGGCGGCCGCAGCCGCTGCCCGGGGAGGAGCAGGGGCGGGTGAGCAGCCTTACCGCCGGCAGCCGCCTGCCGCTGTCGCTCGAGCTGCTGAGGACGCTTGCCGGTCTCGAGCGGGACGGAGGGCTGCCGCTGACGGCCAGGGGCGCGCCGCACAAGGCGCGGGCGGCGAAGCTGGCGGCCGGCCTCGGCCTGACGGCGGACGACGTTCGCGCGGCGGGACTTGCGTTCGCACGGCCCGAGGGCGTGCCGGAGCAGGCGGCGCTTGTGCTCGACATCGCGCTGCGCAAAGGCTGGTTGCGCCGGCTGTCCGACCGCTGGGAAGCCGCGCGGGAGCCGTTCGGCAGCGGGGCGGCCGGCGCTGCGCCGCAGGAGCTGGACGCGGAGCTGCTCGACCTCGTGGCGGCGGAGTACGGCGGCGCGGAGGCGGAGCTGCATTTCGCGGCGACGGCCCTACGGGCGCTCGAGCCGGGCGTCTGGTACGCGGAGCGCGAGACGCTTCCGCCCGAGGCGACGCCGCGGCTCGCCGCCGCGCACGGCCGCTGGCTCAAGCTGATGGCGGCGCTGGGCTGGATGGAGCGCGGCCGGGCGGGGCGCGGCCGGGCGGGGCGCGGCGACGCGGGCGGGGAGCCGGTCTGCCGCTGGCTGATCGACCCGCGCCCGGCGCCGCTGCGCGACGGCCCGCCTCCCGAACCGGAGCGCCCGGTCGTGCAGCCGGACGGCGAAATTTGGGCGCCGCCGGAGACGGGCATGGCCGCCCGCTGGACGCTGGAGCTGCTCGCGGAGCGTTCGGCCGCGGACCCGGCCGTATTCACCTACCGGCTGACCCGCGAATCGTGCCTGCGGGCGTTCGAGCGCGGCGTCGGCCTGGACGAAGCGAAGCGGCGGCTGGAGGCGGTCGCCGGCGCGCCGCTGCCGCACGCCGTTGCGCTCGCCATTGACGACTGGTTCGGCCGGTTCGGCCGCCTGTCGCTCGGGCAAGCGACGCTGTTGCGCACGGACGATCCGGAGCTGGCCGAGCGGCTGCGGCGGGACGCCGTCGCGGGCCCGCTCCTGCGCGAGCGGCTGGGGGACGGCGCGTTCGTCGTCGCGCCCGGCGAAGCCGACAAGCTCGCAGCGCGGCTGCGCGAGCTCGGGTATCCGCCGGCGCCGGCGTTCCGTCCGTCGGAGCCGGCGGAGCCGTCGGAGCCGTCGGAACCGGCGGCGCCGGCGGCGCCGGAGTCGCCCGCCGCCCCGGCCGCATGGCCGGCGGCGGTCATATCCGGCCGCGGGCTGCAAGTGTACGAGCCCGACGACCGCATTCCGGCCCGGGAGCAGCTGTTCCCCGGCCTGGAATCGGTGCCGGCCTCCTGGCATCGCCAGGCCGGCCGCTACCACGTCTCGACCCGCCGCAAGCTGGTCGAGCAGGCGCTCGCCTGGCGCACGGCGCTGCAAGTGACGCTCGAAGGGGAGGCCGAACCGCGCACGTTCATCCCGGAGACGCTAGAAGCAGCCGGAACCGGTTGGCGCGTCGCCGGCCGCTTCCGGGACGGATGCTCGGCCGGCGAACGGCTCGTGCTCGGCGGCGAGACGCTGGCCGAGCTGAAGATCGAGCTGCCGGAAGTGGAGCGGTGAGGGCGGCTGGCCGGACAGAAGCGTTTCCCGCCGTTTTTTTCCCGGCTTGCCGGAAGGTTCAAGGGGGCTGCGGCGATGCGGCGGGACAAAGGATTGACCGCATCGCCGCCCGTTGTGGTATGATAAGGGGTGTACCACAACGCCGGAACATGGGGGGATCCCGATGATCGGAACCACCGAGAACCTCCCTGCCGCCGAGGCGCCGGGGATCGCCGCCGGGGAACCCGCGGCCGATTATACGGAGCTGCTGTCGCGCGCCTACGAGCTGGGAGAACTGATCAAGCAATCCGCGCTGACCGCGGAATACGTTTATTTCAAGGAACAGGTCGAACGCGACGGTCACGTGCGCTCGCTGGCCCGGGAGTTCGAGGAAGCCAAGCGCAAGTTCGCCGAATGCGAGCGGTTCGGCCGGTTTCATCCCGACTACAACGAAGCGTTGGAGCGGGTGTACGAAGTGGAGTCGAAGCTGGACCGGATCGAGCCGGTCCGGCAGTTCAAGGCGGCGGAACGAGCCGTCGATACGCTGCTGCACGAGGTGGCGCTGCTGATCGCGCGCGCCGTCTCGGACAACATTCTGGTGCCGGACAACGATCCGAATCCGAAGGGCTGCGGCAGCGGGGGCAAATGTTCGTGCGGCGGAGGAGGGTGCGGATGACGGAACCAGGGAATCGCGAAGCGGCCGGCAAGTTCGGAGAGCGCACGGGCTTCATCGTCTGGTACAACGACTGGAAGGCGGCCCGCGGCCTGGAGAAATACGGTTCGCTTCACTACATGTCGCGAAGGATGAACTACGCGGTGCTGTACGTCGGCGCGGAGACGGCGGAAGAGACGCTGCGGCTGCTGCAGCGGCTGCCGTACGTCAAGAAGGTCGAGCGCTCCTACCGCAATGAGATCAAGACCGAATACGAGCGGAACGTTCCCGACAAGACCCGTTTTTACGGCTTGTAACGACGGACCGAGCCGCAAGTCCTCCGGCCGCTTCGGCGTCCGGAGGACTTTTTTTCTACAGCAGGAGGTGTGTGGGACGTGCATGCCCCATTCACCGGGCTTTGCCGGCCAGCCGGTGCGCGAGCGATGCAAAACATCGCATCAGGCGTCCCTTCCCAGGCGAATCGGTGCCCATGCGATGCAAAACATCGCATCGGGCGTCCCTTCGCCGGCGGGCCGGGGCCCAAAGAGCCAGACCTAGCCATCGCCGGAAGACGCCCACGCCCATTTGGTGGAGAACATCATTCGTAATCCATACGGATTCCGGGAAGACCTGTCAAGCGGCCATGCGGAACGTAGACGTTTTCATCGGGAACCCGAAGCTTACTTCGCTGCATAGGGGCGCGTGCGGGAATTCGGCTCGTCGAAGACGCCGGCGTCGCTTTTTTCGTTCTTCGGCCAGGCCACCGCTCCGCTCCGGGACCGACGGCCTGATGGGCGCCCGGCGGCGTTCCCCTCATACTTTTTTAACAATTGGATCCGGGAAAGACGCGGACGGGGAGATCGGCGCTGTATGGACACCTTTTTTCGATGCCGGTATAATCGAAGCGGGGTCAATTGTTAGCGATTCTTTAGGAATCAAAACATATTGCGTCGTTTCGAGGTGGCTCCATTGACCAAGATTCTCGTCGTTGAGGATGAGAAGATCATCGGAGAGATGATTTCGATGTATCTGACGGACGAAAATTTCACCGTTCGCAGAGTCGAGAGCGGCAGGGAAGCGATGGATTCGCTTCTGCGCTTCGATCCCGACGTCGTTTTGCTCGATCTGATGCTGCCCGACGTGGACGGAATCGAAGTGTGCCGATTGATGCGGCAGCGCTCGGATCGGCCCATCTTGATGATATCGATGAACACGAAGGTGAACGAACGCGTGCGGGCGCTGAACGCCGGCGCGGACGATTATTTGTGCAAGCCGTTCAGCATGCAGGAGCTCAAGGCGCGGATCGGCGCCGCGCTGCGCCGCTACAAGCCGGCCGCCGCAGCGAACGAGACCGCCGCGGCGCTGGAGGCGCGGCAGTCCGGCCTGGAGCTCGATCCGCAAAAAAGGCTGGTGCTCGTGGAGGGCCGGCCGGTCGAAACGACCTTTTCCGAATTCGAGCTGATGCGGCTGCTGTTCGAGCACCCGGGCCGCGTGTTCACGCGCGACGAGCTCATCAGCATGCTGCGCGGCGTCGATTCGTACGTGAACGACCGGGCGATCGACGTCCATATTACGAACTTGCGCAAGAAGATCGAGAGCAATCCCAAGGAACCGCAATACATCAAGACGGTTTGGGGCGTCGGATACAAGCTGGTTCTGGACTGACGCGGGCCGTTCCCGGCCCGGAGCACCCGCCGCCGTCTTCCCTCTCCCTCATCCCGGATCGTTCGGTCCGTCGGCGCATGGCGGAGATTTTTCATTTTGATCCGGGCAGGACAGGCTTTTGGAACCGGCGAATCGGAAAAAGGGGAGAGCAACGATGTTCGAGTCGCTGCGGGTTCGCACCTGGCTGCTGCTGCTTCTGTCCACCGGGTTCACCTTGCTAGTATGCGGCCTCATCTATTACGATTCGGCGCAGTCGGCGATCCGCTCCTCGCTGCAGCACAGCGGCAGCGACCGGGCGAGAATGCAAGCGGATTCGCTGGCGCTGCGGTTGGACACGCTGAAGAAGCAGGCGGCCATGATGAGCGAAAGCCTGAGCGGAAGCGAATCGGCGCCGGGGCGGCTGGAGCAGCTCCGGCGCATGTTCGAATCGCAAGTCTCGTTCAATATGGCCGGTTACGGCGCTGCGGACGGCAAGCTGACGCTCGTCGACGGAAGCGGCGCGGACGCCGCCGCGGACCCGGCCTGGCGGCGGGCGGCGGAGGGCGAGGCGGTGCTGACCGACCGCACTTCCGTCGCGGCGCTGGCGGCAAGCGGGAGCGTGCATCTGTTCGTGCCGGTGCGCGACGGGGATCGGCGCGTCCGGGGCGTCCTGTGGGTTCGAGCGGCGCTGAAGGACGTCGCGGAAGGGCTGTCTCCGTTTCTGCTGCGGTCCGGCCCGGACCGGGAACCCGACGATTTCGCGCTGTTCGGTCCGGGCGGAGCGCAGATCTATGCGACGGTCGGCGCTCCCGTGTTCGATGCCGAGACGCGGCAGCAGGTCATGCTCGCCGTCCGTTCCCGCAGCGACGCGCTGGTCGATCTGAAGACGCGGAAGCTGTTCGTCGCCCGGCTGCCCGGGACCGACTGGGGCCTCGTCGTGCCGATTTCGACCGGGCAGTTGTACAAACCGCTCTACGACTTGATGCTGCGCATGATCGCCATCTGCCTGGCGACCGAACTGGTGCTCGCTCTGCTGCTGTTCCTGCTCGTCTCGCCGCCGTTTCGCCGAATCCGGGAAATCTTGCGCACGACGGAGCAGGTGGCGGCGGGGGATTTCCAGGTTCGGCCGCTGGCGGTCGAGTCCAAGGACGAGATCGGCGCGCTGGCGGCTTCGGTCAACGCCATGGCGCGGCAGCTGCGCGACCTGTTCGAGCCGCTGCAGGCGATCACCAACCAGAACGATTACGGCATCATCGTGACGGACGAGCATTTCGTCATCACGCAGTTCAACGAGACGGCGCAGCGGATGCTCGGGTACGGGTTCGAGGAAGCGGTCGGCCGTAAGACGCTGTCCGACCTCGCCTCGCATGAGGAGCTGGAGCGGGACGCCAAGCGGCTGTCGGGCATGCTCGGCCATACCGTGCGGCCGGGGCTCGAGCTGTTCCGGGCGCTGCTGCGCAACCGGATGTCCTATTCGGAAGAGCGCCATTACATCCGCAAGGACGGCGCGGCGGTTCCGGTCTACGTCAACGTCAGCAAGATCGTCGACAAGTCGGGAACCGTCACCGGCCATGTGGCGCTGTTTCGCGACATTTCCCGGCAGCGGGAGGCGCAGGCGGAGCTCACCCGGGCCAAGCAGTTGGCGGAGGAGGCGAACCGGACCAAGAGCGCTTTCCTGGCGCGCATGAGCCATGAGATCCGCACTCCGATCAACGGCATCGTCGGCCTGACGCAGCTGCTGGAGCGAAGCGGACTGACGGAGGTCCAGCGGGACTACGCCCGGAAGATCGCCTCCTCCTCGGAGGTGCTGCTCGGCATCGTCGGCGACATTCTCGACTTTGCCAAGATCGAAGCCGGGAAGCTGGAACTGGAGAAGACCGCGTTCGATCCGGAGGAGCTGTTCCGCAAGCTGGGAGACACGATCAGCATCTTCCTCAGCCGCAAGCAGCTCGATCTGGTGTTCGACATCACGGAAGACGTGCCCGCCCGGTTGGTCGGAGATCCGCTGCGGCTCGAGCAGGTGCTGCTCAATCTGCTCGGCAACGCCATCAAATTTACCGATCGCGGCCACGTTCATCTGCAGGTGCGGGTGCCGGAGCTGAAGGAGAACGAGGCGACGCTCGCCTTCGCGGTGGCGGATACGGGGATCGGCATCACCGAGCAGCAGATGGAGCACCTGTTCCAGCCGTTCGCGCAGGCGGACGGCTCGACGAGCCGCAGATACGGCGGAACCGGACTCGGCCTCGTCATCGCCGCCGAGCTCGTCGCGATGATGGGCGGGCGGCTGGAGGCGGAGAGCCGTCCGGGCGCGGGCAGCCGGTTCTCGTTCGTCCTCACGTTCCCGATCGCGAGGCCGCAGCGTCCGGCCGCGCCGGAATTCGCCTGGACCGGAGCGCGCGGCCGCTCGGCGCTGTGCATCGAGCGCCCCGGCCTCATGCGGACCGCGCTGGCGGACATGCTGGCTTCGTTCGGCGTCCGCTGCTCGTTCGCGGGCAGCTGGAAGGAGGCGCTCGCGCTGCTGGAAGCTCCGGACGCCGCCGGGCGGTTCGACTGCATCTTCTGCAATATGGAGATGCCCGACATGTACGGCGAGGAGACGTGGCTCCGCTTGCGTGCGGCCGCCGGCGGCGCGAAGACGATCGCCGTGACGACTCCCCACGGCCAGACCGAATGGCTGCGGCTGGACGAGTCGGAGCGCCCGTCGCGCACGCTGATCAAGCCGGTCAACCGCCGTTCGCTGCGCAACGTGCTGGCGGGCCTGGACGAAGAAGCCGGCGGCGAGCGCCCGGCCGTTCCGCCGCAGGAACGGCGCAAGGCGGCTTCGGGGCGGCTGCGCATTCTGCTCGCGGAGGATCACGCGATCAACCAGCAGGTCGCCTGCGAGATGCTCGGCGGCAGAGGCTATGAGGTGGGCGTCGCCGCCGACGGCAAAGCCGCGCTCGAGATGGTGCGGCGGGAACATTGGGACCTGGTGCTGATGGATCTGCACATGCCGGAGATGGACGGGTTCGAAGCCGCGCGGACGATTCGGCTCGATTACAACGCCTGGCGGCTGCCGATCGTCGCCATGACGGCCAACGTCGTGCCGGAAGACTTGCAGAAATGTTTGCGGGCGGGCATGAACGACGTCGTGACGAAGCCGATCCGCGCTTCGGTGCTGTTCGAGACGGTGGAACGGTGGGGCCGACGGGCCCGCCTGATCGATTGGGAGGAAGCGCTGGAGCGGGTGAACGGCAAGGAAGCGATCGTTCGCCATATGTTGCGCTCGTTCGGCAAAGACTACCGGGATTTCGACAAGCGGCTGGAGCCGTGCCTGACGGCGGACCGCCTGCGGGAAGCGCGCGCGCGATTGCACGGGCTGAAGGGAGTGGCCGGCAACTTGTCGGCGAACCGGCTGTTCACGGCCGCCGGCGCGCTTGAGGACGCGCTGGCGGACGCCCCGTTCCGGGCGGCGCCGGAGCGCGCGGACGCCCTGTTCCGGGAGCTCAGAAGCGAGCTTGCGGAGCTGCTCGAAGCGATCGATATCGAAGAAAACCGGCTGGAACGTTTCCAATATATGTTATGAGTGGCTTCCGCTTATTTTTTTGTTGTATCGTCGGGAAAGTGTGAGTTACAATATCCTTAACTTCCTATTTTGTGCCATCGATATAGTCCTTTCGGCTTATTAGGCTTCTATTCAGGAAGGGGGTAACCCGGTGAAAGACAAGCAGACCGAACGTTGGGGCACGTATGAACCTTTTCATATCGCCCTGGGCGACAAGAAGATCGTCGACATCATTATCACCAATCACGCCCGCGCCCGTTGGACCGATCGGGTCGAGTCCGTGAAAACCGGTTACTCCGACATTGCCCAGTATTTGTGGCAATGCTTGAAGGAAGGAAGAATCGTCTCCTATTATCGCCACGAACAGGACGTTTACACGATCGATGACGACTTGGTGTTCGTCGCCGAGTTCGCGGTGTCGGAGAAGGAGGTCGACTTGTTCGGCAACCCGCTGCACAAGATGATCGTCGTCACCTTCCTCGGCCGCATGTCGGAGACGATGGAGCTGCGCGATTTGAAAACGTATTATTCCTGGCTGCGCCATTCCAGGCGCATGACGCTCATCAAGAACAACCGCAAGCGCAGGTAGGCGCCAGCCGCTGAAGAACGACCCTAAGCATGCCGACGGCATGCTTTTTCGCTTTGGCGCGCCTAGCCAAGCCAGGCACAGTTAGCCGGTGAAAGTCCGGTCGAGGT
>ENA-UOWJ01000126-UOWJ01000126.1-bioreactor-metagenome-genome-assembly--contig:-NODE-126-length-60765-cov-18.834788_pt1 | contig 60765 bp, 62 predicted proteins | sample MGYA00238156_ERZ761611 | MGnify/ENA primary metagenome ERZ761611 (study PRJEB28900, sample SAMN06268034) | bioreactor metagenome | isolation source: Joint BioEnergy Institute, California, USA...
TGCTTCGCAACGCTGAATGGGGTTGCACATTCCAAGACGACTTCGTCGCTTGGTTGCCGAGTGCAACCCCACCGCGATTGCTTCGCAACGCTGAATGGGGCTGCACATTCCAAGACGACTGCGTCGCTTGGTTGCACGACGGATGCGACGGGAGAGGGGAAGCCGTGAATCGATTGACGGGAAGGGCGGCTTCGGTGGAAGAGTGGCTGCAAATGCTGCGGGGCCGTCCGGAACTGATGGAGAACATCACCTACTGGCATACGCAGCCGGCCCGGCCGGCGCGCACGAAGCCGCTGCCGGAGGAGCTGGACGGGCGGCTGAAGGCGGCGCTGGAGCGCAAAGGGATCCGCGAGCTGTACACCCATCAGGAAGCCGCCTACCGGGCGGTGCGGGCCGGGCGCAATACGGTGGCGGTCACGCCGACCGCCTCGGGCAAGACGCTGTGCTACAACCTTCCGGTGCTGCAGCACCTGCTCCAGGACGACAGCGTCCGCGCGCTGTACCTGTTTCCGACCAAGGCGCTCGCGCAGGATCAGGTCGCCGAGCTGCACGAGCTGGCGGACCTGATGGGCGCCGACATCAAGACGCATACATACGACGGCGACACGCCGCCGACCGCCCGCCAGGCGATCCGCACCGCGGGCCATATCGTCGTCACGAACCCGGACATGCTGCACGCGGCGATTTTGCCTCATCATACGAAGTGGGTCAAGCTGTTCGAGAACGTCCGGTACATCGTCATCGACGAGCTGCACGCCTATCGCGGGGTGTTCGGCAGCCACGTCGCCAACGTCATCCGGCGGCTGAAGCGGATCTGCCGGTTTTACGGCAGCCGCCCGCTGTTTCTGTGCGCCTCCGCCACGATCCGCAACCCGAAGGAGCACGCCGAGCGGCTGATCGGCGAGCCGGTGGAGCTGATCGACGACAACGGCGCTCCGTCCGGCGAGAAGCATTTTATTTTTTACAATCCGCCGGTCGTCAACGCGCAGCTCGGCATCCGTCGCAGCAGCGTGCTCGAATCGCAGAAAATCGCCGCCTTTTTGCTCAAAAGCGGCATCCAGACGATCGTGTTCGCTCGCAGCCGGGTGCGGGTCGAGATTTTGCTCACCTACCTGCAGGATTTGGTGAAGCGCGAGCTGGGGCCGAAGTCGATCCGCGGCTACCGCGGCGGCTACTTGCCGAAGCAGCGGCGGGAGATCGAGCGGGGGCTGCGCAGCGGCGAGATCCGCGGCGTCGTCAGCACGAACGCGCTCGAGCTCGGCATCGACATCGGGCAGCTGCAGGCGTGCGTGCTGAACGGCTATCCCGGCTCGATCGCCAGCACCTGGCAGCAGTCGGGACGGGCCGGGCGCCGGCACGGCAGCTCGGTGACGTTTCTCGTCGCCAGCAGCAATCCGCTCGACCAATATTTGATCCGCAACCCGGACTATTTTTTCGGCCGGCCGCCGGAAGAAGCGCGGATTCAGCCGGACAACCTGCTCATTCTGCTGGACCACGTGAAATGCGCGGCGTACGAGCTTCCGTTCGAGGAAGGGGAGACGTTCGGCGGCGAAAACCTGACCGATCTGCTCGAATTTCTGGCTGATGAGAAAGTGCTTCACCGCGTTCAGGGGCGCTGGCACTGGATGGAGCAGTCGTTCCCGGCGCACGGCATCTCGCTGCGTTCGGCGGCGCAGGAGAACTTCGTCATCATCGACGTGACGGAAGGCCACCGCGTCATCGGGGAAGTGGACCGGTTCAGCGCGCCGACGCTCATTCACGAAGAGGCGATCTACATCCACGAAGGCGTCCAGTATCAGGTCGAGAAGCTGGATTACGCGGAGAAAAAAGCGTACGTGCGGGAAGTGAGCGTCGATTATTTTACCGATGCCAATCTCGCCGTCGAGCTGAAGGTGCTGCACGTCGACCGGGAAGAGGAGACCGGCGCCCTGGTGCGTCAGTACGGGGAGCTGACGGTGAACGCGAAGCCGACCATTTTCAAAAAAATCCGGCTGCGCACCCACGAGAACATCGGTTCCGGTCCGATACATCTGCCGGAGGAGGAACTGCACACGAGCGGCTACTGGTTTTCCGTCCGCGAGGAGGCGCTGGCCGGCCGCAGCGCGAACGACGTGCAGTCGGCGCTGCTCGGCCTGGCGAACGTTCTCGTCCATCTGGCGCCGCTGCGCCTCATGTGCGATCCTTTGGACATCCGCGTCGTGCCGCAGGTGAAGGCGGTGCACACCAAGCTGCCGACGATCTATTTCTACGACCGCTACCCCGGCGGCATCGGCCTCAGCGAGCGGCTGTACGAGCTGCACGGCGAGCTGCTGGAGGAAGCCGGCCGCCTGATCTCCGGCTGCGGATGCATGAGCGGCTGTCCGGCCTGCGTCGGGCCGATCGAGGAAGTCGGGCTGCTCGGCAAGGAGCTGGCGCTGTGGCTGCTCGGCCGCCTAAAGGGTGAGCCGGCATGAGCGGGCTGCGCGAGCGCATCGCCCGGCTGCGTTCTTCCGCGGCGCGTTCCGCCGCGGAAGAACGGCCGGTCCGGGAGTCCGCGGGCGCGGAAAAGGACACACTAGGCGGGGAAGAAGCGCTTGCCGCCGGGTTCGTCCGCATCGGCGCGGAGATCGTCCATAGCGAATGGGGGGCGTTTCTGCTGCGCCGCCGCGAATACCCGCTGTCTTACCGGCACGGGCGCTACGCGCTCGGCGAACTGGCCGAGGCGGCGCCGCGGCTTGCGCCGATGGCGGACCGTCCGGGCCGGCTGCGCGCCGCGGCGCGGGGCCCGGCGCCGGAAGTCGCGGCGCAGTCGCTGTTGTTTCTCGACACGGAGACGACCGGACTCGGCGTCGGCGCCGGCAACGTGCCGTTCATGATCGGGCTCGGATACCTGGACGGCGGCCGGTTCGTCGTGGAGCAGACGATGGCCCGGCATCCCGGCGAGGAGCGGGCGATGCTGGCGTTCGTCTTAACCCGGCTTACGCGCTGCACGCACCTGGGTACCTTCAACGGCAGAAGCTTCGACTGGCCGGTGCTGGCAGGCCGGTTCATCCTGAACGGGTGGCGGCCCACCGGCGAGGAGCCGGGGCATCTCGATTTCCTGCATCCTTCGCGCGCGCTTTGGCGGAACACCCTCGATTCGTGCCGGCTCAGCCGGATCGAGGAGGCTCGCCTCGGCGTGGAGCGCGGCGACGACTTGCCCGGCTCGCTCGCGCCGGCGCTGTACTTCCGCTATTTGCAGGACGGCGATGCCGAGCCTCTGGCCGGCGTGTTTCTGCACAACGAGCGGGACGTGCTCACGCTGGCCGCGCTGGCGATCCATTTCGGCCGCCTGCTGCACGAATCGCCGGCGGAGCCGGCCGAGCTGCCGGAAGAGCCGGAGGAGCTGTTCCGCACAGCGCTGTGGCTCGACCGGCACGGACGCAGCGGCAAAGCGGACCGGCTGCTGCGCGAACTGGCCGCCCGGGCGCGTAGCGGAGGCGACGGCGCCGGGGCGGGGTTCCGCTGGCGGATGGCGGCCGCCGTCCGCTGGAAGCGGCGCGGCCGCTACGACGAGGCGGTGCCGCTGTGGGAAGAAGCCGCCGATAGGGCGGAACGGGCCGCGCTGCCGCCGATCGAGGCGCACGTGGAGCTGGCGATGTTTTACGAGCATCGGGCGAGAGACTACGCGCGGGCGCTGCATTATGCGGAGGAAGCGCTGCGGCTGTCGGAGAAGCGGCCGTTAGCGGCCGGCGGCGCCAAGAGGCGGGAAGAAAGGGAGGCGCTGCGGCGCCGGATCGAGCGGATACGGGCGAAAATCCGCCGGGGCGCCGCCGCGGTGCCGGTGCCCGGCGAGCCGCGCCGCTCGGCGCGGTCTGCCGCCGGATCCGCCCGACAGGCCGGCGGCTGCGGCCAAATCGAATGGATCGATCCCGATGAAACCGCGGAGAGGGGGAACCGGACGGTTGACGACGGAATATGAAGTGCTGAGCGATGCGATTCCCCGCCCCCGGGCGGTGCTGCTCGACCTGGACGGCACGCTCTACCGGGGCGACCGGCCGGTGGAAGGGGCGGACCGGATGGTGGCCGCTTTCGAAGCGGGCGGAACGGCTTGCTGGTTCGTGACCAACAACTCCGCCCGCACGCCGGAGGAAGTGGCCGGCCAGTTGAGCCGCATGGGCATCCCCGCCCGCCCGGACCGCGTCATCACGTCGGCGACGGCCGCCGCCGCCCACATCCGCAAGGCGAAGCCGGACGCGCGGCTGTACGTGATCGGCGAGCGCGGATTGCGGGAGGCGCTGCGGCAGGCGGGCCTCCGCGAAGCGGAGGATGGCGAAGGCGCGGCCGATTATGTCGTGCAGGGGATCGATCGGGAGCTGACGTACGCCAAGCTCCGCGCGGCCGTTCGCCATCTGTTGGACGGCGCCGGTTATGTGCTGACCAATCCGGACCGCCTGCTGCCGACCGAGAGCGGCTTGCTGCCGGGCGCCGGCAGCATCGCGGCGGCGCTGGAAGCGGCGTCCGGCGTGCGGCCGCTCGTCATCGGCAAGCCTTCGGCGATCATGATGGACGAAGCGCTCCGCCGCGCGGGCGTCGGGCCGGGCGAAGCCTGGGTCGTCGGCGACAACCCGCTCACGGACCTGGCGGCCGCCCGCGCCGCCGGCTGCACGGCGGTTTTGGCGCTGACCGGCCTGTGCACGGCGGCGGATTGGCGGGAGCGCTGCGCCGGCGCGGGCGTTCGGCCGGACGCCGTGTGCGGCGGACCCGAAGCGGTGGCGCAATTGTACAGGAAGGGATGTTGACCGATGCCGGAATGGCCGGAAATGGAAAACTACCGCAGGCAGCTGTCACCGCTCGTCTGCGGGAAAACGATCGCCGAAGCGGCCGTTAACCGGCCGCGCACGATCAACGAACCGCCGGAGGCGTTTCGGTCGGCTCTCGCCGGCCGGCGCATTTTGTTTCTCGAACGGCGCGGCAAGCACCTGCTGTTCCACTTGGACGACGGCAACCGGCTGCTGCTGCACCTGATGCTCGGCGGCTGGCTGGCCTACGGGCGGGAAGGACCGGCGGAAGACGGCCGGTTCCAGGTCATTCTGACGCTGGACGACGGCAACCGGCTCTTTTTCGGGGGCTTGCGGCTCGGCTTTCTGCACCGGCTCAGCGCCAAGGCGGTGCAGGAACGGCTGAAGGAACTCGGCCCCGAGCCGTTCGACCCGCGTCTGACGCCGGACGCCTTCGCCGCCATGCTCCGCCGCAAGCGGGGGCGGCTGAAGCCGGCGATGGTCGACCAGCATTGGATCGCCGGCATCGGCAACTGCTACGCCGACGAAATATGCTTCGAAGCCGAAGCGTCCCCGCTGACAAGCATTGCCGCGTTGTCCGAGGCCGCCGCGCGCCGCCTGTTCGACGCGATGCGCAAGGTGCTGGCGGAAGCCGCCGACGCCGGCGGGTACATGGACCGGCCGCTTACGCCGGGGGACGCGCGGACCGGAGGCTACGACGCGCGCTGCCGGGTGTACGACCGGGCCGGGGAGCCGTGCGTCCGCTGCGGCGGCACGATCCGGCAGGATACGGTGTCGGCGCGCAAAACGTTTTATTGCCCGGCGTGCCAAAGGACGGACGGGCGATGAAGTTCGGGTGCCACCTGAGCACGCGGGGCGGCTACGCGGAAGCGGCCCGGACGGCGATCCGCATCGGGGCCGGAGCGTTCCAGTATTTTCCGAAAAATCCGCGCAGCCTGAATCTCAAGGCGCTTGACCGGCACGACGCGGAAGAATGCGCCCGCCTGTGCCGGGAGCGCGGAATCGCGTCGATCGGCCATTCCCCCTACCCGGTCAATCCCGCGGCGGAAGGAGAGCGGGCCGCCGTCTCGGCGGCCTGCGTCCGCAACGACCTGGAAATCGCCGAGGCGTGCGGCTCGATCGGCACCGTCGTCCACTTCGGCACGTACAAAGGGAAAGATCCGCTGCAAGGGTACCGGAACGTGATCGAATGGATCAACCGGGTGCTGGCGGATTGGACGGGCGGGGCGCTGCTCTTGATCGAAAACCAGGCGGGCGACCACGGGCCGATGGGGACGACGCCGGAGGAATCGGCGCAAATCCGCGCGCTGTGCGAGCGGCCGGAGGCGGTCGGGTTCTGCCTCGATACGTGCCACCTGCTGGCCAGCGGCGAATGGAGCGTCGGCGGCTGGGACGCTTTTAGCAAGCGGTGCCGGCGGTCCGGCTATTGGGAGGCGCTTAAGGCGGTGCACGCCAACGATTCGCGCTACCCGCCGGGATCGGCCCGGGACCGGCACGCCCCGATCGGCGAAGGCTGGATCGGCGAGCGCGGATTCCGCGAACTGCTGGCCGCGCCCGAGCTCCGGCGCGTTCCGTTCGTGCTGGAGACGCCGGCCGAACCGGATCTGACGCATCCGGATCAAATGAACCGGCTCCGCCGGTGGGCGGCGCGGGCCCAGGAGGGAAACGAATGATCCACGTATTTCTGGACGACACGCGGCGCTGTCCGCCCGGGTTTACGCTCGCGCGCACGGCGGAGGAATGCCTGATGCTGCTGGAGAGCGCGAAAGTCGGCATTTTATCGCTGGACTACGAGCTCGGCTACGGGCGCTTGAACGGAATGGCCGTCGTGCGCGGCATGATCAACAAAGGCCTCTACCCGCAGGAAGTGTACGTCCATTCCTCGAGCATGGCGGGGCGCGCGGAGATGGTCCGGGCGCTGCGGGAGGCGGCGCCGCCGGGCGTCGTCATCCATGACGGGCCGATGTCGGAGAGCGTGCTGCAGGCGGCGGCCGGACGGTCCGATGATTGAATGGGAAGGGCGCGGCGCCGGCCGGATCGGGGAGCGAAGCGAACCGTTCATCCTGTTCGTGCATACGCCGTTCTGCGGCACGTGCGCGCTCGCCCGCAAAATGCTGACGGTGGCGGAGGCGGCGCTGCCGGAGCTGAAGCTGGAGGCGGCCAACCTGAACCTGTACCCGGAACTGGCCGCCGCCTACCGGATCGAAAGCGTACCTTGCCTGCTCATTCGCCATCCGGACGGAAGGCTGGAGAAGGTGTACCGGTTCGGATCGGTCGTCGAACTGATGGAGAAGCTGAAGCCGCTGGCCGGCAGCAACATGGAGGAGTGAACTGCGGATGATTCGGCTTACGGAACTTACGCTCCGCCGCGGAGAAAGGGACATTTTGCGGGGGGTCAGCCTGCAGGTGAACCCCGGGGAGCGCTGGGTGCTGCTCGGCCGCAACGGATGCGGCAAAACGACGGTATTGGAGATGGTGAACGGCTACCTGTTTCCGACGTCGGGCGCCGTCGACGTGCTGGGCGAACGGTACGGACAGGTCGACGTGCGCGAAATGCGCAAAAGGATCGGCTATATCAGCCCGAACCTGATCGAGAAGCTGACGCTGCGCGACCCGGTGTGGGAGATCGTGGCCGGGGGGCACTATGCTTACCTGCGTCTCTACGAGGAAGTGCCCCGGGAGATCCGGGAGCGGGCGCAGGCGGAGCTGGACCGCGTCGGCCTCGGCGCCTGCGCGGAGCAGCCGTTCGGGACGCTGTCCCAAGGGGAGCGCAAAAAGGCGCTGCTCGCCCGGACGATGATGGGCTCTCCCGAGCTGCTGATTCTGGACGAGCCTTGCGCCGGACTGGATCTGTACGAGCGGGAAAATTTCCTGAACGTGCTGCAGCGGCTGGCCGGACGGGACTTGACCGTGCTCTACGTCACCCACCATATTGAGGAAATCGTGCCGATGTTCACGCACGCGGCGCTGATGGCGGACGGCGCGATCATCGCCGCCGGACGCAAGCGCGACGTGCTGACGCCGGACCGGCTGTCGCAGGCGTTCGGCGTGCCGATCGCCGTGCAATGGGAGGACGACCGGCCGTGGATCCGCGTCGGGAGGAGCGCGCAGCCATGACGCCCTTCGTCGGAACGGCCAATCCGGGATTTGCCCCGTACGCCATGGAGGAGCTGCGCCGGCGCTTCCCGAACGTGTCGCTGCGCGGCCTTGCCGCCGGCGAAACGTTCCTATTCGCGGCGCCGGACCGGTCCGAGGCGGAGGTGGCGGCGCTGCTGCGCAAGGACGAGCCGATCTTTCTGCGGCACCTGTTTCCCGCGGAGTCGGAGACGCCGCTCGGCGCCGCCGGGGAAGAAGCGGGGCCGGCGCTGACGGCGTTCGCCTCCCGCTGCATCGATCGGGTCCGCGGCCGCAAAATCGCCGTGCAAGTCCGCAAATCGCCGGACAGCCCGTTTCCGTTCTCGTCCGCCGAAGCCCGCGACCTCGTCGCCTCCTGCCTGCGGGAGGCGGGCGCCGAGCTGGTGCCCCGCGGCGCGGACGCGATTCTGTCCGTCTATGCGGCGGGCCGAACGCTGTACGCCGGCCTGTCGAGCCCCCGCGACAACCTGTCCGACTGGCCCGGCGGCGCCGTGCGCTTCCGCCGCGAGGAGGGCCTCGTCTCGCGCGCCGCGTTCAAGCTGCTGGAAGCGGAGCTGACGTTCCGGCTGCCGCTCGCCCGGTTCACCCATGCACTCGACCTGGGCGCCGCGCCGGGAGGCTGGACGAAAGTGCTGCTGGAGAGGGGCGTGAAGGTGACCGCGGTCGACCCGGCCGAGATGGACCCGTTGCTCGCCGGCCATCCGCTTCTGAAGCATGTGCGGCGCAATGCGGACGAGCTCGCTTTCCCGCCCGGCTCGTTCGATCTGTTGCTGTGCGACATGAGCTGGGACCCGCACCGCACTTGCCGCATCGTCTCCCGGCTGGCTCCGGCGATGACCGCCGGCGCTTCCGGCATCATTACGCTCAAGCTGATGGGCCGCAAGCCGATGAAGACGATCGCGGAACTGACGGAAGCTTATGCGGAAGTTTTCGAAATCCGCCGGGTCAAACAGTTGTTTCACAACCGCGAAGAAGTTACACTATGGGTAAAGCGCAAACCGTAACCTCGATCGTCGGGAAAGCATCCCGCTCCGCGCCGTCCGGCCGCAAGCCGGTCCGGCTGCAGAGCGGGTTTTTTGCGTTTGCGATTGCATTGGCAAGGGAGGGGCATGGCATGGATCGATTCGCGCCCGGACAGCTGGTGCAGGGGCGGTACCGCATCGTCGGGCCGCTCGGCAAGGGGGGCATGGGGCACGTCCATCTGGCGGAAGATTTGCGGGTCGGCGGCAAGCTGCGCGCCGTCAAGGTGACGCGCCCGCTTCCCGAGGAGCGCGACGCCTTCATCGAGGAGGCCCGCCTGCTGAGCGGCCTGCAGCATCCGCACCTGCCGCAGATCACCGACTATTTCCCGCCGGACGAGAACGGCGAGGCGTGCATCGTGATGGACTACATTGCCGGCGACACGCTGGCGGAAAGGTTTCGGCGGTACGGCGGCCGGCTCCCGTTCGCCGCGGTCGTCCGCTATTTGACGCAGCTGTGCGGCGTGCTCAGCTATTTGCACGCACAGCGCCCGCCGATCGTGTTCCGCGACCTGAAGCCGGCCAACGTCCTCATCGACGCGCAGGACCGGGCCGTGCTGGTCGACTTCGGCGTCGCCCGCCGGTTCCGCGAAGGCGCCGCCGCGGACACGCTGCAGCTCGGCACGCCGGGCTTCGCCGCGCCCGAGCAGCTGCGCGGCGCGCAGTCCGACGCCCGCACCGACCTGTACGGGCTCGGCGCGCTGGCGTATTACCTGCTGTCCGGCGGCCGGCTCGCGTTCGGCCCGTTCGCGCCGCCGGAATCCGCGCTGCAGGACGACGTGCCGCCCGGCTTTGCGCGGCTTTTGTCCCGCCTGCTGGCCGAATCGCCCCGCGACCGGCCGCCTTCCGCCGCCGAAGTGTACCGCGAGCTTCGGGCATGGGCAGGCGAGACGGACGGCGACGGGCCGGCCGCCGGCGGCCCGGAACGGCCGGAGGGCGAACCGGCCGCGGCGGTCGTCGCGTTCGTCTCCGCCTATCCGGGCGCGGGCGCGACGTTCGCCGCGCTGATGGCTTCGGCGTCGCTGCGGCGCAGAGGGAGGCCGCACGCCCTCGTGGAATGCCCCGGCGGCGAGCCGGAACTGTACGGGCTATTGGACGGCGGGAGGCGGATGCCGAGCCGGGCGGTGTTCGCCGATCCGTCCGGATGCGGCGAAATCCGGCCGGCTTGGCGCGACGGCGCCGCCGCCTACTATCCGCTCGCGCCGGAAGGCCCCGCGCCGCACGAGCCGGATGAAGCGTTCGCCGCCTGGCTGCGCCGCCTCGGGACGCCGCTCGTGCTGCTGGACGTATCCAGCCGCTGGGAGCGAAGCGAGGACGTCCGCCGCCTGCTTGCGCGGGTAAGCCGCGTGCTGCTCGTGGCGGACTGCTTTCCCGCCAAGTGGAGCTTTGGCCGGCAGGCGGCGGCGCAGAGCCTGGCGGAACGGCTGGAACGGGCAAACGTGCCGGCGGCGTGGATCGCCAACCGGGACCAGCCGTTCTCCGGCCGCGCCGAATGGCTGTCGCTGTTTCCGCGGAAGCCGGCCGTTCTGCTGCCGCAGCTGCCGGTTGCCGCGCAGCTCGAGCGGCTGTGGAGCGGCGGCGGAGCACGGCCGGGCGGAGAAGCGGAAGCCCGCGCGCAGCGGGCGCTGGAAGCGGAGCTTGCGCGGTGGGAAGCTATTCGATCAGCCCGAGCGCCTCGTAATCTTTGAAGCTGACGATGCCGTCGACGGTCAGGCCGCGGTCTTTCTCGAACGCCTTCAAAGCCTGCTCGGTCGCCGAGCCGAACTTGCCGTCGCAGGGACCGTGGAAATATCCGGCGGCGAGAAGGCGGTTCTGCACGAGCTGCACGTCGCCGCCGCGGTCGCCGTTGACAAGGCGGCGCGGCTCGCTGTATGCCTCGCCGAGCACATGGCCGAGAATCGACACGCGGGTGCCGACTTTAACCATCCGGTACAGTTCCTCCACATGCCGGTTGAGCATCCGCACGCACCCGTGGCTGGCGTCCTGCCCGATCGAATGCGGCCTGTTCGTGCCGTGGATGCCGTAAATGCCCCACGGCACGTTGAGGCCGATCCAGCGCGTGCCGAAGCCGGATCCCCAGTTGAGGTGCTTGTTGATGACGATGAATTCCCCGATCGGCGTCGGCGTCTCCGGCTTGCCGAGGGCGATCGGGTATTTTTTGATCGGGATGCCGTCCCTAAGCACATAGAGCCGGTTATGAAGCGGATGGATTTCGATCGAGATTTCTCCGGGGGGAGGAGCGGGTTCCGCGGCCGGAACCGGTTGCGCCGCCCACAGCCAGGCGATCCAATGCAGCGCGATCGCCAGGGAGCCGAACGAGAACATGTTCGTCGCCGTTCCTTTCTGCCGTTGCCTGATGTGCTCTGCGTTGCTCTCTGTAAAGCTTTCCCTTTTTCCCGCGGCCTTATGTTGATGGGCCTCCTTCTGTTTCTCCGAAGGGCGTGCCGTGTTATGATAAGAAGGAGACGGGCCTGGCGGGGAGAGAACAGGATGAAGCCGGAAAGACGCGGCGCGGCGGAAGTCGGCTGGGCCGCGCTGAAGCTTGGATTGACTTCGTTTGGCGGTCCGATCGCACATATCGGATATTTTCGGGAAGAATACGTGCAGCGCCGCAAATGGCTGGACGAGCCGGCGTTCGCGGATCTCGCCGCGCTATGCCAATTTCTGCCCGGACCGGCCAGCAGCCAGCTCGGCATCGCCATCGGCATGCGGAGGGCCGGCCAGCTCGTGCCGCTGGCGCTGTGCGGCCTGTTCGGGCTGCGCTGGCTTCGGCCGGAATCCTCCGGCGCGGAGAGCGAAGCGGCGCATCCGCCTCTTCGGCTGTCCGCCTCCGCCTGCGCGCTTGCGCTGTTTGCCGCGCTGCTTGTAGCGCTGCCCCTGTGGACCGCGCTCCACCCGTCTCCGGCGGCCCGGCTTATCGACGGCGCCTATCGCGCCGGATCGCTCGTGTTCGGCGGAGGGCACGTCGTCTTGCCCATGCTGCGCCGCGACGTCGTCGGCCCCGGCTTGCTGAGCGACGCGCAGTTCGTGGCCGGCTACGGGATGACCCAGGCGGTTCCCGGTCCTTTGTTTACGTTTGCCGCCTATATCGGCGCCGCATCCGCTTCGGGGCGGACGAGCCTCGCGCGGGCGGCGGCCATGCTGATCGCCATTTTCCTTCCTTCGTTTCTGCTGGTTGTCGGCACGTTGCCGCTCTGGACCCGGCTGCGCGCGAACCGGCATGCCCGCGGGGCGCTGGCCGGCGTAAACGCCGGCGTCGTCGGCTTGCTGGCGGCGGCGCTGTACGATCCGGTCTGGACCGGCACGGTCGCGGGTTCGGCCGATTTCGCCGCGGCGCTTGCTTTGTTCGTGCTGCTGACCGCATGGAAATGTCCGCCGTGGGCGCTTGTCCTGCTGGGAGCCGGCATCGGAGCGGCCGCATTTTAGAACGCGAGGTGATTATCGTGAGCGAACGCATTTTGATCATCGAAGACGAAGACGGCATCGCCCGAATTCTGGAGCTGGAGTTGCAGCACGAAGGATACGAGGTGGGCAGGGCCGCCGACGGCCGCACGGGGCTGGACATGGCGCTGTCCGGCGAATGGGACCTCATTCTGCTGGACGTCATGCTGCCGGAGTTGAACGGCATCGAGGTGCTGCGCCGGCTGCGCCAGAACGACAAGGCGGTTCCGGTCATTCTGCTGACCGCGCGCGACTCGGTGCCCGACAAGGTCAGCGGGTTCGAGCACGGCGCCCACGACTACGTGACGAAGCCGTTCGCGATGGAGGAGCTCTTGGCGCGCGTCCGCAACCTTTTGCGCATATTCCAGGCCACCCGCGAAGGGGAACTCGAGGACACGCTGCGGATCGGCGATCTGACGATCGAGCTGCTCACCCGCAAAGTGTACCGCAAAGACCATTCCATCGATTTGACGCCGCGGGAGTTCGAGCTGCTGCTCTATTTGGCCCAGCACAAAAATACGGAGAAAACCCGCGAAGAAATTTTGTCTGACGTATGGGGATACGAATATATCGGGGATACGAACGTCGTCGACGTCTATATCCGCTATTTGCGCCAGAAGATGGACAAAGGGTACCGGCACAAGCTGCTGCATACCGTCCGCGGCGTCGGTTACATGCTGAAGGAGCCCGACGCATGACGCTGAGGACGCGCTTTACGCTGTTTACCGTTTTTTGGCTCATCTTTATTTTGATTCTGTACAACGTTTTCGTCTATTTTTTCGTCATTCGGGTCACCACCCGGGGGGAACTGCAGCTTTTGGCGAACAAGATCGACATGATCCAGGAAACGCTGCGCAAGCAAAACATGGCCGGGCTGAACAATCCCAAGCTCCTCAGCGATCTGTACAACGCCAACGAGATGATCCGCATCGTCACCCCCGACCTGAAAGTGGTCAATTCCGTCGGCATCGACGAAGAGCTGCTGTCGATTCCGCCGGAAGCGCTGCCGATCACGCACAACGAGACGACCCAGATGGGCGGCCAGCGGGTGCTGAAGCTGTCGGTGCCGCTGTATTCGGGAGGGCGCCTCGTCGCCGTCATCGAAGGGGCGAGGCGGCTGACCGTGCTGGACGGGTATTTGCAGATTCTCGTCGGCGCGCTCAGCGTCACCAGCGTCGGCGCGGTCGTGTTCGCCATATTCGGCACGTATTGGTTCACGACGCGGCTGACCGGGCCGATCAGCCAAATCGTGCAGACGATGCGGGAGATCGACCGGAGCGGCAAGCTTCAGCGGGTCGAGATGGGCCGCGAGGAATCGGTCGAGCTGCAGCAGATGGTGCGCGCCTTCAACCAGATGATCGACCGGCTGGACCGGACGTTTCAGCGGCAGAAGCTGTTCGTCGCCGACGCCTCGCACGAGCTGAAGACGCCGCTCACCGTCATCGGCAGCTATGCGGACATGCTGAAGCGATGGGGGCGGGACAACGAGGAGGTGCGCAACGAGGCGATCGAGGCGATCTCCCGGGAGACGGAGCGGCTGCGCAAGCTGACCCAGTCGATGCTGACGTTGGCCGAAGCCGAGCAGGAAGATTGGCTGAACATGTCGCGCTTCGATGTCGCCGCCGTCGTGCGGGAACTGGCGGATGTGATGAGCAAAACGTTTCATCGGGAAGTGCGCGCGCACACCAAGCCGGAATCCGTCCTGATGTACGGGGACAAGGACAAGGTGCAGCAGCTGCTGCTCATTCTGATCGACAACGCGATCAAATACAGCAAGGAGCCGATCGACGTGCGCGTGCGCAGCGACCGCACCACCGTCAAGATCGAAGTGACCGACTACGGGATCGGCATACCGGAAAGCGAGATCCCGTTCCTGTTCGAGCGGTTCTATCGGGTGGACGAAGCGAGGCAGCGGGCGACCGGCGGCAGCGGCCTCGGCCTGTCGATCGCCAAGCGGATCGTCGACCTTCACGAAGGCAGCGTCGAAGTGTTCAGCAAGCCGGGCGTCGGCACCACCGTGGCGCTCACTTTCCGCAAAAAAATGGAATAAGCGCGGTCCCTCGGATGGGCCGCGCTTTTTTCGGCATGTCAAATGGGGTCGGGATTGCGGACGGACGGCTCCGCATAGGACGAGGAGAGGCTACAGGACGCGGCGGGCGGTCACGTAATGGTTTTTCCAGTACGACGTCGACAGGCTGCTGATCGTAACGCCGGTTTTGCGGTAGGTATGTAAAATTTTGTTGTTGCCGATGTAGACCGCGACGTGCCCGATTTTGCTGCTGTGCAGGGAAGTCGAGAAGAAGACGAGGTCGCCTTTGCGCAAATTCGCCTTGGCGACTTTGATGCCTTTGGCCGCCTGGGATCCCGACACTCTGGGAAGCTTAATGCCGTATTTGCCGAAAATGTACTGCGTAAAGCTGGAGCAGTCGAACGCCGAAGTGATGCCTGCCGGCGCGCCGTACCGGTATTTGACGCCGAGATATTTCTTGCCCAGCGCGATGATTTTGTCCGCTTTGCCGGCCGGCGCGGCGGAAGCCTCGGGGGAGCGGCCCATCGCCATGCCCGTAAAGCCGATGGCGGCGGAAAGGCTGACGACGGCGATTTGGCGAAAGAGTTTCTTTCCGAACATTTCGAGGGTCCCTCCATTTTTCCCCAATTTCCGATCTCCGTTTTTGAGTATAGCAAAGGGTCGATCGCCTAAATCTTTCCAAGGAGAGAAAAAAAGGAGGGAGAATCCGAAAAGTAAGCGTTTTCTTAAATTGCAGTGAAAAAATTATCATTTGCGGCCTTACGGGGGACGGAGGCGGAGAGCGGGGGACCGGGGGATTGTCGGTCGGCCCCCAAGGCGCGGCTCGGCACGGCTCGCGCTAATCCCGGCTGCGGATCACGAGCAGCAGGCCTTCGGCGATCGTGACGACGCCTTCCGCCGCTTCCAGCGCGTTGCTGACCCCGAGCGACCAGCCGAGCGTCAGCGTGGCGTTGCGCAGCGGATAGCGGAAGCCGCTGAGCGTGACGCCGGTGACGGTCGGCGTGAGCGGAAGCAGCGATACGTACGGAAACCGCTCGCTGGCGCGCAGCCGCAGCGATTCCGTGCATAGCCGAATTTCGTTGTGCTCGTCCAGCAGGCAGGCGTCGCAGCCGGCGTCGGCCGCCTGTCGGAGCAGATGCACGTTGGCCAGACTATGGTCGAAGCGGGTGCCCAGCCCGCCGACGACGGCGATGCGGCGGAACCCTCGCCGGATCGCTTCGCGAAAGGCGAGCTCGGTATCCGTCCAGTCTTTGTCGACCGGATCGCACATCCGCAGTTCGGCGGCTTGGCTTCGCACCGCTTCGAGCTCTTCCGGACGGGTCGAATCGAAGTCGCCGAGCGCCAGATCCGGCCGCAGGCCGCTTTGGACGAGGAAAACGGAGCCGCGGTCGGCCCCGATGAGACAGTCGTCCGGTTCGAGCCGCTCCAGCGCCCAGCTGCCGAGGTTTCCTCCGGCGAAAACGACGGCGCGGCCCGCGCGTTCGTTGGACATGTTGCGCAGCCTCCTGATCGTCGGTGGTTGTCGGTGGGTTTTCCAGATTTCCGGTAAAAACGACGTGCTCCGCCTTCCAACCGCGTAATCGCGAGAAAGCCATGAGGGCTTTGCGGCGCGATGAACGAAAGAGACGGAGATGCCGTTTAGGCTTGGTTCCATTCCATGAAAACAGTATAGCGGGAAAACGGACGTTGCGAAATGCCGAACCTTGCCGATACAATAGGGAAGACAAAAATTCGGCCCGAAAGGCGGCCCGGTGCGGAGAGTGGCGGCGCGATGGAAGGGGATTTGTTTCACGTATTCAGTCTGGTCGGGACGATCGCTTTCGCAGCCAGCGGGGCGATCGTGGCGATGGAGGAAGAATACGACATTCTGGGCGTGTTCGTCCTCGGCATGGTCACGGCATTCGGCGGCGGCGTCATCCGCAACGTGCTGATCGGCCTGCCGGCGACGACGCTGTGGAGCCAGGGGCTGTATTTGAAAACGGCGGCGCTCGCCATCCTGATCGTGTTCGTGATGCCGGTCCGGTGGATCCATCATTGGAGGCGAGGAGAGGCGTTTTTCGACACGATCGGCCTGGCCGCCTTCGCGATTCAGGGAGCGCTGTACGCGACCGAGCAGCACCATCCGCTCAGCGCCGTCATCGTCGCCGCGATGCTGACCGGCATCGGCGGCGGCGTTATCCGCGATGTGCTGGCCGGGCGCAAGCCGCTCGTGCTGCGGGACGAAATTTATGCGATGTGGGCGCTGCTGGCCGGCCTCGTCATCGGCGCGGCCAAGCTGCACGAGACGTGGCAGCTGCTCGGCCTGTTTCTTACGGTCGTGTTCTGCCGCATGCTGTCCGTGCATTACCGGTGGAAGCTGCCGCGGCGCACGCTGAACCGAGGCGACGCGGGACGGAAAGGAGACAACGGATTGTGAGCGTATCGATATTGTTCGTCTGCCTGGGCAACATCTGCCGCTCTCCGATGGCGGAGGCGGTTATGCGCGACCTTGTGGCCAAGGAGGAATTGGAAGGCAAAGTGCGGATCGATTCCGCCGGAACGGGGGACTGGCATGTCGGCTCGCCGCCGCACCGCGGAACGAGACGGGTGCTCGACCGGCACGGCATCTCCTACGAAGGGATCGCGGCCCGGCAGCTCGTCCGGGAGGACGGGGACCGGTTCGACTGGATCGTGGCGATGGACGCAAGCAACGAGCGCGATATTCGCGCGATCATCGGTCCGAACGCCCGGGCGGCCGTGCTGCGGCTTCTGTCGCTCGTCCCCGGCAAAGAGGGAGAGGACGTGCCGGACCCTTACTACAGCGGCCGGTTCGACGAAGTGTACGAGCTGGTGCGCGAAGGCTGCGGGCATCTGCTGGCGCTCGTTCGGAAACGGCTGGAAGGAGGCCTGGGCGCATGAACGGCGAATTCGGGGACGCCGTTCCGTTCTCGCAGATGCGCGTCGTTCCCGGCGAGCTGCTGGAGCAGCGGCTCGAAGAAGTGAAGAAGCTGGCGGAAGACGAGAACGAAGGCTACCGGATCGCGAAGGATAAGGCGACCGGAGAGCACTATCTGCATCTGGCCGTCCGCCATCTGAACGTGGCCGCCGGCGGGGCGGAGGAACTGTTTCACCAGCTGATGCCGCTCGAATACGACGACGTCATCTCGCTGGCGCTCGGGGACGGGGCGTACCGGTTCCCCGAGCATTGGCGCCGCCCCTTTCTGCGCAATGGCCCGGACGGAGGGTATGTCTGGTACGACCCGCAAGGGGCCGAATTCGACGAAGCGGCCTACGACGCGGCCGCGGAAGCGATGAAGGCGAAGCTGCTCGCCTTTCGCCGTTCCGGCTCCCGGAGCGAAGCGGACGTCCGCAAGCTGCTGGAAGAGATCGACCGGCTGTTTCCGCCGGAGAAGCCGGACGAGCCTTGAACCGCCCGTCGCCGCGCGGAGGCGGCGCAGCCGTTTGCCTACAGTTCGGCGTTCGGCCCGAGAAAAGCGGCGAGCGCTTCCGGCAGAACGCTCTGCCAGAACCCCCACTTGTGTTCGCCGGGCCGTTCCGAATAGAGGACACGCGCGCCTTTCCGCTCGAGCAGCGTTCGGGCCGTCCGGTTCAGCGCCACGATATCGAACGTCCCCAGCTCGCTTTCGAACGCGGTCTCGCCCAGGCCGACGGTCATCCAGACCGCGAGGCCGGACAGTTCGCCCGCCTGCCGCAGCATCGTCTGCGAGCTTCCATAGAAAGCTCCCGACAGCGAAAGAATCCGCCGGCAACGGTCGGGGTAGGCCAGCGCGACCGACAGCGACGCCGCCGCGCCCAGCGAGTCGCCGGCGAGCACCCGCTCGCCGGGCGCTCTGCGGACGGCATACCGCGATTCCATCGCGGGAATGAGCTCCTCCCCGAAAAAGCGGACGTAGGCGGAATGCCGCTCCCCGTCCGGCGCATATTCCGCGGTGCGCTTCGCCTTGTCCACATCGACCCCGACGATGACGAACGGCTCCCAGTCTTCTTCCAGAATGAGCCGCTGCGCGAACGTGGCGATTCTTCCGAAATTGAAAAAGTCTTCGCCGTCCTGGCAATACACGACCGGATAGCTGAGCCATTCCTGATATCCGGGCGGCAGATAGACGCGGACGGCGCGTTCCCCTTCCGGCAGAAAGCGGGAACGCACCTCATCTTTGACGACGGTGCGGCGCACATGGCCGCCGGCTTCGCTCATTCGGCATATCATCCTTTCTCTCCGGCGTATGCCGGAACGGGGGGTTGGGCAAACCATAAAAAGGTGTGTGCAAAGACGGTTTGAAACCGCTATTGTATCAACCTGTTACATAAATTATAACGATCTGTACTATAAACAACATTGACGATAATTCAAGCAATATCAAGAGCAAGCGTCGTATTTTCTTTGACCAAATGAGTTAAACAGCGCTATAATAATTCTATAACAGAAACGCCCTCTATCACAATTCATGACGAGGTGAGCGAGATGAGCAACGTATCGATGGACGCTCCGGCAAGCAAGAAAGGAGCCGCCCGCGCGCACGAAGTGCGTTCGGAAGACGTCCGCCCGCTGCAAGTATTGTCTCCGGAAGGCGAAATCACGAATCCGGATTATATGCCTGCGCTGTCCGACGACGACCTGAGATTGCTGATGTACCGGATGGTGTTTACCCGCACGTGGGACGAGCGGGCCGTCAACCTCGGCCGCCAGGGCAGGCTCGGATTTTACGCCCCGGTATCCGGACAGGAGGCGACGATGGTCGGCAGCGAGTTCGCGCTGACCAAGGAAGACTATGTATGCCCCGGCTACCGGGATATGCCGCAGATCGTCTGGCACGGCCTGCCGCTGTACCAGGCGTTCCTCTACTCCCGCGGCCACCAGCACGGCGGGCAAATTCCGGAAGGCGTCAACGTCCTGATGCCGCAAATCATCATCGGCGCGCAGATTTTGCATGCGACCGGGATCGGGATGAGCTTCAAGCTGCGGGGCGAGAAGCGCGTCGTCATCACCTACACCGGCGACGGCGGCTCGTCGGAAGGCGATTTCTACGAAGGGCTCAACTTCGCCGGCGCGTTCAAGCTCCCCGTCATTTATTTCGTGCAGAACAACGGCTACGCGATTACGACGCCGTTCGCGAAGCAAACGGCCGCCCAATCGATCGCGCACAAAGCGCTGGCTGCCGGCATCCGCGGCATCCAGGTCGACGGCATGGACGTGCTGGCCGTCATTTCGGCGGTGCGGGAAGCGGCGGAAATCGCCCGCAGCGGCGGCGGCGCGACGCTGATCGAAGGGATCACGTACCGCTACCGTCCGCACTCGATGGCCGACGATACGACGAAGTACCGGACGAAAGAAGAAGAGCAGGAGTGGGGGCTGCGCGATCCGCTCGTCCGTTTCGGCAAGTTTCTGGAGAAGAAGGGGCTGTGGTCGGAAGAAGAGACCGCCCGCGTCAAGGAAGAGGCCAAGAACACGGTGAACGAGCATATCAAAAAGGCGGAGCAGACGGAGAAAATGACCGTTCCCGGCCTGATCGACTCGATGTTCGAGACCACGCCGCCGCATATGGAAGAGCAGAAGGCGGACTTCCAATAAACCGGCCGGCGCGGCGAATTGCCGATTATTTATAGACGGGGGAGTATACGGAAATGGCGCAAATGAACATGAAAGAAGCGATTCGCGACGCGATTCGCGTGGAGTTGAGACGCGATCCGAACGTGCTCGTATTCGGCGAAGACGTCGGCAAGGTCGGCGGCGTGTTCCGGGCGACCGAAGGGCTGCAGGCGGAATTCGGGGACCAGCGCGTCTTCGATACGCCGCTGGCCGAATCGGCGATCGCCGGGCTGGCGGTCGGCCTCGGCACGCAAGGATTTCGCCCGATCGCGGAAATCCAGTTTGTCGGCTTTATATACGAAGCGCTCGACCAGATGTTCGTGCAGGCGGCGCGGATGCGCTACCGTTCCGGCGGACGCTACCACGCGCCGATCGTGTTCCGCACGCCGTTCGGTGGCGGCGTCAAGGCGGCCGAGCTGCACACGGACTCGCTCGAAGGGCTGGCGATGCAGACGCCCGGCATGAAGGTGGTCGTGCCGTCCAACCCGTATGACGCCAAGGGGCTGCTCATCTCCGCGATTCGCGACAACGACCCGGTGTTCTTCTTGGAGCATTTGAACCTGTACCACGCTTTCCGCGAAGAAGTGCCGGAGAACGACTATACGGTGCCGATCGGCAAAGCGAAAGTGGTCCGCGAAGGGAAGGACATTACGATCATCGCCTACGGACTTATGGTTCATACTTCGCTGAAAGCGGCCGACGAGCTGGCCAAGAGCGGCGTGTCGGCCGAGGTGATCGACGTTCGGACGCTGATGCCGCTCGATATCGACACGATCGTCGAATCCATCCGCAAAACGAACCGCGCCATCGTCGTGCAGGAAGCGCAGAAATCGGCCGGCGCTGCGGCGGAAATCATCGCCCAGATCAACGAGAAGGCGATTCTCCATCTGGAGGCGCCGGTGCTCCGCTGCGCGGGCCCGGACACGGCGTATCCATTCGCGCAAATCGAGGACACCTGGCTGCCGACGCCGGCGCGCATCGTCAAGACGGCGAGCCAAGTGCTGCAGTTCTAACAGACGGGAGGAAGCGACGTGGCCAGATTCGAATATCGGTTTCCGGAGCTGGGCGAAGGGCTGCATGAAGGCGAAATCGTGCAGATGCACATCGCCCCGGGCCAGACGGTAACGGACGAAGATATCATTATGGAAGTGCAGAACGACAAGGCGATCGTCGAGGTGCCTTGCCCGGTCAACGGCAAGGTGCTGGAAGTGCTCGCCAAAGACGGACAGGTCATGCATGTCGGCGAACTGGTGGCGGTCATCGAGGCGGAAGGCGAGCTGCCGGAGCAGCCGGAGGCTACGGCAAGCGGCGCCAGCGAAGCGCCGGCGCCTGCGGCCCCCGCGGAGGCTGCGCCGGAACCGGCCAAGCCCGCTGCGGCCGAGTCCGCGCCGGCTGCGGCGCAAGCGGCCGCTGCACGGCCGGCCGGCGCCCTCATTCTGGCGACGCCGGGCGTGCGCAAGCTGGCGCGCGAGAAAGGCGTCGACCTCGCGCAAGTGACCGGCACCGGCAAGAACGGTCGCATTACGCGCGAGGACGTGCTCGGCTTCGCCGGCGCCGGGGCTGCGCCTGCCGCGCCTGCGGCAGCGCCCGCAGCGCCGGCTGCGGCGGAAGCCGCCGCGGTTCGCGCCCCCGCCGGCCCCGGCGCGGAAGAGCGGGTGCCGTTCAAAGGCATCCGCAAGGCGATCGCCGCGGCGATGGTCAAGTCGGTGTACACCGCGCCGCACGTGACGGTGATGGACGAAGTGGACGTCTCCGCGCTCGTTGCGCTGCGCAACCGGGCCAAGCCGCTGGCGGAGAAGAAAGGCGTCAAGCTGACGTACTTGCCGTTCATCGTCAAGGCGCTCGTCGCCGCCTGCCGCCAGTTCCCGGTGCTCAACGCCACCATCGACGAAGCCGCGGGCGAAATCGTCTATAAAAAGTACTACAACATCGGCATCGCCACCGACACCGACAACGGGCTTATCGTGCCGGTCGTCGCCGATGCCGACCGCAAGAACGTCTGGACGATCGCCGCGGAGATCCAGGATCTGGCCGCGCGCGGCCGCGAAGGCAAGCTGGCTCCCGCCGAGATGAAGGGCAGCACGATCTCGATTACGAACATCGGGTCGGCCGGCGGCATGTTTTTCACGCCGGTCATCAACTTCCCGGAAGTCGCCATCCTCGGCACCGGCCGGATTACGGAGAAGCCGGTCGTAAGGAACGGCGAAATCGTCGCCGCTCCGGTGATGGCGCTGTCTCTCAGCTTCGACCATCGGATCATCGACGGCGCGACGGCGCAGTATGCCGTCAACTACATCAAGCAGCTTTTGTCCGATCCCGAGCTTCTCGTCATGGAGGTGTAAACGATGGTCGTAGGAGACGCTTCAATCGACATCGATCTGCTCGTCATCGGCGCGGGTCCCGGCGGTTACGTGGCCGCCATTCGCGCCGCGCAGCTCGGACAGAACGTCATCATCGCGGACAAAGCTTATTGGGGCGGGGTGTGCCTGAACGTCGGCTGCATTCCGTCCAAAGCGCTGATCAACGCCGCCCATCGCTACGAGCAGGCGAAGAACGGCGCGGAGTTCGGCATTTCGGCGGGGGACGTCCGCGTCGACTTCGGCCGGGTGCAATCCTACCGGGCTTCCGTCGTCAACCGGATGACGAGCGGCGTCGAATCGTTGCTCAAAGCGAACAAAGTGCAGCTGTTCCGCGGCGAGGCCATGTTCATCAACGAGACGGAGGTTCGCCTGTTCAACGAGCAGGAATCGCCGCGCTACCGGTTCAAGAACTGCATCGTCGCCACCGGCTCGCGCCCGATCGAGCTGAAAGCTTTCCCGTTCGGCGGGCGGATTCTGTCCTCGACCGAAGCGCTGACGCTGCCGGAAATTCCGGGCAGCCTCGTTGTCATCGGCGGCGGCTACATCGGCATCGAGCTGGGGCAGATGTACGCCAAATTCGGCGCCAAGGTCACCATTCTCGAAGGGGCGGACACGATTTTGCCCGGCTTCGACAAGGACATGAGCCAGCTGGTGGCCAAGCATCTGAAGAAAAGCGGAGCGGAGATCGTCACCGGCGCGACGGCCAAGAGCGCCGAGCAGACGGACCGCGACATTACGGTCACGTACGAGGCGGGCGGGGAGCAGAAGCAGGTGACCGCGGACTACTTGCTGGTCACGGTCGGACGCCGCCCGAACACGGACGGGGATCTCGGCCTCGACATGATCGGCGTCAAGATGAACGAGCGGGGGCTGGTCGAAGTCGACGACCAGTGCCGGACGAACCTGCCGCACATCTACGCCATCGGCGACATCGTGCCCGGTCCGGCTTTGGCGCACAAAGCTTCCTATGAAGCGAAAGTCGCCGCCGAAGCGATTGCCGGGCTGCCGTCGAAAGTCGATTACCGCTGCATCCCGGCCGTCGCTTTCTCCGACCCGGAATGCGCCAGCGTCGGCTACACCGAGTCGGAGGCGAAGGCGAAAGGCCTAAGCGTCAAGACGAGCAAATTCCCGTTCAGCGCCAACGGCCGCGCCGTCACGCTCGGCGGCACGGACGGCTTCATGAAGCTCGTCTTCGAGCAGGACTCCGGCGTCCTGGTCGGCGCGCAGATCGCCGGCGTGGAAGCGTCGACGATGATCGCCGAACTCGGCCTGGCGATCGAAATGGGCGCGACGCTGGAAGACATCGCGCTGACGATCCACGCGCACCCGACGCTGGGCGAGATCGCGATGGATACGGCCGAGCAGGCGCTCGGACATCCCATTCATACCGTCGCTCCCCGGTGACGCCCGGGGGCCCTTTCGGCAACCCGCGCAAGGCAACGTGCGCGGGTTGCTGCGCATTTTCACCCGATCACCTTGCACGCAAAGGAGGATTCCGTTCATGTCCACCGACGCCAAGCCGATTCGCCTGTCCCGCTCGATCATGACCGAATTGGTGCTGCCTTCGGACACCAACGCCTACGGCACGATGTTCGGCGGCGCCGTCATGCGCTATATCGACAAAATCGCGGCTATCGCCGCCACCCGGCACGCCCGCAAGCCGGCCGTCACCGCTTCGACCGACAGCCTCGATTTTCTGACGCCGATTCGGATGGGCGAAGCGGTCGAGCTGGAAGCGTTCGTTACCTGGACGCACCGCAGCTCTATGGAAGTGTACGTCGTCGTCCGCGCCGAAAACTTGCAAACCGGCGAACGCCGCGACACGGTGACCGCGTTCACGACGTTCGTCGCGTTGGACGAGAACGGCCGGCCGACGCCGGTGCCTCCCGTCTATCCCGAAACCGAGGAGGAACGGAGGCTGCACGCCTCCGCGCCGGCCCGCTACGAACTGCGCATGCGGCGCCGCGCCGAACGGTACAACACATCGACAGAAAGGCCTGTCGAATGATACAATAAACGTTACTGATAGCGGCGCAAAGCTTCATCCGGTGTCGCCTTGCGACACGGCGAAGGTTTGCGCCCGGAAAAAGGTGTGTTGGCGTTGCATACTTACCTTGAGCTGCTGCGGGATGTGCTGGACAACGGGGTCCGCAAGGAGGACCGGACGGGAACGGGCACGCTGTCGGTATTCGGCCGGCAAATGCGGTTCGATCTGTCGAAAGGGTTCCCGCTCCTGACGACAAAGCGCGTCCCGTTTAGGCTCATCGTCAGCGAGCTGATCTGGTTTCTCCGCGGCGATACGAACATCCGGTATTTGCTGCGGTACAACAACCATATTTGGAACGAATGGGCGTTCAAGCGATGGGTCGAGAGCCCCGAGTACGACGGGCCGGACATGACGGATTTCGGCTTGCGCTCGCAGCGGGACGAGGCGTTCAAACGGCTGTACGAGCAGGAAATGGAGAAGTTCGTCCACCGGGTGCTGGAGGACGACGCGTTCGCCGCTCGCTACGGAGAACTCGGCTACATTTACGGCAAGCAGTGGCGCCAATGGAAGACGAGTGCCGGCGGGACGATCGACCAAATCCGGGAAGTCATCGACGGCATTCGCCGCAACCCGGATTCCCGCCGGCTGATCGTCACCGCCTGGTCGCCGGAAGATCTTCCGCATATGGCGCTCCCCCCATGCCATACGCTGTTTCAGTTTTACGTCGCGGAAGGGAAATTGTCGTGCCAATTGTATCAGAGAAGCGCCGACATTTTCCTGGGCGTTCCGTTCAACATCGCCAGCTACGCGCTGCTGACCCACCTGATTGCCCGCGAATGCGGCCTGGACGTCGGCGAATTCGTCCATACGCTGGGCGACGCGCACATCTACGTCAACCATCTGGAGCAGGTCCGGACCCAACTGGGCCGGGAACCGCGGCCGCTTCCCGCGCTGAAGCTCAACCCCGACAAAACGAGCGTTTTCGATTTCGAGGTGGAGGACATTCGGGTCGAGGGCTACAACCCTCATCCGGCGATCAAAGCGCCCGTCGCCGTATAACGGCGCGGAATTGTCACGGATTGGCGAAGCTTGCCGCACCGCAATGTGCAGATTTGCTGTCTGCGGCTGCACGGTCCGAGCGGCTCCGCCGCTCGGTAGACCGCGTTCGGATCGCTATGATAAAATTTTGGGGAGAAGGGAGACGCACGGGTGGGAATCACAATCATCGCCGCCGTTGCCCGAAACGGCGTCATCGGGAAGGACGGCGCGCTGCCCTGGCGTCTTCCCGCCGACCTGAAGTTTTTCAAGGAACGGACGATGGGGCGGCCGGTTTTGATGGGCAGCCGGACGTACCGCTCGCTCGGCAAGCCGCTGCCGGGGCGAATCAACGTCATTCTGTCCAGGAGGATGGACGCCGCGCCGGAGGGCTGCGTGCTCGTCCGTTCGGTCGAGGAAGCGGTCCGGCGATACCGGGACGCCGAACTGATGGTCATCGGCGGGGCGGACGTGTACCGGCAGACGCTGCCGCTGGCCGACCGCCTGATTTTGACGGAAATCGACGCCGAAGTGGAAGGGGACGCTTTTTTCCCTTCTTTCGACCGCGGCGAGTGGAAGATCGTGTCCCGCACGCCGGGCCCGCAAGACGAGCGGCACCGGCTGCCGTTCGCCTTTTGCGTCTACGAGCGTCATGCAAATCGTGCAAATAATTGAAGGGAAAATGCATTCTTGCGGCGGCAGGCGTTTGATAACATAGACTATTATGTATTTTTTCCGCAAGAATGATTTTATTTTGGAGGAAACGAGCATGTCTACACCTACGGGTTTTATGGAATATGAGCGCGAAATTCCGGGCGACCGCGATCCGATCGAGCGCATCCGCGACTGGAACGAGTTCCACCGGATGCTCTCGGAAGAGCAGCTGCGCACCCAGGGCGCCAGATGCATGGATTGCGGCACGCCTTATTGCCATACCGGCATCGAGCTGGCCGGCAGCGTGTCCGGCTGCCCGATCCACAATCTCATCCCGGAATGGAACAACCTGGTTTACCGCGGTCTGTGGCGGGAAGCTTACGAGCGGCTCAGCAAGACGAACAATTTCCCCGAGTTTACCGGCCGCGTCTGTCCGGCGCCTTGCGAAGGCTCCTGCACGGTCGGGCTGATCGGCCAGCCGGTTGCGATCAAGACGATCGAGCAGGCGATCATCGACCGCGCGTTCGAGGAAGGCTGGGTCGTTCCCCAGCCGCCCGCCCGCCGCACCGGCAAGCGGGTGGCGGTCGTCGGCTCGGGTCCCGCCGGGCTGGCCGCAGCCGCCCAGCTCAACAAGGCGGGGCACCACGTCACCGTTTTCGAGCGCGCCGACCGGATCGGCGGCCTGCTCGTCTACGGCATCCCGACGATGAAGCTGGACAAGAAGCTCGTCCAGCGGCGCGTCGATCTGCTGGCGGCCGAAGGCATCGAGTTCGTCACGAACACGGAGGTCGGCAAGACGATTCCGGCGCAGCAGCTTGTCGAAGAGTACGACGCGGTCGTCCTGTGCGGCGGGGCGACGAAAGCGCGCGGCATCGATAACGTGGAAGGCAGCGGGCTGAAAGGCATCTACCCGGCGATGGAGTTCCTGAACGCCACGATCCGCAGCTATCTCGAATCCGGCTTGCAGGACGGGAACTACATTAACGCCAAGGACAAGAACGTGATCGTCATCGGCGGCGGCGACACCGGCACCGACTGCGTGGCGACCGCGCTGCGGCACGGATGCAAGTCGATCACCCAGTTCGGCACGCATCCGAAAGCGCCGCTGGAGCGCGATCCGATCGCCAATCCGTGGCCTCAGTTCCCGAACGTCTACACGCTCGACTACGCGCATGAAGAGGCGAAAGCGCTGTTCGGCGAAGATCCGCGCGCGTTCTCGGTGCTGACGAAGAAATTCGTCGGGGATGAGCACGGCAACGTCAAGGAGCTGCACACGGTCAATATCCGCCGCTATGTGGACGAGCAGGGCCGCAAAATTTACGAGGAAATCCCCGGCACGGAACGGGTATGGCCGGCCGATCTGGTGCTCGTCGCCGTCGGCTTCGAAGGCCCGGAACAGACGCTGATCGAAGCGCTCGGCCTGGAAACGGACCGGCGCACGAACGTCAAGGCGCCGTACGGCAAATATACGACGAACGTTCCGAAAGTATTCGCCGCCGGCGATATGCGGCGCGGACAGAGCCTGATCGTCTGGGCGATCAACGAAGGGCGCGAGGCGGCACGCGAAGTCGACAAATTTTTGATGGGCAGCACAATGCTTCCCTGACGGGCAAGCCGAATCGATGCAGACAAGCCTTATCCCATAGCGTATTCGCAGCATTTGCAGCATTGCCGCGGGCCGCTGCCGCCTGAGCCGATCGGGTTCGGGAGGGAGCGGCCTTTTTCGTTTCGGCGTCGCGCAATCGTACGCACAGGTTCTCACCATCGGGCTGTCTGGCTGAGCTGCTGGATTTTGTCCAACGAAGGGCAAGGGGGGGCCGGTTGAAAGCGGGTGCGTTGGAATATGTCAGAATATGTCCAATGAATTGGACGACGTAAGGGTGTTTAGCAGGGAGACGAGACGATTTCGCTGTACAAAATCCAGCGGAACGGACCCGGTCGGCTTCTTCCAAAAGATTCTGCTGGACGAAATCCAACGTGAGGTCCGCAAGGGAGGGTTGGCGGAGGCGAACGACGCCGGGGGAAGCCGAAGCCGGGTGAAGCCGGATTCCCCGGCCGCCTTTGCGGCGCAAACGGGCTTCCCACGAAACTTCACGCTGTGATAGACTGGTAGAGAAAATGGTTCTAGATTGGAAGAATGGAAGCTGAGGGGGAAGGAGGACGACGATGGACGGCGCGGCGCTGCTTTCGATGAGCGACGTTCAGCTGATTCGCAGATACGTGCAGACGAAGTACGCGCCGCTGCCCCAGGGCCGCCGCGCGGAGATCGTCGCCGATGCGGTCCGCCGGGCGATCGAGCGCCGGCTGCCGTCGTTTCCGCAGGAGATGCGGGAGCGGCTGGCCGGCGATCTGATCCGCCGCTGCGTGCTGGCCGAACGGCGGGACGTCCGGCCGGACGATGTGCTGGACGTCTGCGCCGAGCGGGCGTGGGAGCTTCCGCTGATCCGCGAGCCGCTGCTGGCCTGGATCGAGGAGCAGGCGCCGGGCCGGTGGACGCCGGAGCAAGTACTGTCCCGCCTGCGCCGCGGCGACCGGGAGGCGGGGACGGCGGCCGAGCCGCGGCCGGCGCTTGCGCTCGTGCCGCCATCGGGGCCGCCGGCCGTTCATGCGGCCGCGGAGCAGGCGCCGGCGGAGCCGGAAGCGGGCGCCGCGGTTCGGCGGCGCCTCCGGCCCGGCCTCCCGCTGCAGGCCGCCCGGCCGCTGCGCCGCCACCTGCTGTGGGCGGCGCTGGCCGCCGCGCTTGCGGCCGGCGGAACGTTCGGCGCCGGGCTGATCCCGCTCGGCGCGCGGGAAGCCGTCCCGGCCCCGGCCCCGTCCGCCGCGGCTGCGCTGGAGCGCGAGGCCGAACAGGCGGCCGGCATGCCGCCCGAGCTTCGCTACGCCGCGATCGACGCCGCGGCGGTCCGGGCCTATTTGCGCGGCCGGGACTCGCTGCTGGCGGAGGAGCCGTACTTCAGCGCGATCATAGCTAGCGCCCGCAAGCACGACGTCCATCCGCTGCTGCTGTTCGCCATTGCCGGCCAGGAGCAAGGGTTCGTGCCGCGGACCGGCGCGCGGGCGAAACAGATCGCCAACAATCCGTTCAACGTGTTCCATAGCTGGACCGAATACAATACCGACATTTACGATTCGTCCGACATCGCCGCCCGCACGATCGCCAAGCTCGGACGGCAGCGGCCGAAAGGCTATGATCCGTTCGCCTGGTTCAATACCCGCTATGCGGAAGATCCGCATTGGGCCGAAGGCGTCCGGCAAATTTTCAACAAGCTGAGCAGCCTGCCTGCGGCGGAATCCCGCTAGGGATGTTGCGCTGCGGCAACGCTTCCCCCAAATCGCCTCCACAATCGGCCCGCTTATTGGCTTGCCGCGGACCCGCCGCTTAAAATCCGCGGCTGCCTGTCTGCGGCAGCCGCCGGCCTGCCGCAAGACAGCCCCCGACATAAGCGGAGCCGTGGCTATCGCAGCGAAGCCGTGTAAAGGTGCCGCTGCGACCCGCCGGCATGGCTGCGTGAACCGGCTCCGGCGTTATCACTAAGCGTTGCGTTCCATATACCGGTGTATGGCGGAAGGAATGGCGGACAGCTCGGTCAAAGTGAGAAAGGCGCCTTTGGACCGGACCGCGGGGGCCGGCAGCACGTTGTACGCCCACTCGCCTTGGCGCTTCATGTAGATGGCGCGAATGCCGCTTTCGAGCGCGGGAAGGATGTCCGTCCGCAGGGAGTTGCCGATCATCCACGTACGTTCCGGGTCGACATCCGCCTCTTTCAGAACGGCTTGAAGGGCGGCCGTATCTTTGTGCTGCCGAATATAGATCCGGTCCTGGAAATAGCGCTCCAGCTTGAGCTTGCGGATTTTGCGCCGCTGGATCGCCGAATCCCCGCCGGTGTACAGATGCAGCCGGTGGCCGCTGGCCGCCAGCGTCTCCAGCGTTTCTTCCATCTGCGGATAGGGCTCGACCTCGTGCTCGTAGACGCTGAGGCCGAGCCGATGCAGCCGCCGCTCTTCGTCCGGAGACGCTTCTCTTCCCGTGACCGCGCAGAAGTGGCGGTAGGTCTCGACCAGGGAGCGGGGGAAATGGTCGCTGCGAAAGCCGAAAACCTGCACGCCGGCGACGTCGATCTCGGCCTGCTTGCCGCAGATGGCCTCGCGGGCGATTCCGTACGGGGAGAACCAGGCCGACAGGAGGTCGGCGAATTGCTCCAACACAAAATGGAAATACTTGTTGCAATAGATGAGCGTGTCGTCCAAATCGAACAGCAGATATTGCTTCAACGGCGTCAAGCCCTTTCGTGCGGATGAATTCATGCCTTTCTATTATCCCGTCCGCTCGGTCGTTTGTAAACCGATTCGCGCGGAAATTCCCCGGCAGGAGGTGAAGCCGATGCCGAACGCCCGCGGCACCAAAACGGATTCGCTGCCGGGTCCGTCCCACGCCAGATCGACCAAGCTGAAATTGGATAAAATGGCCCGCTATCCGCCCAGTCTGAACGGGATCAACAAAAACTTGCCGTAGCGGGCGGACGCGCCCTTGCTCAGGCGTACTTCGCGATCTTGGCGTTCAAATCCCGCTTGATGAACGCGATGCGCTGCCGCACATAAAATTCGTAGCTGCCCCCGCTGAGCTCGCGGGGGTTCATCGTTTGTCCGGTATCGTTGTCGATAATTTCCAGCTTTCCGTCGGTGAAAAATTTGAACGTCAAGTCCCGCGGCGGCCTGGAACCTCTTGCCGGTTCCACATATCGGAAATGCTCGCAGTTCGCCATCCGTCCTCCCACCTTGAAAAACGAAAATTTGAAGAACAAACGTTCTGTTTTCATTATAGCAAACATTTGTTCGTATGGAAAGTGCTTTCTTGTTGAAATAAACTAGATTCATATCGGGCAGAAGGGGATATGGGTGGCATGATCGAAATCGTAGGGTTGACGCGGACGTTGCCGGAAGGACAGAAGCTGCTGGACAACATCCGCGCGGAGCTGGAACCGGGCACGCTGATCGCGGTGGCCGGCGCATCGGGCAGCGGCAAGTCGGTGCTGCTGCGCTGCCTGGCGCTGCGCGAGCCGTGGTCGTCGGGCGAATACCGCGTGGACGGCCGGGATCTGTTCCAGGCCGGATTGCCGGCCAGGCTGCGGTTCCGCCGCAAAATCGCCTACCTCGAGCAGAAGCCGCTGCTGTACGAAAAGAAAACGGCGCTGAGAAACGTGCTGATCGGCGCGGTCGGGCAGACGCCGTTCTGGCGGCGCTGGACGGGGATGGTCCGGGGTGACGACTATATGGGCGCGATGGACATGCTGGAGCGCGTCGGCCTGATCGACCGGGCCCACCAGGCCGCCGAGAAGCTGAGCGGCGGCGAGCGGCAGCGGGTGGCCATCGCCCGGGCGCTCGTGCACGGCGCGAAGCTGCTGGTGGCGGACGAGCCGGTGTCCGGGCTCGACCCGCATGCGCAGGATGACATCATGTCGCTGCTGAAGCAGGTATGCAAGGAGCAGGGCGTCAACGTCGTCGTCGCGCTTCACCGGCTGGAGCTGGCCGAGAAATACGCCGACGTCATCTGGGGGCTCGTCGAAGGCAGACTGGAGCTGCTGGTCAAAAGCCGGAGGCTGACCGCGGCCGAGAAAGCGAAGCTGGTATAAGGGCAAGGGTTGCGCGGCATCGAGAAGCAAGCAGGGGGGATCTTCATGTTCAAAGGCAAAAGCGTGCTCATTACCGGAGCGGCCGGGGGGATCGGGCGCCGGCTGGCGCGCGCTTACGCGGAGAGAGGCGCAATCGTGACGCTGACCGACCTGGCCGCAAGCGAAGGCCGGCGGCTGGCGGACGAGCTGGCCGGCGAAGGCTATCAGGCGTCATTCGCGGCGGCGGACCTCACCGTCCCGGCCGAAATCGATGCGATGGTCGCCGCCGCCGCGCAGTTCGGATCGGGCCGCATCGACATCGTCATCAACAACGCCGGCATCGGCATCGGCAAGTCCCCGTACGAGCTCACCGTGGAGGAGTGGGACCGGGTGCTCGGCGTCAATCTGCGCGGCGCGTTTCTGTGCGCCCGGGCCGCCGCCGCCGTCATGAAGACGAACGGAACCGGCGGAGCGATCGTCAACATCGCGTCCACCCGGGCGCTGCAGTCCGAGCCCCACACGGAAGCGTACGCCGCTTCCAAAGGCGGCATCGTGGCGCTGACGCACGCGCTCGCCGTGTCGCTCGGGCCGGACCGGATCCGCGTCAACGCCATCAGCCCCGGCTGGATCGAGACCGGGGACTACGCCGGCTTGCGGGAAGCCGATCACGCGCAGCACCCGGCGGGCCGCGTCGGCCGGCCGGACGACATCGCGCGCGCCTGCTTCTACTTGACCGATCCGGCCAACGACTTCGTCACCGGCACCCATCTGGTCGTCGACGGCGGCATGACGCGCAAAATGATTTACGAGCCTTGACCGGAAGCCCGGATCGGGAGCGGAGAGGCGCTCTGTCTCCCGACGGGTATTTTCGGCTAAAAAAATGCTTGACAACGCGCAACATCCTTTCTATGATTTTATTATCCGAAATGTAAATACATAATGACTTTAAGATAAAAGGGGACCCGCGAAATGTCCGATTTATTCGGCAAATCCCTGAACAAAGACGTACCCATACCCTATTATTATCAGCTGAAAGAAATTTTGTTGGAATATATTACGAAACATCACAAAGACCATGAGCAGCCGATTCCGACCGAAGTCGAACTCAGCGCCCATTTCGGCATCAGCCGGCCGACGGTGCGCCAGGCGATCAACGAACTCGTCGTGGAAGGCTATCTGGTCCGGCAGAAAGGCAAAGGCACGTTCATTACGAAGCCGAAGATCAACCAGTCTTTCCTGCAGGTGCTGGACAGCTTCAACAACGAAATGATCCAGAAAGGATTGCGTCCGTCGACGAAAGTGCTCGGAATGGAAATCGTCCGGTGCGACGAGAAAATAAGCGAATCGCTGCAGATTGCGCCGGACAGCGACGTCATTCAGCTCCGGCGGCTGCGATTCGCCAACGAAGAGCCGATCGTCTACGTGGTCACCTATTTGCCGTACGACCGCTGTGCGCCGATTCTGGACCGGGATTTCCAGTCGGAATCGCTGTACGACATCCTGCGGCAGGTGTGCGGGTTTACGCTGCTGAAAGCGGTGCGCACCCTGGAGGCGGTGCTGGCCGGCGAGTACGACGCGAAACTGCTCGGCATCGAAAAAGGATTCCCGATCCAGTTCATCAAGACCGTCACCTATTTGACCGACGAGACGCCGATCGAATACTCCTTGGCCAAATACCGGGGAGACCGCAGCCGGTTTACGTACGAGCTGGGAATACGTTGAAAGCCGTTTTTCCGGCTTCCATATGTCAAGACATTAATATGTAAATTTGTTAGAAGGAGTGTGCCGAATTGCGAGACAAGGAGAAGGAGCTTCGCGTCATTCGGGCGATGCTGTGCATGCAGCGCTATTCGTGGGAGCAGGGAGTCGCCGCGCAGGCGCTTTTGGAAAGCGGTTACATAGAAGAGGCGGTTCTTCTGGCCATGGACGCCGCGCTCCGCCAGGAGCCTTCCGGACGTCTGGGCGTGATGGGGGAAGAGAAAGCGGCGACCGATCCGGCGGCGAACGGTGAAGCCGTCCTGCATGCTTGGCGGCGGACCGGAGACCCGAAATTGAAGGAAGCGGCGGACCGAATGCTCCGCTATTTGCTGGAGAAAGCGCCCAAAATCGGCGGCGGCGTGCTGTCGCATTTGACGAACCGCCATCAGATATGGGTCGATTCGTTCTATATGGCGCCGCCTTTCCTGGCCGTCATGGGACAAGCGGAAGAAGCGGTCCGGCAAATCGAGGGATTCCGCAAGCGGCTATGGAACCGGGACAAACAGATGTACGCCCACATTTGGGACGAAGACGAGCAGCGCTTCGGCCGGAGCGACTGCTGGGGGGTCGGCAACGGCTGGGCCGCGGCGGGATTGGTGCGGGTCATCCGGGCGCTTCCCGAAGATATGGCGGAGGAAAAACGGCGGCTCATCGGCTATTTGCGGGAACTGTTGGACGGATGCCTCCGGCATCAGAGGGAGGACGGGCTGTTTCACGACGTGCTGGACAACCCGGACAGTTTTGTCGAGACGAATGCGGCGCAAATGTTCGCCTACGCGATTTATTCGGCCGTCGCCGCATCCTGGTTGGACGGCCGGTACAAAGTCTATGCCGACCGGATGAGGAAAGCGGTTCACGCCAAAGTGGACAGCTACGGGCTGGTGCGGGACGTCTGCGGGTCGCCGTTCTTCGATCGTCCGGGCACCGCGACGGAAGGCCAGGCGTTCTTCCTGCTGATGGAATCCGTCGCGCATTGAACAAACCGAACATGGAACCAACCGAAAGGAGAAGGGAAGCCGTATGCATCCGGAAGTGATCTGCCTTGGGGAATTGCTGATCGATTTCGTGTCGGTCGATCCGGACTGTTCGCTCGTCGACAGCTCCGGCTTTTCGAAAGCGCCCGGCGGCGCGCCGGCCAACGTGGCGGCCGGGGTTGCCCGGCTGGGAAGGAGCGCCGGCTTTATCGGCAAAGTCGGGCAGGACCCGTTCGGCGCGTATTTGCGCCGGACGCTGGAACAAACCGGCGTCGACGTCTCCCGGCTTCAGGTCGACGAGCACGCCCGAACGACGCTGTCGTTCGTGGCGAACCTGTCGAGCGGCGTGCGGGACTGCATGTTTTACCGGAATCCCGGCGCCGACATGCGGCTCGCGCCCGAAGAAATATCGGAATCCTACTTGGCCGCGGCCCGGGTCTTTCATTACGGTTCGATCAGCCTGGGGACCGAGCCCTCGCGCAGCGCGACGCTGCAAGCGCTTCGCTATGCGCGCAAGCACGGGCTGCTGGTATCCTACGACCCGAACCTCCGCCCCAGCTTGTGGGACAATCCGGCCCATGCGGAGCGCGAAATCCGGTTCGGGTTCGCCAACGCGGACGTGGTCAAAATCAGCGAGGAGGAGATGGCGTTCGTTACCGGACGCCAGTCCCTCGAAGCCGGCGCGGAATTCATCCTGCAGCAGGGGGCGAAGCTTGTGATTATTACCCGCGGCGCGGACGGGTGCTATTACAGCGACGGCCGCGCCAGCGGCCGGCTGGACGGCCACCGGGTCGACGCCGTCGAGACGACCGGCGCCGGCGACGCGTTCGTCGCCGGCTTGCTGACGCGCCTGCTCGAACGGCGGGACCGGATCGGCCGCTTCGAACTGGCGGCGGACGCCGAAACGGTGGAAGCCGTCCGGTTCGCGAACGCCGCCGGCGCGCTGGCCACGACGAAGGTCGGCGCGATTCCGGCCATGCCGACGGCATCCGAGGTGCAGGCGCTGCTGCGTCGGCAGCCGTTGTAAACGTCCGCCGAACGCTTCGACCCGCTTGAAGACGGGTTCCATTTTTTCAAAAAATGTAATGACATCTTTATGTTTTGTTCTAATGGTTCTATCGGAAACTTCTGAAGGGGGTGAAGACGATGTAGCCGCAGCGCTCGCAATCCGCAAGCAGAACCAAAGTCGGCCTATGCCATCTTTTCAACATTCATTGTGGAGGGGTTCGTCAAGTGAGAACGAAAAGTTTGGTTCTAAAATCCTTCGTTTTCCTGATGGCTGCATCGCTCATTCTCGTCGGCTGCGGCGGCGGAAAAGCGGAGAACGCCTCCTCGGACAGCGGGATGTCGCCACCCGCTTCGTCCGCGGGACAAAGTCCGTCGGCTTCCGGCGCGGAAGGGGAAAAGGATCCGAAAGATTACAAAGGGGAAATCACATTATGGGCGTGGGGCGACTACGAGAAAAACCTGATCCCTTATTTCAACAAGGACTATCCCAACATTAAAGTGAATGTCGTCGTCGTGCCCAACTCCGACTACGGCAAAAAACTGCAGGCCACGATCGCTTCCAAAGGGGACATGCCCGATGTCGCCCTGTTGGAAATCAGCTCGCGCGGCCAGCTCATGTCCCTCGACGCCTGGGAGAACCTGGAGAAGCCGCCGTACAACGTCAACCGCGACGACATCGTCGATTTCGCGCTGCCGCTCGACATGAACGAGAAGGGCGAAATCGTCACGCTTCAGGAAGACGCGACGATGGCGGGCATCGCCTACAAACGCGATTTGGCGAAGCAGTATTTCGGCACCGACGACCCGGCCGAGCTGGAGAAAATGTTCAACTCGTGGGACGCCTTTGCCGCGAAAGCCGCGGAGGTCGAGCAGAAGAGCGGGGGCAAGGTCCATCTGTTCGACGGACTTTTCGAAGACGGCTACCGGATGATCGGCGGCGAATATACCGAGCCGTTCGTCAAGGACGGAAAGCTGAACACCGAAGCGACGTTCCTGCCGATGTACCGGACGATGGAAAAATTGGTGAAAGCCAAGGCATTCGGCAATTTCGAATCGTGGACGGCTCCCTGGAACGCCAGCTTTGCCAACAACTCGGTCATTTTCTATCCCTGCCCGACGTGGTTTGTGCCGGTCGTCATCAAGGCCAACGACAAAAAGGGCGCCGGCAATTACGGCCTGATGAAGGCGCCGATCGGCGGATTCTCCTGGGGAGGAACCGGCCTGTCGATCCCGAAAGACGCCAAAAACAAGGAGCTGGCATGGCAGTTCGTCAAGTGGGTTACCCTCTCGGAGAACGGGGCAAAGGCGTTTAAGGAAGTCAACAGCACGATGACGCTGTACAAGCCCGCGTTCGAGCAGGAAGGCTTCTATTCGGCGCCGGATCCGTTCTTCGGCGGCCAGGACATTATGGCCAAGTTTGTCGAATTGGGCAAGGAAGCCAAATCCCGGCCGATCACGAAGTACGATACGATCGTGAACGACGCCAATGCGATCGTGCTGAAAATGATTCAAACGGGCACCGGCGCCGACGAAGCTTATCAGAAGCTCGTGGAGGAAATTTTGAAAAAGGCGCCCGAATTGAAGTAACGAACGGCCGCGGTCGGGCGGAACGGGTACAAGCGAAGTTCCGCCCCGATCGCGCGGTTCGCGACCTCGGATCCGATGGGGGGCGGAACGATCGATGAGCGCATCCATGGCGCAAAAACGCAAAGCCCAGAAATGGGCGCCGTACCTGTTTGTCTCTCCGTTTTTCCTTCTGTTCGCGGCGTTTTCGCTGTTTCCGATTCTGTTTACGCTTTACATCAGTCTGACGGAATGGAACGGCACCGGGACCGCCGTTTTCGTCGGCCTGCGCAATTACGCGGACGTCCTCGGAGACAGCCGGTTTTACCAGGCTCTCGGGAACACCCTGCTGTTCATGGTGATGATCATTCCGGCGCAAATCGTGCTCGCCCTCATCGTGAGCGTCATTCTGACCAGCGGGAAAGTGCCGTTCGTGTCCGCCTTCAGGCTGGCGAATTTCTTGCCCTATATTACGACGTCCGTCGCTATCGGCCTGATCTTCAGCATTTTGTTCGACTGGCAATACGGTGCCGTCAACGCGCTGCTCATGAAGCTCGGCATCGTCAGCGAACCGGTCAACTGGCTCGGCGAGCCGGGACCGGCGCGGTTCGTCGTCAGCCTCGTGACCGTCTGGAAGTACTTCGGTTACACGGCCGTGCTGTTTCTGGCCGGCATGACGAGCATCAGCCGGCAATTGTATGAAGCGGCGGAGCTGGACGGCGCGAACAGGCTGCGGCAATTTTTCTCGCTGACGCTTCCTATGCTCCGGCCGGTGATGGTGTTCGTCGTGCTGACGACAATGATCGGCTGCTTCCAGATTTTCGACGAGCCCTTCATGCTGTTCTCGACGTTCAGCTCCAGCGTCGTCGGCGGACCCGAAGGATCGTCCCTGACCGGCACCTGGCTCATCTACGATACCGTGTTCGGCAGCACCTTCCGGTTCGGATACGGCTCCGCCATCGCCTATGTGCTGTTTATGATCATCGCACTGATTTCCATCGTCACTTTCAAGGCGATCAACAGGGGGGATGAGGCGTGAAAAAAATGGGCGTTAGCGGACTGGCGATGCTCATCTTCATGATCGTCCTGTCCCTGCTGTCGCTGTATCCCTTCTATTCGATGATCATCATGAGCACCTACGATTCCAACGAGCTGTATACCGGCATCAAGCTGTTGCCCGGTTCCGAGCTCGCCGCCAATCTGCATACGGTATTTTCGATCGATTTTCTGGCCTACTACCGCAACAGCCTGATCGTGGCCGTCTCCACGACCGCGCTCGGCTTGCTGGTCAGCGCCGCCGCCGGGTTCGCCTTCGGCAAGTACGAATTCCGCAGCAAGCGGATGCTGTTCGTCATCGTCCTGCTGACGATGATGATTCCGACCCAGTTCGGCGTCGTCGCCTTCGTCATCGAAATGCGCTGGATCGGCTGGCTCAACACGCTGTTTCCTTTGATCATACCGCCTGCGGCCAACGCGTTCGGCGTGTTCTGGATGACGCAGTTTGCCAGGAGCTCCATTCCGGGGGAAGTGCTGGAAAGCGCCCGCATCGACGGCTGCAGCGAAACGGGGCTGTTCTTCCGCATCGCGCTGCCTTTTCTGCGCCCGGCCTTCGTTACGCTGGGGCTGCTGCTGTTCCTATGGTCCTGGAACAATTTCTTTCTGCCGCTCATCCTGCTGAACAACGACAAGCTGTACACGCTGCCGCTCGGCATTCGCGGGCTTGCCGGACAGTTCCGCGCAGATAACGCGGCGCAAATTCTGGGCATGACGCTCGGGACGATCCCCGTGCTGATCTTTTTCGGCGTCTTCTCCAAAAATTTGATCGAAGGTTTGGCCGCTTCCGCCGTCAAAGGATGAAGCCGCGCCGGACTTGCAAGCGAAAGGAGGCTGCGAGATGAGATGCCTTGTCGCGGACGGGCGGGGGCAACTGTCCGTCAGGGAAGTGCCCCGGCCGTCCTACAACGAATACCAGGCGCTCGTCAAGATGGAGAGCTGCGGCATTTGCCGCGGCACCGACACCAAGCTGATTCACGGCGCCTTCAAAGGCTACCGGTCGTATCCCGCCATTCTCGGGCACGAAGGCGTCGGACGCGTCGTCGAAGTCGGCAGCCGGGTCACCCGCTTCGCCGTCGGAGACCGCGTGCTGCTGCCGTTTCTCGAAGGGGTGACGGGCGGATACCACGCCGCCTGGGGCGCGTTTTCCGAGTATGCGGTGGTCGGCGACGCCGATGCTTTGATCCGGGACGGGAAAGGGCCGGGGCACCCGATGTTTTCGGAAGCGTACTACGCGCAGCAGGTCGTGCCCGAGGACATTCCCGCCGTGGACGCGGCGATGATCGTCACTTTCCGGGAAGTGCTGAGCGCCTGCTATCGGTTCGGCTTCCGGGAAGGAGGCAGCCTGGTCGTGTTCGGAGCGGGTCCTGTCGGACTGACTTTTATCCGCATCGCCAAGCTGCTTGGGCTCGGGCCGGTGATCGCGGCGGTCAACCGCGACGAGAAAATCCCGGAAGCGCTGGAGGCCGGCGCCGACCATGCGTTCAACAACCGCAGCCATGATCCGGTCTCCGAGGTCAAGCGGATGTTGCCCGAAGGCGTCGATTTCGCGGTCGACGCGGTCGGCGACAACCGCGTCATCGCGCAGTCGATGGAGCTGGTGAAGTACAACGGCAAAATTTGCTGCTACGGCGTGTCTTCGGAATTGAAGATGGAGCTCGACTGGAGCAACGCTGCCTACAACTGGAGCCTGCACTTCGTGCAGTGGCCGTCCAAGCTGGAGGAATCGCAATGCCACGAGCGGATCGTGTCCTGGATCCGGTCCGGGGAACTGAACCCGCGGGATTACTATTCCGACGTGATGTCCTTCGACGACATTCTGCAGGCGTTCGAACGGGCGGAGTCCGGGCAGATTCGAAAAAAAATGATCATCCGATTCGATTCGGAAACGAAAGGCGGTAGGGATTGAATGCTGACCCCTCAATTGTTCGCGCTGCTGCCGGAGCAGGATGCGGTCACGCCCGACGGAATGGCGATCGACCGGGACGGTAACCTCATTCTCGCTTGTCCGAACTTTGCCGATCCCGCCAAACCGGGATGCCTGCTCAAGATCGACGCCGACCGCAACGTCCGGAAATGGGTCGACGTTCCGGTGCATCCGGAGACCGGAAGAGCTTGTCCGATGGGCATCGCTTTCGGCCCGGACGGCGATCTGTACGTGTGCGACAACCAAGGTTGGTCGGGGGAGCCGGCGTTGCAGTTCAAAGGCCGGATTCTGCGGCTCCGCATCGAAGGCAACGAAGTGGTTCGCGCGGCGGTCGTGGCGGAAGGAATGGAGCATCCGAACGGCATCCGCATCCGGGACGGATTTCTGTACGTGACGCAGAGCCTGATGACCAAAGTCCGGGACCCGTCGGGTCTCATGGTGAGCTGCGTGTACCGGTTCGGCCTGGACGAGGAAGGAATCCTCGTGCAGAATACGCTGGAAGATCCGCATATTCTCATCACTTTCCTGACGCATAACCCGCAGTGCCAGTATGGCGCCGACGGCATCGCTTTCGACCGGCAGGGCCGGCTCTATGTCGGCAATTTCGGAGACGGCGCCGTGCACCGCATCGAATTCGACGAACGCGGAGGCGTCGCGCGCAACGAGGTATGGGCGCGTAATCCGGAGCAGCTGCAGAGCACGGACGGCATGATTTTCGACGAAGCCGGCAACCTGTACATCGCGGATTTCTCGGCCAACGCGATCGCCCGGGTGACGCCGGACGGCAACGTGGAGCGGATCGCGCAAAGTCCCGATACCGACGGGTTGAACGGCGAGCTGGATCAGCCCGGCGAACCGATCGTCTGGAACGGCAAGCTCGTCGTTTCGTGCTTCGATCTGGTGACGGGTCCCGACAAAGTCAATACGCGGCACGAGCTTCCCGCCACCCTTTCGATGCTGGATCTTCCTGCGGGGTCTTGAGCGTCCGGCCGGCAGCGACAGATCCGCCAATCCCTTGGAGGTGCGCCGCATGAAACGAGTCCTGATTACGCCCAAATCTTTTCATATCTGCAAGGAGCAAGCGTACGCCCGGCTTCGCGAGAGGGGGTACGAGCCGATCGAGAACCGGACCGGCCGGACGCTGACGGAGGCGGAGATCGTGGATTTGGCGCGGGAAGGCGTCGTCGGCGTCATCGTCGGCGTGGACCCGATGCCGGCCCGCGTGCTGAATCAGCTCCGCGACGTGAAGGCGATCTCGAAATACGGCATGGGGACGGACAATATCGATCTGGAACGGGCGCTACAGCTCGGCATTCGGGTGCGAACCGCGGCGGCGACGAACCACGTGTCGGTTGCCGAGCTCACCCTGGGACTGCTGCTTGCCTGCGCCCGCCATATCCCGGCCGTGGCCGCGAACGTGAAGCGCGGCGGCTGGGACCGCGTGCTCGGCCGGGAGCTTGCGGGCAAGAAGCTGGGTCTTGTCGGCGGCGGACAGATCGGACGCGAAGTGGCCAAAAGAGCCCGCGCGCTCGAAATGGAGGTTTCCGTCCACGATCCTTATCTTCGGGACGAGACGTTTTTTCATCAGCACGGCATACGTCTGTGCCCTCGCCTTGACGATCTGCTCCGGGAGTCCGACTACGTCTCCCTGCATCTTCCGGCGACGCCGGAGACGCGCCATCTGATCAACGAGCGGACGCTCTCCCTCATGAAGCCGACCGCGATGCTGATCAATACGTCCCGCGGCGAACTGGTCGACGAAGACGCGCTTTACGATGCGCTGACCGGGGGGCGGCTGGCGGGAGCCGCGCAGGATGTGTTTTCCGCCGAACCGCCGCTGCCGGGAACGAAATTGACCGCGCTGGATTCCTTTATTCTGACGTCCCACATCGGGGCGTACACTTATGAAGCCATCGAAAAAATGGCGCTTCAGTCCACGTCCAACCTGCTCGAGATGCTCGAAGAAGACGGATAGACAGGCAATCATCGGAGAGGAGAGAGTTATAACCGTGAAGCTTCCCGACAAAGCGACGCGCCCGACCCTGTATTTCATCGGCGTTACGACTGGACAGTCCTCAATCATGAAGCTGTTCCCCGAATGGGCACGGATTCTCGGTCTGGGGGATGTCGCCATCCGCGGCATCGACATCGGCATTCACGCGGATCCGGAGGTTTACCGGGAAGCGGTCGAATTCATCAAGCGGGACGAGCTCTCGATGGGGGCGCTCGTGACGACGCACAAAATCGATCTGTATCAGGCGGCGCGGGATCTGTTCGACGATCTGGACCGGTACGCCGTCATGTTCGGCGAGCTTTCCTGCATTTCCAAAGCGAACGGCCGGCTACAGGGATCCGCGAAGGACCCGATTTCAAGCGGACTCGCTTTGGAAGCCTTTGTGCCGCCGGACTATTGGACGGAGCACGGCGGCGAGCTGTACATCATGGGAGCGGGAGGCAGCGCCATCGCGATTTGCTCCTATTTGCTGGATCCGCGCCACGGACGGAACGTGCCTTCCAGAATCATCGTGTCCAACCGGAGCGAGCCCCGGCTGAAAGAAATCGAACGCATCGTCCGGACGCTGCGGCCGGATGTGCCGGCGGAATTTTATTTGACGCCGGAAGCGAAAGACAACGACCGCGTCCTGCAGGCGGTGCGGCCCCATTCGCTGATCGTCAACGCGACGGGGCTGGGCAAAGACCGTCCGGGCTCGCCGCTGAGCGACAGGGCCGTTTTCCCGGCGGACAGCCTCGTCTGGGAGCTGAATTACCGGGGCCAGCTCGATTTCATGAAGCAGGCGATGGCGGTCCGCGACGAGCGCAGGCTGCATGTCGAGGACGGTTGGATTTATTTCCTGCACGGGTGGACGCAAGTCATCGCCGAAGTCTTCCACATTGAAATCACCGGCGAACAATTCCGGCAAATCGAGCGGCTTTCCGATCAAATCCGGTAAGACGGTCCGATAAGCCGGCGAGGGAAGCTGCATGGGAAAGGAGAAATGCAAGATGAGCGGCATCGAAACGCGCCCGTTTGCGGAGTTTTTCCATTTGGTGGACGGCCGGTCGCCGGACCTTCCGTCCACCCGAAGACATTTGTCCCAGATGAAAGGCATGTTTGCCGACGAGGACGCCTGGCGCCTTGCGATGGAGAAAGAAGACCGGCTCGTCTACGAGTTTTACGAGCTGAGCCGGCCGGCGCATCCGGGCGAGCTGCTGTTCGGCACGAGCATCGTATACCCGGGCCGAATCGGCAGCGAATATCATATGACCAAAGGGCATTTCCATACCGTTCTGGACACCGCCGAAGTATATTACTGCCTCTCCGGCGAAGGCCGCCTGCTGATGGAAAATCCCGAGGGCGACTGGGACGTGCAGACGCTTAGGCCGGGCGCAGCCGTGTACGTCCCTCCCCGTTACGCGCACCGCAGCGTCAATACGGGCGACCGGCCGCTCGTTACGTTTTTCGTGTTCCGGGCCGACGCCGGGCACGATTACGGGACGATCGAATCGAAAGGCTTCCGCAAAAGGATCGTCGAACGAAATGGAAAAGTTGAAGTCGTCGACAACGAAAACTGGAGGAAATAGGAGGGAATTCCTATGGAATATACGTTTCTGGGAAGAACGGGAATGCGGGTCAGCCGCCTGTGTCTGGGGACGATGAATTTCGGCGTCGATACGGACGAGAAAACCGCGTTTCGCATCATGGACGAGGCGCTGGATGCGGGCATCAATTTCTTTGACACGGCCAACATTTACGGCTGGGGGACAAATGCCGGCCTGACCGAGAAGATCATCGGACGATGGTTCGCGCAAGGCGGACAGCGGAGGGAAAGGGTCGTGCTGGCGACGAAAGTGTACGAACCGATCTCCGACCCTCTCGACGGGCCGAACGATGTCAGAGGCTTGTCCCTGTACAAAATCCGGCGCCATCTGGAAGGATCGCTGCGGCGGTTGCAGACGGACCACGTGGAGCTGTACCAGATGCATCATATCGACCGGAGAACGCCCTGGGACGAACTGTGGGAAGCGTTCGAGACCGAAGTCCGGCTCGGCAAAGTCGACTATATCGGCTCGAGCAACTTTGCCGGGTGGCATCTGGTCAAAGCGCAAGCGGCCGCCAAGGAGCGGCATTTTATGGGGCTCGTCAGCGAGCAGCACAGATACAGCTTGCTGGACCGGATTCCGGAGCTGGAAGTGCTGCCCGCGGCGCGGGATCTCGGCCTCGGCGTCATCGCCTGGAGCCCGCTGGCCGGCGGTCTGCTGGGCGGCAGCGCGCTGAAATCGGGCGCGGGCGCCCGCACGGCCCAGCAGGCGGACCGGATCGCGAAGCACCGTGCGCAGCTGGAGAAATTTTCGGCGCTGTGCGCGGAGCTGGGGGAGAAGGAGGCGAACGTCGCGCTCGCCTGGGTGCTGGCCCATCCGGCGATAACCGCGCCGATCATCGGGCCGAGAACGGTCGAGCAGCTTCGGGACGCGCTGCGCGCCGTCGAGATCCGGCTCGACGAGGCGACGATGCGGGAATTGGACGCGATCTTCCCGGGTCCGGGCGGCGAGGCGCCCGAAGCTTATGCTTGGTAATTTCCGGCGGGCTTGAGGAAACGCGCCGCGCTTTGTTCACGCGGCTATAGACCGCCCGCATTGGCGCATGCCCCGCACCGCCGCCGGTTTTGGCGGCGATGCGGGGCTTTTTCGCCTTCGGCCGAACCCCATCCGAGGAGATGGGGGAAAGGTCGCCGGGCGGACGGCATAAGATGTAACAAAGGAGGCTTTTGCAAGCCGGTTGCCGGCGGATGTTTTGTCAACATCGGAGGGGCGGAATCGTAAGATAGGGTAGCGGGAAGTTTTACCTTCGGAGAATTTGGAAACGCGGAAGGAATTTGAAGAATTGTCGCGAAATTATTAATATTTGCAATAGTCGACCACTTCTGCGCGAAAGGGGATTTCGACGAGTATGGTGGCATTGCCCAAGCGGAACGAACTCGGCTTTTTCGAAATTCGGCTGGAATCGATCGGGGGGCTGGGCGCGAATCTGGCCGGCAAAATGCTGGCGGAAGCAGGCGTGATGGGGGTCGGATTGAACGGCGTCAGCTTCAGTTCCTACGGCTCCGAGAAAAAAGGGTCGCCCGTCAAGGCCCATATCCGCTTCTGCGATCACGACGCGCAAATCCGGGACACGTCTCCGGTGGAACGTCCGCATGTGATCGGCATTTTTCACGAAAATCTGTCCAAGACGAACAACGTCATCTCCGGCATGTACGAGGACAGCCTCGTGCTCGTCAACTCCAAGAAATCGCCGGAGCGGCTGAAGGAGCAGCTGAGGCTCAAGAGCGGCACGATCGCCGTCGTCGACGGGACCGGCATCGCGCTCGAAGAGAACAACCGCGTCAATATGGCGATGCTGGGCGGCCTGTTCCGGCTGTGCGATTTTCTCGATCCGGAATTCATGAAGGGCGTCATCCGCAAGTCGCTGGAGAAAAAGTACCCGCAAGCCGTTCAGCCGGCGCTGAACACGTTCGAGCGGGGATACAACGAAGTGAAGTTCCAGACGTTCTCCCTGGCCGAAGGGGAGACGATGCCGGCTTACGTCCGGATGGACACGCCGGTGCTCGGCTACGAGACGCAGCCGATCGGCGGCACGATCACCAATCCCGGCAACAGCATCTTAAAGGACCTCAGCATTTCGCGCGCCGGGCGGATGCCCCATTTTATCGAAGAGAAATGCGTCCACTGCGCGAACTGCGACAACGTCTGCCCCGACTTCTGCTTCGTCTGGGAAGAGAAGCCCGACAAGAAAGGGCGGCCGCAAATGTTCCTGCAGGGCATCGACTACCAGTACTGCAAAGGCTGCCTGAAGTGCGTGCAGGCTTGCCCGACCGACGCGCTGGTCGGCGCGCTGGAGGAGGAAGGATACGCGGAAGCCCACCGGGTGCCGCATCGTTTTCATTTGGCGATTTGAGCCGGAAGCATTTCAAACGGAAAGGGTGACGAAAGACCATGGCGATCGATCTTCGCAAAGAAACGGGTCAATCCGGCAAAGTGGAGCAGCGCATCGTCTACGAGTCCGGCAACGAAATGGCGGCGTACGCGGCCCATCAGATCAACTACCATATGATGGGGTATTTCCCGATTTCCCCGTCGACGGAAGTGGCCCAGTTTCTCGATTTGATGAAAACGAACGGCCAGCACGACATCGTGATGATCCCGGCCGACGGGGAGCACGGCTCCGCCGGCGTCTGCTACGGCGCGTCGACGGCGGGCGGCCGGGTGTTCAACGCGACGAGCGCCAACGGCTACCTGTACATGCTGGAACAGATGCCGGTGCAGTCGGGCACGCGCTTCCCGATGGTCATGAACCTCGTGTGCCGCTCGGTGTCGGGGCCGCTCGACATCCACGGCGACCATTCCGACCTCTATTTCGCGCTGAACACCGGGTGGCCGATTCTGCTCTGCCGCGACCCGCAGGCCGTCTACGACATGAACATCATGGCGCTCAAGCTGGCCGAGGATCCGGAAGTCCGGTTGCCGGTGCTCGTCTCGTTCGACGGCTATTTCACGAGCCATCAGAAGCGCCGGGTCATGACTTTCGCGAGGCGCGAGGACGTGCTCGCCTTCGTCGGGGAACGCCCGCCGGAAGGATTCCCGCACGTGCTGGACCGCGAGCATCCGATTACGGTCGGCCCGTACATGAACGAGCCGGACTACATCAACAACTGCTATCAGCAGTCCATGGCGATGTACCGGGCGGAAGCGGTGTACGACCGGATCCGGCGCGAATACGCCGAGCTGACCGGACGGGACTACCCGATCCTCGACCTGTACCGGATGGAAGACGCGGAAGTGGCGGTATTCCTGCTCAACTCCGCGGCGGAGATCGTCAAGGACGTCGTCGACCAGCTGCGCGCCAAAGGCGTCAAGGCCGGCGCCATCTCGCCGAACATGATCCGCCCGTTCCCGCAGAAAGCGATCGCCGACGCCCTGCGCAACGTCAAGGCGGTCACCGTCGGCGACCGGGCCGACTCGTACGGCGGCCACGGCGGCAATATGGTCAACGAGGTCAAGGCGGCGCTGCAGACGTACGGCAACGCCAGGACGCTGGTGATCAGCCGCATTTACGGCCTGGGCGGCAAGGATTTCTATGCGGAGGACGGCCACAAGCTGTTCGAGTTCGCCATCGAGGCCGCGGAGAAAGGGTACGTCGAGAAGCCGTTCGACTACCACGGCCATACGCCGGGCGATCCGGCCAAAGCGCCGAAACGCGTGCTGGAGCCGATGAAGTTCGAGGAGCTGAAAACCGGGCTCATCACGGTGACGCCGGACGAGGAAACGGGCAAGCTGAGCGTCCGCGTGCCGCCGCTGCGCTCGCTGACGAGGAAGCCGAAGCGGATCGCGCCGGGACACGGCGCTTGTCCGGGATGCGGCATTTTCTCCGGCCTCGAGATGTTTTTCAAAGGCATCGAGGGCGACATCGTGGCGCTGTTCCAGACCGGCTGCGCGATGGTCGTCACGACCGGCTATCCGTATTCGGCGCACAAGGCGACCTACATCCACAATCTGTTCCAGAACGGCGCGGCGACGCTGTCCGGCGTCGTGGAGATGTTCCACGAGCGCAAGCGCCGGGGAGAGCTGGACCATCTCGGCCTGAAGGAAGACTTCACCTTCGTCATGATCACAGGCGACGGCGGCATGGACATCGGCATGGGCCCGGCGATCGGCGCGGCGCTGCGCAACCATAAAATGATCATTCTCGAATACGACAACGAAGGCTACATGAACACCGGCGCGCAGCTGAGCTATTCGACGCCGCTCGGACACCGGACCTCCACGTCCAACGTCGGCAAGAAGCAAGGCGGCAAAGTGTTCCATCACAAAGATACGGCTCAGATCATGGCGGCGACGAACATTCCGTACGTGTTCACCGGCAGCGAGGCCTATCCGCAAGATTTGGTCCGCAAAGCGGCCAAAGCCCAATGGTACGCGCAGAACGTCGGCATGGTGTACGGCAAAATCCTGATCACGTGCCCGCTTAACTGGCTGTCCGACGACAAGGACGGCACGACGATCGTCGAACACGCGGTCAACTCCTGCTTCTTCCCGCTGTATGAAGTGGAGCGCGGCGTGACGACAATTACGTACAACCCGGAAGAAAAAGGGAAGCGGGTTCCGGTGTCGGATTGGCTGAAGCTGATGGGCAAGACGCGTCATCTGTCCAAGCCGGAGTACGCCGAGACGCTCCGCGAGTTCGAAGCGGAAGTCGAACGACGCTGGCAGATGCTGAAGGCCAAGCACGAGAACCCGTACCTGTAAAGGGGCCTGGTGACCGGAATGCCCTACGCCTTGATGCACGGCGCCACCGGAACGCTGTTGTCCCGCATGCAGGTGAACGGGTACGGGCTATCCTACTACGGTATTTTATTGTGGGAGGACGCCCCGGACTCGGATCAGGTGAAGGCTGCGCTGCAGGCGGCGGGCCTTGCGCCCGACGATCCGGCGTCGGGACGGCCGGAGGCCTGGGAAGCGCTGAAGCTGACGGAACACGAGGCGAAAATGGCCAATGTCAAGCTGCGCAACGACCCGCGGCGGGTTGCCGTCTACCGGAACGGCGTCGTGGAAGCGTCCGCGGCGCGGGAATAAGCGCGGCGAATCGGACCCTCGGAGCTTCATCTCCGCGGGTCTTTCTGTGCGTGGCGGAGTGCCGCGATCCCCTCGGCTCAGAAACGGCGGCGGGTTCGCCGCTGCACAGATGGGGCGCCGCAATCCGGCGGATCGGAAAAAGGTACCATTATCCCCGCATCTCAGTTTCGCCATCCCGGAACCCGAGTTTCATTTGCGGCTCCTACACCGGTTGCCTATGAAGCAGGAGGGCCCGATGACGGAACGAACTTGCGTCAAGCGGCCTTCTCCTTTGACGATGCGCTGACACCAAACTGTCGTGCAGAGCAGGGAACGTAACGGCCGGCAGCGGCCTTTTCTGATACGAGGGGATAATGGTACGATTTTTGCATAGGAGATGCGAAATTTCTGACGAGAGGGTATAATGGTACCCGTCGGCAAATCCGGAACGTTGTTGCTGACCCGAGGGGATAATGGTACCTTTTGCCGTTCGGGGAACCCCTGCCCTCGCGCCGTTCAGTCGGTCGGGAGCAGCGTCGCCGTTTTGCTTCCGCTGACCGACAGCACGCCGAGCACCCGCTGCAGGCGCAAAATTTCGTTCGGCTTCAGCCCGATCTGGAAATAGGCGTACATGTACACCGCATCGGCAAAAGCCAGTCCGGGGTAGCATACGACTTGCTGCGGCAGATGGGGGTTGTCGATCAGCACTTGCCACTCCCCCTCGCGTTCCCCGGCGGGGATGGCGGCCAGCGCCTCGTTCTTGGCGGCGCAGAGGCGGTCGAATTCGTCCCAGATCCGCTCCCAGGAGGGGCTGAACCGGCCGGGATCGGGGAAAATCGCGCGAGCGCGGCGCAGTCGGGACTGGACGGTCATCCGTTCGGCATCCCCGTATGCTTTCAAATATTCGCGGAACTGCTCCAAGAAAGTGAAAAAAGCGAAGTAACCGGCCTCCCGCATCGAGGAACCGAACGCGGCTTCCTCGTCGGGCCGGCTTAATCCGGTAAAGCGGGCAAACGACAAGTCCGGCAATTTCGCTCATCCTTTCGGCTTTTGAGCAGGGTTACATTCCCATCTTTCCTGATTATACCGTAAAGGCTGGCATCATGTCCGGCATTTTATGATATAATGTAAACCAATGTGTGAGGGCAAGTCGTTGTGGGAGGGAAACGAAACATGAGCCGGCGCTTTGTCATCGAGGCGGTCATGATCGCCATTTACGGACAATTGCTGATGCCGAAACGGCCGGTAGAATATCGGATTCCGTATTCTACGGTCATGGAGTTGTACGATATGAAGGATAGTTCGGAACCGGTCATGCCGGAATCGGAAGACGATCGTCACGTGAAGGAGAAAATCGCCGAGATGATCGCCTTTTTCGAAGATCCGTTCAACAAGAAGAAGCTGGAGAGAGCTTTGACCGCGCCGTGGCGGGAAAGCCCGCCGCTGCCGATCAACGAGAACGTCTCCTTCGTCATCGTGAACGCCGTGGAGAACATGCAGTACGGCGAATTGTTCGATCCGATCGAAACGGAGCTGATCCTGACGTCGCTTCGGCTGCAGTGTCCGATTTTGACCGACCAGATCGAGTTTCAGGACAAGGCGGTTCAGAACGCCATTCCGGTGCAGCTTTTCGACATCGACGATTTTGAATATGCGGTGGAGGAAGGCGCCGACTCGCACGACGGATATTCTCAATGACGGGAAACCGCCGGATTGCAAGCTTGTGGTAAAATAAAAGCGATCTGCCAGACGATTGGAGGAAACCGGCATGCTGGTCACGACGACGCCGAATGTGGAAGGGTATCGGATTACGCAGTACATCGGCCTGGTGAACGGGGAAACGATTATGGGCGCCAACATTTTCCGCGATTTTCTCGCGTCGATCACCGACGTGGTCGGCGGACGCTCCGGCGCTTACGAGAACAAGCTGAAGGAGGCGCGGGACGTGGCGCTGTCCGAGATGACCGGACAGGCTCAGCGCATGGGCGCCAACGCGATCGTCGGCGTCGACGTGGACTATGAAGTGGTTCGCGAAGGAATGCTGATGGTGGCGGTCAGCGGCACGGCGGTTCGCGTGGAGACGCTGGACTGAAAGACTGAAAGGCCCCGTCGGCCGCCATCCCTAACGAAGCCCGATTCGCTTGCGAACCGGGCTTCGTCGCGCTTGCGCACTGAAATTATCCGTCTCTCCTATATTTTCGGGAAATCGGGTCAATAATGAACGCTGTAACATCCCAAATTTTCCTGTAGGAGGATGGAACATGAACAAGCGCCTGATCACCATCGGTTTGTCGGTCCTGCTTGCGGCATTACTGCCGCTGAGCGCCTACGCGGCGGAAGCCGGCGGCGCTGCGGCGCCGGCAAACGGCCAGTCCTCGGAAGAACCGGCCGCCTGGCCAGCGCAAGGAGCGCACGAACATGGACATTCCCATCATCATGGCAAACGGGGCATGTTCAGTCCGGAGCTGCTCAGCCTGCTGAAGCTCGACGAGAACGCGCTGCGGCAAAAGCTCGCTTCCGGTCAATCGCTCGCCCAAATCGCCGCGCAGCAAGGCGTCTCGCGGGAAAAGCTGAAGAAGACGCTGACCGATACGTTCAACCGCAAAATGGACGAGCGCAAAATGAAGTTCGCCGAACATCTGGACCAGATCATCGACGCCAAAAGGCAGCCGGGACACCCCGGCGCCGCCAAGCCGGACGCGAGCTGACGGTCTGGCTGCATCCGCGCCTTCCGGGCGGCCATCCGCTTTCGCCGCCGGAAGGCCGCGGATGCGCGCGCAAATCCCCGCCGCAAGGCGGGGTTTTTCTTTTGCAAGACGCCTTCGCTTGCGTTACAATCAAAGCGGCATCCAACAAGCCGAAGCGTTACATCATTTTAATTATGTTAACTTGATTGGCCAGACCATTTCCGTCGTACGGAGGGAGCGTGCTCGAAGATGAACGTCAACATTTTGCGGGCCGAACTGAAAAGCGACGAGGACCATGGCTACGTCGGCCGTGTCGCGTTCAAAGTCGAGGGACACGAACGTCCCTACGAAGTTACGCTGCAAAGCGACGATTTGCAGGATTGGAGCTATTCGCTGCTGTTTCTGAACGAGTCCGGTCGAGAGGAGGACATTCTCGCCGTGGAAGAGGCGCTGGAGAACGACGACAGCCTGTTCTACAAGCTGGTCGACGCCGCCAAAGCCGCGCTTCCCGGCCGTTCCCGCTAACGGGCCGGGCCGGGCCCGGGCGGGGCAGGCGGGGCTTCGTGCCGGAAGGCATGAGCGCCGTTTGCCGGCTATTTCCGCCCGGAATGGGCGGCATCCCGCGGCGAGCGGCCCGGCGCGGAGGCCGATTCCGCGGCGTTTTGCCGCAGCGGCATCCGGACGGTGAACGTCGTTCCTTCGCCCAGGACGCTGGCGACGTCGATCGTGCCCGCGTGCATGTCCACGATTTTGCGGACGATCGAAAGGCCGAGCCCGCTGCCGCCGGACTCGCGGTTGCGGGATTTGTCCGCCTTGTAGAAGCGTTCGAACAGATGGGGGAGATCGTCGGCCGAGACGCCGATGCCGTTGTCGGTGACCGACACTTTGGCCCAGCGGTCTTCCTGCTCCAGAGTGAAGCGGATCTGTCCGCCCGTCGGCGTGTACTTGATCGCGTTGCCCAGCAGGTTCACCCATACCTGGCTGAGCAGCTCCTCGTCCGCTTCCACGGTCGCCTCCTGCAAATCGACGTCCATGTCGATCGACTTGCCTGTCCACTGCGGCTCGAACGACAGGATGACCCGGCGGATTTGCCGATCCAGCCGGAACGGCTTCGGCTGAAAGGGATGATGCTTCGACTCCAGCGACGTCAGCTTCAGCAGATTGTCGCTGATTTTGGACAGCCGGGCGCATTCGTTCTCGATAATTTGCAGGTAATGCATTCGCTTGTCCGGCGGCAAATCGTCCGAGCGGAGCGCTTTGGCGAATCCGCTGATGGAAGTGAGCGGGGATTGGATTTCGTGCGAGACGTTGGAGATGAATTCCTGTCGCATCTGCTCGATCTGCCCGAGTTCGGACGCCATCTTGTTCAGACTGCGGACGAGAAAAGCCCATTGGCCGGCAAAACGGGGATGCACCTCCACGTTGATGTTGAAATCCCCCTTCGCCATCCGCTGCATCGCATCCGCGATCGAGACGAACATGCCCATCTGATGCCGGTCGGGTTGGAACAGCTGGCGAATGAGGTTTATAATGTTGAACCCGATGAACATCGACAGCAGCGTGCGGAAAAAGTCCTGAAGCATCGGATGGCGTTCGGCAGCTTCAGGAAACCATCGGTCATAGACGTAATCAATGACGACGTAGGACAGACTCCAGCAGATCAAGATGGTCGTGATCATAAAGCCGATCCCGAACATCATGTACTTGATCTGCGTGGAGCGGGGAACGGCTACGCCGTACTGCTCGTGAAATTTTTTATATTTCTCTTTGACTTCGGGGTCGATGCGCCGGCGTTTTCTCATGCGTTCGTCACCTCCAGCCGATAACCGAGCCCGCGGATCGTGGTGATGCGGAAGCCGCACCGGTCGTCCGGGAAGCGCTCGCGCAGGCGGCGGATGTGGACGTCGACGGTGCGCTCGTCCCCTTCGTAGTCGTAGCCCCAGATCTGCTCGATCAGTTCGTCGCGGGAGAACGTCTTGCCGGGGTAGCTGGCCAGCTTGAACAGCAGCTCGAATTCCTTGAGCGGGAGGGTCATCGACTTGCCGTCCGAAGTCAATTCGTACGTATGGCGGTTCAACTGGACATGGCCGACCTGGACGGTCTGCGATGACATGATGCGATACCGCCGGAGCAGCGCTTTGACCCGGACGACCAGTTCCGCCGGATCGAACGGCTTGACCAAATAATCGTCCGTGCCCAGCTGGAATCCTTTGACCTTCTGCGACGTTTCCCCTTTGGCGGTCAGCATGAGCAGAGGGACATCGTAATGCTCCCGAAGTTCCCGGCACAACGCCCATCCGTCCATCCGCGGCATCATCACGTCGAGCACCGCCATGTCGATCTGCGTCGTTTCCATCAGTTTCATCGCCTCGACCCCGTCGGCGGCTTCCAGCACTTCGAAGCCTTCCCCTTCCAGAAACACCCGGACCAGTTCGCGGATATGCGCATCGTCGTCGACGACAAGCAGCTTGGTCATCTTGAAGCTCCTCCTGTACGATGGCCTGAAGATCTGATAGTCGCTGTGCCGTTATCATGGCGCGCGTTTGTGAACTCTATATGAACTCATGTTACAATAACGTGTAGGCACAAATAAAGGAAAATGGGAGAAAAGGATGCGAGCACCCTATGTCTGCGGACAAGAGAAACGGCGGAAACGCGGCGAGGCGGAGAGGGAGGTTCGCGCCGACGCCTTCCGGTCCGCTTCATCTCGGCAACGCGCTGACGGCGCTGCTCGCGTGGCTGCAGATCCGGTCGGCCGGCGGCGAAATGGTGCTGCGCGTGGAAGATCTCGACCGTCCGCGCTGCAAGCCGGAGACGACGGCGGCCGTCATCGAAGAGATGAAGTGGCTGGGTCTCGATTGGGACGAAGGGCCGGACCTGGGCGGACCTTGCGGCCCTTACTTGCAAAGCGAGCGCGCCGCCTTCTATGAGCAGGCGCTCGATACGCTGCGGCGCTCGGGCCGGCTGTACCCGTGTTTCTGCAGCCGCGCCGACCTGCTGTCGGCGGCCAGCGCGCCGCACGGGCTGGCCGCGGAGGGCCCGGCGTACCCGGGCACGTGCCGCAGCCTGACGGCGGAAGAGAGGGAGCGGCGGCGGCGGAAGAAATCCCCTTCGCTCCGGTTCGCGCTGCCGGACCGGCCGACCCGCTTCGAGGACGGCGTGGCGGGGGCGGTGGAATATCCGGCCGGCGCGGGAGGCGACTTTATCGTGAGGCGCGCCGACGGCATTATCGGCTATCAGCTCGCGGTCGTCGTGGACGATCTGGCGATGGGCATCACCGACGTCTTCCGCGGCGCCGACCTGCTCGATTCGACGCCGCGCCAGCTGGCGCTGTACGAGGCGCTCGGCGGCCGCCCGCCGCGGTTCGCGCACGGGCCGCTGCTGCTCGGCCCCGACGGCGGCCGGCTGTCCAAACGCCGCGGCGCCGTCGGTCTGTCCGATCTGCGCCAGGCCGGCGTGCGGCCGGAGCGGCTGACCGGCTTTCTGGCCTGGCTGGCCGGCCTGACAGACCGCGTGGAGCCGGCTTCGCCGCGCGAGCTGGTGTCCGCTTTCCGCGCGGACCGCATTCGGTTTCCCGCGGTGCGGCTGCCGGAGCAGTGGATGCCGATGCTGCTGGGAAAATAAAATTGGAAGACGGCGGGAGGACGACGATGGAAAATCCGTGGGGCGATTGGAGCGACGGCCGGCTGAGCGGCGATCGGCTGACGCGTCAAATCGATTTTGTCGTAGAAACGGACAAGCTGAAGGAAGTGCTGCGGCGAAGCGTGCTCACGAGCGGAAGCCGCCGGGAAAATACGGCCGAGCACTCGTGGCACATCTCCCTGATGGCGATGGTGCTGGCGGAATACGCGGGGGAGCCGAAGCCCGATCTTGGCCATGTGCTCAAGCTGCTGCTCGTGCACGACATCGTCGAGATCGACGCCGACGATACGTTCGCCTATGACGCGGAAGGATACGCGGACAAGGACGAGCGGGAGCAGCGGGCGGCGGACCGGCTGTTCGGGCTGCTGCCGGACGATCAGCGCGGAACTTTCTTGGCGCTCTGGCGCGAGTTCGAGGAAGGACGGACGGCGGAAGCCCGGTTCGCCGCGGCGATGGACCGGTTGCAGCCGCTCCTCCTCAATTACTGCACGGGCGGCGCCAGCTGGCGGCAAAACGGCGTCCGCCGGTCCCAAGTGCTGCGGAGACTGCGGCCGCTCGCCGAAAGCGCCCCGCGGCTGTGGACGTTTGCCCAAGCGCTGCTCGCGCGAGCGGTGGAGCGGGGCTATTTGCTGGATGACTTGGCGCAGCCGGAGGAGGAGCGGTCCATATGCCCAGACTGATCGGCGAACGCATCATGCTGCGGGAATACCGGCGCGAAGATTTGGTGCCGATGCGGCAGTGGGTGAACGATCCGGAAATTGTCGGCTTCCTGTCGGACATTTTTCTGTATCCCCACGCGCTCGAAGCGACGCAGGACTTTCTGGACGCCATGCTGGAGGGGCGGCCGGACAGCAGAGGATTCGTCATTGCGGATCGGTCGACCGAGCTGTACATCGGACAAATCAACCTGGATTCGATCGATTGGAAAAACCGCGTCGGCACGATCGGCATCGTAATCGGCTCGGCGCAGCATCACGGGCTCGGATACGGCACGGAGGCGATGCGGCTGCTCATCGATTATTCCTTCCGCGAGCTCAACCTGAACCGGCTGGAGCTGAGCGTTTACGATTTCAACGAGCGCGCTTACCGGTGCTACCGGAAATGCGGCTTTCGCGAAGAAGGCCGCCTGCGCGAGAAGCTGTACCGAAACGGCCGGTATGTCGACGTCATCCAGATGGGGCTGCTCCGCCGGGAGTATGAACAGCCGCTGAAAAACGAAGAGCCGTCGAACCGGGAAGCGATTGATGAAAAGTAAACGAAGAAGCACACGAAAAGAAGCCGGCAAACCCATAAAGAAACCGGACTAAATTTTGATTTCATTAATATTTAATCCGGTTAAATATAAATGAAATAAAGTTTACATAATTAAAATTAAGTCAACTTTATGATTTCGCCTCGAATGACGGCCTTCGATTCTTCGAAATTGTCGTCATTCGAGGTTATTTTTGTTATGATAGATCAATAGATTCAATTCTGCCAAACTCGTGGGAGATGGGGAGGAAGAATGGTGCGCAAGTGGGGAAAATACGCAGCGCTTGTGCTGGCAGGCGCTCTCGCTTGGTCCGGTGCAGCCGCGGCGGAAAGCAAGGCGACGCAGAAACCGGTGACGATTGTGCTCGACGGATATCCGCTGCCGTTCGACGCTGCGCCGCGGATCGAGAACGGCGTGACGCTCGTGCCGTTCCGGGCGATCGGGGAAGCGCTCGGCATCGAGGTGGCTTGGGACGCGAAGACGCGTTCGGTTCGCGCCTCGGGCCCGGATTCCGGCGGCCATCCGTCGAGCGTCGTCCTTCAGGTCGGCAACAAAAACGCCGTTGTGAACGGACAGCTCGTACCGCTGGCCGGCCCCCCGCGAAACGACGGAGGCAGGGTGCTGATTCCGCTCGCCTTTTTCAGCCGGCAGTTCGGCGCGGCCGTCGATTGGAACAACGCCGGCAAAATGGTGACGATCGTCTCGCCGAAGCGGGAGATGGAGCTGCGCGCTTTCTATGCGTTGTCCTCGTTCGGGGAGAAAGATCTGATTCCGCGGTTCAATTCGGTCGCTTTCGGCTGGAGCCGGATCGACGAAACCGGGAAACTGACGGTGGAAGGGAAAGACTACCGATGGCCTCAGCCGGCCGGCGACATCACGCCGGAATCGATTCTACAAGAGGCGGACGCGCAGCATGCGGCCCCTTATCTGATGGTCTACGCGGGGGACAAGCAGCAGGAATTGACGAAGATGCTCAGGGACGAGACGCTCAGGGACCAGGCGATCGAAGGCATCGTCCAGCTCGTCCGCGACAAAGGATTTCGCGGCGTCGTGCTCGATTACGAGGGGCTGGGATGGAAGGACGACCCGGTTGAGCCGCGCCGCCTATTGAACGAATACGTGAAACAATTGGACGGGGCGCTGCCGGAAGGCGTCCGGCTGTCTCTGGCCGTGCCGCCGCCGAACGGCGCTTATCATGGCTACGATTACGGCACGCTGGCGAAAATCGCCGACGACCTCATCGTCATGGCCTACGACTACAACCCGACGCCGAGCCCCGAGCCGGACGCCAAAGTGGACGAAGCGATCCGCGGCATGCTTCAAGCAGGGGTTCCAAAGAACAAGCTCCTCCTGGGCATCTCGGTCGCCAGCGAAACCGCGCAAACCGTGCCGACGAAGCTGGGGCTGGCCAAACGCTACCAGTTGAAAGGAGCGGCGTTCTGGCGGCTCGGATTGTTCGGCACGGATCGCGCCGACGCGATCGGCCGCAGCGTGGAGCGGTCGCACGACTGACGCGGCCGGCCCCGCTTCGGCGGCGCTCGTTTTCGCATTCAATTTCTGCCGCGATCGATCGCCTCGGCCATCGTTTTGTCCGTCAGATGGGCGTAGATTTGCGTCGTTTCGGGCGAAGCGTGTCCGAGCTGCTCTTGCGTCCGGTACAGGTCGTTGCGCAAATAATAATCGGTCGCGAACGAATGCCTCAGCTTATGGACGGACAAATACGGCTTGCCGAACTTTTTCGCGTATTTGACGACCATCTCCTGAATGGCCCTTTTCGTCATGCGGGAGCCTTCTTTTTTGCCGTTGGCCAAGGCGAGAAAGAGGGCTTTTTCCCGTTTGGGCGCCCGGTATCGAATCTCCCTCTGCTGCAAATACTGTCGTAAATCGGGTACCGCATCCTGGCGGAAATAAACCGGCGTTTTGAACGAGAAGTCGTTCTGGCCTTTGCGGAACACGTGGACGAGCTTCTTTTTCAGATCGAGATCGTCCACGTTCAGATTGACCACTTCCGACACGCGCAGCCCCGAGTTCAAAATGAGGCTGACGATGCACGCATCCCGAATCCGGTTCAGCTCATAGGCGCGCATCGCCTGCTTGTTGTCCGCGATATCTTCGGCGTAGCCGCTTTTGATGTAGTCGATGAATTCGGCGATTTCCCGGTCCTGGAGAAGCTTTCCCGCCAGTTTGGCGGCCGAATCCTTCGGTTTGTGGGTTCGTTTGATCGAAATTTTGGCCATGACATTCCGCTTCAACAAAGGATAAAAGTTATCGTCTTCGGCGATTTGGCTCAAGTAATGGAACAAGGAGCGCAGCGAAGACATTTTGCGGGAGATGGTCGTCCTGCTGTTGGCTTGCTCTTTGCGGCTCGACAGGAACAGGCGGTAATGGTCGATGCTGTCCACGTGCAGCCGTTCGAGATCGTCCAGCGGAATGTCGCGGATCCGCGACGATTCGGTCAAGCCTTCGGCCATGAGCCAGCGGAAAAAGGTTTCGTAATCGCGCAAGTATTCCAGCAGCGAGGATGGAGACAGGTCGGGCAGCTTGTAGTTGATAAATTTCTCCACGTACCAAGGCATGGAGGGAAGACGCTTCTCCAATTCCTCGCGATCTTTGATTTTCTGTACGTTCATGAAGCCGGCCCTCCACTCGTTATCGATTATGGGCGATAGCCTAACACTAGAATAGCACGTTTTTCGTTTGCCATCACTTGACAGCGTCGGCCCTTCACCCTATACTAACCAATGTAAAGTTACTAAATATGGGTGATTGATATCGTTCCTTCGTTATTTTTGGCGCACGGTTCTCCGATGCTGGCGATCGAGGACACCGACTACAGCCGCTTTCTGGCCGACCTTGGCCGTTCGATCCGCCCGAAAGCGGCTGTGGTGTTCACCGCGCATTGGGAAAGCGAGAAGACGGCGCTGACATATACGGACGGCGTCTACGAAACGATTCACGATTTCGGCGGCTTCCCCGACGCCTTGTATGCGATGCGGTATCCTGCGAAAGGATCGGTCGCGACGGCCGAAGAAGTCGAGCGAAGGTTGACCGGCAAAGGCATCGAAGTGCGGCGGGATCCGGCGCGGGGGTTGGATCACGGCACATGGACGCTGCTGTCGCGCCTCTATCCGGAAGCCGATATCCCCGTGGTTCAGGTTTCCGTTCATCCCTATTGGCCCGCCGAGACGCAATACCGAATCGGAGAAGCGCTCCGCGGCCTGGGAGACGATGGCATTTTAGTCATCGGAAGCGGCGTGACCGTGCACAATTTGCGGCTGATCCGATGGCAGGCTTCGGAACCCGAACGCTGGGCGGCCGAATTCGACGATTGGCTGATCGATCAAGTGTCCCGCGGCGACCGCGAAGCGTTGTTCGAATACGAGCGGCTTGCGCCGCACGCGAAAGCCGCCGTGCCGAGACCGGAACATTTCGTTCCGTTCCTGATCGCCTACGGCAGCGGAAACCCGGCGGCCAAGCCAAAGGTGATCTACCGCGGCTACGAATATGGAACGCTCAGTTACTTGTGTTGTCAATTCTGAATCCCGCCGCACTCGCGAGCAGGGCGTTCGGAATTTGGATATAAAAAATCAAGGAGTGGAAAAGCAATGTCGTTGAATCTCGCGATCATCTACTACAGTTCGACCGGGACCAATTATCAGCTGTCGCAGTGGGCGGCCGAAGCCGGCCGGGAAGCCGGCGCGGAAGTCAAGCTGCTCAAGGTGCCGGAACTTGCGCCGGAATCGGCCATCGCTTCGAATCCGGCTTGGAAAGCCCATGTCGACGCGACGAAAGACGTCCCGACCGCGACCCTTGCGGACTTGGAATGGGCGGACGCCATTCTGTTCAGCGTACCGACCCGGTTCGGCGGAATCGCATCGCAGATGAAACAGTTTCTGGACACGACCGGCGGCCTGTGGGCCCAAGGGAAAACGGTCAACAAAGCCGTCAGCGCGATGTCGTCGGCGCAAAATCCGCACGGCGGCCAGGAAGCGACGATTCTGTCGCTCTACACCTCCATGTTCCACTGGGGTGCCATAGTCGTCACTCCGGGCTATACCGACCCGGTTCTGTTCGCGGCCGGCGGTAACCCTTACGGTACAAGCGCTACGGTAGGCCAGGACGGTCAAATCCTGAACGCGGAAAATATCAAGTCGGCGGTCCAACATCAAACGAAGCGCCTCCTGACCGTAGCCGGTTGGATCAAGAACGGCAATCAAGCCCGGTAATCTTCGGCCGGCAGAAGAGAGTCCCGAGAGCCTTGCGGCTTGCGGCTTTCGGGCTTTCTTTGGGCGGGCAGTGTACCATTATTCCCTCAGCTCAGATGCCGGTCCGAAGGTTCCTTCTCCGAAAAAAGGTACCGTTATCCCCGCAGCTAAGGAAATCTACGTCTGACGAACATCTATTCCCACACTCTCCCCACACCTCAGGTTTTTGGGATATATTCCAGATATATTCCAGATACATTCCAGACGATCTCCAAATGCATCTCAAACGGCCATCCGGCTGCATCTCAGCGGATCTATACCGTCGAAACCCTGCACACGCCCCCAGATCATTCCGGCGCGTTTCCACTAAGGCACATTTTTCGGGTCAAATTATCATTCCGCCCACAGGCTGAGATGGTATCCTTTCCATTTCGCCTTGCTTCCCCAGGCGAGCCAAGGAGCCGGCAACACCG
>ENA-UOWJ01000133-UOWJ01000133.1-bioreactor-metagenome-genome-assembly--contig:-NODE-133-length-58131-cov-33.018011_pt1 | contig 58131 bp, 62 predicted proteins | sample MGYA00238156_ERZ761611 | MGnify/ENA primary metagenome ERZ761611 (study PRJEB28900, sample SAMN06268034) | bioreactor metagenome | isolation source: Joint BioEnergy Institute, California, USA...
AACCTCGAATATTCGCGAACGAACGTCCTTCTGGAAATTTGATGCGTGGAGCCTGGCAAAGTGGTCTTTCCATTGACAGGGCCGTTTTTTTTCGTCATAGTGATAGACGGCAATGCCCGCAACGACAACGGTTGCGGGGACACGGCAACCGCTTCGTCAGCCGTCGGCTGGCGCGGGCGGCTGCGCTTCAAGGAGGCGGACGGCTAATGGATTCGCTGGCGAACGGAGAGTATATCGTGGTCAAGGCGAAGGAAGGCGGCGTTCACGTCATCGGCTTGACGCGCGGGCAGGACACCCGGTTCCACCATACGGAGAAGCTGGACCGCGGGGAAGTGCTGATCGCGCAGTTCACCGACCATACGTCGGCGATTAAGATTCGCGGCAAAGCGACGGTGCTGACCAAGTTCGGCATCGTCGAGACGGACGAATAAGCGCGCCGGGACCGGAAGCCCGGGCGAAGGCTCGGGCGTTTCGCAGGCATAGCCTGCCTTTTTTATTTGTACAATGGGAAGGGGGATCATCGCAGAAGGAAGGAAGGTTCCGATATGTCGAATCGGCAGTGGGCATGGCTGCTGGCGCGGCTGCTGGCGGCGGGACTTGCGGTCGTCGTGCTGCTCGGGCGGTTGCCGCAGCTGGCGGAGCGGTCGGACGGCCGCGGGAAGACGAGTGCGGCGTTCACGCCGCTGCGCGTGGAGCGGCTGGCGGACGACCGGGTGGCCGACGCGTTCGCCGCGCTGCCGCTGGAGGAGAAGCTGCTCAGGGTCGGTTGGGACCATTCCATTCTGTCGGTGGACCTCGGGCTTGTCTCCGCTGCGGGCGGGGCCGATCCGATCTGGCGGGACGCCGCACGGCTGGTGCGCCTGTCGTTCGGACAACTGACCAACGTGCACCGGCTGCTGCTGCGCGTCTATCTGATCGCAGACGGAGGCAAAACGTTGCTGATGTCGGGGGATACGAGCGCCCTTGATTGGAAATCCTTGGGACTACCGAGCGTGCAGTCGGGCGGCCGGACGCCGGTCTGGATCGACCGGCTGCAGCCCGAATGGACGCCGCAGGGGCAGCGGTGGCTCCGATATATTGCGAAATCGTGAATTCCGGTTCCCCCTTATGCGGCCGCCGGATGAATATGTTATAATAGTAGCTATGCCAAAGGACCTGACGCTTCCTTTGAACGCTCGGAGGCTGAACCATGACACGTAACCATCTGGCGCAAATGGCCCACAAATATATGGATTACGATATGATCGGAATCCACACGGACCTGCCGGATTTTCCGGAGGGGCGAATCCGGCTGCTGTACGCGATGCTGTCGCAGCAACCGGCTTTGTCGTCTTCCAAAGATTTGCTCGCCGTCGTCGCTTCCCTCGTCCAGATGGGGCTCGACACGCACGATTTGGTGGACGACGCGCCGCCTTCGCAGCTTGGAGGCACGGTCGGCATGCGGGCGCGGCAGCTGCAGGTACTGGCCGGCGACTACTTCAGCAGCCGGTTCTACAGCCTGCTCTCCCAGGCCGGACAGATCGACATGGTGCGCAGGCTCGGAGACGCGATCTGCGACATCAACCGGATCAAGGTGCTGTTTTATACGAAGATGAAGCTGATGAGGCTGGACGCGGAAGAGTACTTGCGGCACGGGGCGGAGCTCAAATCCGGCCTGTTTCTCTCGTTTACGCACCTGATGAGCGGGCTGTACGAGCGGCTCTGGCCGGACGTCGTCGAGCGGTTCTCGCGCTGCGAGCTGCTGCTGCAGGAGCTGGCGCGGCTGGAGAAGCCCGGCCAACCGGCGGAAGGCTGGGGGTTCTGGCACGTGCTGCAGGAAGGGGACGAGGAGGACCGCCGGACGATCGCGGACCGGCGCGGCGATCCCGGCGTGGTCCGGGAGCTGATGGACAAGTATTGCGTGTCCGAGAAGCTGGGCGAGCTGCTGCGCCAGGCGGTCGCCCAATTGCAAAGCTTGCTGCAGCGGTTCCCCTCCGACAAGCTGGGCAAGGAGCTGCAGGCGCTGGTCCAGCCCTTCCTGAGCGCGCTCGGCCCGCTGCCGAAGACCGCGATGACTGAACTGGGGTGAGCGCCATGGACGCCGAATCGAAACAAAGCCACGTGCACGCCGTCTTCGAGAGCATCGCGCCGAAGTACGACATGATGAACGACGTGCTCAGCTTCCGCCGGCACAAAGCGTGGCGCAAGTTCACGATGCGCAAGATGAACGTGCAGCCCGGCCAAAGCTCGCTCGACCTGTGCTGCGGCACGTGCGACTGGACGATCGCGCTGGCCCGGGCGAGCCGGGGCGGACGCACAATCGGGCTCGACTTCAGCCGCAACATGCTGGATATCGGACAAGCCAAGGTCGACAAGGCCGGCCTCGGCGGCGCAATCGAGCTGATTCAGGGCAACGCGATGTCGCTCCCGTTCCCGGACAACACGTTCGACTTCGTGACGATCGGCTTCGGGCTGCGCAACGTGCCGGATTACGAACAGGTGATCCGGGAGATGCGGCGGGTCGCGAAGCCGGGCGGCAAGGTCGTCTGCCTGGAGCTGTCGAAGCCGACCTGGCAGCCGTTCAAGGCGCTCTATTACTTTTACTTCGAAAGGCTGCTGCCGCTGTTGGGCAAGTGGCTCGTCAAACGGTACGAGCAGTATCGCTGGCTGCCGGAATCGCTGGTTTCGTTTCCGGACCTGCAGGCGCTTGCGGAGATGTTCCGGGCAACCGGTTTGCGCAACGTTCGCGCCTATCCGCTGACAGGGGGCGTGGCGGCTTTGCACATCGGAACGAAGGGGCACGACGGAGCATGATTCGCAAAATCAAAATTTTCCTCGAAATGATCAAGATTGAGCATACGATGTTCGCGCTGCCGTTCGCCTACGTCGGCACGATTCTCGGAGCGGTCACCGAGAACCATCGCCTTCCGACCTGGGCGCAATGCGGCTGGATCCTGATGGCGATGGTCGGAGCGCGCAGCGCGGCAATGGGGCTGAACCGGGTGATCGACCGGGCGATCGATGCGCGCAACCCGCGCACGGCGAAGCGGGCGATTCCCTCCGGATTGCTCAAGGTGGGAGAAGTGGCGCTGTTCATCGTCGCCTCGTTCGCCCTGCTGTTCTGGGCCGCGTCGCAACTGAGCGATCTGGCGATGAAGCTGCTGCCGATCGCGGTGTTCATGACCGTCATCTACTCTTACACGAAGCGGTTCACTTGGCTGTGCCACGTCGTTCTCGGTCTTACGCTCGGCCTCGCGCCGCTCGGCGGCTGGGTGGCCGTCACCGGCACGATCTCGCTTCCCGCCATCATCTTATATCTTACCGTTACGCTGTGGTCCGCCGGGTTCGATATCATTTACGCTTGCCAGGACATCGAGATCGACCGGAAGGAGGGGCTGTACTCGATTCCGGCCCGGTTCGGCATCGAGAATGCGCTGCGCATCGCCCGCGCGATGCACGCGCTGACGATCGTCGGCTTCGCGCTGCTGCTGGCGACGACGGATCTGAGCTGGTGGTATCTGGCCGGAACCGTCGCGTCGGCCGGACTGTTGTTCTACGAGCACCGGCTCGTTTCGCCGCAGGACATGAGCAAGCTGCAAGCTGCGTTCTTCACGATGAACTGGGTCGTCAGCACCGTCGTCCTCGTCTTCACCTTCATCGATCTCGTGGTGGTGAAGTCATGGTGACGCCGCGGGACGCAGCGGAGCCGCGCCGCTGGGTGGTCGGCTGGACCGGCGCGAGCGGCGCGATCTACGGCGTCCGGCTTTGCCGGGAGCTGATCGCGGCGGGCGTGCACGTCCACCTGGTCGTCTCCGATGCGGGCTGGCGCGTGCTGAAGGAGGAGCTCGGCTGGGACGCGACGCGGCGCGGCGAGGCGCTGCGGACCGGACTCGGCGTCGGCGACGGCGATCCGCGCCTGACGTTCTATCCGCCGGGCGACATCGGCGCCGCCATCGCCAGCGGCTCGTTCCGCTGCGAGGGCATGGCGGTCGTCCCGTGCTCGATGGGCACCTTGGCGGCGATTGCTCACGGCGCGTCGGACAACCTGCTCGCGCGCGCGGCCGACGTGACGCTGAAGGAAGGCCGTCCGCTGCTGCTCGTGCCGCGGGAAACGCCGCTGAGCGCGATTCACCTGGAGAACATGCTGAAGCTCGCCCGGCTCGGCGTCCGGATCGTGCCGGCGATGCCCGCTTTTTACCATCAGCCGCAAACGTTGGACGACGCCGTCAATTTTATCGTGGGTAAAGTGATGGACGGGATGGGAATTCCGCACCGCTTGTACCGAAGGTGGGGGGAATTCGAATGAGCCGACCCGCGAACGGCCCGCTGCGCGTCGGGCGCATCGACTACACGAACGTGTGGGCGGTGTTTCACGATTTTCATCCCGAGCGGCTCTCGTGCCGGCCGGAAGTCGTCTACGGCATGCCCGCGGAACTGAACCGGCTGCTGCGCAGCGGCGAGATCGACGTCTCCGCCGTCTCGTCGTTCGCCTACGGCCTGAACGCGGACGACTACTGGCTGCTGCCGGACCTGTCGGTCAGCAGCTTCGGCCGCGTCCAGTCGCTGCTGCTGTTCGTCAAGTCTCCGCTGGAGAAAGTCCGCAACGGCAAGATCGCGCTGACGACGACGTCGGCGACGACGGTCAATCTGCTGAAGATCGTCATGGAGAAATTTTACGGAGGCCGCCCGACCTATACGACGGCCGAGCCGGACCTCGACGCGATGCTCGCGGACGCCGACGCCGCGCTGCTGATCGGAGACCACGCGATCCAGGCTTCGTGGCGTGACCACGGCTACCGGGTGCTCGACCTGGGCGACCTGTGGCGGCTGTGGACGGGGCACTGGATGACGTACGCCGTCTGGGCTGTCCGGCGGGATTCCGCGCTGCGGCATCCGGAGGCGGTCGGCGAGATTTACCGGGCGCTGATCGCCGGCAAGCGCCGGTCCGCCGCCGATCCGGAGCCGCTCGCGGACGAAGCGGTGCGCCGGATCGGCGGCACGAAGAGCTACTGGCGCGGCTACTTCGCCGGGCTCTGCCACGATTTCGGAGCTGAGCAGCGGGCGGGCCTCAGCCTGTACTTCCAGTATGCAAGGGAGCTCGGCCTGCTGGCCGAACCGGTCTCCCTGACGGACTGGCCCCATTCCGTCTACGCATGACGGGGCCGCAATCCTGACCGAGGGTGAACCTATGAAGCTCATGCAATTGTACGCTTCGCTCAAGTCCGATCTGCAGGCGATCGAGGAGCTGCTGGCGGCCAGCGTGTCGTCCGACCTGCCGCTGCTCGGCGAATCGGCCCAGCATCTGCTCAAGGCCGGCGGCAAGCGGTTGCGGCCCGTCGTCGTGCTGCTGTCGGGCAAGTTCGGCGCCTATTCGCTGGACCGGATTCAATACGTCGCGGCCGCGCTGGAGTTGATCCACATGGCTTCGCTCGTGCACGACGACGTGATCGACGATGCCGACACCCGGCGCGGCCAGCCGACCGTCAAGGCGAAGTGGGACAATCGGATCGCCATGTTCACGGGCGATTACATCAACGGCAAGGCGCTCGTCGTCGCCAGCCAGCTTGAAAATCCGCGCATCCACCAGATTTTGTCGGGCGCCATCGTGCAGATGTGCATCGGCGAAATGGAGCAGATCCGCGACTTCTTCAACACGGAGCAGAGCGTGCGCCACTACTTGCGCCGCATCCGCCGCAAGACGGCGCTGCTCATCGCGATCAGCTGCCAGCTCGGCGCGATCGCGGCCGGAGCCGCCGAGGCGGTGTGCAACCTGCTGTACCGGTTCGGCTACCAGATCGGGATGGCGTTCCAGATCACCGACGACCTGCTCGACATCTGCGGCACCGAGAAGAAGATCGGCAAGCCGCCGGGCAGCGATCTGCGCCAGGGCAACGTGACGCTGCCGGTGCTGTACGCGCTGGAACAGGAGGACATTCGCGGCGAGCTGCTGGCGGAAATCGCGCGCATCCGCGAGCAAGAGGGCGCGGCCGATTCCTCCCGGGCGGTCAGGCTCGTCCGCGCGAGCCGGGGGGTCCAGCTGGCGGAACAGCTCGCCGACCGTTACACCCGGAAGGCGCTTCGCCTGCTGGAGAAGCTGCCGGACATTCCGGCCCGGCGCCAATTGGCCGATATCGCCCACTTTGTCGCCCAGCGCAGCTACTGATTGTGGTAAAATGAGAGAGACCGCCCAGATAAAAGGGGGACAGACGATGGAGAGAACTTACCTGATGGTGAAGCCCGACGGCGTCCAGCGCGGCCTGATCGGCGAGATTGTGTCCCGCTTCGAGCGGAAGGGGCTTCAGCTTGTCGGCGCGAAGCTGATGCTGGTATCGCCGGAGCAGGCGAAGCGCCATTACGGCGAGCACGAGGGCAAAGCCTTCTACGACAAGCTGCTCGCCTTCATTACGTCCGGCCCCGTCTTCGCCATGGTTTGGCAAGGCGACAACGCCGTGGCGGCCGCCCGGCAGCTGATCGGCAAGACGGACGGGCTGGAGGCGGCGCCCGGCACGATCCGCGGCGATTACGCGATACATACGAATTTCAACCTGATTCACGGCTCGGATTCCCGCGAGAGCGCGGAACGGGAGATCGGCATCTTCTTCTCCCCGTCCGAGCTGGTCTCCTACGAGAAAGCCGTCCAGACCTGGATCTGACTGTCCCGCGAGAGCGAGTGAACCGGCATGAGCGACCAAGCGATAGCTTTGAATGCCAACGGCCCGTCGCCGGAGGACGAAGATTTCGCCCGCTTCGTGGCGAACGTCCGCCGGGCGACATCGATCGACCTGTCGCAGTACAAGGAACAGCAAATGCGCAGGCGGCTGACGACGCTTCGGCTGAAGCACGGCTTCGCCGACTTCGCTTCCTACTTCGCGGCGCTGACGAGCGACGCGAAGCTGTATCATGAATTTCTGGACCGCATGACGATCAACGTGTCGGAATTTTGGCGCAACGCAAACCGCTGGCACGTGCTGATGGACCGGTTTCTGCCCGAGCTGCTGCAATCGTCGCCCCGGCTGAACATCTGGAGCGCGGCCTGTTCGACGGGCGAGGAACCCTACACGCTGGCGATGATTCTGGACCGGCTGGGGGCGCTCGGGTCCGCGTCGATTCTGGCGACCGACATCGACGAAGGCGTGCTCGCCAAGGCGCAGGAAGGCGTGTACCTGGAACGGTCGCTGCGGGAAGTGCCGAAGGCGTTCGCGCAAGCCTATTTTGAAGAAAAGAACGGGACGTTCCACGTTTCCGACCGGCTGAAGCGGGCGGTGAAGTTTCACAAGCACAACCTGCTGCTGGACCCGTTCGGCGAACGGTTCGACCTGATCGTCTGCCGCAACGTGATGATCTACTTCACCGAGGAAGCGAAGCGGGGGCTGTACGCCCGGTTCGCCAGCGCGTTGAGACCGGGCGGGCTGCTGTTCGTCGGCAGCACCGAACAGATTTTCTCTCCGGGGCAGTACGGGCTGGAGTCGGCCGAGACGTTTTTCTATCGGCGCACGGTATGACAAGCGGCGGGAAGCGCGATACTATTCCTATCCATTACCTTCCGGAGGCTCTCCATGGACAAGCGCAAAGTGATCGCCGCTTACCGCCGGGGGCTCATCTCGTCGCAGGAATGCGCGCAAATTCTCGGCCTCGACAGCGTGAATTTGCTCGGCCTCGTCCGCGATACGATGTCCGACCCGCCGTCCGTCGTCCCGAAGCAGTCCGTCCGTTCGTGACGGGCTGTTTTCTTGTCAAAAAGTTCGGCACTAAGCTATAATGAGCAAAGACGTTATCGGGTTGAAGCAATAAAGCGTCGCAGGGAGGACTTACATTTGAGCTTACGATACTTGACCGCGGGGGAAACGCACGGTCCGCAGCTTACCGCCATTATCGAAGGATTGCCCAGCAACCTGCCTATCGACTTCGAGGCTTTGAACTTTCAACTGCAGCGCCGGCAGAAGGGGCACGGACGCGGACGGCGCATGCAGATCGAGAAGGATACGGCGCAGATCGTCGGCGGCGTCCGCCACGGCAAGACGACCGGCGCGCCGGTCGCGCTCGTCGTCGCCAACAACGACTGGAAGCACTGGACGAGCGTCATGAGCGTCGAGCCGATCGAGGGCGGCGACGAAGCGAAGCGGCGGGTTCACCGGCCGCGTCCGGGACACGCCGATTTGAACGGCGGCCTCAAATACCGGCATAAAGATTTGCGCAACGTGCTCGAGCGCTCCAGCGCCCGCGAGACGGCGGTGCGCGTCGCGGTCGGCGCCGTCGCCCGGCAGCTGCTGGCGGCGTTCGGGATCAAGGTCGCCGGCCGCGTCGTCTCGATCGGCGGCATTGTCGCGCCGACCCCGGACTTGCCGCTCGACGAGCTGATCGCGCGGACGGAGGAGTCGCCGGTGCGCGTCGCCGACCCCGAGACGGAGGCGAAGATGATCGCGCTCATCGACCAGGCGAAGGCGGACGGCGATTCGATCGGCGGCGTCGTCGAGTGCATCGTCGAGGGGGTTCCGGTCGGCCTCGGCAGCCACGTGCAATGGGACCGCAAGCTGGACGGACGGATCGCGCAGGCGGTCGTATCGATCAACGCGTTCAAGGGCGTCGAGTTCGGCATCGGCTTCGAGGCGGCGAACCGTCCGGGCTCCCAGGTGCACGACGAAATCGTCTATACCGAGGAGCGCGGTTATCATCGCGCCAGCAACCGGCTCGGCGGCTTCGAGGGCGGGATGACCAACGGCATGCCGATCGTCGTGCGCGGCGTGATGAAGCCGATTCCAACGCTGTACAAACCGCTGCAAAGCGTCGACATCGACACGAAGGAGCCGTTCACGGCGCAGGTCGAGCGTTCGGACGCCTGTGCGGTGCCGGCGGCGAGCGTCGTCATGGAGAACGTCGTCGCCTGGGAAGTGGCCAGGGCGTTTCTGGAGAAGTTCGGCGGCGATTCGATGGAGGAAATTCGCGCCAACTACGACAACTACCTCAGACAGGTGGCGGAATACTGATGGCCGGGGAGACGGGTATTCGGGAGCTGACGGTCGATCTGGGCGAACGGTCGTATCCGATTCTGATCGGCAGCGGCCTGCTGGCGCGGACGGGCAGCCTGCTTAAGGAGCAAGGCTGCCCGCAGAAGTCGCCGCTGCTGCTCGTCGCCGACGCGGCGGTGGCGCCCTTGTACGCGGGCACGGTGGAGCGCTCGCTGCGCGGCGCCGGCTACACCGTGGCGACGGCGGTCGTGCCGTCAGGCGAGCAATCGAAGTCGCTGGCGCAGTTCGACGAGCTGATCACGGCGGCGCTGGAAGCCGGACTGGACCGGCGCTCGACGGTGCTCGCGCTCGGCGGCGGCGTCGTCGGCGATCTGGCGGGCTTCGTCGCTGCTTCGTACATGCGCGGCGTGGGGTTCGTCCAACTGCCGACGACGATTCTCGCCCACGACAGCAGCGTCGGCGGCAAGGTGGCGGTCAACCACCGCCTCGCCAAGAACATCATCGGCGCCTTCCACCAGCCAAAGTTCGTGCTGTACGACTTGAACACGCTGAAGAGCCTGCCGGCGCGCGAAGTTCGTTCCGGCCTGGCGGAAGTCGTCAAGCACGGCCTCATCTGGGACGCGGCGTTCGCCGCCTGGTGCGACGACCATGCGGAGCGGCTGCTGGCGCTGGATGAGGACGCGCTCGGCCGCGCGCTGTACGAGGGCTGCAAGGTGAAGGCCGCCGTCGTCTCGCGCGACGAACGGGAGAACGACTTGCGGGCGATTCTGAACCTGGGCCACACGATCGGCCATGCGCTCGAAGCGGTCGGCCGCTACAACGAGCTGTTGCACGGCGAGGCGATCGCGATCGGCATGGTCGGCGCGGCGCGGCTGGCGGCGCGGTTCGGCTACGGCGAGGAGCTCGCAGCCGAGACGGAGCGGCTGCTGCGGAAGTTCGAACTGCCGGTTCGCATTCCGGCGGGCTACGATACCGACGCGATCATGCGCGCGATGCAGCACGACAAGAAGTTCAAGGAAGGCGCGATGGTGTTCGTCGTGCCGAAGCGGATCGGAGAAGTGGAAATTCGCGGCGACGTGCAAGCGTCGTGGGTTCGCGACATCGTGGAACAATTGAAGGGAGAGACCGGCGAACCATGAGCGTGAGAGGAATCCGGGGCGCCATCACGGTGGCGGCCAACGAAGCGAAACTGATATTGGACGGCGCGGCGCAACTGATCAAAGGAATCGTCGAAGTCAACGGCATCGTTCCCGAGGACGTCGCCTGCGTTTACATTACGGTCACGCAAGATTTGGACGCCGCGTTTCCCGCCAAGGCGATTCGCGAACTGGAAGGCTGGGAGTACGTGCCGCTCATGTGCTCGGTCGAAATTCCGGTCGCCGGCAGCCTGGAGCGTTGCGTCCGGCTGATGGTGCTGGTGAACACGGAGCTGAAGCAGAGCGAGATGCGCCACGTCTACCTGGGCGGCGCGCAGGTGCTGCGGCCGGATCTGGCGCAATCCCGTTGACGTTCCGGTCCGCGAGTGCTATAGTTAGGGCATGACTTGGCGCGGAACCGTCGGCCGGAGGGACGACGACTTACGCGAGAGTCCTGCGAGCAGAGTCGAGATGAGCGGAGCGGCCGGGCCTTCGGGGAACGCCAGCGGCGTTGCTGGCATGCGGAGGTTGTCGGCATCGGGGGTGGCCTAAGCGGCGCCGGTCCCGGAAGGGAAGAGGCGACCGGGGGGAAGCCTGCCCGTAACCATGCGAACGAGCGCATCTCTGCTGCGGCGGAGATGCTTTTTTTGTTTGGCATCGCGCTCTGCCTCGCTGCGACGAGCAACGGCAACGAGTACGAGCGGCGCAATTGTCCGCTCGGCGATCGGCAAGCCCGCATCCCGGTGCGGCTTGGAGAGGAGAGAGAAGAAGCAATGGAACAGCGCGAGCAGGAGCTTCGGCAGGTCGTTCGTCTGGCCGAACGCTACAATGTGATCCCCGTGGTCCGCAGGCTGCTGGCCGACACCGAAACGCCGATCCGGGTGTTTCGGCAGCTCAGCCGGGACCGGCGAGCCTTCTTGCTGGAGAGCGTGGAGGGCGGCATCAAGTGGGCGCGGTATTCGTTTATCGGCACCGACCCGTTTCTCGTACTGCGGCTCAAAAAAAACAAAGTGACGCTGGAGGAAGCGGGGCGGAAGCGTTCGTTCGCCACAAGCGAGCCGCTCAAGCTGCTGCGGGAGCGGCTGCGGAACTACCGCAGCCCCGCGCTTACGGAACTGCCTCCGTTTACGGGCGGCGCGATCGGCTTTTTCGGCTACGATCTGCTGCAATATTACGAGCGCAAGCTGCCGCCCCATTCGGTCGACGATCTGGTCATGGACGACATGCAGTTCATGTTCTGCGACCGCGTCATCGCCTTCGACCACTTGAAGCAGCAGGTGCTCGTCATCGGCAACGTGCACGTGCCGGAAGGGGGCTCGGAAGCCGACATCGAGGCGGCTTACGACGAGGCGTGCGCCGGCATCGACGCAATCATCCGCCGCCTGCGCGGCCCGGCGCCGTCGGAAGCGCCCGCGGCGGCGCCGCCCGCCGATCCGCAGCTCGGGGACATCCGCTCCAACCTGACGCGCGAGCAGTTCATCCGCAACGTCGAGCGGGCGAAGGAGTACATTCGCGCCGGCGACATTTTCCAGGTGGTGTTGTCCCAGCGGTTCCATATCGAGACGGAAGTCGACCCGCTGCACGTATACCGGGTGCTGCGCACGATGAATCCGTCGCCGTACATGTACGTGCTCAAGCTGGATGAGGAAGTGATCGTCGGCACGTCGCCGGAGTTGCTCGTCAAGGTAGACAAGGGTCGGGTCGAAACGCGCCCGATCGCCGGCACGCGGCCGCGCGGCCGGACGCCGGAGGAGGACGCGGCGTTCGAGCGGGAGCTGCTCGCCGACGAGAAGGAGCGGGCGGAGCACGTCATGCTCGTCGATCTCGGGCGCAACGACCTGGGCCGGGTGTCGGTGTTCGGCTCGGTCCGCTGCGACGCCTACATGGAGATCGAACGCTACTCGCACGTCATGCACATCGTCTCCAACGTGACCGGCAAGCTGCGGGAAGACAAAGATTTCTTCGACGCCTTCCTGTCGTGCCTGCCGGCGGGCACCGTGTCCGGCGCCCCGAAGCTGAGGGCGATGCAGATCATCGCCGAGCTGGAGAACGAGGCGCGCGGCGCCTATGCGGGGGCGATCGGCTACCTGGGCTTCAACGGCAACCTCGACACGTGCATTACGATTCGGACGATCATCTTCAAAAACGGCAAAGCTTATGTGCAGGCGGGGGCGGGCATCGTCTGGGATTCCGATCCCGAGAAGGAGTACGAGGAAACGGTCAACAAGGCGAAGGCGCTGCTGAAGTCGATCCGGGCGGCAGAGGCGGCGTTCCCGCCGGAGCCGGAGCGCGGCGCCAAGCTGGCCGTGGCCGGCGACCGCCGGACGAATCTGGACTATGCGTGACAAGGCCGGCAGAGGGCGCCTTCGGAGCGGTATCGCTCCGCGCGCGCCGCTTGCATCGCCGGATTTCCACCACAAGGAGGAGAGACGATGGGCGGGGAACCGAACCTTTCGATGCCGCAGGCGCTGGCGCGGCTGACCGCGGGCGGCGACCTGACGCTGGAGGAAGCGCGCGGCGTCATGAGCCTGATCATGAAGGGAGAAGCGACGCCGTCGCAGATCGCCGGAGTCGTCATCGCGCTGCGGATGAAGGGCGAGACGGTCGACGAGATCACCGGCTTCGCGGAAGCGATGCGCTCGTTCTCGGACCGGGTGCGCACGGAGCATGAGGATTTGCTGGACACGTGCGGCACGGGCGGCTCCGGCATCCACAAATTCAACATTTCGACGTCCTCGGCGATCATCGCGGCGGCGGCGGGCGCCCGCGTCGCCAAGCACGGCAACCGCGCGATGTCCGGCAAGGCCGGCAGCGCCGACGTGCTGGAGGCGCTCGGCGTCAACATTCAGCTGACGCCCGAGCAGGCGGCCGAATGCCTGCGGCGGACCGGCATCTGCTTCATGTTCGCGCAGCTGTACCATCCGGCCTTGAAGCACGCCGCCGTTCCGCGCCGCGAGCTCGGCGTGCGGACGATCTTCAACATGCTCGGCCCGCTCGCCAACCCGGCCGACGCCGACCGCCAGCTGATGGGGCTCTACGACCGGTCGCGCACGGAGACGGTCGCGCACGTGCTGAAGCGGCTCGGTCTGAAGCGGGCGATGGTCGTCGGCAGTTACGACGGGCTGGACGAGATCAGCATTTCAGCGCCGACCCGGGTGTCGGAGCTCAGCGGCGGCGAGGTGACGACCTACGACATCGCGCCGGAGGACCTCGGCCTGAAGACGGCGCCGCTCGGCGAAGTGCAGGGAGGCGACCCGGCGGAGAACGCGGCGATCATCCGCCGCGTGCTCGGCGGCGAGCGGGGCGCGTACCGCGACGTCGTGCTGGCGAACGCCGGCGCGTGCATCTACGTCGCCGGCCGCGCGGCCTCGTTGCGCGAGGGCGTCCGCGTGGCGGCCGAGACGATCGATTCGGGCAAGGCGATGGACAAACTGCAGCAATGGATTGCGACGACGGGAGAAGTGACCTATGTTTCTTGATCGCATTGTGGCCACCAAGCGCCGGGAAGTGGAGCGGCTCGCGAGCACGCTCGTCATCGCCGACGCGGAGCGGACGATCTCCGTCATGCCGGCGTGCCGCGGTTTCGAAGCCGCGCTGCGGGAAGGCAAGCGGAAGCGGCCGGTCGGGCTGATCGCGGAAGTGAAGAAGGCGAGCCCGTCGAAAGGGCTGATCCGGCCCGACTTCGATCCGGTCGCGCTGGCGGAAGCGTACGTGCGGGCGGGCACCGACTGCATTTCGGTGCTGACGGACCGCGATTATTTCCAGGGGAGCAACGACTACTTGACGCGCGTCCGCGCGGCCGTGGACGTGCCGCTGCTGCGCAAGGACTTCACGATCGACGAGCGGCAAATTTACGAAGCCCGGCTGATCGGCGCCGACGCGGTGCTCTTGATCGCGGCCATTCTGACGAAGGAGCAGCTGCGCTCGTTCCACGACCTGGCTCGCTCGCTCGGCCTGGACGCCCTCGTCGAGGTGCACAACCGCGCCGAGCTGGAGACGGTGCTGGAGATCGGACAGGCGACGCTGATCGGCGTGAACAACCGCGACCTGGACACGTTCGAAACCGACCTGAAGACGACGGAGGCGCTGATCGGCCTCCTGCCGCCCGGCGTGACGGCGATCAGCGAGAGCGCCATCTCCACGCCGGACGACATCGCCTTCGTCCGCCGCGCCGGCGCGCAGGCGGTGCTCGTCGGCGAACATTTCATGCGGCAGGACGACGTGGCGGAAGCGGTGAACCGGCTGCTCGGACCGGCCGCGAAGGAAGGCGCGCGGCCATGACCGCCGGAACGGGCATGCCCAAGCGGCCGGACGGACGGGCGGGAGCGCCGGAGCGGCCGGCCGCGGGGACAAGTGCATCGGAACGGCCGGCCGAAGATGCGGGCACGCCGGGCCGCATCCGCCCGCTGGTGAAAATATGCGGCATCCGGGAAGAAAGCACGATCGCGGCCATGAGCGGCTTGCCGGTCGACTACGTCGGCTTCGTCTTCGCGAGCAGCCGGCGCCAAGTGACGCCGGAGCGGGCGGCGCAGCTGCGGGAAGCCGCCGCGCGCACGCCGATGGCGGGCGGAGCGGCGCCGCGGACGGTCGGGGTGTTCGTCAACCCGACGATGGAGGAGCTGGCCGCGACGCTGGCGGCCGTCGCGCTCGACGTCGTCCAGCTTCACGGCGACGAGACGCCGGCGTTTTGCCGGGAGGTCGGCCGCACGTTCGGCGTGGAAGTGTGGCGCGCGCTATCCGCGGACGACGAGCCGGCGGCCGCTGCGCCGGGCGGCGATGTGCCGCCGCCGCCCCAGGCGGCCGCGCCCGAAGGGCCGTCGGGTCCCGCGCGGCTGGAAGCGTACCATGGCGCGGTCGCGGCGGTGCTGCTCGATACGGCGGGCGGCGGCACGGGCCGCACGTTCCGCTGGGAATTGCTTCCCAGCTATTTGGACGAGGCGCGCCGGCTGGGGCTGAAGCTGTTCGTCGCGGGCGGGCTGAGCCCCGACAACGTGGGCGGGCTGCTGGCCCGCTACGCGCCGGACGGCGTGGACGTCTCCAGCGGCGTCGAGACCGGCGGCGCGAAGGACGTCGCCAAAATCGCCGCATTCGCGGAAAGGGTGAAACAAGGATGACGACTCAAGTGCCGGATACTTACGGCCGCTTCGGTCCGTTCGGAGGGCGCTACGTTCCGGAAACGCTGATGAACGCGCTGCTCGAACTGGAGGAAGCGTACAACCGCTACAAGGACGATCCCGATTTTCAGGCGGAGCTCCGCTACTTGCTGACGCAATACGCGGGCCGTCCGTCGCCACTGTATTACGCGGAGCGGCTGACGAACCATCTGGGCGGGGCGAAAATTTATTTGAAGCGGGAAGATCTGAACCATACCGGCTCGCACAAAATCAACAACGCGCTCGGCCAGGCGCTGCTCGCCAAGCGGATGGGCAAGAAGAAGGTGATCGCCGAGACGGGAGCCGGCCAGCATGGCGTGGCGTCGGCGACGGTCGCGGCGCTGCTCGGCATGGAGTGCAGGGTGTTCATGGGCGAGGAGGACACGAAGCGGCAGCAGCTCAACGTGTTCCGCATGCAGCTGCTCGGCGCGGAAGTCGTGCCGGTTCTCTCCGGCTCGCGGACGCTGAAGGACGCGTGCAACGAGACGCTGCGCTACTGGGTCAGCCATGTCGACGACACGTACTACATTCTCGGCTCCGTGACCGGTCCCCATCCGTATCCGATGATCGTGCGCGACTTCCAGCGGATCATCGGCGTCGAGACGCGCGAGCAACTGCTGCAGGCCGAGGGCCGTCTGCCCGACGTCATCGTCGCCGCGGTCGGCGGCGGGAGCAACGCGATGGGCATCTTCCATCCGTTCGTCGGCGACCGGTCGGTCCGGCTGATCGGCGTCGAAGCGGCCGGGCGCGGCCTCGACACCGACAAGCACGCCGCCACGATGACGAAGGGAAGGCCGGGCGTGTTCCAAGGCTCGATGAGCTACGTGCTGCAGGACGAAGTCGGCCAGGTGCAGGAAGCCCATTCGATCTCGGCCGGGCTCGACTATCCGGGCGTCGGTCCGGAACACGCCTACCTGAAGGACACCAAGCGCGCGGAATACGTGCCGATCACGGACGCGGAGGCGCTTGAGGCGCTGCAGCTTCTGTCCCGGCAGGAAGGCATCATTCCGGCGCTTGAATCGTCGCATGCGATCGCGCAGACGGTGAAGCTGGCGCCGACGCTGAAGAAGGACGCGATCGTCGTCGTCAGCCTGTCCGGCCGCGGCGACAAGGACGTCGAGGCGATCATGCCGTACATCAGGGGAGGCGAGAAGCTATGAGCGGAGAGGCCGTCAACGCGATCGACGCCACGTTCGCGAAGCTGAAGGAAAACGGGGAGACGGCGCTCATTCCGTTCCTGACGATGGGCGATCCCGATCTTGCCGCCTCCGTCTTGCTGGTGCAGGCGGCCGAGGCGGCCGGCGCGCACATGATCGAACTCGGCGTGCCTTACTCGGACCCGCTGGCCGACGGTCCGGTCATTCAGCGGGCGTCGGAACGGGCGCTGCGCAACCGCGTGTCGCTGCTCGACTGCCTGAAGGTCGCTTCGGAGGCGCGCAGCCGCGGCGTCAAGATGCCGTTTATTTTGTTCACCTACTTCAACCCGGCTTTGCAGCTCGGCATCGAGCGCTTCTTCTCCCTGCTGCAGGAGCACGACTTCAGCGGCGTCATCATTCCCGACCTGCCGATCGAGGAGGACGGAGACGTTCGCGCCGTTGCGGAGCGGACCGGCATCCATCTCATTCCGCTCGTGGCGCCGACGTCCGAAGCGCGGATCGAGCGGATCGTGTCGCGGGCGCGGGGCTTCGTCTACTGCGTCTCGTCGCTTGGGGTCACCGGCATGCGCTCCAGCTTCCACGAAGGCATCGAATCGTTTCTGGCCGTCGTGCGCAAGGCCGCCTCGGTTCCGACCTGCATCGGCTTCGGCATTTCGAGCCGCGAGCAGGCGGAGCGGTTCGCCGCGCATTGCGACGGCGTCGTCGTCGGCAGCGCCATCGTGCGCAAGGTCGAGGAAGTGCTGCCGCAGCTGACGGAAGGCGGCGAGGAAGGGCGCCGCGCCGGCGTGGAGGCGGTGCGGTCGTTCATCGCCGGGCTGAAGCCGCGCGGCGCGCTGTCCCGTTGACGCTGCCCGCGCGCAGGCGCGAATGGGGCAAGAAAACCATCTGTACAGCCGCCCGTCCTTATGTCACAATAGAATACAGCTTACGATTAGCGGAGCGCCGGTCGCTCCGTTTTCGTTGTTCCCATTCGGCGTCACGGCCTTACAGGAGGTTATCCGATGCAACCGAAACCGAACATCGTCCATTTGCCGGTCTATCAGCCGGGCAAGCCCATTGAAGAAGTGAAGCGCGAGCTCGGATTGACCGACGTCGTCAAGCTGGCCTCGAACGAAAATCCGTTCGGCTGCTCCCCGAAGGCGATCGAAGCGATCCGGCGCGAGCTCGACAACGTCAGCATCTATCCCGACGGAGCGGCGGTCGAGCTGACCGCGGCGCTGGCTGGGAAGCATGGCGTAAGTCCCGATCAGGTCATATTCGGCGCCGGTTCCGACGAGGTCATTCTGATGATCGCGCGCGCGTTCCTGCTGCCGGGCGATGAAAACATCGTCGCGGATCAGACGTTCCCGCAGTACCGGCACAATATCGAAATCGAGAACGGCGTCGTCATCGAAGTTCCGCTCGTGAACGGGAAGCACGATCTGGACGGCATGCTGGCGAAGGTCGGCCCGAAGACGAAGATCGTCTGGATTTGCAATCCGAACAATCCGACGGGCACGATCGTCACCCACGACGAAGTCGAGCGGTTCTTGAGCAGCGTGCCGGCCGGCGTCATGGTGGTGCTGGACGAGGCGTACTGCGAATACATCGAGGATCCTTCGTACCCGGACAGCCTGGCGCTGCTCCGCAAATATCCGAACCTGGTGCTGCTGCGAACGTTTTCCAAAATTTACGGACTCGCTTCGTTGCGGATCGGCTACGGCATCGGCCGGGCGGAAGTCATCCGTGCGATCAACCAGGTGCGCGAGCCGTTCAACACGTCCCGCTTCGGGCAAGCGGCGGCGCTTGCGGCGCTCGCGGACGAGGAGTTCGTCGAACGGTGCCGCCGCGCGAACCGGGAAGGGATCGCCTACTTGCAGAAGGAGTTCGACCGGCTGGGACTTCCGTACTTCCCGGCTTACGGCAACTTCATCATGGTCGATGTGAAGCGGCCGGCGGGCGAAGTGTTCGAGGCGCTGCTGCGCAAAGGGATCATCGTCCGCGCCGGACATCGGCATTATCCGACCCACGTTCGCATCACGGTCGGCAGCGCGGAACAGAACGCCATGGCGGTCGCCGCCCTTCAGGCCGTTCTGCAAGAAATCGCGGCGCAGGTGTAGCGGAATGGGAACGGACAACAGCGGCTTTCAACGCTTGAACCCGGAGACCGCTTCTTCAACCGGAACGAAGAAAATCGCGATATTCGGCGTCGGCCTGATCGGCGGCTCCCTCGCCCTCTGTTGGAAAGGGAAGCCCGGCTACCGCGTCGTGGGGCATTCGGTCAACCCGGCGTCGGCGGAGAAGTACGCGGCGCTCGGCGTGGTGGACGAAAGCACGACTTCGCTGGAGGAGGCGGCGGCGGACGCCGACTTCCTCTTCCTCTGCGTCCCGGTCGGGCGGCTCGGCGACTATATCGACCGCCTGGCGCGGCTGCCGCTCAAGCCGGGCTGCATCGTCACCGACGTCGGCAGCACGAAGGCGTCGGTCGTCGTCCACGCGGAGCGCCTGCGCGGCACCGGAGCGGCGTTCATCGGCGGCCATCCGATGGCGGGCTCGGAGCGTTCGGGCGTCGAGGCGGCCAAGGCGGATTTGTTCGAGAACGCTTACTACGTGCTGACGCCGACGGAGAGCACGCCGCCCGAGGCGGTCGAAGCGCTCCGGGAATTGCTGCAATGGACGCGGGCCAAGGTGGTGACGGTGGAAGCGGCGGCGCACGACGCCATCGTCGGGGCGATCAGCCACTTGCCGCACATCATCGCGGTGGCGCTCGTCAACCAGGTCGCGCAGTACAACAAGGACAACGATCTGTACCGGCGGCTGGCGGCCGGCGGCTTCCGCGACATCACGCGGATCGCGTCCAGCGATCCGACGGTGTGGCGCGACATCCTGGTGAGCAACCGCGCCGTGCTGCTCGATCTGCTCCGCGACTGGCAGCGGGAGATGGACGGGTTTCGGCGGTTGCTGGAGAGCGGGGACGGCGAAGGCATCGCGGAGCGGTTCCGCGAAGCGAACGACTTCCGCAGCCAGCTGCCGGAGCGGCGCAAAGGCATGATCTCTTCGCTCTACGAATGCTACGTGAACGTGCCCGACCAGCCCGGCGTCATCGGCCGGATCGCAACCGAGCTGGGCCAGGCCCGCATCAACCTGAGCAACTTGCACATCATGGAAAGCCGCGAGGAAGTGCCCGGCGTGCTCCGCCTTTCGTTCCGCGAGGCGGTCGACCTGGAACGCGCCGTGGCGCTCATTCCTTCGCTCGGATACGAAGTTTACTTCTGAATCTTCGCAGGCAGCGCAAGCGGGAAGCGGTCGGCCGACCGATCGCCTTCCCGCTTCGTGATTTGCGGCCGTCCGCAGGCGAGCCGCGGGGATTGGCGGAAGAAGCGGCGGCGACGGCAACGCCGCATGCCGGAAAATAAAAAAACCACCCGATTCCGGGTGGGCGCACAGATGTGCAAGATTTGGATAGGAGTGGAGAGAAACCATACTGTACTTTTATTATATGTATCCGTTTCCAATCTGTCAACAAGCGCTTTCAAAAAAATGCGGGGAAAAATTTAAAAAATAGGGAACAGACAAGGAAGCGGAAGACCGGTTGAGCCCTATTGCCGGCCTTATTTTAAAATATTTTAAGCTTTGCGGCGTCGGCCTTATGTTACAATGACAATATATGTGTAAAATACTGAACCTGTCCCCAACTGCGCGCAAGTTTCGCGCAACTTTTTCGTTTTCGGCCGGTATAAGAGAGGTACGGCCTTGAACGATCACCCTGTGCGAGGGGAGGATCGAGGACATCGATGACCGATTCCCAACTGATTCGGGAAATCAAGGACGGCAACGTCGAATTGTATTCGACCTTAATGGCGCGTTACCAGAAGAAAATTCTGTCCTTCATATATCAGATGCTGCGCAGCGCGAAGCTGGAATTGATGGCGGAAGATTTATGCTCCGAGACATTTTATAAGGCGTACCGCAGTCTGGGCTCGTTTCGCGAAGTCGACGCTTCCTTCTCCACCTGGCTGTATACGATCGCCCGCAACACGGTGCTGAGCGAACTGCGCAAGCACAAGGCGGCGCTCCTGTCGCTGGACGATTCGTCGTACATACCCGCGGCGCCGCTGGAGGCGGCTCCCGAGCAGACGCTGCTGCGGAACGAGAAGGTGACGCTCGTGCGGGAGGCGATCAACAACCTGCCGGAAAAGCAGCGTTCCGCCCTCATCCTTCGCGAATACGACGGCATGGACTACCAGGAGATCGCCAGCATCCTCGGACAGACCGTCAGCGCCGTCAAATCGCTGCTGTTCCGGGCGCGCGCCAGCGTCAAGGCGCAGATGGCGGCTTATTTCGCCGAACCGGCTTACTTGCAGGAGTACGAGGAGATGAAATATCGATGAAGAGCGACTGCGAGCTCATACAGGAGCGGTTTATCGATTATTGGGACGGAACGGCCGACAGCGCGGACCGGCTGGCGGTGGAAGCGCACCTGGCCGGCTGCTCCGTCTGCGCGGAGGAGTTCCGGCTGTGGGAGGAGAGCGCCAAGCTGATCCGGGACATGCCGCTGGACGAGGAGCTGGCCGACGACGAGACGGCGGCCAAGCTGAACCGTCAGGTCATGAACCGCATTTACGCGGAGCAACGCTGGTTCCGGCCGGCGCTCCACCGCACGTATTCGTTCAGCAGGGCGTTTAGGCTCCGGGTCGGCAGCCTGCTCGCGGCGCTGACGGGGCTGTTCCTGTTCGGCCTTCTGTACACCCTTTACGAGCGGCTCCATGCAAGTTCGGCGCCGATGACGGGCGTCCTGGAGACGGCCGACGCCTACGAGATCGGCGGCCGCGTGTCCAACGCCGTGTTCATCGACGTTCCGGTCGCCAGCCTGAGCGAACCGATCGTGCTGCACGCCTCGCCGGCGATGCCCGAATATTGGGTCGCCTTCTCGCTGATCGGCGTCGTCATGACGCTGCTCATCTTCAATTGGTTTTCGCGGGTGCGCGCATGAGCCGCGCGATCCGCCTGGGCTGGATTCGCCACGGCATCACGGCCTGGAACAAGGAAGGCAAGATTCAGGGAGCGACCGACATTCCGCTCAGCGCCGAAGGCGAGATGCAGGCGCGGAAGCTGGCCGACCGCCTGGAGAAGGAGGCGGGCGTCTGGCACGGCGTCGTGGCCAGCGACCTGCAGCGCGCGGTGAAGACGGGCCGGATCTTGGCGGATCGGCTCGGCATCCCGCTGCTCACGGACGCGCGGCTGCGCGAGCGGAGCTTCGGCGAGGCCGAAGGAACGACGGAGGCGGAGCGAATCGCCCGGTGGGGCGCTGGCTGGCGGGGCAACGTTCCCGGCCAGGAGACCGACGCGCAAATTCGGGAGCGCGGCCTTGCGTTCGTGGAAGATTTCTCGGCGCGGCACGAAGGCGAGAGCTGGCTCGTCGTCACGCACGGCAGCTTCCTGGCGCAAGTGCTGCAGGCGCTGGACACGGGGCTGGAAGACCGTCACATCGGCAACGCGTCGCTGACGATTCTCGACCGCGAAGGCGACCGCTGGGTGCCGATCCTGCACAACTGCACCGCCCACTTGAACGAATCCTGACGGCGGATTCGCCGTTTTGGCACAGACGAGAACGTTCCGGATTGCCGGGGCGTTCTCTTTTTTTCGCGTTGCCTCGCCTCCGCGCCAACGTTTAAACCGATCGGAACCGGCCGATACTGATGGATAAATCGTCCGGAAACGGGGAATGCCGATATGAATCTGGCGGATATGCTCTGCTATGCCGATATCGAACAATTGACCCGCATCGCCGACGCCTACCGCTGCGAATGCAGCAGCCATTCCAAGAACGAGCTGATCCAGACGATCCTGGCCACTGTGCAGCGGCGCGATGTGCTGGAATCGCGCGTCGAGGACATAAGCGAGAACGACCTTCGCTTCCTGCATTCGCTGCTGTTCGAGCGGCGGACGGCCTACAGCCTGGAGGAACTGACCGCGCGGGCGCTGTCGGCGGCGGCGGACATGGGGGCGAAGGAGGAGGCGGCGCCGCCGGAACCGGCCAAGGCGGCCGGGCGCAAGCGCTCGTCCCGGAAGCAGCCGGAACCGCCTCCGCCGCCGGAGAACCCGGCCCGCAGCGCGATCGCCCGGTTCAAGCGGTTCGGCTGGCTGTTCAACGGCTTCTCGCAGCAGACGAGATTTCTGTACCATGTGCCGGAAGACGTCAAGGCACGGCTGTGCGAAGCGCTCGAACGGCGCTACCGGCAGTTGCTCGACGTGCGGGAGGAACCGCCCGTCTATCGCGACGAGCGCGGGCTGGCCGCCGCCGATCTCCGCGAGTTTCTGCGCTTCGTGCGTCTGCACGAGGTGCCGCTCACGACCGAACAGGTCATGTACAAGCGGCAACTGCAGCAGGCGCTGGAGCTGATGTCGGTCGCCGAAGCGATTCCGGGCCGGAGCGGATGGCGCTTCGGTTACGGCCGACGGTTTCGGGACTACCCCGACCGTTTCTCTCTTCTCTATGATTACGGCTGCTATGCCGGCTGGCTGAACGAGCTTCCCGACCGGCTGGAGCTGACGGAGGAAGGGGAGAAGCGGGCCGGCGGCGAGAAGCCTATCGATCCGGCCGAGCTGTACCGCTTCTGGCTCCGGCTGTACAAAGGGCCGGTGCCGAACTTGATCTCGCTCGTCCACTGGATCGCCCGGCTGGCCGGCGAATGGACGACCGTATCGTCGCTCGGGCGCGTCTTGCTGCCGCTCGTCCGTTCCTTCTATTATGATACGCCCGAGGACGTGCTGCGCAGCCGGGTGCTGGCGATGATGCTGCATCTCGGACTGCTCGCCTGGGGCGAGACGGCGGAAGGAGAGGCGGTCGTCCGCATGACGCCCCAGGGAAGACAGATCGTATTCGGCAGCGAAGTCAGCTTCGAGGACCGCCTGCCTTGGGCCGAGCCGCTTGCGGGCGGCACGGCGTAAGGCGCCGGCATCGGGCGCCGCCGGGGATACAAGCGGAACCGGCCGGCGCTGGGCAAGGGTACATTGAGCGGCAGAGGGGCCAACGTCCCGAACGGGGCCGACATCGATGAATATGCTTGTAATGTAGCGTGGACCCTGTACGCCGGAATTTGGAGGTGCAACCGATGGACATGAAAGTCGCCTATGAGACGTTGCTGGGGTTGGCGGCGGAAATGGTTCTGGACGAGGCGCTGCGCAAACACCGGACGGAAAAAATTTACGAAGCGATCGACGTTGCGCTGGCCGAAGGGGACGCGGATACGTTTCGCCGCCTGACCGACGAATTGAAGACGATCCAATAAGAGCCGGCTCGCGCCGCCGCGGCGCCATGGTTCCGCGGCTTGCCGAGCATGCCGCCGAAGGCGGGGAAGACGGTCTTCCTCTCCTTTGGCGGCCTTTTTTTCACGACCGGTCGAAAGGGCTTTCCTGCTCGTCTCTTTTGCAGTAGGATGATAGAGGAACTCATACACTGCAGAAGACGAAAGGGATGATGTTGGCCGTGCCGCTGATCGACATGCCGCTTGAGCAATTGAAATCTTATCAGGGAATCAATCCGAAGCCGGACGACTTCGACGCCTATTGGGACCGCGCGTTGGCGGAGATGAGGGCGGTCGATCCGCAGGTGGAGATGAAGCCCGCCGACTTCCAGGTGCCGTTCGCCGAATGCTACGACCTGACCTTTACGGGCGTGCGCGGGGCGCGCATCTACGCCCAATACGTGAAGCCCAAGAACGCGGCCGAGCCGCATCCGGCCGTGCTGCAGTTCCACGGCTATTCCGGCCATTCGGGGGACTGGACGTCCAAGCTCGGCTACGCCGCGCTCGGCTTCTCCGTGCTGGCGATGGACGTGCGCGGACAGGGCGGCAAATCGGAGGACGCCGGAGGCGTCAAAGGCAACACGCTGCGGGGGCATATTATCCGCGGGGTGGACGACCATCCCGACAACTTGCTGTTCCGCCACATCTTCCTGGACACGGCGCAACTGGCCGGCATCGCGATGGGTCTGCCGGAAGTCGACCCGCGGCGGGTCGCCGCGACCGGCGGTTCCCAAGGCGGGGCGCTGACGCTCGCCTGCGCCGCGTTGGAGCCGCGCATCGCCCGGCTCGTTCCGGTGTTTCCTTTCTTAAGCGACTACAAGCGCGTTTGGGAGATGGATTTGGCCAAGGACGCCTACGAGGAGATACGGCAGTACTTCCGCTCGTTCGATCCGAACCACGAACGCGAAGAGGCGTTTTTCCGCACGCTCGGCTACATAGACGTGCAGCACCTGGCGCCGCGCATACGCGGCGAAGTGCTCATGGGCGTCGGCCTGATGGATACGGTCACGCCGCCGTCCACCCAATTCGCCGCCTACAACAAGATCACCTCGCCGAAGCGGCTGGTCGTCTATCCCGACTTCGGCCATGAGTGGCTGCCGCGCATGGACGAGAAGACGATGACGTTCCTGAAAGAGTTGCTGTAGGCGGGAAAGGAAGCGAGCGATGAAGTTCGGCGAGTTGAAGCCTGACGATTGGGCCGAGCTGGCTCCCTACCTCGACACGTGCCTGCTTCCCGTCACCGGGCTGAACGGGGACGAGTCGCCGCCCGAAGCCGCGGACAAGGCGGCGCGGGCGGGAGCTTGGCTCCAGCCGTTGGAGACGGCGTTCCGCGGGCGCACCGTCACGATGCCGGCCTACCATTACGCCGACGGGGCGGACGACCGGGAGTGCGAGCGGCTTGCGCGCTACTGCGAGCGCCTCAAGAGCGCCGGGTTCCGCTACTTGATCGTGGTGACCGGAGAGAGCGGCTGGAAGACGAGGGCGCTCCCGGCGGCCGATCTTATCGTCGGTCCCGGCGCGCCCGAAGAGGAGCCCGACGACGAGGCGCTGAGGCGCGCGGTCGCCGACCTTTGGCGGCGCAATCGGGAATGAGGGGCGGCTGTCGCCGCGCCCTCCCTTTTTTGGCAAGCCGTGCATAAGAGGAGAGGCCGCCGGCACACAATAAGCGGGACCCGGTTTCAGGCGAATTGTGACAAATTGATAACATTTTGACGGGGCCATTTCCCCGGCGCCCGAAACGGCTTTGGCAATTCTTGACGCCCCCAAGAGCCTGGGCTATTATTATTTATGTCTTTGTGAACAAAAAGTGAAGTCCAAGACGGACGCGACATTGGTGGGCAAAGGGGGTTGAACAGATGAACCACGACGAGCAGCACGAAACCGCGTACAAGCCCGTCAAACGCCGAGAGATGACGCGGCGGCAATTTCTGACCTATACGCTGGGCGGAGCTTCTGCCTTCATGGCGATGGGTCCCGTTCTGCCGATGCTGCGCTTCGCCTTTGACCCGATTCTGGAGAAGAAGCAGGCCGGCGCTTTCGTTAAAGTAATCGAAGAGAGCAAAGTGACGACCGAGCCGCAGCAGGTGGACTTCAAGGTGCACCAGGTGGACGGTTGGTACGAGAGCGATCCGAAGATGCAAGCGTACATCTGCAAGGGCGACGACGGCAAGATTTTCGCGTTGTCTCCGATTTGCAAGCATCTCGGTTGTACGATCAGCTGGAGCGGACCCGAGGCTCCGAATTTGTACCACTGCCCGTGCCATGGGGCCCGCTACGACAAAAACGGCAAAAATCTGAAAGTGGCGCCGAAGCCGTTGGACGAGTACCAAGTGAAGGTTGACAACGGTTGGGTGTACTTGGGGCCGCTCGAAGCGAACACTCGGGTTAAATAAGGAGGGCGTTTCGTCTCATGTTCAAGAGCATGTACAATTGGATCGACGAACGTCTGGACGTTACACCGATGTGGAGAGATATCGCCGACCACGAGGTGCCCGAGCACGTCAACCCGGCGCATCACTTCTCCGCATTCGTTTACTGCTTTGGCGGCCTGACGTTTTTTATTACCGTCATCCAAATCCTCTCGGGGATGTTTTTGACGATGTATTATGTGCCCGACATCATCAACGCGTATTACAGCGTCGACTACCTCCAGCATCAGGTGGCGTTCGGCGGCATCGTACGCGGCATGCACCACTGGGGCGCAAGTCTCGTGATCGTGATGATGTTCCTACATACGCTGCGGGTCTTTTTCACCGGCTCCTACAAGGCGCCGCGGGAAATGAACTGGGTCGTCGGCATGCTGATTTTCTTCGTCATGCTCGGCCTCGGGTTCACCGGTTACCTGCTTCCGTGGGACAACAAGGCGTATTTCGCGACCAAGGTCGGCCTCGAGATCGCCGGTTCGGTTCCGTGGATCGGCGGGTACATCAAGGAGTTGCTGAACGGAGGAACCATCGTCGGCGCGCAGACGCTCACGCGCTTCTTCGCGATCCACGTGTTCTTCCTACCCGGCGTGCTGCTGACGCTGCTTGCCGCGCACTTCTTCATGATCCGCAAACAGGGCATTTCCGGGCCGCTGTAAGAGAGAGGAGAGTGGCAAGTTTTGGCTCACGGACACAATCCGAATGAGAAAATCGTCTTCGTCGGCGATTCCCGCATTCGCAAGCGGAGCGGAGACAGGCCTGCGCCGCCGGACTATACCGCTTTCCCCGGGAAGTCCGAGGCGTTTATTCCGAACTTCCTGCTGAAGGAATGGATGGCCGGCGTCGTCGTGCTGGTCGGCTTTCTCGTGCTGACGATCGCCGAACCGGCGCCGCTCGGCTACCCGGCCGATCCGCTCAACACCTCGTTCATTCCGATGCCGGACTGGTACTTCCTGTTCATTTACCAGCTGCTGAAGTACCCGTACACGTCCGACCAATACGTCGTCATGGGAACGGTGTTGATTCCGGGGGTCGCGTTCCTCGCGCTGCTGTTCGCTCCGTTCCTCGACACCGGCAAGGAACGCCGCTTTTACAAACGGCCGATCGCTTCCTCGCTCATGTTCCTGTCGCTGATTGCGGCCTGCTATCTGACCTGGGTATCCTGGAACACTTACCAGGAGGAGCTCGAGAAGAACGGCATCGTGCCGGAGCATATCGAGCGGGCGGAGAAGTCGAAGGAATCGATCGAGCAGGGCAAGGGGCGGTTCATCTACGGCCGCGAGAAGCAAGTGGCCCTGGTCAAGCCGGACGATCCGGCGTTCTCGATCATGCAGCAGGCGCAATGCATCGCCTGCCACGGCTCGGAGCTCGAAGGCGGAGCCGGTCCGTCGCTTCGCGGCATCGGCGATACGCTGAACAAGGACCAGATCGTCGATACGATCACGAACGGACGGAACAACGGCGCCATGCCTTCCTTCAAGGGCAAGCTGACCGAGGAGCAGATCGATCAGATCGCCACCTGGCTGTCCGAGCAGAAGGCCGAAGCGGCCGATGCGTCGTCATAACGTTTGACAAGGCGAGAGACCTGACCGCAAGCGGTCAGGTCTCTTTGGCCACAGCGGGCGCGCGCCCTTCCCGGCGGCGGCGCCCGACTTACGCCCGAACGGAGGCATGGGCTCATGAATTGGAAGTACTTCGGCTCGAAGTCGTTTTTGCTGCATCCGTCGACGGTTGTCCTGCTTCTGCTGTTTTACGTGCCGGGGACGGTGTACGGATACATCTGGTACGAAAACCAGCTGATCGATACGTGGAACACCCATCCGCGGTGGCAGCTGCCGTTCGTGCCGGACAGCCCGACGGCGTCGCTCTTTTTCACGGCGGCGCTGATCTGGCTGCGGATCAAGCCGGACAAGCCCCGCTCGGCCTTGGTGTCGGCCGTGCGGAGCGTCGTGGAGGCGCTGGCCGTCGTCACTTCCATTAAATACGGCATTTGGGCGGGCGCCATCATCTTTGCGGGTGCGGCGCAGGGCGACGTGCTCGTCTGGCAGGATTGGATGCTCGTCTTCTCGCACGCGGCGATGGCGCTGTGCGTGCTGCTGTACGCCCGCTTTTTCCGTTTCGGCCTGAAGGCGCTGGCCGTGGCGGCGGGCTGGACGTTCCTGAACGATTCGATCGACTACGGCTTCGGCGTCTATCCGTACTTGCCGTCGGAACTGGCCAACGACGTGACGGGTGTCGCCTGGTTTACGTTCGCGCTGACGGCGGCCAGCGTGCTGGCCGCGGCGGTCGCCCGCCGCTTCCCGGATTCGGCAAGCGGAAGCCGCACGCTGCTGCCGAACCCGGACTGAGCTGAGGTTCTAACGTCCCCTTGTCCCACATACGTTGTGAGGAGGAGGGGATGTCCCATGTTTGGTTCCCATGCGCAAACGGGGCGACCGCTTCGGATGCGAAGCGCGCTGCTGCCGCTCGTCTTGCTGGCGGCGATCGGGTTGCCGCTCCTGTTGCCGGCGGCCGCGCGGGCCGAACCGGCGCCGGCAGCCGGCGCGGGCGATGCCGGCCCGGAAGGGGCGGGCGAGGCGGCGAATGCGTTCCGCGCGGCCGCCGACGCGTTGTATGCCGCCGTCGTCGGCGGCAACCGGCTGGAGGCGGACCGGTCGCTGAAGGCGGCGGAGCGGGCGTTCCGGGCGCTGCCGATCGCAGCCGTGCCGACCGCGGAAGGCGTCGAGGCGCTGGCCGGCAGCGTCGCCGAGATGAAGCGCGCCTGGGCCGCCGTGCGGCCGGACGAGCAGCGGCTCGAGCAGACGGCCGGCGCGCTCCGGCTGGCGGCGGACGCGCTGACGCGGCCGGACGTGCCGATGTGGCTGCAGTACAAGCCGCTGCTGCTGGAGGATGTCGGCGAGCTGGCCGCGGGACTCGGCGGGACGCCGAACGGGCCGAGCGAGCAGGCGAAGCAGGCGCTGGAGCGGATTCGCTCGCGGTATGCGCTCATCCGTACGGCGGCGCTCATCTCCCGCGATCCGTCCACGGTCGAGCGGGCCGATTCGGTGCTTCGCTACGCCGATCGGCTGATGAAGGCGGAGCGGCCCGATCCGAAGCTGCTCGCCAGCATGGCCGCTTCGGTGCGCCAGTCGCTTGCGGAGCTGTTCCCGGACAAGGGCGAGCGGCAGGCGACCGTGCCGGCGCTGCTGCCGCCGACCTGGGGCGTGGCGGCGACAATCGGCTCCTTCATCGTCACGGTGCTGTCTTGGGCGGGCTGGCGGCGGTACAAGTACGACCGGACCCATCCGAGACGATGAGCGCGGCGGCTTCCCGGCGTGGCGCTCCGCGGCAAGGTCACTCTTCCTTGAACCCTTCGCCGAGCACGTCGTGCACGTCGTTGATGACGATAAAAGCCTGTCTGTCGTGCTGACGGACAAGGCTTTTTAATTTGCGGATTTCGTAGCGGCTGACGACGCAGTAGAGCATCATCCGGTGCTCGCCGGAGAAGCCTCCGACCGCCGGCAGCAGCGTGACGCCGCGGTCGAGCTCCTTCGTGATCTTGGCGGAGAGCACTTCCGGCGAGCGGCAGATGATCGAGAACGCTTTGGCGGCGTAGGCGCCTTCCTGAATGAAGTCGATGACGCGGGACGAGATGAAGACGCTGACGATCGTGTACAGCACTTTCTCCTTCGGGATGAACAGCAGCGACAGGCCGAGGACGGCGACGTCCATCGTCAGAATGATCCGGCCGATGCTCCAGCCCCGCCGGCGGTTGGCGATGCGGGCGACGATGTCGGTGCCTCCGGTCGTGCCGCCCGCGCGGAAGACGAGGCCGAGCCCGGCGCCCAGCGTCACGCCGGCATAGAGGACGACGAGAATGAAATCCTGCTCGGTCGTAAACGGACGAATCCAGCCGCCGGCGATGACCCGCTCCCAGGCCCACAGGAAAAGCGACAGCAGCACCGTGCCGGCGATCGTAAACACCATCTCGCCTCTGCCGAGCTGGCGCCAGCCGATTACGAACAGCGGAACGTTGATGGCCAGCGTCGTGGCGGCGGTCGGCAGCCCGGCCGCGTACTGGAGCAGCACCGCGATGCCGGTGACGCCGCCTTCCATGAGCCGGTTCGGAAGAATGAAGTATTCGAGGCCGAAGGCGTAGATTGCCGTGCCGAGAGCCAGCACGAGGAACGTTCGAACTTTCTCCTGCGCATGGCTTGCGTTCATTCGCTCACGCTCCCTCGCAATTTAGCATTTGTTTTTCCCGTCGTCTTCAGCTAACATAGGGTTGATGCCGCGGCCCCAATCATGTTCATCATAAGCGGCCGTCCGAACTGTCTATTTGGACCGCGCCGAACGTCTGGCAGAAAGGAAGCTTGGACATGGCAGAGTCGCAAATCGCGGGCAAGACGCTCGCCGAGAAAACGTTGGCCGACATGCAACGCGAGGTCGACGCTTATATTTCCCAATTCAAGGAAGGTTATTTCTCTCCGCTCGCGCTCCTCGCCCGTCTGACCGAGGAAGCGGGAGAACTGGCGCGGGAAGTGAACCACCGGTACGGAGAGAAGCCGAAGAAGCCGGATGAAGCCGACAGTTCGATTGAGCTGGAGCTGGGCGACGTGCTGTTCATCGTCCTCTGCTTCGCGAATTCGCTCGGCATCGATCTGACGGAAGCGCATCGCCGCGTCATGCACAAATTCAACACGCGCGACGCCAACCGGTGGACGAAGAAAAACACCGACCCTGTCTGATTATCATATGCTGTACCATCCTGAATCGGAAGGAGGATGGTCGGCATTGGATGGGGAGAGCTGCGTTCAGGCCGCTTACGAGGCGCTGCTGCAAGGGGATTTCGAGGCGGCGACGCGGTGGTTCGTCCGCGCGGTCGAAACGGACCCCGACAATCCCTCCTATTATTTTCGGGGCTCGGTGACGCTGGCGCGAAGCGGCAAGCTGGCGCAGGCGCTGCAGTATGCGCGGCGCGCCGTCGAGCTGGCGCCGGACGAAGCGTCCTACCGGCTGCAGCTAACGCTGCTCGAGTCGCGGGAGCGGACCGCCCGGGCGGAGCGGTTGTTGTCGCTGTCGCCGCCGAAGCCGGAGCCGGCGATCGCGCTGCTCAAGGAAGCGTTCCGGCTCGATCCGCTCGCGGCCAAGGCCAAGCTGCTGCTCGGCGTCGCCTACCGGCTGACGGGAGACGACCGCAGCGCGCGGGAAGCCTGGCGGGAAGCGCTGCTGCTGAATCCGCATTACGAGGAAGCGGGCAGGCTGCTGCGGGAACTGCACGACGAATCGAACAAGGACAGGTGAATAACGATGTCGCAAAAAATCGCCGTCGCCGTGGCGGGAGCTACGGGACGAATGGGACGGGAAGTCGTCAAGATGGTGCTGGAAGATCCCGAGCTGAGTCTGGCGGCCGCGGTGGCCCGTTCGGCCGAACCGGTGGACGCCGGCTCGCTGGCCGGGAAGCCGGACACCGGCGTCAAGGTGTCCAACGATCTGGAGGAGGCGCTGGAGCGGACCAAGCCCGACGTGCTCGTCGATTTTACAAGCCCGAAGGCGGCGATGCCCAACGCGGAAACGTCGATCCGGCTGGGCGTTCGCCCGGTCATCGGAACGACCGGCTTCACGCCCGAGCAGATCGCCGAATTGGACAAGCAGTGCCGGGAGCGGGGAATCGGCGGCCTCATCGCCCCGAACTTCTCGATCGGCGCCATTCTGATGATGAAATTTTCGGCCATGGCCGCCAAATATTTGCCCCACGTGGAAATTATCGAATACCACGGCGATCAGAAGCTCGACGCCCCTTCGGGCACCTCGATCAAGACGGCGGAATGGATCTCCGAGGCGCGGCGCGAACTGCGGCAGGGCCATCCGAACGAGGAAGAAGTGATCGAGGGCGCGCGGGGCGGCTATTACAACGGCTTCCGCATACATAGCGTGCGCCTGCCGGGCGTGTTCGCCCAGCAGGAAGTCGTCTTCGGCGGCCACGGCCAAACGCTGAAGATCCGCCACGACTCTTACGAGCGGGCGGGCTATATGCCGGGCGTCAACACCGCGATCAAAAAGGTGATGCAAACGACCGGCATGGTTTACGGATTCGAGCATTTTCTCGACTAGAAGCCGCACAAGGGAGAGATCATCACGCCATGATGCAGATCGCACTTATCGCGCACGACCGCAAGAAGGAAGAGATGGTCAACTTCGCCATCGCTTACGAGAATGTGCTGAAGCCCCACAGGCTGTACGCCACGGGGACGACCGGTTCCCGGATCATGGAGAGCACGAAGCTGAACGTGCACCGGTTCATGTCCGGTCCGCTCGGCGGCGACCAGCAGATCGGCGCCTTGGTGGCGCAGAACGAGTTGGATCTGCTCATCTTCCTGCGGGACCCGCTGATGGCCCAGCCGCACGAGCCGGACATTATCGCCTTGCTGCGCCTGTGCGACGTGCAGGGCATTCCGGTTGCCACCAACATCGCCACGGCGGAGCTGCTCGTCAAATGTTTGGAGCGGGGCGACTTCGCCTGGCGCGAACTGGTGCACAAATATAAACCGGGGGCCAACGAATGAGAGAGGAACGCTTCGGGCTCGACTTGCTCGTCTTCGCGGCGCACCCCGACGACGCCGAGATCGGCATGGGGGGCACGATCGCCAAGGCGGTGCGCAGCGGGCAGCGTGTCGGGCTGATCGATCTGACGTACGCGGAAATGTCGTCCAACGGCGACGTGGGGACGCGCCAGCGGGAAGCGGCGGCGGCGGCCGACATTCTCGGCCTGACGGTGCGCGAGAACCTCGGCCTGCCCGATCGCGGGCTGGCCGCCGTTCCGGAACAGCTGGACAAGCTCGTCTCGGCGATCCGCCGCTATCGCCCCCGCGTCGTGTTCGCTCCCTACGTCGTCGATCGGCATCCCGACCATGTCATGTGCGGGCGGATGGCCGAAGAGGCTGTTTTCAACGCGAAGTTGCGCAAATACCTGCCCGACGAGCCGGCCTGGACGGCGGATCAGCTCGTCTTCTACTTCATCAACGACGTTCATGCGCCGCAGCTTATCGTCGACATCTCGGACGTGCAGGAGCAGAAGATGAACGCGCTGCAGGCGTACCGCTCGCAGTTCGAGCCGGCGGACGGCCACGCCGACCGGGTGGCGACGCCGCTGACGCAAGGCTACCTCGACCATGTGGAGGCGAGGGACCGGCTGCTTGGAGCGCCGCGCCGGTTCGCCTTCGCGGAAGGCTTCATCGCCAAGGGAGCGATGGCGGTCGAGCGCTTCTGAAAACGTTGCGGAAAGAAAGCAAGCATCGAGGGAATAAGATAGGAAGGGAGGAGTGCGCGCATGGACCGACCGCTCAAAATCGGCATCACCTGTTACCCGTCGCTCGGCGGTTCGGGCGTTGTGGCGACGGAGCTCGGCAAGCTGCTGGCGGAGAAAGGGCACGAAATTCATTTTATCACCCACAGCATGCCGTTCCGTCTCGGCCGCTTCCACCGCAACGTGTACTACCACGAAGTGGAAGTGTCGGATTACTACGTTTTCCGCTATCCTCCGTACGACCTGTCGCTCGCCAGCAAGATGCACCAGGTGGCCGAGCTTCAGCAGCTCGACCTGCTGCACGTTCATTACGCGGTGCCGCATGCGATCTGCGCCTTCCTGGCCAAGCAGATGTCCGGTGACCGGCTCAAGGTCGTCACGACGCTGCACGGCACCGATATTACCATTCTGGCGCAGGACGAATCGCTCAAGGACATCATCCGCCTCGGCATCCGCAGCAGCGATGCGGTGACGGCGGTCAGCGCGGACCTGATCCGGGAGACGCGCGAGCTGCTCGACATCGCCGAGCCGATCCATCTGACGTACAACTTCGTCGACAAGCGGGTTTATTACCCGCGCGATTGCACGGACTTGCGCAGAGACTACGCCGATCCGCACGAGAAGGTGCTCATGCACATCTCGAACTTCCGGCCGGTGAAGCGCACGTGCGACGTCGTCGACATCTTCGCCAAGGTGAACGCCAAGGTGCCGAGCAAGCTGCTGCTCGTCGGGGAAGGGCCGGATCTGCCGAAGATTCAGGCGAAGATCAACGCGATGGGGCTTGGTCACCGCGTGCACTATATGGGCAAGCAGGACGACGTGGCGCAGGTCATCTCGCTGGCCGATCTGTTGCTGCTCCCTTCGGAGAAGGAGAGCTTCGGCCTGGTGGCGCTGGAGGCGATGGCTTGCGGCGTCCCGACGATCGGCTCGCTGGCCGGGGGCATTCCCGAGCTGGTGCTGCACGGCAAGACGGGGTATTTGTCGCCGATCGGCGATACCGACGACATGGCCGCGAACGCGATCCGCCTGCTGACGAACGAGGCGCTGTACGCGCAATTCCGCGAAGCTTGCCTGCAGCGGGCGCGCACGAAGTTTTGCAACGACCGGATTACGGCCCAATATGAAAACATCTATTACAACGTCCTCGGCGCCGGGAAAAAAGTTCCGCTTCCTCTGTGCGAAGCGTGACGTTGGGAGGGGATGTTCGTGACGGATGGCGGAGAGGCGGCCTGGCGAGGCGGTCTGGCGCTGATCGCGCGGCTGGAGCGGGCGGGGTTCGAAGCGTACCTCGTCGGCGGCTGCGTGCGTGACCGGCTGCTCGGACGGCCGCTGCACGACATCGACATCGCCACGAGCGCCCGCCCGGAGCAGGTGGCGGCGCTGTTTCGCAAGGTCGTGCCGACCGGGCTGAAGCACGGAACGGTGACGGTGCTGGAAGAAGGCCGTTCGTTCGAAGTGACGACGTTTCGCCGGGAGACCGCTTACAGCGACGGGCGGCATCCGGACGAGGTGGCGTTCGTGTCCGATCTAAGCTCCGATCTGGCAAGAAGGGACTTTACGTTTAACGCGATGGCGATCGGCGCCGACGGCCGGCTGGTCGACCCGTTCGGCGGCGAGGCGGATTTGCGGGGGGGCGTCGTCCGGTGCGTGGGCGACGCCCGCGAACGTTTCGGCGAGGATGCGCTGCGTCTGCTGCGCGCCGTCCGCTTCGCCGCGGAGTTCGGCTTCGCGCTGGCCGCGGAGACGCGGGACGGCTTGCTGGCGCGGCGCGAGCGGCTGGCGCTCGTGGCGATGGAGCGCGTCGGCGCGGAATTGGACAAGATGGCGGCGGGGGCGGACCCTGGGCGCGCGTTCGCGCTGCTCGCCGACTGCGGGCTGGCCGCGCACGCGAAGGAGCCGGTCGCCGGCTTGCTTCCCGCCCGGGAGCAGCTGCCGCCGGACGCGCGCTGGGAGCGGCTGGCCGGCGCCGACGCGCGCTGGACGGTTCTGTTGCTCGCCGCCGAAGCGGGAGCGGAGGAGGCAGCCGCCTTGGCCCGCCGCCTGCGCTTCAGCGGGAAGAGGGCGGCGGCGCTGGCCGCGGCGGCCGCGGTCGACGAACGGCTGCGGGCGGCCGGATTTTGGCGGCGCGGCGACGCGGAGGAGCGGCGGCGGGCGTGGATTCGGGCGGCGCTGGCCTGCGGAAAGGCGGCCGCGGCGGCCTGGCTGGCGGCGATGCGGGCCGCGCCGACGCTGGCGCTTCGCCGGGCGGCGGCCGGTGCGGCCGCCGGAGCGGCGGGGGAGCCGGCGCCGGGGGCGGCTTCAGACGGCGCCCCTGCAGGCGGGCCCCGGCCCGGGGCCGGGCGGCAGCCGGATGAACAGGCCGGGCGGCAGCCGGACGAGCCGGCCTGGTGGCAGCCGGACGAGCTGGCCCGTTGGCTGGAAGATATGCCGGCGTCCGCCGTTTCGGAGCTGGCGATCCGCGGGGACGAGCTGGTCCGGCTGGCCGGCCGCCCGCCGGGGCCTTGGGTGGCATTGGCGCTGGCCGGGCTGCTCGAACGGGTGGCGCTTGGCGAAGTTCCGAACGAGGCGTCGGCGCTTCGGGCTTACGCCGTGTCGGCCGGCTTCGGGCCGGCGTAGCCGACGGCTGCCGCATCCGGAACGCCGCAGCGAATACGGGCGCGAGCAAAGCGCCTGAAAGGCAGGGATAACGATGGACGCGCAGACGTTGTTGGCGCTGTTGGAGGAACGAAGCGGCCAGTTCGTCTCCGGGGCGGAAATCAGCCGCAAGCTCGGGGTTAGCCGGACGGCGATCTGGAAGCACGTGCGCAAGCTGGAAGCGGAAGGCTACGTCATCGAGGCCGCGCCGCGCAACGGGTATCGGCTGGTGGAACGGCCTTGCCGGCTGTCGCCCGCCGGATTGTCGGCGAAGCTGGCGACGCGCGTGTTCGGGCGGCGGCTGCAAGTGCTGGACGCGGTGCCGTCGACGCAGGACGTCGTCCGCGAGCTGGCCGAAGCCGGCGCGCCGGAAGGTACGCTGGTGCTGGCGGAGCAGCAGACCCGGGGCCGCGGCCGCATGGGACGGGCCTGGGTGTCGCCGCCGGGCAAGGGCGTCTGGATGAGCCTGCTGCTCCGGCCGCGGGTCCCGCTTCCGCTCGCGCCCCAGCTGACGATGCTGGCGGCGGTGGCGCTGTGCCGGGGGCTCGGGCGGATTGCGCCGTTGCCGATCGGGATCAAGTGGCCGAACGACCTGTTGGTGGAAGGCCGCAAAATCAGCGGCATCCTGCTCGAATCCGCGGCCGAAGACGAGCGGTTGAAGCATGTCGTCGTCGGCATCGGCATTTCCGTCAACCTGGAAGCGGAAGATTTCCCGCCCGAAGTGCGCGCCAAGGCGGTTTCGCTGCGGATGGCGCTCGGCCGGCCGCTGGATCGGACGGATGTCGTCGCCGCGGTCATGGAAGAGTTCGAGACGCTCTACGAGCTGTACGACGGGCAGGGCTTCGGGCCGATCCGCTCGCTCTGGGAGGCGAGATCGGCGACGCTGCACCGGCGCGTGCGCCTGGAGACGCCGCAGGGAACGGTCGAAGGAACGGCGGAGGCGCTGGACGAGCTCGGCGGCTTGCGCATCCGCCGGGACGACGGCACGCTGCACACGGTATATACGGGCGAACTGACCGGCCCGCTGCAGATGGCCGAAGGAGAACGTTCCTAGCAGGCGAGGGATTGGAAGCGCCGGCGGGCGATCGGCAGCCCCGGGAGCGAGACCCGTCGGCGCGGGCGCTTCCGGCTGCCGGGCCGAAGCCGTCCGGAGGAAGCAGGGCTTTGGCGCATGGACCCTGCCATGTCCGCCGTCTGAGATTCGCGGCGAACCCGAGCCCGGGCGGACCGTCCTGCATTTGGGCGGAACCGAACCGTCGGGCCGGCACGGGAGAAGGTTGAAAAGGCGAGCCTTCCTCCGACACGAGCGCCTGAATAGGGGCCGAAGGCCGGGGATGCATGGACGCCGCTGGCAATCGGTGCTATAATGAAGTTCGCAAGGCGATATCGCCTCGGTCGAATCGCACTTGCGAAGAACTTTTTTTGCGATCCGGAAGGACAATCGAATACCGTGATGATTCGCGGCGGATTCTGCTCTGAGCCGAAGGGACCGAGACAGAAGGACGCGATGCGCTCCTGCTGAATGGAAACCTTTTTTTGCTCATGGGCAAAAAGCAAGGTTTTTTCTATTTTTAACCGCATTCCACAGGAGGCGCAGCCCGATGAAACAACCGATTACTTTGCCTCGTTTGAAGACGCTCAAGGCGCAAGGCACGCCGATCGCCATGCTGACCGCCTACGATTACCCGACCGCGCGTCTGGCCGAGGAGGCCGGGGTCGATCTGCTGCTCGTCGGCGATTCCCTTGGCAACGTCGTCCTCGGATACGGCACGACGGTACCGGTTACGCTGGAAGATATGATTCACCATACCCGGGCTGTTGTTCGGGGCGCCCCCGGCACGATGGTCGTGACCGACATGCCGTTCGCCACCTACCGGCTCGGGACCGAGGCGACGCTGCGCAACGCGGCGCGCATCATGCAGGAGGGCGGCGCCCATGCCGTCAAGCTGGAAGGCGGAGCCGACCTGGCCGACGAAGTGCACAGGCTGACGTCGGCCGGCATTCCGGTGCTCGCCCACCTTGGGCTGACGCCGCAGTCGGTGCTGCAGATCGGCGGCTACAAGGTGCAAGGGAAGTCCGAGAAGGAAGCGAAGAAGCTGCTCGAAGACGCGAAAGCGCTGGAACAGGCGGGCGCCTTCGGCATCGTGCTGGAACTCGTCGTCGAGCCGGTCGCCGAAGCGATCACCCGCTCCGTAGGCATTCCCACGATCGGCATCGGGGCCGGCCGCGGATGCGACGGGCAGGTGCTCGTGTTCCACGATCTGGTGCAATACGGCTCGAACATCCGCGAGAAAAAGTTCGTCCGCACGTACGCGGACATCGGAGCGACGATTCGCAGCGCCATCGCCGACTACGTCGGCGACGTGAAAGGCCGGCGCTTTCCCGACGATCGGCACGCCTTCGGAGCGGACGATCCCGCGGCGGCGGCCGTGGCCGAACGCTTGTACGGAGGCGATGTCCAATGACAGCCGACCTTGCCAAGTCCGCTCCGCTCGTCGTCCGCACCATTGCGGACGTTCGCTCCGCGGTCGATAAGTACCGTCGCGAAGCCGGTCCCGACGCCAAAGTCGGCCTCGTGCCGACGATGGGCTATCTGCATGAGGGCCACGCCAGCCTGATGCGGCGGTCCGCCGCCGAGAACGGCCTGACCGTGCTGAGCGTGTTCGTGAACCCGCTGCAGTTCGGCCCGAACGAAGATTTCGACCGCTATCCCCGCGACGAAGCGCGCGACCGCGCCGTCGCCGCGGAGGCGGGCGCCGACGTGTTGTTCCTGCCGGACGTGAGCGAGATGTACCCGCGCCGGCCGGTCACGTCGGTGCTTGTGCGCGAGATCACCGACCGGCTGTGCGGCGCGAGCCGCCCCGGCCATTTCGACGGCGTCGGCACCGTCGTGTCGAAGCTGTTCAACATCGTCCGGCCGGATCGGGCTTACTTCGGGATGAAGGACGCCCAGCAAGTCGCGGTCGTGACGCGAATGACGGAAGACCTCAATTTTCCGGTCGAAATCGTGCCGTGTCCGATCGTCCGCGATCCGGACGGACTGGCGATGAGTTCGCGCAACGTCTACTTGAGCCCGGAGGAGCGGTCCCAGGCGCTCGTACTGTCCCGGACGCTCGGCCAGGTGCGCGGCTGGATCGAGGCTGACGGCGCGCTGACCGCTTCCGGACTGATTGCGCGCATCGAGCGCCAGATTTGCGAGCAGCCGCTCGCCGATATCGATTACGTCAGCGTGCTGACCTATCCGGACTTGCAGCCGCCGGACGACGCGCCGCTTCGGACAAGCGCGTCCCGCACGAAGCTGCTCGTCGCGCTGGCCGTCCGCTTCGGCCGCACCCGGCTGATCGACAACGTTTTGCTGACTCCTTGAGAAAGAGGTGACCTCCATGCTGCGGCAAATGATGAAATCGAAGCTGCATCGCGCCACGGTGACCGAGGCGAATCTTCAATATGTCGGGAGCGTCACGATCGACCGGGATTTGATGGATGCGGTCGACCTGCTGCCCGACGAGAAAGTGCAAATCGTCAACAACAACAACGGCGAGCGGTTCGAGACGTACGTCATTCCCGGCCCCCGCGGCTCCGGCGTCATCTGCCTGAACGGCGCGGCTGCAAGGCTCGTGCAGCCCGGCGATATCGTCATCATCATCGCCTACGGCTACATGACCGATGAAGAGGCGCGCCGCCACGTGCCGAAGGTGGCGATCCTGGACGAAGCGAACCGGGTGTCCCGGTTGCTGGCGGAAGAGCCGCATTCGACCGTCCTGTAAGGCGTATGAAACCCCCGCGCGAAACGCAGAATGACGGTACAGCCGAACGCGCCAAGGGGGGAACTGCATGATCGATCAATGGTTCGGAGCGCTCAACGACACGCTCGACGATCTGATCCGCCGATACCCGAACGCCAACGACGAAGAAAAATGCGAATTGGAAAGACAATGGAACGTGTTAAAAACGATAAGTGATGATATGATTGAAGCATGGCTTGCGTTCGAGGACAAAATGGCGCTGTTCCGCAACCTGAAGCAGGAGAACGTGCCGACGCTTCAGACGCTGCCGGGCGAGAACTTCATGGGACCTTATTTGAAGGGGCAAGGCTATTTCAAGCTGCAGATGTACGCGGAAGGTGCCGAATGCTTCGAGCGGACGCTCGCGCTCGAGCCGGAACTGAACGTCGCCCGGCTGCTGCTGGCGATGTGCCGGATGCATCTGGCCCAATTCGCCGAAGCCCAGCGCCACTTCCAACTGATCGCCGAATGGAGCGAGGAGCCGAAGCTGAAGGCGATCGCGTTCAACGCGCTCGGCTGCGTCCAGGCGGTGTTCGCCAACTTGAAGCAGGCCCAGCAATATTTCCACAAAGCGATGGAAGCCGATCCGGGCTTCGAAGATCCGCGCCGCAACCTGGAGGCATGCCGCAATCCGAGCGGCGGCCGCCTGCAGCTGATGTTCGGCAGCGCAGAACTGCACACGCTGATGCTGGCCTAACCCGGGTCCGGCCGAAGCCGCAAGTCAAGGGCGGGCGGCCCGATCGCCAGGAAAGGAAGTCAGGCATGAAATTCGCCGTGCTCGATTTGGAGACGACGGGCTCGTCGTCCGAACAAGACGAAATCATCCAGGCCGGCCTCGTCCTGATCGATGAGACGGGCGAGGTGACCGAATCGTTCGCCTCCCTCGTCCAACCGGAGAAGCCGATTCCGCTGTGGATCACGCAACTGACCGGCATCGCCGACGAGGACGTGCGCGAGGCGCCGGCGCTCGACGACATTCTGGCCGCTCTCGTTCCATTGCTTCAGGACGCCGTGCTCGTCGCGCATAACGTCGGGTTCGATGCCGCTTTTTTGCAGGCCGCCCTTGACCGGTGCGGCTATTTGCCGTTTACGGGGCGCATGCTCGATACGGTCGAACTGTCCCGGCTGCTGTATCCGTCGATGCCGTCCTATCAGCTGTCCGCGCTGACGCAGGCGCTCGGCATCGAGCACGCAAGAGCCCACCGCGCCGACAGCGACGCGCTGGCGACGGCGCGGCTGTTCTTGCTTTGCCTGGAGCGGCTGCGCAAGCTGCCCCTGCTGACGCTGCAGCGCCTCGTCGCGCTGTTCGACGCCGAACGGAACGATCTGGGCTGGCTCATTGCGGACGCGCTGGCGCAGCGGGAACAACTTTCGCTTCCGGACGAAGGCGACTACCAATACTATCGTCATTTCGCATTGAAAGTGACCGATTGGACCGACGACGACGCCGACGGCGAAGATTCGCCGCCTGCCGCCGCATCGCGGTCGGAGCTGGGCAAGCTGGCATTTCCCGAATTCGTCGAGCAGGTGCGCGGGAAACTGCGGGAGCTGCTGCCGTCGTTCGAGCCTCGGCCGGGGCAAGAGATCATGTACGAGGAAGTGCTCGAAGCGCTGAAGCAGGACGCCCACCTGCTCGTCGAAGCCGGAACCGGCACCGGCAAGTCGCTCGGCTACTTGCTTCCCTCTCTCTATTATGGTTTGAAGGAAGCGAAAAAAATCGTCGTCTCCACGCATACGATTCAATTGCAAGAGCAGTTGCGCCAGCGGGATTTGCCGCTGCTGCAGCAGGTGCTGCCCGTTCCGTTCAAGGCGGCGGTGTTCAAAGGAAGAAACAACTACTTATGCCTGCGAAAATTCGAGAGCCAGCTGCAAACGCCGGAGATGGCGCTTACCCGCGAGGAAGCGGTCACGCGCGGGCAGATGACGGTCTGGCTGGCGGAGACGGAGCGGGGCGAAGCGGAGGAGCTGAACCTCGGCAGCCGGTCCCGGGAAGAATGGAACGCCGTCGCCAGCGACGCCGACTCGTGCCTGAACCGGCAGTGTCCGTGGTTTCGCAAGTGCTTCTACCATCGCGCCCGCAACGACGCAAACAAGGCCGATCTCATCATCACCAACCATGCGATGGTGTTCACCGATCTGCGCGCCGACAACCGGCTGCTCCCGTCCTACGATCGGCTCATTGTGGACGAAGCCCATCATCTCGAAGAGATCGCGAGCCAACACCTCGGCCAGCGGACCGGTTACGCTTCGCTGATGGGGACGCTGCTGCGGCTGTGGAAGGACGCCCGCACCGGGCAGCTTCCCCGCCTGATGAGCCTGCTCGAAGGATCGGGCCATCCGCAAGCCGGCGCCTGGATCGAAAAGCTGGAGGAAGCCTCGTCCAAGGTGCACGCCATTCGCGAGGCGTGGGAGCGCTGGATGGACGGGCTGTACGCCCTGCTGGCGGCCGAATCGGCCGCCGACGAGAGCGGCGCGCTGACGCTTAGGCTCAAGCCCGAGCAGCTGCCGGCCGGCTGGGAGGCGCTGCAGGTGGACGGCCACAACGCGATTCAGCTCATCAGCGATTTGATCCGGCCGCTGGACAAGTTGCTGCCGGAGCTCAAGGAGGAAAGCGACGAACTGGCGGTCCAGGCGCTGCTCACCGATCTGAACGGCAGCCTGAAAGAGCTGGCGGCGACGCGGGCGGAGCTGCAGTCGTTCGTCACGCTCGCCAATCCCGACTTCGTGTATTGGCTGGAAGGGCGAACGACTGCGCGCAGCCGCTCGGTGCAGATGTTCGGCGTTCCGGCCGACGTCAGCAAGCTGCTGAAGGAAAGCGTCTTCGACCGCAAGGCGAGCGTCGTGCTCACCTCGGCGACGCTGACCGTCAACAAGACGTTCCAGTACGTCAAGGAGCAGCTCGGGCTGGACGGCGCGGAAGCCGAAGGCCGGCTGCGCACGGCGCAGCTGCCGTCGCCGTTCAACTACCGCGAGCAGGCGCTCGTGCTCATACCCAGGGATTTTCCCGGCATTCGCGGGCGGGACGGAGACGCGGTCTTTTTGCAGGAGCTGACGAATTCGCTGGCCGAAGTGGCGCGGACGACGGGCGGCCGCATGCTCGTGCTGTTCACGTCGTACCGGATGCTGAAGACGGTGTACGCGCCGCTGAAGGAAGGGCTCGCCCCGGACGGCATCGAGGTGATGGGGCAGGGCGTCGACGGCGGCAGCCGCAGCCGGCTCACCCGGCAGTTCATGGAGCGGCCGGCGTCCGTGCTGCTCGGCACGAGCAGCTTCTGGGAAGGGGTCGACCTGCCGGGCGACGCGCTGACGTGTCTGGCGATCGTCCGACTGCCCTTTCAGCCGCCGAACCATCCGGTCGTCGAAGCGAAGGCGGAACGGCTGCAGGCCGAGCGCAAAAATCCGTTCATGAAGCTGTCGCTGCCCCAGGCCGTCATCCGCTTCAAGCAAGGCTTCGGCCGCCTGGTGCGGACCGCGAGCGACCGCGGCATCGTGATCGTCTACGATACGCGAGTGCTGGAGACGAGTTACGGCAAGCATTTCCTCTATTCGCTGCCGGGGCCGAAGATGGAACATCTGCCGAACGCGCGGCTCGCCGGCCGGGTCAAGGAGTGGCTCCACGGCCCCGCGCCGGCGGCCGAGCCGACAACGGTACAAGGGGGGCGGGACGGTTGACGAAGCAAATGAAGATCTCGGAGGCGGTCGTGCGCCGCCTGCCGATCTACCTGCGCTATCTGAACGAGCTGAGCCTGAGCGAGGTGCAGACCGTCTCCTCGCAGGACTTGGGGGAGAAGCTAGACCTCAACCCGGCGCAAATCCGCAAGGACCTTGCCTATTTCGGCGATTTCGGACGCAAGGGCGTCGGGTACAACGTAAGCTATCTCATCGAGAAGATCCGCCAAATTTTGAAGCTGGACCGGCCGCTCTACGTGGCGCTCGTCGGCACCGGCAACCTCGGCCGGGCGCTGTGCAACTACAACACGTACCTGAAGGACAACATGAAGATCATCGCCGTGTTCGACGCCGATCCGGCCAAGGTCGGCCAGGTCATCAACCATTTGACCGTGCAGCCGACGTCGGAACTGAAGCGGACGGTGGCCGAACGGGGCATCTCGATCGGCATCATCACGGTGCCGGCGGCGGAAGCCCAGAACGTGGCGGATCAGTTCGTCAAAGCCGGCATTCGCGGCATCCTGAACTTCGCGCCGACGGTGCTGCGGGCTCCCGCGCACGTGCGCATTCATCAGACCGATTTTACGACCGATTTGCTCAGCTTGGCCTATTATTTGAACAGGGAAGACGACACGGAGAAGGGACAAACGGATGAACAAACGATGGTTGATTGAACACGGTACGCTCGTGACGATGGACCCCGCGTTTCCGGCGGCGGAAGGGTGGCTGGCCGTCGAGGGCGACCGGATTGCGGCGCTCGGAGCGGGCGAGGCGCCCGAGGAGCAGCGGCAGCTGGCGGAAGCGCGCGTGGACGGCCGCGGGAAAATTTACATGCCGGGCCTCATCAACACGCACGGCCATGCGGCGATGTCGCTGTTGCGCGGGCTGGCGGACGATCTGAACTTGCAGGATTGGCTGGAAAACCACATGTGGCCGATGGAAGCGAAGTTCACCGGCGACGACGTGTACTGGGGCTCGGCGCTGGCGGCGGCTGAGATGATCCTGAGCGGCACGACCGCCTTCGTCGACATGTACGACCATATGGACCGGGTCGCGGAAGTCGTGGCGCAGTCGGGGATGCGCGCCGTCCTGACGCGCGGCGTCATCGGCCTGTGCCCGCCGGAGGTGCAGACGGCCAAGCTGAACGACGCGATCAGCTTCGCGCGCAGCTGGCACGGGCAGGCCGACGGGCGCATCCGGGCGATGATGTCGCCGCACGCTGCCTATACGTGCCCGCCCGACTACATCGAGCGCATCGTCGCCGCCGCGCGGGAGCTCGGCTTGCCGCTGCACACGCACATGTCCGAGACGGCCGCGGAGGTGGCGCAGAACGTCAAAGATTACGGCGTCCGCCCCGCCTTCCACCTCGACCGCCTCGGCCTGTTCGACGGGCCGGCGCTCGTCGCCCACGCCGTCCATCTGACCGACGAGGAGATCGCGCTGCTCGCCGAACGCGGCGTCGCCGTCTCGCACAATCCGGTCAGCAACCTGAAGCTGGCGAGCGGCGTGGCCCGCGTGCCGGACCTGCTGCGCGCCGGCGTCACCGTTTCGCTCGGCACGGACAGCGCGGCGAGCAACAACAACCTCGATCTGTTCGAGGAAATTCGCATCGCCGCCCTCGTGCACAAAGGGGTGTCCGGCGACCCGACCGCCGTTCCGGCCGCGGAGGCGCTGCGCATGGGCACCGTTTACGGCGCGAAGTCGATCGGCCTGGAGGGCGTGACCGGGATGCTCCGGCCGGGGATGAAGGCCGATCTCATCGCCCTGAGGACAGCCAAGCCGCACTTCGTGCCGGCGACCGACTACGTCTCCCATCTCGTCTACGCGGCAACCGGCGCGGACGTCGCCGACGTATGGGTCGACGGCCGGCAGCTGATGCGAGAGCGGGAACTGCTCACCCTGGACGTCGAGCGCATTCGCTTCGAGGCGCAGCGCGCCTTCGACCGGCTGCGCGCATGAGCCTCAGCCGTTTGGAGCGCAGCCGGTCCGCGATTCCGGTCTGGCGCTGGGTATGGCTCGCCGTACTGTTCGCGGCGCTCGTCTTCCTGTCGTTCGCGCTGTATGTCCGCTCGGCCGAGGCCGACTATCGCGCCGGCGAGACGAAGGCGATCCAGCTCGCCAAACAGACGGCCGGCCTGAAGAAGACGGAGGACGCCGTCAAGCATGTGTGGGACGACACCGTCTGGGTCGTCATCGGCAAGGATGCCGACGGAAACGAAATGTTCGTCTGGGAGCTGCCGGACGGCTCCGTCGTGAAGGAGATGGCCGCGGACGGATTGACCGAAGCCGCGATGGCCGCCCGCTTCCGCGAGCAGAGCGGCGGCAAGCGCATCTTGCGGATGCTGCCCGGCTGGTTCCAGGGACAGCCGGTGTGGGAAATCCGCTACGAGAGCGATCCGAAGACGGACCGCCAGGCGATCGACTTCTACGCGTTCAAGGACGGTACCAAGCTCAAGACGTACGATCTGCCGGGGAAATGACGCGGCGCTCGCCGCGCGAGCCGCTCGCGGATGCAAGCTGCGTAATCAGCCTTCGAGATGCCGCCGCAAGGCGGCATTCCGAAGGCTTGTTTGCGTTCGCCGGCCGGAAGGAGCGCAGCGCGATGGTCGGACTGCCAACCTTTAGCTGACGATTTGTCTATCGGATTATGATATACTCCTTTTTGTAACCATTTGATATACGGTTGGCAATATCGACTTGCGATAAGGAGGGCATAACGGCATGAAATTGCGAATAGTACCTGTGACGATAACGGCGATCGTGTCGGCGGCGCTGCTGTTCGGCGGCTGGTATGCCTACGGACGATACGGCGTGGAGAAGCCGCTCGACCGGATCGCCCAGGCGGTGCCGGGCGTCGAAGCGGCGCATTCGGAACATACGGCCGGCGGCGTCCGGCTGCAGTTGAAGCTGGCTCCGGACGCCGATCTGGCCGCGGTTTACCGGCAAATTCGGGAAGACGGCGAGCGGACGGTCGGCGGCCAGAAGCTGGAGCTTGCCGTCGAACAGCCTGCGGATGCGACGCTCGAGCGCCTGTGGGGACAAGCGCTGTTCGACGTCGCGGAAGCGATGGACCATCGGACGTATTCCGGCATCCGCGACGCCATGGCGAAGCTCGAAGCCGGGCATCCGGGCCTTGTGACGGCGACGGAGATGGACGACGACAACGTGTACGTCACGCTCAAGCTCAACGATGCGGTGAAGTTCGTCGTTCTGCCGCGCGAGCCGCAGAAGCTGGAGGTGTGGCCGAATGCGTAACTGGAAGGAGTACCGCAAGGAGATGGCGGTCGGCTTCCTTCCCGTGCTGATCGTCTTTCTCATCTATACCGGCGTTCCGGCGGTGCCGCTGTTGCTCGGCCTGCTCGTGGCGGCCGGCCTCCTGCTGCTGGCGAGCACGCGGGGCGGGCTCGCGGTGTCGGCGGCGGGACGGAAGCGCCCGTCCCGGGAACCGCAGCCGCTGTCGTTCGAGGATATCGGCGGCCAGGAGCAAGCCAAGCGCGAACTGACGGAGGCGTTGGAATTTCTGGTCAAGCGCGACCAGCTCGCGAAGCTCGGCATTCGCCCGCTCAAGGGCATCTTGCTGACCGGGCCTCCCGGCACCGGCAAGACGCTGCTGGCCAAGGCGGCCGCGAACTATACGCATTCGGTGTTCGTCGCCGCGTCCGGGAGCGAGTTCGTCGAGATGTACGTCGGCGTCGGCGCCGGCCGCATCCGCGATCTGTTCAAGGAGGCGCGCCGCCAGGCGGTCCGGCAGAAGCGGGACAGCGCGATCGTGTTCATCGACGAGATCGACGGCATCGGCGGCAAGCGCGAAGGCGGACAGCACCGCGAGTACGACCAGACGCTGAACCAGCTGCTGACGGAGATGGACGGCATTCAGGGCGACGAGCATCCGCGCGTCCTGCTCATCGCGGCGACGAACCGCAAGGATACGCTCGATCCGGCGCTGCTGCGCCCCGGCCGGTTCGACCGCACCATCCAGGTCGACCTGCCGGACAAGGCGGGCCGCGAGCATATTCTGAAGCTGCACGCCCGCAACAAGCCGCTCGGCGACGACGTCTCGCTGACAAAGGTGGCCGAGGAGACGTTCGGCTTCTCGGGCGCCCAGCTCGAGAGCGTCATGAACGAAGCGGCGATCTACGCGATGCGCGAAGAGAGCGAGCGGATCGGTTCCGGGCATCTGTCGCGGGCCATCGACAAGGTGATGATGGGCGAGCGGATGGACCGCGAAACGACGCGCGAAGAGCGGGAGCGGGTCGCCGTCCACGAGCTCGGCCACGCGATCGTCGCCGAGACGGTCCGGCCCGGCAGCGTCGCGCAGGTGTCGCTGACGCCGCGCGGCCAGGCGCTCGGCTACGTGCGGCACCATCCGGGCGACGACCGGTACCTGTACACGAAGCCGGTGCTCGAAGAGCAGATCATGATCGCGCTCGGCGGCGCGGTCGCCGAAGAGCTGAACTACGGCGGGCGCAGCACCGGGTCGCGGAACGACTTCGAGCAGGCGACCGGCATCGTCCGCACGATGATCGAATCCGGCCTGTCGGGGCTCGGCATCGTGCATCCCCAGGCGGTGACGCCGGAGCAATGGTCGCAGGAGAATGCGAACATCCTGGGCGGCCTGACCGAGCGGACGCGCGATCTGCTGCGCGCTCGCCTGCACTTGTTCCCCCGGCTGCTGGACGTGCTGATCCGCGAAGAGACGCTGTCCGGAGACGAGCTGCGCAAGCAGCTGAAGACCGTCGCCTGATTCGACCCCGTTCGCGCGCTTTCGGGCCCAACGCCGCCCGGAAGCGCTGTTTGCGTTGGGGACCTTTTGACGAAACGCCGCATCCTTTCGGGAAATTTCCCGGTTGTCTTAAGGAATCTTTAAAGGAAATTCAGGACCGATTATGGTAGCATGAATAGAGGTTCGCGCATCGGAACTTTCGCTTTCGGGCGAAATTTTTGATTTTTGGGTTGAACCGTCCTGGCGGCACGTTCGTCAATTGAAGAGGTGAACGGTTTTGGATTCCGAGGCTAACTTCGAATACTTGAAATATATGACCGATCATGAGGACAAGAAGGCGCTGCTTGGCGAACTGATGACGGTTTACGGCAAAGAAGTTTGGAATTATGCTTATAGTATTACGCGCAAGTGGGATTTGGCGGACGACATCTCGCAAGAAGTTTTCATCAAAGTGTACAAAAACTTGCACAGCTTCCGCCGCGACGCCTCGGTCAAAACTTGGCTGCTCACCATCACGCGCAACACGGCGATCGACTTTCAGCGCTCCGCTTTCTTGCGGAAAGTGACGCTCACCGACTGGATCGGCGAAACCGGCGAACGCAGGTCGGTGGAGCACGACGTTATCGAAAGCCAGACGGTGAACGACATGTGGAAGCTCGTGTTGCAGCTGCCGATCAAATATCGGGAGGTACTCATTCTATACGCTCATAACCAGCTTTCTCTCAAGGAGATTGCGGATGTTCTCGATGTGACGGAAGGCACGGTCAAGTCGAGAATGTTCCACGCCCGCAAGAAATTACAGAAGATGAAGGAGCGGATGGATCATGGATCCGACCGATAAGGAACTGAAGGAGCAGCTCGCCTCCGGTCCGTTCGCGCGGGACGGCTTCGACGAGCGGCTCCGTCGGCGCATCGAGATGAGCCTCGACAGTCCGCAGAAGCGAGGCGCCCTTCCGCGCGGCCGGCGGAACGCGCTCGGGGCGCTCGCCGCCGCGGCCGCCGTGCTGCTGCTGCTGGCCGTCTGGCAATGGTCGCCGGCCGGTCTGGCCGGCCATGCGGGAGAGGAGCTGCTGAAAAACGATCCGCAGCAGACGAGCCTGGCCGGTCCGACCGAATCCTACGACGAAACCATTCGTTCCGCCGTGCTCATCGGCTTGCGCAAGGACGTCTCCGCGCCGGACGGAAGCACCGTCAGTTCGTACCGGACCGTGCTCGTCGCGCCGGAGAACAACCAACTGCAAATCGCGGCGGAAGGCCCCGGCATCGTCATGCCGTACAAGCAGACATTCTGGAAAATCGAAACGACGGCCGACGACGGCCGCTCCGATTCCCAGAGCCTGATCGCCTACCAGGCGTACGGGAAGAAGGCGCTGACCGAGAAGCCGGATTCCGTCGTCGCGACGCCGCGGCCGAACCTGCTGTCGGAGCGGCTGCTGTTCGTGGGCAACGAATATTTGGCGGTGGCCCAGGACGCGGCCGGCGGCTCGGAGCCGGAATACCGCTTCGTGAAGAGCATTCAGCAACTCGCCGCCTCGGCCGGCACCGACTACGATCCGCGGACGGAGCCGCACACGGCGTTCGAGGATGCGGTGTCGGAGCGGCTGCCCGCGGAGGAAAGCCTGCAGGCGAGCGTTGCCGGCGAAGCCGCGGCGGCGAGCGGCAAGACGGAGCAATGGTCCGTCATCCGCAAGCCGGGCCGCTGGACGGGCGCCTCCTATGCCAACACGTCCGTCGCCGCGCCGATCGATCTCGATACGGAGCGGGAAATTCCGACGCCGCTGCCGGAACAGGTCGCGCCGAACGACTCGCTGCAATTGACCTGGGACCAAATCCGGCAGATCGAACCGACCGCCACCGACGCGTTCTCGTACAACGATCTGCTGGCGACCGTCGTCGACCGGGAGATCAAAGTATACGCGTACAAGCAGAAGGACGGCCTGGCCCATCCGCTGCCGGTCGAGCTGGAGCCGAACGAATCGATCATCATGGTGCTGTGGGCGCTCAACCAGTCGGATTCGAAAAACTACGCCGATCAATGGAAGCAGAAGGTCGCGGAAATTTTGAACGACAAGCCGTAAGCTTTGCCCCCGTCATTGGCGACGGGGGCGATTTTTTTCACACCCGCTTCCGATACGCCCTGATTGTCAGCACATAGGCCGCGAGCATGATGCCGACACACCACGCAAGCGCGATCCCAATTTCGTTGCCTGCCGGTTGGCCCGACTATAGCGATCGAAGTGACCGGCTGAACGCTTCGGCCTTCCGCCGCCGCTTGTTCGAGCAGGCCGAGCATGCCGTCAAGAATGGGCATGAGGTTGCGGCCGGTGAAATCGCTATGCGGCCAAACAGCAGACAAGGTAGAAAAAAGGAGATTTACTTCAACAAAGTAAAGCGTTAATTTATTATCATAATAAAGCAAGATGGGAGAGAGGACGAATGGCACGAAACGAACAGCGGGTGTCGCCGCGCCGTGCGCTTGCCGGCATGAAGCCTTATACGCCGGGCAAGCCGATTTGGGAAGTGCGGCAACTGTACGGGCTCGACCGGGTGGTGAAGCTGGCGTCGAACGAAAATCCGCTTGGCCCGTCGCCCCGAGCGCTGGCGGCGATCCGCGAACGGCTCCCCGACTTGAACCGGTATCCCGACGAGCGGGCGTTCGGCCTCGTGCGCGCGCTGTCCGCCGCGTTGAACTTGCCCGAATCCTGCCTGATTGCGACGAACGGCGGCGACGAGCTGATCACGCTGCTGTCCGAGGCGTTCCTGGAGCCGGGCGACGAAGTCGTCTTCCCGTCGCCGACGTTCAGCGAATACGAGTTCGGCGCCCGGCTTATGAATGCGGTCCCCGTCGCCGTTCCCCTTCGCGAGGGCTTCCGCTTTTCCGCAGACGACCTGCTCGCCGCCGTGACGGAGCGGACTTCCATCGTCTACTTGTGCAATCCGAACAACCCGACCGGCACCTACATGCCCGGGCCGGAGCTGAGGCGGCTCATCGATTCGCTGCCGAAGCGCACGCTCCTCGTCCTCGATTCGGCCTACGCTCCCTTCGCGACGGCGCCGGACTTCGAGGACGGCCTTGCATTCGTCCGCGAAGGGCGGCCGGTCGTCGTGCTGCAGACGTTCTCGAAAATTTACGGCTTGGCCGGCATTCGCGTCGGCTTCGGAGCGGCGCCAGCGGACATCGTCCGGTCGCTGTTTCGGGTGAAGGAGCCGTTCAACGTAAACGCGCTGGCCCAGGCGGCGGCCGCGGCCGCGCTGTCCGACGAAGCGCACCTGGCGGCTGCGCGCCGGGTCAACGAGGCGGGGCGGCGCCAGCTGTACGCCGGACTCGCGGCACTCGGCATTCCGTATGTCGAGAGCATGAGCAACTTCGTCCTGGCCGAGCTGGGCGAACGGGCGGACGACATCTACGAGGGCCTGCTGAGGCGGGGCGTCATCGTACGTCCCGGCAACCGCTGGGGTCTGAGCCGCCATGTCCGCATTTCGGTCGGCACGGCCGAGGAGAACGCCTTGTTGCTGGCGGAGCTGGCCGCGCTCCTGTAATGTTCGCCAATTCGTCGCCGGTTCGCCCGTTTCAAGCTTGCGGGCGGTTGTGGTAAGATGAGGATGAGATCGGGCCCTTGGGGCCTTTTTCACAAATAGAGGTTTGTCAGGACGTTGGGGGGAAGCCGATGTTTCGCAAGATCGGAGTCGTGGGCGCCGGAACGATGGGGCAGGGCATCGCCGAGATGCTCGCCGCCAAAGGGCTGGACGTTCATCTGACGGAGAAGACGCCGGAGCGGCTGAAGACGGCCCAGGAGGCGATCGAGTTCAGCCTCGAGCGGCAGATCGAACGGTGGGCGATCACCCAGGCGGAGAAGAAAGTAATCCTAAGCCGCATTCATCCCGAGCCTTCCTTGGAGCTGCTGGCGCCGTGCGACCTCGTAATCGAGACGATCAGCGAAGATTTGGACGGCAAGCTGGCGGTGTTTAGGCAACTGGATGCGATTTTGCCGGAGAAGACGATTCTCGCCAGCAATACGTCCACGCTCAGCCTGACCGAACTGGCCGGCGCCACCCGGCGGCCGGAGCGGGTGATCGGCATGCACTTCGTCTATCCGGCGGTGCGCATCGACGTGGTGGAAATTATCCGCGGGCTGCAAACGTCGGAGGAGACGTTCCGGCAGACGAAAGATTTCATCGAACGGGTGCTGGAGAAAAAAGGGGTGATGGTGTACGAGTCTCCCGGCTTCGTGACGACGAGGCTCGTCTGCCTGCTCATCAACGAAGCGCTCCATCTGCTGGAGGAAGGGGTGGCTTCGGCCGAAGACATCGACACGTCGATGCGGATCGGCTACCAGTTCCAGCACGGTCCGCTCGAAATGGCCGACCGCTTCGGCCTCGATGCGGTGCTCGCCGCGCTGGAGCGGATGTTCCGGGAGTACGGCGAACTCAAGTACCGGCCGTCGATTCTGCTGAAGAAAAAAGTGCGGGCGGGGCAGCTCGGCGCGAAGACGGGCGTCGGCTTCTTCTCGTACGACAAGGACGGTGACCGCGTGTCATGAACGTGCTCGTCATCAACGCGGGCAGCTCGTCGCTCAAATATCAGCTGTACGAGATGACGAGCGAGAAGGTGCTCGCCAAAGGCCGGGTCGAGCGGATCGGCATGGAGTCCTCGATCTTGACGCACGAGGTCGAAGGGCAGCCGGAAGTAAGGGAAGTGAGCGAAATATTGGAGCATACGTCCGCCGTGCGCAAGGTGCTGGACATGCTCACCCACCGCGACTTCGGGGTGCTCCGCGACGCCGCGGACATTCAGGCGGTCGGCCACCGGATCGTGCACGGAGGCGAATCGTTCCGCGAATCGGTGCTGATCGACGCGGACGTGAAGCGGGAGATTCGCCGGCTGTTCGACCTGGCTCCGCTGCACAACCCGGCGCACATGATGGGCATCGCCGCCGTCGAAGCGAACTTGCCGGACGTGCCGCAGGCGGTCGTGTTCGACACGGCGTTCCATCAGACGATGCCGCCGACGTCCTATTTGTACGCGATCCCGACGGTTCTCTACCGCAAGCATAAAATTCGCCGCTACGGCTTCCACGGAACGAGCCACGACTACGTCAGCCAGCAGGCGGCCGCCTTCCTCGGCCGTCCGCTGGAAGAGCTGAAGATCGTCAGCTGCCACATCGGCAACGGCGCCAGCTGCACGGCCATTCTGCACGGCAAGTCGTACGACACGAGCATGGGCATGACGCCGCTCGAAGGGCTGATGATGGGGACGCGCAGCGGCGATCTCGATCCCGCGGTCGTGCCGTACGCGATGACGAAGGAAGATTTGACGCTGAACGAAGTGAACTCGATGCTCAACAAGCACAGCGGCCTGCTGGCCGTGTCCGGCATCAGCAGCGACATGCGCGAAGTGGTGCAGGCGATGGAGGAGGGCAACGAGTCGGCGAAGCTGGCGTTCGACATGTACGCGTACCGCATCCGCAAGTACGTCGGCGCCTACGCCGCCGCGATGAACGGCATCGACGCGCTGCTGTTCACCGCCGGCGTCGGCGAAAATTCGGCTCCGCTGCGCCGCCGCGTATGCGAGGGGCTCACGTTTCTCGGGCTGGAGCTGGACGCAGCCCGCAACGAGGCGAGCGGCGGCGGGACGCGGCGCATTTCCGCCGACGGCTCCCGGGTCGAGGCGCTCGTCGTGCCGACGAACGAAGAACTGCTCATCGCCCGCGACACGTACCGGCTCGCAAGGGGCGCGGCGGCGCGGCAAGCGGACGGGCAGGCTTAAATCCGGATCGGAAAGGGGAGAGGGCGATGGCGAAGTCCGTGAACGCGACCATCGCGGAGGCCGGTTCCTACACGGGCCGGACGGTTCGCATCGGCTGCTGGCTTACGCGCCGGCGGTCCAGCGGCAAGATTCAATTTCTGCAACTGCGGGACGGCACCGGCTTCATTCAGGCGGTGCTGGCCAAGGAAGAGACGCCCGCGGAGGCGTGGGAAGCGGCGGCGCAACTGACGCAGGAGAGCTCGCTGTACGTGACCGGCGTCGTCCGCGAGGACCCGCGCAGCCCGTCGGGTTACGAACTGGCGGCGACCGGCATCGAGATCATCCAGATCGCCAAGGATTATCCGATCACGCCGAAGGAGCACGGCGTCGACTTTCTGATGGACCACCGCCATCTGTGGCTGAGGTCGCCGCGGCAGCGGGCGATCTTGCGCGTTCGGGCCGAGATCGTCTCGGCGATTCAGCGGTTTTTCGACGAGCGGGGGTTTACGCAGGTCGACCCGCCGATTTTGACGCCTTCCGCGGCCGAGGGGACGACGAACCTTTTCCATACGAAATATTTCGACGAGGACGCCTACCTGACCCAGAGCGGCCAGTTGTACATGGAGGCCGCGGCGATGGCGCTCGGCAAGGTGTATTCGTTCGGGCCGACGTTCCGCGCGGAGAAGTCGAAGACGCGCCGCCATCTGATCGAGTTCTGGATGATCGAGCCGGAGATGGCGTTCGTGGACCACGAGGAAAATTTGCGCGTGCAGGAGCAGTTCGTCTCCTACGTCGTATCGCGCGTGCTCGAACGGTGCCGGCCCGAGTTGGCGACGCTCGGCCGGGACACGTCGGCGCTTGTGCGGGTGCAGGCTCCGTTCCCCCGCATCACGTACGACGAGGCGCTGGCGCTATTGAAGGAAGACGGCATGGAGCTGACCTGGGGCGAGGACTTCGGGGCGCCGCACGAGACGGCGATCGCGCAGCGGTTCGACCGGCCGGTGTTCATCACCCACTATCCGGCTTCATTCAAAGCCTTCTATATGAAACCGGACCCGAGCCGTCCGGAAGTCGTGCTGTGCGCCGACCTGATCGCCCCGGAAGGATACGGGGAGATCATCGGCGGCTCGCAGCGGATCGACGATCCGGCTCTGCTGGAAGCGCGTCTGGCCGAGCACGGGCTTAGGCGGGAAGCTTACGAATGGTACTTGGACTTGCGCAAATACGGAACGGTGCCGCATTCCGGCTTCGGGCTCGGACTGGAGCGGACGGTGGCCTGGATTTGCGGCCTCGACCACGTGCGGGAGACGATTCCGTTCCCGAGGATGCTGTACCGGCTGTATCCGTGACGGACGGAAGGCATGGGGAGGAAGAGACGGCATGACCGATCGGAACGCGCTGGCCAGAGGGCTGGCAGAAGCTTACATGGACGGGGCGGTCAGCTTGCCTTACGCGCTGCTGCGCAGCTACCGGGCGCTCAAGCTGACCGATACCGAGTGCATGATCGTCATTCAACTGCTGGCGTTCCGGCAATTGGAGCAGAACGAATTTCCGACGATGGAGCAGCTGCAGGAACGGCTCGGCGCGTCGCAGACGCTCGTCGGGCAGGCGATGCAGAAGCTTGTCAAGCAAGGGTTCGTCAGCATCGACGAAGTGTACGATCCGGCGACCGGCGTGCAGGCCGAGCGCTACAACTTGTCCGGCCTGTTCCGCAAGATCGCCGCGCTGCTGGCCGCCGAGGAGCTGCCGCTGCGCAGCGGGATGCCGGAGGGCGGCGCACCTTCCGGCTCGTCGGCCGCGGCCCGGCCGCCGCTTCGCCCGGCGGCCGACGGCGCGGCGCCGACGAGCCTGCTCACCGTGTTCGAGCAGGAGTTCGGCCGCCCGCTGACGCCGATGGAATGCGAGACGATCGCCGGCTGGCTGGACAACGACGGCTATCCGGAAGAACTTGTTCTGTTCGCGCTCAAAGAGTCGGTGTTCGCCGGCAAGCTCCATTTTCGCTACATCGATCGAATTTTGCTGGAGTGGAGCCGCAACCGCGTCGAGTCGGTCGAGGACGCGCGCGCGCACGTCCAGAAGTTTCGCGGCCGCTGACCGCGGCTCCGTCCAAGCTTTGCCCAAGGGGCTGTCCAATAAGTCCCCAAAGTAAAAGGGTTGGGAAGAAAACGTACCTGTTTTCATCCCAACCCTTTTTTCGCCTCTGTTTTTGCAACAGAGTAGCATGGCGGATGCCTGCTACTTTCAGACAATTGTGGGCCAATGCCACAATCCCAAACTCCGTGTGAACCTTTTCTAGCCCCCGCAAGGAGAACTGGCGGAACGACCGATTGCCCTTGATGTGACCAAACACGCTTTCTACCTCACCTTGCGCCGAGGATAGATCGCAGATGTTTCGTCATCCACAAGGGCTTTCTTCGCCTTTGCTTTCAGTTCTTCCCACACCGTGTTCCAGTGTACCTGCCGGTTCCCCTTCGCACGGGTGCACGCCAGCTTGAATGGACAATCACTGCAGTCTTCACATTCATAAATCTTGAAGCTTTGCTCCAATCCCGATTCGTTCTTCTTCGTTTGGTATTTCTTAAAGCGAACGTAACGGCCATTTGGGCAAATGAACCGATCATCCAACTCTTCATATCTGCCCAATCGCTATTTTATCCGCAAGTGTGGGTTCGTTTTTTTACCAGGTCACGGAGGATTTCCCTCTCCGATGCTTGTTCTGCATAGAGCTTTTGAGCTTCTCGTGTTCTTTCTACAAGGCTGCGTAGTCAGCGGCGGTGGGAACGAACGCAACATGCTTTAAAGCGGCGCCATCCAGATCCTCAAGATCCTTGCGCTTCAACTGTTTCGCCCAGCGTAGAACCATCTTCGGATCAAGATCATGCTGCCTGGCTACGGCCGTCATATTGCCGATCTCCCGACCCTTGGCCACAACCATTTTTTTGAAATTCAGATCATACCGTTTCCTCTCCATTGCTGTCCCCTCCGATTGATTTCATTCTATCGGAATAAGGGGTGTACTGTCCAAGTTCATTTGGGGGCTAAATAGCTTTGATATTTCAGAAAATATTTCTTTGAACTACAATTATCTAATTTTTTATACAAAATTTTTCAAAATTTTCTGTTTACAAAATGTTCCATAAGGTTTACTATAAAAACGTCAAGGGGTAATTTAAAATTTTCAATTCCCTATTGACAAATATCTGGAGGGCCCCCAGATCGCTTAGAAATGCCTCAAGATTTTTTGTTTAAAAAAGAATTATGGAGGGTTTTTCTATGAAAAAAGTAACCGGCGCTTTAAGTTCTCTCTCGATTATGGCTGCAATGTTAGCCCCTACTTCTACGTTTGCTTCACCATCTCAAACCGTAAATATAAGTGCAATTAGTAGCTCACTTATTGAACAGGGCGTTCCTGCGGATTTTGTAAATTCTCTGAGCGATGAATTTAAAAGGAGATTAGCAAAACCCGATGGAACAGTTGATGTTATCTCGGTTGAGACGGTAGGTCCAAAACAGAATTCTGGTCGTATAATGCCAATGGGAAATATTCCCGATAATCAATTCGATTTTACAGTTATTGTTGTTGGACAAGGCACAGTAAATAATAGGGAGCGCTATGCAGTAGCGGTAGGTGGTCATTGGTATTCAATGCCCTTTTGGAGATTAACCGATCCTTATGGGGTGTCTTTTAATAAAGATATATGGCGGTTAGTTCCCGGAAGTGCATACTACGAAGATAACTACAGATGGGATACTAGTTCTACTTTTACTTTGTTTGACTCAGGAACTAGTTTTGCTTATACTGCAGAAAATGGGGCAGGATTTAACGCTGACATCAAAGGTGATTCCCTTGATCCTTTTGGACCAGTAGTCGCCGAGCAAACAAGTGCCGCAACATTTTTTATCGAAGCTAAAAATACCGGTAGTATTAGCGGACAAGATGAAGTGTTCGCCAACTATTACCATACATTGGGTGTAGGTTCGATTGGATTAAGTTTTGGACCATTTAGCGTAGAATTTTCTGGTAGTGCTTCAACTGACAGTAGAGGAACTGCTGATATTTTTAATTACTAACTGGTGAGCACCTGAAAGCAAATGAAGTTCTTCCTTTTGCTTTCAGGTGCTTTTTGACACAGTCTTAACTCAAACATTAAGCCCCAGGCTATGCCTGGGTGAACAAAACAGGATGTGC
>ENA-UOWJ01000155-UOWJ01000155.1-bioreactor-metagenome-genome-assembly--contig:-NODE-155-length-51350-cov-36.484063_pt1 | contig 51350 bp, 42 predicted proteins | sample MGYA00238156_ERZ761611 | MGnify/ENA primary metagenome ERZ761611 (study PRJEB28900, sample SAMN06268034) | bioreactor metagenome | isolation source: Joint BioEnergy Institute, California, USA...
TTCTGGTGTCGGAACCTTAAGGATACTACAGATTCGCTTGATTGGGTTATTTTGCCATGTGACGATTTTTCGACAAGAACTTTTCACTGTCCAGAGACTTACTTCGCCAGATTAAAAAACGACGACAACATAGGCGAACAGAATTCCCATATAAGCATCGCAGTCGTTCCGGCGGCGGCCCGCCGGCGAAGATACGCCCGATGCGATGTTTTTGATCGCATGGGCGGCGGCCCGCCGGCGAAGATGCGCTGATGCGATGTTTTTGATCGCATGGGCGGCGGCCCGCCGGCGAAGGTGCGCCCGATGCGATGTTTTTGATCGCATGGGCGGCGGCCCGCCGGCGAAGATGCGCTGATGCGATGTTTTTGATCGCATGGGCGGCGGCCCGCCGGCGAAGGTGCGCCCGATGCGATGTTTTTGATCGCATGAGCAGCGGCTGGCGGGTAAAGCGCAGTGAACGGCGCATACAAGTCCCACAAACCTCTGTTCGTCCATCATGCCGCTGTAGTAAAAAATCCCGCACGGCCCCCTCCGAAGGAACCGCACGGGATTGGATAACGCAGCCGGATGCCGCCCTCGGGCGGCCGTTCGTCCGGCGGCTGCCGTCCCGCCGCCGCTTCGTCAGCCCTGCGAGCCGATGAAGATGTAGCGGGCGATGACGAGGACGAACAGAATCCACATGAGCCAGTGGACGCTGTACTTCTTCTTGCCCGCCCAGTTCGCCACCGTCGCCAGCACGACGTAGGAGACGATGCCGAACGAGATGCCGTTGGCGATGTTGTACGTGAACGGCATGAGCGCCACCGTCAGAAAAGCGGGAATGCCGATGACCAGGTCGGAGAAGTCGATCTCCCGGACGGTCTGCATCATGAGCACGCCGACGATGATCAGCGCGGCGCTGGTGGCCGGAGACGGCACGAGCAGCGCGATCGGCGCCAGGAACAGCGACAGCAGGAACAGCACGCCGGTCGTCGAGGACGTCAGGCCGGTGCGGCCGCCTTCCGCGATGCCGGCGGTGCTCTCGACGTACGCCGTCACCGTGCTCGTGCCGAGAACGGCGCCGCCGCTGACCGCGATCGAATCGACGAGCATCGCCTTGCCGATCCGCTTGTTGCCTTCGGCTTGATCCTTGAGCAGTCCGGCGCGGTTGGCGGTGCCGACCAGCGTGCCGAACGTGTCGAACAGCTCGACGAACGTGAACGTCGCGATCGCCGACAACAGGCCGGTGGACAGCAGATCGTTGAAGTCGAAGTCCCAGAAGTTCAGCTTGGAGAAGTCCGGCACCCAATCCTGCCCCTTGAGCGAGCCGAAGTCGACGACGTCGACTCCCGGAATGGCGCCGATCAGCGTCGTGACCAGGATGCCGATCAGAATCGCGCCGCGCACCCGCAGCACCATCAGGATGCTGATCAGCAGCAGGCCGACGACCGTCAGCCATACGGACGGCTGAGTCAGATCGCCCAGATGCAGCACCGTTTCGCTGCCGCCCAGATCGGTGTAAGACCCTTGGGCGAAGTCGCGGGCGAACGCGTCCAGCGAGATCGTCAGCAGGCCGCTGTTCTTGAGCCCGATAATCGTGATGAACAAGCCGATCCCGACCGTGATCGCATGTTTCAGGCCGTCCGGAACCGCCACGACGAGCAGCTGCCGGATCTTCGTCACCGTCAGAATGAGGAAGATGATCCCCGAGATGAATACGGCCGCCAGCCCCATCGAAGTGGAGATCGGATGGTCGGACGCCTTGGAGGCGATGACCGTCGTGGCGAAATAAGCGTTCAGCCCCATCCCCGGCGCCAGCGCCACCGGAAAGTTGACGAACAGCCCCATCGCCAGTGTGAAAATGCCCGCCGCCAGCGCCGTCGCCAGGAAAATGCCGTACGGTTCGAGCCCCGAGTTGCCCAGTACGCTCGGATTGACCGCCAGGATGTAGGCCATGGTCATAAACGTCGTGATCCCGGCCATGATCTCGGTGCGCGCATTCGTTCCCAGTTGCTTCAGCTTGAATAACTTGTCCATCGCTTGAGCAAGCCCTCCTTCGTCTTCAATGGTTAACATGTGGAAAACCGAAATCGAGCATACAAAAAACCTAGAAGAATTCTCCTCTAGGTTTCCGCACGGCGACGAAAAAGGCATGCCGCGGAAACGACGGCCTGTCCGCGGACATCTTTTTCGCTTTTCGTAGCTGGATCATTTGCGGTGATCCCGTAGAGACTCCCGGGCCGATTCCCGGGATTATACGAAAAATACGATTCAGTTGTCATCCAACCTAATTCTAGGTAGGAAGTCCCCTTTCGTCAACGGGTAAAACGAACTTTTTCACGATTTTTCGACAGTTCGTTCGGGATTGCCGCGCAAAAATCGCCGATCCGGCAGCGTTTTCCCGTCCGCTTGCGTCATTCCCACTCGATCGTCGCCGGCGGCTTCGACGTGATGTCGTAGACGACCCGATTGACGTTGTCCACCTCGTTGACGATGCGGACGGAAATCTTCTCCAGCACATCCCATGGAATGCGCGCCCAGTCGGCCGTCATGCCGTCGATCGACGTGACGGCGCGGATGCCGACGGTGTACGAATACGTGCGGCCGTCGCCCATGACGCCGACGCTCTTCATGTTCGGCAGCGCGGTGAAGTACTGCCAAATCTCGCGGTCGAGGCCGGCCTTCGCGATCTCCTCGCGCAGAATGGCGTCGGACTCGCGCACGATCGCAAGCTTCTCCTCCGTCACTTCGCCGAGCACGCGGATCGCCAGGCCCGGCCCCGGGAACGGCTGGCGCCAGACGATCGCATCCGGCAAGCCGCATTCCGTGCCGACCTTGCGGACCTCGTCCTTGAACAGCGCCTTGAGCGGCTCGACCAACTGGAACTTCATGTCCTTCGGCAACCCGCCGACGTTGTGATGCGACTTGATCGTCTGCGCGGTCGCCGTGCCGCTCTCGACGATGTCGGTGTACAGCGTGCCCTGCGCCAGATAAGCGAAGTCGTCGAACTTCGCCGACTCTTCCTCGAACACGCGGATGAACTCGGTGCCGATAATCTTGCGCTTCCGCTCCGGATCTTCGACGCCGCGCAGCTTGCTAAGGAACCGGTCGCTGGCGTCGATCTTGACGACGTTCATATCGAACTTGCCGGCGAACGTGTCCATGACGCTCTCCGCTTCGCCCTTGCGCAGCAAGCCGTGGTCGATGAACATGCACGTCAGCTGATCGCCGACCGCCTTGTGGACGAGCGCCGCCACGACGGAGGAGTCGACGCCCCCGGACAGCGCGCACAACACCTTCTTGTCGCCGACCTGCCGGCGAATGTCAGCCACCGTATCCTCAATGAAGGAACTCATGCTCCAGTCGCCGCGGCAGCCGCAGATGCGGTACAGGAAGTTGCGAATCATCTCGTTGCCGTGCACGGAATGGCGCACTTCCGGGTGGAACTGCACCGCGTACAGGCGGCGGGACGCGTCGCTCATGGCGGCGACGGGCGCGTGCTCGGTGCTGGCGTCGACCCGGAAGCCCGCCGGCAGCTCGGTCACGTGGTCGCCGTGGCTCATCCACACCGTCTGGCGCTTGTCCAAGCCGTGGATCAGCTCGCACCCTTCCGCGAAGTCGATGTCGGACTTGCCGTATTCGCGCTTGTGCGCCGGCTCGACCTTGCCGCCCATCTGGTGCGTGATGAGCTGCATGCCGTAGCAGATGCCGAGAATCGGCACGCCGAGCTCGTAGACGCCGGGATCGACGGACGGGGCGTCCGCGGCGTAAACGCTGGCCGGACCGCCCGAGAAGACGATCCCCCTGGGCCGCAGCTCGCGCAGCTTGTCGGCCGGCGTATTGTGCGGCAACAGCTCGCTGTACACGCCGAGATCGCGGATGCGGCGGGCGATAAGCTGGTTGTACTGGCCGCCGAAATCGAGCACGGCGATCATTTCATGCGTTTGGTTGTTCACGGTGCGAACTTAAGCCTCCTATTATGCAAAAAATGCGCCCGGCAGCCGGCGCGGCCGGCCTCGCCGGGGCGTTCCCGCAAGGTCGCAAATGAATTGAAGTCATTATAGCCTTGCCGCTTCGACAGCGTCAAGGCGAGGTTGGGCGCACGGCGCGGTCCGGCGCGAGCGGCGGCCGAGCAGGCAGCGCCTCGCTGCCTTGCGCGGCCGCCGGAACGGCGGAACGGTTACCCCCGCACCGCCGCAAGCACCTCTTCGGCGTGCCCCTTGACCCGGTTGACGCGCCATTCCTTGCGCAGCACGCCCTCCTCGTCGATCAGGAACGTCGTGCGGACGATGCCCATGTACGTTTTTCCGTACAGCTTCTTCTCCTGCCAGACGCCGTACAGCTCCGCCACCGCATGGTCGGGGTCCGACAGCAGCGGGAACGTCAGGCCGTGCTTTTCGGCAAATTTGCCGTGCGACTTGATCGGATCGGGGCTGATGCCGAGCACCGCCGCCCCCGCCTCCATTAGAGCCGGGTGCGCGTCGCGGAAGTCGCAAGCCTCCTGCGTGCACGCCGGCGTCAGATCTTTCGGGTAGAAGTACAGGACGACCTTGCGCCCGCGAAGCCCGCTCAGCCTCACGCTCCCGCCGTCCGACGACGGCAGTTCGAAATCCGGCGCGGGTTGTCCGATTTGCGCATATGCCATGACGGTTCCACTCCTCTTGCTGGCTCTGCTTTTTGGTTCCAGTATACCACGCGATCGCTCCCGCCCGGAGGAAGGGGGCGGCCTCCAAGCAAGCCGGCCCGCCCGCGCCGCCTCAGGACCCCGCGCCGCGATAGCGCCGCACGCCGCAGCGCCACACCCACAGACCGAACGCGAGCACGGCCGCGCCGACGAGCGGCGTCAGCCACGCGGTCGCCCGGTCGCCGTGCCGCTCCAGGAAGAACGACGCCGGATAGACGCCGACGAACGCGAACGGCAGCAGCCACGTCAGCAGGAAGCGGATCGCCTTGTTGTAAATTTGGACCGGATAGCGCCCGTAGTTCTGGATGTTGTAGATGAGCGGCACGATCCCCGTCGGCGCGTCGGAGAAAAACGAGACGGCCGCCAGCGCCGTATACAAGCCGACGTACACCATCGTGGAGCCGAGCGTCAGGACGATCAGCACGAGCGGATCGTACCAGTGGAACGGCAGGCCGAGCTTGAGCCAGGCGGCGATCATGATGCCGACGCCGACCAGGGAGCCGATGAGCGACGGCGGATCGACGTTCTCCAGCATGACCTGGGTGAGCGAGCCGGCGGGCCGGGTCAGAATGCGGTCCATCTCGCCCTTCGTGATATAGCGGTCGCTGAAGTTCCACAAGTTCGAGAACGTGCTGAAGACGCCGTACGGGATCATGAAGTAGCCGTAGACGAACACGACCTCCGCTTCGCTCCAGTCGCCCAATGCCGGCGTCTGTCGGAACACGACGAAGATGAAGATCAGGTTCATCGCCGAGAACATCAGGTCGGACATGACCTCGACCCAGAAGTCGGCGCGGTAGGTCAGCTTCGTCTTGATATAATTCCCGATATACTCCTTGAACAACGAGACCGTCTGCGCAAGCCGCATCGCCTCAACCTCCTTGCACGAACAGACGCCTGCGCGCCGCCCGCCACATCCACGCGATCGGCACGAGCAGCGCCGCGAACCAGACGATCTGCACAAGCAGCGCGTTCCCGACGTCCGCTCCGTTCAGCCGGCCGGTGAACACCGAGCTCGGCAAGTACGTGATCGCCTGGAACGGCAGCCAGTTCAGAATCGCCCTCGCCCACTCCGGGAAGAACGACATCGGCAGTATGACGCCGGAGAGCAGGTCGATCGCGATTCTTTTCAGATTCATGAGCCCCTGGTTGTTCTCCACGAAAAAAGCGAACAGCCCGGTCATGATGTTGAGCTGCGTGTTGATCACGAAGCTGAACCAGAGCATCGCGAAAAACACGAGCCACCGCGCCGGATCGGCCGGCAGCTCGATCGGGAAGATCAGCTTCACCACGACCATTCCCGGCGCCATGAACAGCAGCAGCCGGAACAAGCCTTCGCCGAACCCCTGCATCGCCTTGACCATCAGGTACGAGATCGGCCGCGTCATCTGCACGGCCACGCTGCCGTCGCGGATTTCGTTGGAGATTTCCCGGTCGAGGTTATTGAAGTAGAAGGCGCGCGCCATCCACGACACCGCCACGTAAGTCGTCATCTGCATCGCGGTGAATCCGCCCAGCGTCTCGGCGTCGCCGTAGATCGCCCTCCACATGAAATAATAAGCGCCGATATTGATCGCATAAATAATAATGCCGCTGTAATAATTGACGCGGTAGGCGAGCATCATGAGAAACCGGATGCGGATGAAATCCAAGTATGCGCTAATCACGAAGGGCCTCCTTCGCTTCCGGGCTGCCCGTCTTGTAAATTTCGCGCACGATCTCGTCGGTGTTCGTCTCGAAAATTTTGATGTCGCTGATTTCCGCCGCGCCGACGACCCGGGACAGTACGTCCGACACGTTCATCTCGCGCGGTATCCACACCCGCGCCGTCAGCTCGTTCTCCCGGGTCCAGCGCACGTTCATCCCCCGGGTCCAGGCGTTCGCGGCGTCCAGGCCGACCGGGGCGGTGAACTGGAACTGCACCTCGCGCCCCTTGCTCCAGCGCTCCTTCAGCTCGCCCAGGCCGCCGTCGTAGATGATCCGGCCGTCGTCGAGCATGATGACGCGGGAGCAGAGCGCTTCGATGTCCTGCAGGTCGTGCGTCGTCAGCAGAATCGTCGTCCCGTGCTCGCGATTGAGCCGCTTGAGAAATTCGCGGATTTCGGTCTTCACGACGATGTCGAGCCCGATCGTCGGCTCGTCCAGGAACAGGATGGACGGCTGGTGCAGCAGCGCCGCCACCAGCTCGCAGCGCATCCGCTGGCCGAGGCTGAGCTTGCGGACGGGACGGTTCAGCAGCTCCTGCAGCTGCAGCGTCTCCACCAGCTCGTCCAGCCGCCGCTTGAAGTCGGCTTCGCCCACCCGGTACACCTTGCGCAGCAGCCGGAACGACTCGATGACGCCGATGTCCCACCAGAGCTGGCTGCGCTGGCCGAACACGACGCCGATGCCGTGCACGAACCGCTCCCTTTCCTTATACGGAACGTATCCGTTCACCAGAAGCCGGCCGGACGTCGGCACGAGAATGCCGGTGAGCATCTTGATCGTCGTCGACTTGCCGGCGCCGTTCTCGCCGATGTATCCGCATATCTCTCCTTGGGAAATCTGAAAACTAATATCTTTGACCGCGGCCACTTCGGCATGCTCCCGCTTGAACAGATCAAGCAGGGCTCCCTTCAGGCCTTCGCGGTTTTTCTGCACTTTGAACTGCTTCCGCAGCCGGTCGACATCGATTGCCAGCATAGGCTTATCCGTTCCTCCAATTTCCGTCATTACTTGATTCCATACGCGGCCTAACTTTATAATTTTACAATATGTTATCTTATTACGCGAAGCGTCCGGCGGGAAGCCAGACGTACGCAACAAGGGGATCTTGCCGACATGAGAAAAGCCTGGAAACGAACGCTGCTGGCCGTCGTCGGCCTGGTGATCGTCGCGATCGCCCTGGGCGCCTGGAAAATATATGGAGCCTATCACGCGCTGGACCAGATGCAGAAGCCCAAGGAAGAGTCCCGGTTCGCGCAGTTCACGGAAAAACCGGAGGAGCAGCCGCCCGAATGGACCGGCACCGAACGGGTGAACATTCTGCTGATGGGCGGCGATGCGCGCGGCTTGCGCAAGGGCGAAGTGCCGCGCTCGGACTCGATCATGGTCGCATCCATCGATCCGGTGACCAAGAAGGCGCACCTGTTCTCGGTTCTCCGCGACACGTACGTGGAAATTCCGGATCACGGCAAGGACCGGATCAACGCGGCGCTCGCGATCGGCGGACCGAATCTGGCGATGAAGACGGTCGGCAACTTGCTCGGGCTCGACATTCAATATTACGTGTACGTCGACTTCCAAGGATTCATCAAGCTGATCGACGCGATCGGGGGCATCGATTTCTATGTGGAGAAGGACATGCACTACACGGACGCGGCCGACGACCACAAGTACGACATCGATCTGAAAAAAGGGCAGCAGCACCTCGACGGCGAGCATGCGCTGATGTACGTCCGGTTCCGCCACGACGCGATGAGCGACTTCACGCGGACCGAACGGCAGCGCGCGTTCCTCGGCGCCGTCGCCGACAAGCTGAAGAGCGGCTGGAACCTGTTCCAGCTGCCGGACATTCTGAACAAGATCAGTCCGTATATCGAAACGAATCTGTCGGTCTCCGACATGATCAAGCTGGCGAGCCTCGGCTACAAGTCGCATGAGGCCGGGTCCGCCCAGGTGCCGCCGATGGAACTCATCTCCGACGAGCGGGACGGAGGCGCGGCGGTGCTCGGCGTCAAGGACCTGGACGCGCTCAAAGGCTACGTGCAGCAGCAGTTCGCCACCGACACGACGGAAGCGACGCCGTCTCCGACTCCGTCAGCGTCCGGGGAGTCCGCACCAAGCGAGTCTGCTTCGCCGTAACGCCGCCGCGGCTCGCGCGGGGGCCGGAGACGACGCCGGCTTCGCGGGCGTTCGGTTGCCGCGACCGCCGCAAAGATAAGCCGCCTCTGGACAGGGCGGCTTTCTTGTGCGCCGAGGCGTTGTCCGGGCGGCAGGGCGACGGGGCGACGAGCGACGGGTGACGGGTGACGGGGCGACGGGCGACGGGGCGACGGGAGTCCGTTGTTCCGGGCACGGTTTTGGGGCACGCAAATTACGAAGAGGACGTGAGCATGGATGAATCGAAGCGAATCGGCCAGGCTGTACGAAGAAGCGCAGCGGCATATCGTCGGCGGGGTGAACAGCCCGTCCCGTTCGTTCAAGGCGGTGGGCGGCGGCGCGCCCGTGTTCATGAAGCGGGCGCAAGGGGCGTACTTCTGGGACGTCGACGGGAACCGGTACATCGACTACCTCGCCGCGTTCGGCCCGATCATTACCGGCCATGCGCATCCGCGGGTAACGGACGCGATCGTGGAGGCGGCGCGGAACGGCACGCTGTACGGCACGCCGACGGAGGGAGAGATCGAGCTTGCGCGCCGGCTCAAAGAGGCGATTCCGTCGCTTGGCCAGGTGCGGTTCGTCAATTCCGGCACGGAGGCCGTCATGACGACGATCCGCGTCGCCCGGGCGGCGACGGGGCGCGCCAAGATCATCAAGTTCGCCGGCTGCTACCACGGCCACTCCGACCTTGTGCTCGTCGCCGCCGGCTCGGGGCCGTCGACGCTCGGCGTTCCCGACAGCGCCGGCATCCCCCCCAGCATCGCCGGCGAAGTGATCACCGTCCCGTTCAACGACCTGGACGGCCTGAAGCTGGCGCTCGAGCGCTGGGGGACGGAAACGGCCGCCGTGCTGGTCGAGCCGATTGTCGGCAACTTCGGCATGGTCATGCCGCACCCCGGCTTCCTCGAAGGCGTCTGCCGCATGGCGCGCGAAGCGGGGGCGCTCGTCATCTACGACGAGGTCATCACGGCGTTCCGCTTCCATTACGGCTCGACGCAGACGTACGCGGCGTTTCCGGACTTCGCGGCGATCGAGCCGGACCTGACTGCGCTCGGCAAGATCATCGGCGGCGGCCTGCCGATCGGCGCCTACGGGGGGCGGCGCGAGGTGATGGAGCAGGTCGCGCCGCTCGGGCCCGCCTATCAGGCCGGCACGATGGCGGGCAACCCCGCTTCCGTCGCCGCGGGCATCGCCTGCCTGGACGTGCTGCGCGAGCCCGGCGTCTACCCGCGCATGGAGGCGCTGGCGACGCGGCTTGCGGCCGGGCTGCGGGAGGCGGCCGGCCGGTACGGCGTCCCGCTCACCGTCAACCGGATCGCCGGCGCGCTGTCGACCCATTTTTGCGACCATCCGGTCACGAACTACGCGGAGGCCCAGGACACGGACGGCGAGCTGTTCGCGCGCTTCTTCCGCGAGATGCTGGACCGCGGCGTCTACCTCGCCCCGTCCAAGTATGAGGCCTGGTTCCTGACGACCGAGCACACGGACGCCGACATCGACGCCACGCTGGAAGCGGCCGAAGCATCGTTTCGCGCCATCGCGTCGCGCTGACGCCGCCGCAGACAAGCTGCCGCCGGAGAGGCGGCAGCGGGGAGCCCGCCGCGAGGAGCCCGCCGCGAGGAGCCCGCCGCGAGGAGCCCGCCGAGGGGAGCCCGCCGCGTGGTGTTCGCAGCGGGGTGGCGGCAGCGGGGTGGCGGCCGGCCCGGCTCGATTCGCCGGCGATGACGCGCGAGCCTTCCGGCTCAGCGCCACCCCTTCGCGAGCGGAACCGTGCGGAAGTCGGTGCAGCGGCCGTCCTTGGCGGTCGAGCACGAATAGGCCAGGCCGAGGGTGAGGTCGACGAGCGTCAGGCGGCAGCCGTGCTTGGCGCCGGTGTCGATGCCGATCCGGTCCGTGCCGAACCAGAGCTCGCCGGCGGGAGCCCCCAGCTTGAACGTCGGCGTATGGCCGAACACGACGGTGTACGGCAGCCGGCCGGCCTGCCCCCAGAAGTCCCGGCGGACGCCGGTCAGATCCGCCGCCCGCTGCGCCTTGAGCGGCACGCCGGGGCGGATGCCGGCATGGACGAACAGCCACTTCCCGTTTTCCTGCCAATAGAGGGGCGTCCGCTGGAGGAACCGCAGCTCCTCCGAGTCCTCCGGCAAGCCTTCTCCCGCGGCGGAAAGCTCCAGCAGCCAACGCTCCATGTTGCCGAGCACGGCCCGCGCGCCTTCCTCCGTCCAGCGGCGGACCGCTTCCAGCGCTCCCCAGGTGTCGCGGCTGCGGTCGATGAAATCTCCGAGCAAGTACAATCGATCGGTCCCCGGAACGTAACCGGCCATGCGCAGGAGCGACTCCGCTCCTTCCGCATGGCCGTGGATGTCCGAGATGGCGAGCAGTCGGGACATGGCCCATCCCCTTTCAGCCGGGCAGCGGATAAAGATACGTATCGGCGACGGGAACGACGAGATGGCCCGGCGTTCCTGCGGACAACGGCTCGTGGTGGAACAGGGCGAGCCGGCGGCCGGACAGGCTCTCCGCCAGCACGCGCCAGCATTTCCCCTCGAAGGAGCTGTGCACGACGCGGGCGGCGATCCGGTTGAACCGCGCGCTCGCCGGCGCTTCTGCCGCGGCCGCCGCCTCGTCGTCCTCCGCCCCGACCGCCGTCTCCCAGCTGGCCGCGTCCGGGCGGAACAGCGCTTCGGCGTACCGCATCCGGCTGTTCCAGGCGACCGGGGAAGCTCCCCGCACCAGCACGGAGCCGATCTTCAGCGCAGGCATCCCTGCGCCGAACACGGTCTCGCCCTCCAGCCGGTTGCCGGCGCCGAGCAGCGAGGCCGCGGACGGCGTCGCCGGCAGCCGGTAGCAAGCGTGCGGCCGGTCGATCTGGTCGATCGCCCCGCTCCGCATCATGATGAGCCGGTCCGCCATCGCGAACGCTTCCTCCGGATCGTGCGTCACATGGAACACGGTCGTGCCGAGCTTGCGGAACAGGTACGACATCTCGGTGCGCATCTCGATGCGCAGCCGCATGTCGAGGTTGGACAGCGGCTCGTCGAGCAGCAGCAAATCGGGCTCGGTCGCCAGCGCCCGGGCGATCGCTACCCGCTGCTGCTGCCCGCCCGACAGCTGGGCGGGCAGCCGGCTTGCCAAATTTTCCAGATGCAGCATGGCAAGCAGCTCGTCGACCTTCCGCTTGATGTCCGCCGAAGAGTTCCGGTTTCTTTTCAACCCGTAGGAAATGTTGTCGTACACCGTCATATGCGGCCAGAGCGCATAGTCCTGAAACACCATGTTGATCCGCCGCTTCTCCGGCGGAACGAAGCGGGAGCGCGACGACACCGTCTCCCCGCGGAGCCGGATCTCGCCGCCGTCGGGCCGCTGCAGGCCGGCGATCAGCTGCAGAAGCGTCGACTTGCCGCAGCCGGACGGGCCGAGCACGCTGATGATCTCGCCCCGGGACACGCTGAAGCCGATGCCGGCGAGCGCCTTCTGCCCGCCGTAACTTTTATGCAGGTCCAGAACTTCCAGAATCGGATTCATGGGTTGTGAACTCCTTGCCTCTTCGGTTTGAGCAGCCGTTCGAGCGCGAGAATGATCGCCACGACGATGCCGCCGCCGGTTAGCGTAGCCGCCGCCGCGTAGCCGAGCTTCAAGTCTTCGAACGCCTTGTTGATGACGACCGGCAGCGTCATGAAGTTCGGCGGGAACAGGATCGACGTGACGGCCAGATCGAACACGCCGGACCCGAACGCGGCCAGCGCCGCCGAGAGAAGCGCGCCTCGCATCAGCGGCAGCAGAACCGTCCGGATGCGCCGGCCGAAGGACGCGCCCTGCAGTTGCGCGGCGGACAGCAGCCCCTTCGGCACCTTGGCCATCGCCCCGGTCAGGACGCGGGTGATGACGGGAATCGCCCCCGCCACGCCGGCCAACACGAGAATAGCCGGCTTGCCGTACAGCAGCAGGCCGATCTTGTCAAGCCAGGCCTGGTTCCAGACGAAGATGTAGCCGATGCCGAGCACGACGCCCGGAACGGCCAGCGAAACGAGCGAGATGACGTCGACCGCCTGCCGCAGCGCGAACCCGGAATACGTCAGCACGTAAGAGACGAAAAAGCCGATGATAAGCCCGATGAAGGCCGCTCCGGCGGCGATCTCCAGCGAATGGAGCAGCCCGCTGCCGAGCTGGCCGCCGCGGTCGAACAGCTCGCGGTAATATTCCCCCGTAAACGCGACGCCCGCCTTGCCGTTCGGACGCGTCAGCGACGTAAGCAAATTCGAGACGAACGGAACCCCCGCCGCCAGGATCAGCAGAAGGGCGTTCCCCGCCGCCAGCAGCCATTTCCCGCGGGCGGGCGTGCGGGCGGTCGAACGGGTCGCGCGCGCCGTCAAGAAGTCGAACCGGGACTTGCGCATCACGTAAAATTGCAGGCTCATGGCGAGCGCGATCAGCAGCACCAGGTAGAAGCTCAGCACGCCGGCCATGTCGAAGCGGATCGGCGACGTATACAGCGCGGAGTAGATGGAATACGGCAGCGTCGGGAAGCGGAACACGGCCGCGATCGAAGCCGGCAGGCCGAAGTCGCCGACCGTATCCATGAACACGAGCATCGCGCCGGAGCAGTAGGCCGGCAGCAGCAGCGGCGCCTCGATCGTCCACCAGACCGTCCACGGGCTTCCTCCGTTCAGGCGCCCCGCTTCCCCGAGCCGGTCCACCTTCCACTCGAGAGCCGTATGGACGGCCAGATAGGCGAACGGAAATTTGCTCAGCGCCATGACGGCGATCAGCCCCGCGGGCGTAAACACGGCGTCGTGCACCCAGCGCCAGCCGAACCATTGGTTGGCCAGCCCGTTGGCGGCCGCGAACATGACCCAGCCTTGGGCCAGGATGAACGACGGCGTGATGAGCAGCAGCCAGACGGCCATGTCGAGCAGCCGCGCGCCCGGGAACGACCACCTGGAGCGGACGGTCGCCAGCGCGGCGCCGATCGCGGTGCCGAGCAGCGTCGTTCCCGCGCCGAGAATGAGCGTATTGCGGAGCGACTGAAGCCAGAGCGGGCGGCGGAACACGTCCAGCAGCAGCGACAGGTCGCCCAGCTTCCGCTCCCCGAAGAATACGCCGGGCAGCAGCACCTGGACGACGACGGCGGCCAGCGGCGCAAGGATAAGCAGAACAAGGACGGCCAGCACCAGCCAGCCCGTCCTGTTCCCGTAGGCGAAGAGGCGCGGCATCATCGGCTCACTTCACCGAATGGTCGGCGAACCATTGCTTGATTTCGGCCTCGTTCTTGGAAGCCCAGGCGGCGTCGGCGACGACCAGCTTGGCGTTCGGCGCGCGGTCCGGCTTCGGGTTGACGCCTTGCACGCTCGGCTCGAAGTAACTCTCGTCGCCCTTGTCGATGAGCGCCTGCTGCGTCTTCGGGTCGAGCAGGAACTCGACGAACGCCTTCGCCGCCTCGGCGTGCCGCGTGTTCTTCTGAATGGCCGCCACGCGTACGGAGCCCGGAGCCCCGTCTTCCGGCCATACGATCCCGATCGGCGCGCCGCTGTTCTTGAACGTATACGCGTTGCTCTCCTGCAGCGCGGCCACTTGAATTTCCCCGCCTTTGAGCGCGTCGGTGACGTTCGGATTTTTCGGATAGACGTGAACGCCGTTCTGGATCAGGCTGCTAAAGTAGTCTTTGCCGGCGTCCATGCCGAGCGATTGGAAGAAGTACGCGACGAACGGGTAAGCGGGAGCGGCCACCGCCGGGTCCGCCATGCCGACCGTGTTCTTGAACTTCGGATCGGCCAGGTCTTTCCACGTCTTCGGCACGCTGGAGGCGTCGAACTTCTGCGTGTTGTACACGATGACGCCGGCGGCGTGCGTGCCGGTCGGATAGTAACCGTGGCTGGCGGGAACGAACTGCTTCGCGAAGTCGGTGAGCTTGTCCGCGCCGCTCGGCGTCCATCCGTCCAGCAGCTGCCCCGCTTCGTCCAGCCCCTCGATCGACGGCATCGCATCCATCCATACGACGTCCCAATGCGGATTGCCCTTCTCGGCTTCGATGCGGGACATGATCTCGGCGCCGTTGCCGGAGACGATGTTCAGCTTGTAGCCGGTTTGTTCCTCGAACATCGGCTTGACGATGTCGTCGAAGTCGTTGAGGTACACGGTCAGCGTCTCGCCGTTGCCGTTTGCGGCCGACGACGGGGCGCTCGCGTCCGATGCCGAAGGAGAAGCGGAGGCCGACTCGGCGGAAGCCGGCGGCGTGGATGCGGCTTCCGTGGCGGCGGGCGCGGACGGCGAAGCGCCGGCGTTGCCGGCGTTGCCGGAGCTTCCGCACGCGGCCGCGACCATCGTCAGCCCGAGCAGCGCCGCAGCCGTCAGGGCGCGGTTGTTGCGAATGGAATTCATCGTTATCCCCCTCAAGATCATGAAGTACAAGTTTACTGTAAGGGGAGATTGTCAGCGGGACGTCAGCGGAATGAAAAACGCAAGTTAAATATTGTCTATGCCTATTGATCATTTCATTGATATTATCTATATTCAAGTCGGATCAGAAGACGGAGAGGGGAAAAAAGCCGATGAACGTGCAGCAGCTCAGAGTCTTTCGACAAGCCGCGGCGTGCCGGACGATGACGGAGGCGGCCGAAGCGCTCGGGCTCAGCCAGCCGACGGTCAGCTTCCACTTGAGGAAGCTGGAAGAGGCGCTCGGCGTCGAGCTGCTCCGCCGCAAGTCCGGCCGGATCGTCCTGACGGACGCCGGGGAGGAACTGCTGCCCTACGCGCGCAAAATCTCGGTGCTGTTCGAGAACGCGCAGCAGCTGATGAAGGAATACAAGGAGCTGGGCCGCGGCAAGTTGAGGATCGGCGCCAGCTATACGCCCGCCACCTACTTCCTGCCGGCTTACCTCGCCGAGTTCCAGCAGCGGTTCCCCCGAACCGTTCCGCTGCTCACGGTGAAGCAGGCGGGCGAAGCGCTCGGCCTGTTGCGCGGCTGCGAGATCGACGTCGCCGTCGTGTCGTTGCCGGAACAGCCCGCGTCCGACCTGGTTGTCGTCAAGCTGGCGGACGACGACTTGAAGCTGGTCGCGCCGCCTTTCCACCCGCTCGCCTCGAAGGCGCAAGTCGCGCTCGATGACTTGCGGCAGGAAGCGTTTCTCGTGCACGAGCCGGGCTCCACCTCGCGGGAGCTGTCCGAGCAGTGGGCGCTGGAAAACGGGCTGCGCTGGAACGTCCGGATGGAGCTCGGCGGCATCGAGACGATCAAGGAAGCGGTCAAGCACGGCATGGGCGTCGGCATTCTCCCCTGGCGCAGCGTCATGAAGGAAGCGGCGGAAGGAACGCTGGCGATGCGCGACTTGCCCGGACGGGTGCGGAAGCGCACGATCAGCCTCGCGTACCGCAAGGAGGACGAGCTCGTGCCCCAGGCGGCGCAGTTCATCTCCTTCCTGCGGGCCAAGCTGGGCGTTTGACCCGGAGGCCGCAGCCGCTTCCGCGTCCAGACATGTCCGCATTGCTCCCCGCTTCAATTTCATATTCTCCGGACGGCGATTTCTGTTAGAATGGAACTAATCTTTGCGACGGAAGCCCGACAACGTCCAAATCATCAAGTCCGCTTGCATCCGCGCGGGGAGGGAACTCATTGAGACTGCTCAAGATCAGGAGAAATTCCATTCAATTCAAGCTGTTTTCCGGTGTGCTGATCGTCGTCGTCCCCCTGATTTCGCTCCTGTTCTTCAACAATTTCTACGCGATCCATGTCGTCCGCGACCAAATTTACGTTTCCAACAAAAACATGATTTCCTTGTACATGGGCCAGATCGACGAGAATTTGGACGACGTCTCCAAATACTTGTACAAGATGGCGTCGAGCAACCCGGACTTGATCGGGATGAACCAGGTCGGGTTGACCACCGGATACGAACTGTCCAAATTGCAGCTTTCCAACGATTTGAACCAGGACATCCTGCTCCTGAAGGCGGTCGACTCCATTTTCGTCTATTCGATTCCGAACGACGACGTGCTCAAGACGTACCGGAACAGTCCTCCGGACGGGCTGTCCGTATACGGCCAATTGTTCCGGCGTTTGCGCGCCCCCATCTCCTCGCCGGCAGACGTCACGAAGCCGTGGTACGTCGAGCAATTCGGCAAGGAGCATTATTTGGTCACGTACCTGAAGACGGACCAACTGCTGATCGGCGCCTGGGTGAATGTGAAAAATTTGCTGATGCCGCTCGGATACGTAAATTCCGGGAAAAACGTCACGTCGCTGTTCGCGACGGACACGGGCGTTCCGATCGTGAACGAGGACTTCGTCCGCGGGCATCGGATCGACCTGGCCCGCCCGACCGACTCCTATTACCTGTCGGGCGAAGGGGACAGGTTCCTGGTCGTGCGGGAGAAGTCGCAAGCCAGCAGCATCAGTCTCGTCGCGCTCGTTCCGGACAGCGATATTTTGAAAGGGCTTCCGTATTTGACGAAGGTCATCGCGCTGTGCTTCGCGGCCGTCGCGCTGCTGGTTCCGATCTCGCTGATGATGCTGCGCAAGACGGTGCTGCTGCCGCTGAGGCGCATCCTGACGGCCATGAAGCTCGTCAAGGAAGGGAACCTGAAAGTCGCGATCGCGCCGTACCCGACTTCGGACGAGTTCGAGACCGTGAACGAATCGTTCAACAACATGATCCAGGAAATCGAGACGCTGAAAATCAACTATTACGAAGAGCAGCTGCGAAAACAGCAGGCGGAGCTGAATTATTACCAGCTTCAGATCAAGCCGCACTTTTTCCTGAACGCGATCAACGTTCTCTACAGCCTGGCCCACGTCAGGAAATACGAGGTGATCCAGGAGCTGTGCATCGCCTTGTCCCGCTACTTCCGCTACATGCTGCAGACGAACCAATACGCGGTTTCTCTCGACAAGGAGCTGAAGCATGTGCGCAACTACCTTCGCATCCAGGAGCTGCGGTTCCCGGAACGCTTCCGGTGCGAGATCCGCGCGCAGAACGAGACGCTGCCCTTGCCCGTGCCCCCTCTGACCGTGCAGACGTTCGTCGAAAACGCCGTCAAGCATGCCATGTCGATGGACCGGGTGATGACGCTTACGGTCGAAACCGGGCTGAGGAAGGAAGAAGGAGCCCCCCGCCTCTGGATTCGGGTCCGGGATACGGGAGGCGGGTTTTCGAAGGAAGCGCTGGCGAAGCTGCAGGCAGGGGAACGCATCGTGGACGAGGATGGCGAGCATATCGGAGTGTGGAATATCCGGGAGCGGTTGTCCCGTCTACATCCGGGCAGCAAGCTCACGTTCTCGAACCGTCCGGAAGGCGGAGCGTCCGTCGAAGTGCTCATTCCCGTATGAACCGAATTTCCGTTGGAGGTGCCACGACCGATGAACATGCTGATCGTTGACGACGAGATCCATGCGCTGGAAGGGCTGAAGCACGCGCTGGATTGGGAAGCCCTCGGCATCGCGTCCGTCTTGACGGCCAACAATATCCGTCAGGCCAAGGAAGTGCTTCGGAGCCATTCCGTCGACATCATGATCTGCGATATCGAGATGCCCGAGGGGAGCGGGCTCGAGCTGCTCGCCTGGGTGAAGGAGAGCCGCCGGGAAGTGGAGTCGATCATCCTGACCTGCCACGCCGAATTCACCTACGCCAAAAGGGCCATCCAGCTGGGAGGCCTGGAGTACTTGCTGAAGCCGGTGCCGCACGACGAATTGTCCGAAGCGGTCGAAAAGGCGAAAAGGCTGGTGCTGGACAGGCGGGACCGGGAGAACCGGCACAAAAACAGCGAATATTGGGAACGGCACAAGCCTCTGGTCATGGAGCGGTTCTGGCACGATGTTCTGCACCGCGTCATTCCTCCGGACCGCCATGCGATTGAGGAAGCCGCCGCGTCGCGGAATATCGAGCTTGCGCAAGAGAGCGAATATTTGCCCGTGCTGATCGATCTGGAGCGGATGCCGGAAGGCGAATCCGCGGGACGGAGCTTGAAGGAGGCGGCATCCGCGTACGTCTCGAAGCGGTTCGCGGAAGCGTTCTCCGTCGCGGTCGATGCCGGGACGCTGTTCGTGGCGATCCCGCAGCGGCCCGACGCTCCGTACGATTTGGACGCGATCCGAAGCTGCTGCCGGGGGTTCATCGCCTTTTGCCGGGAGACGTACGGCTGGGAGCTGTCGTGTTACGTGGACTTTCCGGTTCCGGTCACGGGCTTGCCGGAATCGTTCGAACGGCTGAAGCACGGCATGCAAGCCAACGTGGCGATCCGCAGCCGCGTGTTCATGCCGGGCGAAACCCCGGCGTCCAAGCGGAACGTCCCGTTGCCGGACGACCGGCTGTGGAAGGTCATGCTGCAGGAAGGCAAGATGACGCTGCTCGTCCAGGACGCGGAACACTTCCTGGAACGTCTGGTCGAGGAACAGGCGCTCGATGCTGACATGCTGCACCGGTTTTACCACCACTTCCTTCAAGTCTTGTATTTCTATTTGAACGAGAACGGCATTCACGCGGCGGAGCTGTACCAGGACAGCACGTCGCTCGAGCTTGCCGCGCGTTCGACGGCTTCCCTGGAAGATATGCGCGTATGGCTCCGCCACGTGACGGAGAGAGCCGAGGCCCATCTGAACGTCGAACAGAAGCCGGAAATGGTGATCGACCGCATCAAGAACTATATCCGGAACCATCTGGACAAGGAGCTGACGCGCCAGGAAATCGCCCAGCATGTGTTTTTGAATCCGGATTATATCTCGCGCCTGTTCCGGAAGAAAACCGGCTTGTCCCTCACCGAATATACGACGCAGCTGCGCGTGGAGATCGCCAAGGAGCTGCTGGCCAAGACGGATCTGGCCGTGCAGGCGATCGCGGCCCGCGTCGGGTATACGAATTTCTCGTACTTCTCGAAAATGTTCAAAGCCGCAGCCGGCATGAACCCGGTCGACTACCGCCGCTCGCTGAACGACCTGAGCGGCCGGAGGTCAGATTAGAGTCAGGAAGACGTCAGAACGCAGGTAGAGCCCGCACCCGCCGCTGCCCTACAATCAACTCAGATTCACCAATCTTACTGCATGGGGGCTGCAAATGAACAAGTTCAAGAGGCATGTAAGCGGTTTATCACTTGTGCTCGCGCTGCTCATGGTGCTGACGGCATGCGGCGGCGGCTCCAAAGGCGGCGAAGAGGCTTCCGGAACGCAAGCGTCCGGCGGCGAATCCGCGAACAGCGGAGATACGCCCGAGATCGTCATGCCGTTCTTCGTCCTGAACGGCATCCCGGAAGACATGCAAGCGGTTAACGACGAGATCAACAAAATCACGAAGGAGAAGATCGGCGCGACCGTGAAGCTGATGCCGATCAGCTACGGCACCTACGGCCAGCAGACGAACCTGATGCTGACGGGGAACGAGCAGGTCGACCTCATGGTCGTCGGCACGTGGTTCAACTACACGACGCAGGTGGCCAAGAACCAACTGCTTCCGCTGGACGACCTGCTGGCCCAATACGGCCAGGACATCGTGAAGACGCTGGGGGACAACTATATTTCCGCCGGCAAGGTGAAAGGGAAGACGTACGGCGTCGCGACGATGCGCGACCTGGCGGACATGTACGGTCTCGTCATCCCGAAGGACGTGCTGGACAAGTACCAGATCAAGACGGAAGACATCAAGACGTTCGACGACGTCGGCAACCTGCTCGCCACTATCAAGAAGAACGAGCCGGATTCCACTCCGCTCGTCCCGTTCGGCCCCGGCGACTCTCTGCTCGACAACTACATGACGTACGACAACCTGGGCGACAAGCTCGGCGTGCTGCCCGGCGACGCGACGGATCTGAAGGTCGTCGACTGGTTCGAGCAGCCGGAATACGCCGATCTGCTGAACAAGATCCGGAGCTGGTACGAAGCGGGCTACATCATGAAGGACGCCGCGACGAACAGGGACAGCGGGCTCGAGCTGATGAAGGCCGGACGGGGCGACGTTCTCCTGACCCGGATCAAGCCGGGATACGCCGAACAAGAGTCCCGTCTCATCGGCAAACCCGTCGTCACCATCCCGCTGACGCAGCCGCAAGCCCGGACCAGCTCCGTCGCCAACATGATGTGGGGCATTCCGCGCAACGCCAAGTACCCGGACAAAGCGATGCAGATGCTGAACCTGATGTTCACCGACAAGGACGTCGCCAACCTGCTGGCCTGGGGGATCGAAGGCAAGCACTACGTCGTGAAGTCCGACGGCGTCGCCGGTTATCCGGACGGCGTGGACCAGAACAACAGCAAGTACAACCTGAACCAGGGCTGGATGTTCGGCAACCAATTCCTGACCTATGTCTGGGAAGGCGACTCTCCCGACCTCTGGAAGCAATTGCAGGCTTTCAACGATTCCGCCGTGCCGTCGAAAGTGCTCGGATTCACGTTCGACCAGACGCCGGTCAAGACCGAAGTGGCCGCGGTGCAGAACGTGCTCAACCAATACAAGATGGCGCTGGAATGGGGGACGGTCGATCCGGCCAAGGTGCTCCCGGAATTCCGGAAGAAGCTGAAGGACGCCGGCATCGACAAGATCATCGCGGAAAAGCAAAAACAATTGGATGAGTGGGCCGCTTCGAAATAAGACGACCCGCCCGCAGGACTGGAGTACGGGCCGCCGCCCCCGGCGACGGTCCGTTCCTCCGCCTGGAAGGAGGCGCCATGGGTACGACCCTTTGGCAACGAACGTGGAGGAACGTCGCCCGGAACAAGGCCATGTACGTGATGGTCATTCCCGGACTTCTCTATTTGCTGGTCAACAATTACTTGCCGATGCTGGGACTGGTCATCGCGTTCAAGAACGTCGATTTCGCCAAAGGAATTTGGCACAGCGACTGGATCGGCTTCAAAAATTTCGAGTACTTGTTCAAAACTTCGGACGCCTGGCTCATTACGCGCAATACGCTCGGATACAACGCCGTGTTCATCGTCGTGAATTTCGCGTTCTCCATCGCAATCGCCATTTTCCTGAACGAAATCACGTCGAAATTTTTCTCGCGCTTCTACCAGAGCGTGCTGCTGCTTCCTTATCTCATCTCCATGATCATCGTCAGCTACCTGGTGTTCGCCCTGCTGAGCCAGGATACCGGAATGATGAACCATACGATCCTTCCGCTGTTCGGAATCAAGGAAATATCGTGGTATAACGAACCGGTCTACTGGCCGTTCATCCTGGTGATCGTCAACTTATGGAAAAACGCCGGATTCCTGTGCGTCGTCTTCCTCGCGGCGATCATCGGCATCGACAAGGAATATTACGAGGCGGCGACGCTGGACGGAGCCTCCAAGTGGAAGCAAATCCGCCTCATCACGATTCCGCTGATTTCCCCGGTGATCGTCATGATGCTGCTGCTCTTCATCGGCCGCATCTTCTATGCCGACTTCGGCCTGTTCTTCCAGGTTCCGATGGAGTCCGGTCCGATCATGAACGCAACCAACGTCATCGACACGTACGTGTACCGGGGACTGATGCAAATCGGCGATATCGGCATGTCGGCCGCGGCCGGCTGCTACCAATCGATCGTCGGATTCGTTCTCGTTCTTCTCTCGAATTACGTCGTTCGCAAAATCAACAAAGACCAAGCATTGTTCTGAAAGGGGGGGCCGGCGCATGACGAGCCAAAACCGGCTGATCCAGTGGACGGCCCACGCGTTCCTCATGCTGATCGCGTTAGCGTGCATTCTTCCGTTCCTGCTGCTGTTCATGAGTTCGATCGCGGACGAGCAGGCGATTCTCCGCGACGGCTATTCGCTGTTCCCGGCCGAATTCAGCGACGCGGCTTACCGGTATCTGGCCCGCGAGTCGACCCAGTTGATCCGGGCTTACGGGATCACCGTGCTGATTACCGTCGTAGGGACGTCGGTCGGGCTGGCGATTACGGCCATGCTGGCGTATCCGCTGTCGCAGAAAGCGTTCGGGCCGCGCAAACCGCTGACGTTCATCGTGTTCTTCACGATCCTGTTCAACGGCGGCCTGGTGCCGACCTATCTCGTCTACACGCAGTACTTCGACATGAAGAACACGATTTGGGCGCTCATCGTCCCGAACCTGCTGATGAGCGGCTTCAACATCCTGCTGATGCGCACGTTCTTCCTGACGTCGGTGCCGGACGCGGTCATCGAATCCGCGGGCCTGGACGGAGCGGGGCAGTTCCGGACGTTCGTCTCCATCGTGCTGCCGCTGTCGACCCCGATCCTCGCGACCGTCGGGCTGTTCCAGGGCATCGGGTACTGGAACGATTGGTTCAACGGCGTCATTTTCATCACGAATCCGGCTTATTTCAGCATCCAGAACATCTTGAACCGCATTCTGATGGATATCCAGTTCCTCTCGAGCAGCAACATGTCGTCCCACGTGGGCGACGCCATGAGCAGCATCCCGGGCACGACCGTCCGGATGGCGATCGCCGTCATCGGCGTCGTTCCGATTCTGATCGCGTATCCGTTCTTCCAGAAATATTTCGTCAAAGGCATCATGATCGGCGCGGTAAAAGGGTAAGGCCGGCTGCGGGCGGGTCCCGGAAGCCGGACGTCGGATGCCGTGAACGAAAACAACCTTAGGAGGCTTGTCCCATGAGCTTTGAACTCGGTTTGCAGCTGTTTTCCGTGCGCCAGGCGCTGCAGCAGGACTGCGCGAAAACGCTGGCGGAAATTTCGAAGATCGGCTACCGGAACCTGGAGCTGTTCATCCACGACGCTTCGAACGGCATCCGCTTCTGCGGGTTGTCCGCGAAGGAGCTGAAAAAAACGCTGGACGAAAACCAGTTGAAGATCGTGTCCAGCCACGTCGGCATTCTGGACAGCGTCGATTGGGACGAACTGATCGCCTATACGCACGAGATCGGCAGCAAGACGATCGTTTGCCCGATGGAGCTGTTCGCGGATCTCGAAGCCGTCTACGCTTTCTGCGACAAGATGAACCGCTACGGGGACATTTGCCGCCGGAACGGCATCGATTTCTACTACCACAACCACTTCGAGGTGTTCCAGCGGTTCGGCGGACGATATATGCTGGACATTCTGCTGGAGCGCACGGACAAAGAGCTGGTCAAAATCGAGTTCGACACGTATTGGGCGCTGCGCGGGGGCGTCGATCCGATCGAATGGCTGGCCAAGCTGGGCGACCGGTGCGACCTCGTGCACCAGAAGGACGTTCCGGCCGGCGTTCGGCCCTTGAGCGCGTTCGAAACGATCGACGAGTCCGAGCCGATTACGTTCGAGCGCTTCATGTTGTTTTCCAAGAAAGAATATTTCACGGAAATCGGCGAGGGCGCCATGAACATCCGGGGCATCGTCGAAGAGATCAATCGGATCGGCGCGGCCAAGTATCTGTTCGTCGAACAGGACCATACCGTGCGCGACGAGCTGGAAAGCGTCGGAATCAGCTACCGGAACATCACGAAGCTGCTCGCTTCCATGGAGGGATAAAAGCGTGAAACCGTTTAAAGTTGGCATGATCGGCTGCGGCAACATCAGCCCGATTTATTTCGAGGCGGGGCGCAAGTTCGACATCATCGAGATCGTGGCGTGCGCGGACATGGATATGGGGAGAGCCGCCGCGAGGGCGCAAGAATTCGGCGTTCCGAAAGCCTGCACGGTCGAAGAGCTGCTGGCCGACCCCGAGATCGACATGGTCGTCAACCTGACGATCCCGAACGCGCATGCTGACGTGCATCTGAAGATTCTGGAGTCCGGCAAGCATGCGTACGGCGAGAAGCCGCTCGCGACGCTGCTCGAAGACGGCCGACGGGTGCTGGCCGTTGCGGCCGAGAAGAAGCTGCGCGTCGGCTCGGCTCCGGATACGTTCCTCGGCGGCGGCATCCAAACGTGCCGCAAGCTGGTGGACGACGGGTGGATCGGCGAGCCGATCGCCGCGACGGCGTTCATGATGTACCACGGGCCGGAAATATTCCACCCGAATCCCGATTTCCTGTACCAGAAAGGCGCCGGCCCGCTGTTCGACATGGGGCCGTATTACTTGACGGCGCTGATCAACCTGATCGGTCCGATCCGCCGCGTCACGGGCTCGGCCCGCATTACCTTCCCGGAGCGGACGGTCACGAACCCGAGCAACTACGGGCGCAAATTCCCGGTGGAAACCCCGACGCACATCGCTGGCGTGCTCGACTTCGCGAACGGCGCGGTCGCGACGCTCATCACGAGCTTCGACGTCTGGGGCACCAAGACGCCGTACATGGAGGTGCACGGAACCGAAGGCACGCTGCTCGTCCCGGACCCGAATACGTTCGGCGGGCCGGTCTATGTGAAAAGGCAGGGTCACTCCGATTTCGCGGAGGTTCCCCTGACGCACGGCTATACGGAGAACAGCCGGGGACTCGGCCTCGCGGACATGGCCTGCGCGATCCGCAGCGGAGCGCCGCATCGGGCGAGCGGAGAGCTGGCCTACCACGTGCTGGAGGCCATGCACGGAATTCTGAAGGCTTCCGAGGAAGGCCGGCATTACGAACTGTCGAGCACGTGCGGGAAACCCGAGCCGCTGCCGATGAATTTCTTGCGGTAAGCGGCGGTAAACTTGCGCAAGGCGATGCATGGGAATCGTTCCCTTGCATCGCCTTGCTGTACGGAATCCCTCTTCCACCAATTGCCACATCCTGCCGTCTTCGCTTATTTCTTCCTGTCGTACCGGCCGTCCACTTCCTTGGCGAGCTTGCGGTACAACGCCGTCTCCTCCGCCACGGGGTCGTATTCCGACTGGATGCGGACTTCCCAGCGGGGGGACAGGCGGGCCACCGCCTGCTCCTCGGGATCGTCGCCGGCCATCGGCCCTTCGGTCAGCCTCCGCGCCAGTTCGGCTTCCGCTTCGGAAGTGTAAGCGGCCGCTGCGGAATCGGCTCCGATCTCGCGGCCGGCCCGAACGCTGCGGAAGCGGGCCCCTGAGGCCGCCGCTTCGCCGCCTCGGGTCCGGTCCGCTTCGACCGGCGTCTCCGGCTGCTTGTCGTCCGCCAACTTCATCGCCTCCTTCGACCCGATTAGGATGAGCTTCGCGGCGGGCGATCATGTACGGCGTCCGGATGGCGCCGCCTCATCGTCGGTCGCCCTGCGCCGCGATCCGCCAGCCCGGTCAGGCTTGCCGCAATTCCCCGACGAGCTCGTCATGAATGAGACCGTTGGTGGCGACCACGTCCCGCACGCCCAGATGGTACGGCTCGCCCGCAAGGCCGGTGACTTTGCCGCCCGCCTCTTCCACGAGCAGCGCCCCCGCCGCCATATCCCACGCATTGAGCCCGATTTCCCAGAAGCCGCTCAGCCGCCCCGCCGCCACATAAGCCAGATGAAGTGCTGCCGAGCCGGCGGTGCGCAAGTTCCGCACCTTCGGAGCCAGCGCCTGAATTTGCTTCAGGTTGCCCGGCAGCGCGAGCTGGTGCTCCGCCGGGAAGCCGGTCGCCACCAGGCTTTGCGCCAGCGTCTTCTCCCCGGAGACCTGCATCCTGCGGCCGTGCACGTAAGCGCCCTTGCCCCTTTCCGCGACGAACAGTTCGTCCCGCGAAGGATCGTAGACGACGCCCACGATCACTTGGCCGCGATGGGCCAGCGCGATCGACACCGAGAAGAACGGAAAGCCGTGAACGTAATTGGTCGTGCCGTCGATCGGATCGACGATCCACAAATATTCTTCCGAGCTCACCTGCTGCAGCGCTTTCACGGATGCCTCCGGTCCGGGCTCCACCCCCTCTTCGCCCAGAAACGAATGCTCGGGAAAGTGGGTGCCGATCAGGTTGCGAATCAGCCGCTCGGAACCCTTGTCCACTTCGGTCACCAGATCGTGAAGCGACATTTTCAAATCCGGCTCCGCCACCCGGCCGATCCGGCTCTTGATCCACTCGCCCGCCTTGGAGGCGCAGTTCACCGCGACCGCCGTAAAGCTCTTGCTGCCGACAATCGCCTCGTTCTCCGCCATGAACATCCCCTCGAATCTTCTCTATAGTCCAGCGTTTCTTGTCGAATGCTTGGCCGATTCGGCCTTCCTAATCTTACGTCGGGAGAACCGCTCCGGTTCCGGCTCCGGCCGCGCCGCCGCGCCGATTGAGTCATTCGCCGGCGCCTTTGACGATCAGGTAGATCGCCACGAGCAGCAGCGTCGCCCGCAGCAGCCACATGAGCTGCTTCCCCGTCAACCTGGATGCGATGACGGCGCCGATCCGTCCTCCTATTATGGCCCCCGGAGCGAGCGCGAGAAACAGCGGCCAGTCGATATTGCCGTGCCACAGATGAACGGAGCTGCCGAGCACCGACGACAGGAAAATGACGAACATCGACGTGGCCGTCGCCACATGGGGAGGATAGCGGAACAGGATGACCATCAGCGGCACGAACAGCGAGCCGCCGCCGATGCCGAACAGACCGGACGAGGCGCCGACTCCCGCGCCGATCAGCAGCATGGACGAAACGTTGTAGCCGTATTCGTAGCGTGCCCCGCCGCCGTCTGTAAACTCGCGGCGGATGCGCCAGTCGATCCGCAGCGGCTTCATCCGTTCCCGCGCGATCATCAGGCCGAACATCACCAGCATGAACAAGCCGAACGACAGCTGGAACGGCCCCTGCGGAATCGCGTTCGTGAGCAGCGCCCCCGCCATCGCGGCCGGGCCGCTTGTGGCGAAGATGAGCCATCCGGAGCGGAAGTCGACTTTCCCTTGTCGCTTGTACGTCCAGGTCGCCGTCGCCGCGGTGAAGATGAGCACCGCCAGGGACGTGCCGACGGCCTGCTGCGCGGAGATCGTCTCTCCGAACAGCGACGGCCCGAGCAGAACGAGTGACGGCACGATCACGATGCCGCCGCCCAGCCCGACGATGCTCCCGAACACCGCCGAAACGGCTCCGATCAGAACGACGCAAATCCAAGCCAACATCGAATTCTCATCCTTTGGTTACGAACCGGTCCTCAACCGCCCGCATGTTCTCCGAAAAACATCTCGTGCGCCAGTGCCGTCTGCACGCGGGATTCCTCCTCGGTCAGCTTCCGCACCAGCTCCATCTCGACCTGCGTCACCTCTTCCCCCTGGAAGTTGATTTCCGCGATGGAGGCGATGATCTTGACGATGGCGACCGCCTCGTTGTTCGGGGCGTAGGCGATCACCTTCTGGCCGGTCGGGTACACCCGGAACTGCTTCTTGACCATCTTGCCCTTGCCGTATTCAAGCAGCTCGTACAGTTCCTGCTCGGACTTGAACTTGCACACGGAATTGAATTCGGTCTGAAATCCCATGGACATTCCTCCGCCCATTCGCATTTGTAGCTATTATAAGCGGACACGCCGCCGCGGCGCAAAAAAAAATCGGCGCCGCGCTTCGGCCTTGCAGCCGGGCGGACGCCGACGAACGGCCGGGCGATAGCGAGCGCGAGGGCGTTCGGACTCCGCCGGCTTGCGCCGGAACCGGGCTGAAGCGAGACCGGCTTCGCTCAGCGCTGAGCAGGAGCGGCGCCGGTCTCGCGGCGCCGCCGTTAGGCGGCCTGCGGCAAGGCGGCCGCCCCGTTCCGCCGCGCATGAAGCCCGGGCGGCGCGTCACTTAGCCGGAAGCTTCGCCCGAGCCGTAGTCGATCGCCTGCTTCTCCTCGAAGCGCTCGAGCCCGAGCCGGATCAACGTGTCCAGAAGCTCGCGGTAAGATACGCCCGTTTCCTTCCACAGCAGCGGGTACATGCTGAACGGGGTAAACCCCGGCATCGTGTTGACTTCGTTCAGCAGCAGCTTCCCGTCGCTTCTGCGCAGGAAGAAGTCCGCGCGGCACAAGCCGGAGCCGTCGATGGCGAGGAACGCCCGAATCGCCAGCTCCCGCGCCTCCCGCGCCGTCTCTTCCGGCAGTTCGGCCGGAATGATCATGACCGACTTGCCGTCGATGTACTTGGCCTTGTAGTCGTAGAACTCGTTCGAGCTGACGATTTCGCCGGGAACGGAAGCTCGCGGCTCGTCGTTGCCGAGCACGCCGACCTCGATCTCCCTCGCGTCGACGAACTCCTCCACGATCACCTTGCGGTCGTACCGGAACGCCTTGTCGACGGCCGCCGCCAGTTCCTCCCGGCTGCGCGCCTTGGAGATGCCGACGCTCGAGCCGAGATTGGCCGGCTTGACGAAGCACGGATAGCCGAGCTCCGCCTCGATCTCCGCTATCCAAGCGTCGCGCCGGCGCTGCCATTGAAACCGCGTGAAATACCGGTAGCCGGCCTGCGGCAGCCCCGCCTGCGCGAACATGGTCTTCATGGCCGCTTTGTCCATGCCGACCGCGGAGGCGAGCACGCCCGCCCCGACATACGGCAGGCCCGCCATTTCGAACAGCCCCTGAATCGTGCCGTCCTCGCCGAACGTGCCGTGCAGCAACGGAAACATGATGTCGACCGCGCGGTCGTCCGCGCGCCCGCTATCCCCTTCGGTCAGGCCGCGCTCCGCCATCCCCTGCAGCACCGGCAGCAGCGCGTCGGCCCGCCCACCGGCTCCCGCCCCGGCTCCGCCGAACTGCAGCTCGGCCACCGCCGACGGCGGCGCGTCCAGAAGGGGGCCGGAGCGCCATTGTCCCGTCTTCGTAATATAAAAAGGAACGATCTCATACTTGTCGTAATCAAACGATTGGAGAACCGCCAGCGCCGTCTGCAGCGACACTTCGTGTTCTCCCGAGCGCCCGCCGTATACGAGGCCGACGCGAACTTTTTGTCCCATGGGAATCCTCCGGTTCATGAATAAAGGATCCGCGCGGCCGCTTCACCGCGCTTCTAAAATTCGTCGGCGATATGATAGAACCGGTAACGCGTCCGTTCGGTCCAGGCGTAGGAATCGCGGTAATCCCAGTATCGATGCCGGCTGGGCACCGTGTTGGCGTTCACGAGCGGCATGCCTTCCGGCGTGAACGCGGTGACGATCGTGTTGTGCTGGAACAGCCCGGTGCCGCTCCAGTCGTAGCAGATGACGTCCCCCGGCATGAGCTGCGTAGGCGACTCCACCGCTTCCGCACGTAGGCCGTACGCCCGCGGGTGGGCCAAATAATGCTGCAAGCTGTTGGCCACCGCCCAACTGTAGCTCCACAGCTCCCGGCCGTGATCCCGGCCTTTGTACCACCAGCCCGATTCCCTTTTTCCAGTATAGTTCATCGGCGCTCCCCCTGCAAAGAGACACTGGGAGACAAAATTCGTACAATTGACTTCGAATTCCTCATAGGCGGGATTCGGCTCGTTCCACCAGCGATCCGCGTAGGCGACCGCTTCCTCCCGGCGGTAGCGGGCTCCCCGCTTGGGCGGCTCGACCGATCCGTCCCCCCATCCCGCCGCCGTTCCCGGCCCGGCGTAAACCCGCGGCCGGAACGCCGTCGTCGCTTGCGGATTCAAATACGGAACGGACGGTCCGACCGTCTGCTCGAACCGTCCGCCCCCGGCTGCGTTCGCCATCGGCTCCCAATAATCCGCCTGATTCTCGAAGACGAGCGGCTCGATGCGGACGATGCGCCAGCCTTTGCCGGTGTGAACGAACCAGATTCTCTCCGTCTCCATCCGCTCTTCCCGCCACGGACGAACGTCCAGCTCGAACGAACGCAGCAGATGAAGCCTGACGTCGCAGACGGCTTCCGTCTCCTTCTCGCTCCGGCGCAGCAGACGGACGCGAATTTCGCTGCGGACCGGCTTCATGCGGCTTGCCTTCGGCCGCCGGGACAGCGCCGCGAGCCGGCCGAGAAGCCTCGACCGGTGCCGGGGGTCGGGCACGCGACTGTACGAGGCCGCCGATCCCAGCAGCTCCTCCTCGTTTCTCGCATTCACATACTCCACCAGCGCTTCCCGCCATCCGTTCTTCTGACCCGGCATCGGACGATCCCTCCCGCGAGAAAAAAACAAATCGTATCGGTTCCATCCTATGCCGCTCCGCCAGCGCTCATGCCCCGCTCGTTCGCCGCCGCCGAATGGAGCGGTCCCGTTCCCCGGGAACGGGCGGCCACTTGTCGCCCGGAACCTCTGCCCCTTCCCGCGAGACGGCTTGCGGGTGCGGCATCCGACGGATGAAGACCGCGGCGCCTGCGGAAGACTATAAATCTGTGCGCCCCGCAAGGGCGAAATAGACCTTTACGGAAAACGCTCCAAACGCTATACTGAGTGAGGAAGGTTTTTGAAATCGAGTTTCATTGAGCGAAACTACAGGAGGCTGATTTCAGTTGTCTAACCTGCCTTATCAAGTTCAGGAGAACTTGCAGGTAGCCGGGCAATCGTACCGCTACTACAAGCTGCAAGCTCTGGAAGAACAGGGGCTGGGTCCCGTATCCAAGCTTCCGTTCTCGATGAAGGTGCTGCTTGAAGCGGCGATCCGCCAATTCGACGGCCGCGCGATTACGCTGGAGCACGTGAAGCAGCTGGCGAACTGGGCGAACGGCCGCGTCGACAAGGAAATTCCGTTCATCCCCGCCCGCATCGTGCTGCAGGACTTCACGGGCGTTCCCGTCGTCGTCGACCTGGCCGCCATGCGCGAAACCGTGAAGAAGGCCGGCGGCGACCCGAAGCGGATCAACCCGCTCGTGCCGGTCGATCTCGTCATCGACCACTCCGTCATGGTCGACGCGTTCGGCACGCCGGACGCGCTGAAGTACAACATGGACATCGAATTTGAACGCAACGAGGAGCGCTACCGCTTCCTGCGCTGGGCGCAGACGGCGTTCGACAACTTCCGCGCCGTTCCTCCGGCGACCGGGATCGTGCACCAGGTCAACCTGGAATACCTCGCGTCGGTGGCCGCCACCAAGAAGAAGGACGGCGTGACGGAAGTGTATCCGGACTCGCTCGTCGGCACCGACTCCCACACGACGATGATCAACGGCCTGGGCATCGTGGGCTGGGGCGTCGGCGGCATCGAGGCGGAAGCCGGCATGCTCGGCCAGCCGCTGTACTTCGTCATGCCGGAAGTGATCGGCTTCCGCCTGACCGGCCGCCTGGCCGAAGGCGCGACGGCGACCGACCTGGCGCTGACGGTTACGCAAATCCTGCGCAAGAAGGGCGTCGTCGGCAAGTTCGTCGAGTTCTTCGGCTCCGGCCTCTCCAACATCAGCCTGGCCGACCGCGCGACGGTCGCCAACATGGCGCCGGAATACGGCGCGACGATCGGCTTCTTCCCGGTCGACAGCGAGACGCTGAACTACATGCGCCTGACCGGCCGCGACGAGAAGCAGATCGAACTGGTCGAAGCCTATTACAAAGCGCAAGGCATGTTCCGCACCGACGACACGCCGGACCCGGTGTTCAGCGACGTGCTGGAGCTCGATCTGTCCACGATCGTGCCGAGCCTCGCCGGACCGAAGCGTCCGCAAGACCGCGTCGAGCTGACGGCGATGAAGAAGGAGTTCAACGAGATCATCCGCACGCCGATCGACAAGGGCGGCTACGGGCTGTCCGAAGAGAAGATCGCGCAAGAGGTCGAAGTCAAGCACAAGGACGGCCGGACGAGCAAGCTTGCGACCGGCGCCGTCGTCATCGCCGCGATTACGAGCTGTACGAATACGTCCAACCCGAGCGTCATGCTCGGCGCGGGTCTCGTCGCCAAGAAGGCGGTCGAACGCGGCCTGACGAAGCCGGCCTACGTGAAGAGCTCGCTGACGCCGGGTTCGCTCGTCGTCACCGACTACCTGAGCAAGGCGGGCCTGCTGCCTTACCTTGAGAAGATCGGCTTCTACGTCGCCGGTTACGGCTGCGCGACCTGCATCGGGAACTCCGGTCCGCTGCCGGACGAAGTGAGCGAAGCGATCGCCGACAACGACCTGACCGTCGCCGCCGTTCTCTCGGGCAACCGGAACTTCGAAGGCCGCGTCCACGCCCAGGTGAAGGCGAACTACCTGGCTTCGCCGCCGCTCGTCGTCGCCTACGCGCTCGCCGGCACGGTGAACATCGACCTGGCCAACGATCCGATCGGCTACGACAACAACAACCAGCCGGTGTACCTGAAGGACATCTGGCCGACGAACGAAGAGATCCAGGCGGCCGTCCGCCAATCGCTGACGCCGGATATGTTCCGCGCCAAGTATGCCAACGTGTTCACGCAGAACGAGCAGTGGAACCGAATCCCCGTTCCGCAAGGCGAGCTGTACGAATGGGACCCGAAGTCGACCTACATCGCCAACCCGCCGTTCTTCGAGAACCTCGGCACCGAGCCGGGCGACATCGCCGACATCAAGAGCGCGCGCGTGCTGGCGCTGCTGGGCGACTCGGTCACGACCGACCACATCTCTCCGGCCGGCAACATCAAGGTGGACAGCCCGGCGGGCAAGTACCTGCTTGAGCACGGCGTCGAACGGAAGGACTTCAACTCGTACGGTTCCCGCCGCGGCAACCACGAAGTCATGATGCGGGGCACGTTCGCCAACATCCGCATCCGCAACCAGGTGGCTCCGGGAACGGAAGGCGGCGTCACGACGTACCTGCCGACCGGCGAAGTGATGTCGATCTACGACGCTTCGATGAAGTACCAGAACAGCGATACGAACCTGGTCGTCATCGCCGGCAAGGAGTACGGCACCGGCTCTTCCCGCGACTGGGCGGCCAAGGGCACGTTCCTGCTCGGCGTCAAGGCAGTCATCGCCGAAAGCTTCGAGCGGATTCACCGCTCCAACCTCGTCGGCATGGGCGTGCTGCCGTTGCAGTTCCAGCCGGGCCAAAGCTGGAAGTCGCTCGGCATCACCGGCCGCGAGACGTTCGAGATCAAGGGCCTGAGCAACGACGTCCAGCCGGGCCAAACCGTGACCGTCACCGCCACCCGCGAAGACGGCTCGACGTTCGACTTCGAAGCCGTCGTCCGCCTCGATTCGATGGTCGACATCGACTACTACCGCAACGGCGGCATTCTGCAGACGGTGCTTCGTCAGATGCTGGCCGACCAGAAATAAGACTTCAGCCGTCAAAGCCCTTCCTCCGGACAGGAGGAAGGGCTTTTCGCTTAGCCGGAAACCGGTTCGTTGTCAGTTGGGGTTTGGCTGCCCGGGTTGGCTGCATCATCCCCTCTCGTCATCCGCCGAAACGCGATAATGAGGAACGCAAGGACGCGGTGTCCGGTTTGCCCTTGCCCTTGGTCCATTTGAAGACATAGTAGACCAGCAAGGCCAGCGGATGCTGAAACAGCATAGCCAGCAGAACGGGAATGCCCGCAGCCGGCGGGAAGAACGCGGCGGCGAGCACGATGCCGACCGTATAGTTGCGGACACCTCCGGAATAAGCAATCGCGATTTGCATTTTCCGATCAGAGGACAGCCACCTGCCCAGCATGTAGCTGACCAGGTAGCCGAACGACATCACAGACGGAACCGCCAGGAGCAGAACGAATATGTGCGCCCGGACGACATCGAGTTGTTCCGATACGGACGCCGCGTTCAGGAGCACGATCGCGAACAGGCACAACTTGTTCAGAAAGGCCGCTCCGGGCTTAAGCCACGGAGCCGGCTCCTTCCTTCTCAACCATTCTCCCGCGCCCATTCCGAGGCAGGCGGGAATCAGCACCAGCCTCACCAGGCTTCCGACCAGTTGCCCGGTGTCAAGGGAGATTTGGGAACCGAGAATCCAGACGAACGCAAGGGGGACCAATATCGGGCTGAGAATCGTATTCAGGGAGACGTAGGCGACGGCAGCCTCCAAATTCGCCTTATTGTACGCCACCCAGAAAATCGAGGTGACGCCTAGCGGCAAAATCGCCGTCAGTGTGATTCCGGTCGCGAGGTCGCTTTGGGCAGCAAAACAAAGACGGGCAACTCCGTATACCGCCCATGGAATCAGAAAATGGATCGCCGCCAAAAATGCGAAAAACCGGACGGGCCTGCGGAACACCCGACCGAAGGAACGGAAATCCGCCGACAGCGAGGAGAGAAACGTGAGCACCATGAACAGGAATGGGACTGCTTCGATCCCGTCCGCAACCCCTTTGTCGCCGAAGATCCCGGTTGCAATCAAGAGGGGCATAATCAGAAAAATCCATTTCTCAAGAAAACCGTTCGTTCGTTGCAGCGTCCCCACGTGGCCATCCTCTTTCGTTTCGAGCTACAGATTCAGCACGATCAACCGCTCTTCGGTCATTTCCTCAATCGCGTATGCCGGCCCTTCTTTGCCCGTTCCGCTGTTTTTGACCCCGCCGTACGGCATCTGATCCACCCGATAAGCCGAGGCATCATTGACAATCAGTCCGCCGACCTCGATTTCCTTGGCGGCCTTCATGACGAATCCGAGATCCCGTGTGAACAAGCCGGCTTGCAGGCCGTATTCGGAATCGTTGACCTTGCGGATCACGTCGTCCACGTCGCGGTAGGATTCGACGGCGATGACCGGACCGAATACTTCATGGCGGCATACTTTCATCGATGGCCGAACGTTCGTGAGCAGAGTCGGATAGAACAGCGCTCCTTCCCTGCGGCCTCCGGTTTCGACAACAGCGCCCTGTTCGACGGCTTCCCGCACCCAGCTTTCCACCCGTTCGGCGGCGCTTTGGCTGATCATTGGACCGACATCCGTCTCCGTCCGGCTCGGGTCTCCGACTTTCAACGACTCCGTCCGTTTTTTCAGAAGGGACACGAAGCGGCCCAAGATGTCCTCATGCACGAATACCCGCTGCACGGATATGCAGACCTGTCCCGCGTTATGGAAGCCTTTGGCCGCGACCAAATCCGCCGCTTGCTCCAGGTCGCAGTCGCAGTGGACGATGTTGGCGGAATTATTGCCCAACTCCAGAGATACTTTGCGGATGCCGGCCTTTTGCCGCAGCCATTCTCCGACCCGGACGCTTCCCGTAAACGAAAACATGCGGACCTTCGGATTCTCTGCCAGCCAAGTCCCGATATCCGGTCCTGCCCCCGTCACAACGTTCAGCCGGCCGGCCGGCAACCCGGCTTCCGCGAACAGTTCCGCCAGCCTGTACGACACGAGAGGCGTAAGCTCGGATGGCTTCAGAACGACCGCGTTACCGGCCGCAATTGCAGGTCCGACTTTGTGGCACACCAAGTTGAGCGGAACGTTGAACGGTGTTATCGCGGCAATGACCCCGACCGGCACCCGAATGGAGAACGCGATCCGGTTGTCCGAACCGGGAGCTCCTTCCACCGGTACCCCCTCCCCATGGATCCGTTTGCTCTCCTCAGCCGAGATTTCCAAAGTCAGCGCTGCTCGCTCCACTTCGCCCAAGGCGTCGCGGATCGGCTTGCCGACTTCCTGCACGAGCAAATCGGCGAACTCTTGTTTCCGTTCCATCAGCAACTGCGAAACGCGCGACAAAACCAAGAAGCGATCGTAAGGAGCGAACGGGATCTTCATCGCCGCGTCCGCGCTCTCCACTGCCCGATCGAGGTGCGGCCGCTCGGCGACGGCGACTTCGCCGATCGGCTGAAAGGTATATTTGTTTTGCACCTGCATGACCGCCGACGTTCGAATCCACTCCCCATTTACGTAAAGCCCGTAGGATTGCAAATTAGATCACCTCAAACAGGAAATAACATCACGATGTTTTGATTGTGCAAAAAAAGCATGAAAAGCTTGGCTCCTGCCCGCGCTGCCGAACAGACGGATTTTCTCCCGCACTTTCTCCTTCATCCGTTCACGACCTCGTCCCAGCGAGACGGCCAAGTGGTACTCTTCCGGATCGGCCGCCAGCACTTCCTTCATTCCGAGCGTGAACGCCTGGCGAAGTTCGGTATCGACATTGATCTTCGCAACGCCGAGCGGAATCGCATGTCGGATTTGTTCTTCCGGCACGTCGGAGCCTCCGTGCAGCACGATCGGCCTGTTCACCGCGCGGCTGATCTCCCGAAGCCGGTCCAGCGCCAGCCGGGGAGGACGCTTGTAGATGCCGTGGGCAGTGCCGATTGACACGGCCAAGTAGTCGACGTCTGTCGCTGCCGCGAATCGAACGGCCTCCTCGACGGTCGTGATCATCGCTTCTTCTTCATCGACGGTAATGTCGTCCTCCGTCCCTCCAATTTTGCCGATTTCCCCTTCGGCCCCCACTCCGAGCGCCCGGGCCGCTTCCGCGACCTTCCGGGTCCAGGACACATTCTCCTCGAATGAAAGAGAAGAGCCGTCGAACATGACGGATTGGAATCCCAGTCGGACGGCTTGCATGGTCTGCTCGTATTGCCGGCTGTGATCCAGGTGAATGCATACCGGAACGCTGCTGTTTTGAGCCAGGACATCGATCATGGCCTTCATCGGCACGAGCCCGATATGCTGAATGACGCGCTGGCCGATCTGGATCATCACGGGGGACTGCTCTTCCTCCGCGGCCATGAGAATCGCCTGGATGGTCTCCGCGTTGTGGGCGCTGAATGCCCCCACCGCATACCCGTCTTTCCATGCCCTCGTCAACAGTTCCTTGCCCGAAATAAACGGCATTTTTTTCTCCCCTATCTTGTCAGTTCGATGTCATAGCTGTATTGATCGCTTCTAAACTTTGTTTTGGTGTATTCGATCGGTTTGCCGTCCAGTCCGTAGCTGAGTCGGGTCATTTCCAGCAACGCCTCTCCCGCGCGAATACCCAGTAGGTCCGCTTCGGGCAACGTCGCATTGATCGCGGAGATTTTCTCGCTCGCCTGTTTCAGGTAAACGTTGTGATTTTCCAAAATTTCGTAGTACCGGGCGATATTCAGGTCGTATCCCATCAGGATTCGCCCTATTTTCTCAGGCCAGCAGCTCCTCTCCAGTGCGATCGGCGTATCGTTGGCGAAGCGAATGCGTTCAATCAACAGCACGGATTCGTTCTCCCCCAGCTGCAGCATCGCTTTTTCGAAATGGAGCGAAGGCAAAAATTCCGCACGGATCAACTGGGATCGGGGAACCATTCCTCTCTCGATTACTTCTTCTGCAAATCCCCGCAGCCGGCTCAGTTTGCTGACGAGCTTCATCGGAAGCACGATGGTGCCCTTGCCCTGCCGCTTCTCCAGCAATCCTTCCTGAACCAGCATGTTCACCGCTTGCCGTATCGTGGTGCGGCTGACATTGAACATCTCCATCAATTCCTGCTCCGTCGGGATCAGTGAATGAGGGCGCCATGTTTGGTTCTGAATGTTTTTCAGCAGCGACTGCTTGACTTGCAAATAAAGCGATTCGTTCTTGTTCGAATCCACTGCCTTAGGGGTAAATGCGTTCCGGCTCATCACGAATTCCTCTTTTCCAGTTGGCGGGGTAAGAGGGAATCGGCTCCCCCAGAATCGGTTCCAGCCAAGCGTAGTATTCGGACGTGTCCGCGATGAATTTTGGCGGCAACAGCCTCTCTCCCGAATGAACCACTCGATCCAAAGACACTTGTCCGATAACATAATTATAGCATTCATCTGGTTGCCTTTGGATATTGACCATGATTCCGGAAAGCCCCGCCGCGATAAAGGAGGCGGCTTGCCCGCCCGCTTCGTAGGCCTCGCGCCGATCTTGCAAGGATACCGCAAAAGAAGCGCTCCGTTGATTCATGCCCAGGTTCTCGGAACGGACATGGTAACCCAGTTGTTCGTGGATCAGTTGTTCCATCAGCCGAGAAATTCCTCCCAGCACCATCCGCCCGTTAACCGACTGGCGCTTGATTTTCGCCGACCCGGCAAAGGTGAATCCCTCGCTGACCACAACCGCTGCGATGCCCCATTCCTTCACCGCTCGGCTCACTTCACTCAAGATCTGCTCCCGGGTGACCGGAACTTCGGGCAGGTAGATCAGATGGGGGCCGCTCTCACGACCGCGCGCCAGAAATCCGCCGCTTAGCGCGAGCCATCCGGCATTGCGCCCCATCGTTTCAATGATTCGCACTTGCTCGAAGTTGCGCATCGCTTCCAGGTCTTTCACAATATTGCGTACAGACAAGGCGACGAAACGAGCCGCACTGGCGAAGCCGGGAGCGTGGTCGGTTTCCCCCAAGTCGTTATCCACCGTCTTGGGAATGCCGACGATCTGAAGTTCATAGCCGATGTCGTCCGCGATTTCCCCTAGCCGCTTCAGAGCGGACATCGTGCCGTTGCCCCCGATAAAGGCCAAAGTGTGGATGTCTTCGCGTTTCAGGTTCATGACGGCCTGCTCCATCCGTTCCGGCGTAAAATCGTACCTGCCCGAGCCGAGACAGGCACCGGGAACCCGAAGATGGCTGCGAATCCATTCGTATAACTCGTCGTCCATGGGGCGCGGGCGATCCCGCGCCAATCCCTGGTAACCGTTAAAAACAGGATAAACCTCGGCCTTGCCGCGTAACCCTTCCACCAATCCCACCAGACTCGCATTCAGGACGGCTGTCGGGCCGCCGGCTTGCCCGATCGCTACTTTGCGCACCCTGGTTCCCTCCTTTCGGTCAATCGTACACGACGGCGGGAATACCGAGTTGACGCCCAAGTTCGATCAAGCCAGGCACCACGTCCTCGTAAACGAGGGTATAATGAGGTTCGAAACCGTCCAGCATCAGCCGGTTCAGCGTCTCCATGACCGGGGTGTTCAAACGGACATCGACGGAAGTGCCGCTGAAGGACTGGGGAACGTCGAGCGCTTCGCCTTTCATAACCAGCATCCGATATCCGTCCGGCGTGCGTCCTAACCGAAAAATGGTGACTTTTCCCGGTTTGAGGCCGAATTCCAGCGCGAACCCCAGCTTGCGGTTAGGCTGAACTCCTGCCTGCGCTCCCGTCTTGGGATTCGCCAGCGAGTAGGCCCCGGCTCCGCAATGCCAGAAGACGACCACGTTGTTCGTCTCGTCCACATGCACCAAGTCGCCGATATACGGAGGGCGGCCCCCGCTTAACTCGCGGAGCAGGAACATCGAGATCGCCCCATGGATGTCGGACTCGCAAGAAGCCACGACTCCGACCTCCGTCAGCTGGGACAACGTCGAGCATGCCGCAGCCCCCAGTTCCGTGAAGAACTCGGGCCAGCAGCGTACGGCAACCGCTCCGATCCGATTGGCTTGAATGTAATCCTGGATGTAGGTATAAAATTGAGCAAATTTTATAACAGATTCCTCATTGCGTTTCAGTCCGGCGACTTGCCGCTCCGCCCGTTCGATGGCGCCAATATACCGGCTTTCCTCCAGTTCTACGCATTCCCTGAACGCTTTGCGCAAGTCGATCGGATGAAGGGAAACGCCAAATTTCCCTTTCAACTCCTCCTCGTCCGCTTCTGAGAAATAGAAGCCGGGAGGCCGCTCGCCGACGACCCCGATCGTCAACCGCTTCAATTCTCCGATCAACCTCTGCGCTTGCAGCTGCCAAAGCAGTTGCTCTTGCAGGGCAGATTCAGACGGATTGCCGAACGCGAACGAATAGGGGTGGCGCCGATTCATCAGCACGTTGCAGGTGCTGTTGCCGCCGGTGAGCGAGTTAAGCCGAAGCCGCCCGCCCGTGCCGGGTTCCCGTACCGTCCAGACGATGAACGGAGCTTGTGAATATTCCAGGGCTTTGACGGCGAACTCCCCGTCCGCAAACGTCACGCTCTGGTAGAGAATCGAGTCGATCCTTTTCCCGCGCAACGTTTCAAAAAAAATCGCCAACTCATCGGGCGAGGTCAAGATGCGGTCCGGCGCAAACACCGTTTCGCAATGGTCGCGCAGCCACTCCTCCGATTCCTTTCGCACGGACTCGGCCGCCGCCATATCGAACGTTTTGCGGCCGATCGGCAAATACGCGATAGATGATTTCAACATTTGTGTCGCCGCCTCTCTGCTGATGCACGGATGCCTTTTATTAAACCATAGATAGCTATCTTTATCAATACATAATGATCTATTATGGGGATCGACTTATCTCTTTCCGATCTCTTGAAACAACGGCTCGAATGCGGAGCCGGAACGATAAAAGACGGGAGGATGCCCCAGTCTGGCTTCGACCTCGACCGTGTTCCTTCCACCGTATCGGTTCCCGCTCCACAGGTGAACCCATTCCCCCCGTGGCAAATAGACGCTCCAGGTTTCCCGTTCCGGCAAGTAAACCGGAGCTACGAGCAGATCGGGTCCGTAAAGATACTCATATTGCTGCTCGTATGCCGCCTCATTTTCTTCATCATGCATGAATAGGGGGCGCTGCAGCGGAATCCCTTGCCGGGCGTTCAACTTCACCAATTCTTTCGTGTAAGGAGCCAGTTCGACGTACACGTTCGTCATGCGCGCCAGGTGCTCCAGCGTCTCATCGTCGCCGTCGAATTGCCAGCAATCGTCCGGACGGTTGCCCTCATGCGATCTCATGACAGGAGTGAACGCCGCCATTTCCGCCCATCTCATGAACAATTCTTTGCTCCGCTTGTTCCCGTACAGGCTCGTATAGCCCCCGATATCGCTGTGATGCAGGCCGTTGCCGACGATGCCCGACGACAAGGCGGCGGGAATGACGGACGCCAAGCCATCGTCGAGCGTCCAGTCGACGCTCTGATCCCCAGCCCACAACAGGGGACAATAACGTTGCACGCCGCTGTATCCGGCCCGCATGAAAAAGACCACTTGCCCGAGCTTGCCGGTTTCTTGCACTGCTTCGTAATTTACCTTGGCCCAAATTACCGGCCAGGCGTTATGCATCATTTTGGCGGAAACCCCGTTATGCAGCACGACATCGGTGGGCAAATATTCGCCGAAGTCGGCCATCCACCCATCCAATCCGAAGCCGATCAGGTTTTCTTTGATTACGCTCTTGTACCAATCGAATGCTTCCGGATTCGTAAAGTCGACAATGCCGCACAGGAACTCGCCGAAATCGACCAGGTATACGTCCCCGGATTCCGTCAATCCCAGGTATCCGCGCTCCTTCGCAATCCGGAACAATTCTCCTTCCACCGCGACGTAAGGATTGATGTAGCCGAGGAAACGAATGCCTTCCTGTTTCCACTCCTTCAATTTGCGGTCCAATCCGGGATACTCGTCGGAATTCCATTGCCAGTTCCACATAAGCCGCTTCCCGAAGGACGTGATCCGTTTGCCTTGCCAATCCTGGCACCAGACGCCGCCAACCCGAACCCCCTTGTCCAGCGCCCTCCGCAGCTTGCGTTCGACCGTTTCCGTCCCGCCCTGAATACCCAGCCATATGCCGTTGTATGTCCATTCCGGAAGCTCGGGCTGGCGCCCGAACCAATCGGACATTTTCTCGGCAAGCTTCAGGAAAGAGGGCGCCGTGCCAATCAGCACGCAGTCCGGCACCGCCCAAAGCTGAAGCTCGTGAAATTCCCCGCGACGGAAGTCGAAATCCGCGTACGCCGTCGTTTCCACATGACAAATATATTTGCGGCTGGAAACGAACGTCGGCTGGGGATAGTTGGTCGTATAGTAATCCCCGCCAGCCTTGTCCAGGACATCGGCCTGCCAGGTCACATACGTATTCTTGTTCCGCCCGACACCAGGTTCGGAGGTCCAGAGCGGGAAATGTTTGCCCCGCAAATTGAAATGCGACATCTGCTCTCCACAGCCGAATACCTTCTCCCCGGGAAGGGCGTGAAGCCGCAGCCATACCCGGTTGATCCGGTCGTCGCCGGCTTCGAAGCCGATCTTGAGCCGCCCGTCCTCTTCCCGCGCCGTTAAACGAATCAGGACTGCCGTTCCCGACAGGAGGGAGAGATCAATCTTGACGCTCTCTCCCTCCTGCCGGATTTCGGCGTGCCGAAGCGGCAGCCTCTCCACAACATAGTCGCGGATGTCGAAGTTGCCGCGGTACATATCAATCGTCTCTTCCCCGCGGCCGACGAACAGCATCGGAGAATCGGCCGTATGGCGGAAGAGCTTCAAGCCGTCGTAACTCAGCTCGAAAGCGTCCTCCCGACACTCCAGCGCGATTCCCGCGGATGCCGCGGATTTATTGTTCATTAAAGATCACCTTCTCCTCCGATGTGAACGATGCGGATGTTCTCTCCCCGAATGCCGGGACAGGCCCCCCGGTCAATGAGCGCTTTGCGTTCCGGATGGGCAAGCAGCCACTTGTTCTTCATGAACAGCAAGGTGTCTTCAGGCGTAACCCGCTCAACCGGACCGGACAAAGGTTCATTCGTCCCCCTGGGCAAAATGACAATGCAACGGAATCCGTCGTCCGAAACTTTGCACGGACTGAAATGCAGCGTCGTGGCGTACATTTCGATCGCCGCACCGCGGGGGATGAAGAAAGCCTGCACCAGCGCAGAATCGAATTGCGAGTCCCGGATGTCCCCTATGAAGCCGAGCAGCAGCACCAGGTCCGTAACGGCTATGTTGATTTCGCTGGACTTGTGGTACTCCAATCCGTTCAGCGCAGAGTTTCTTCCATTGCAATAACCGACCTGAATCGGCATTCCGCCGAACGCGCTCGCTTGGACAAGTCCAGTCAACTTCGAATGTTCCAATTCGGGAGCGGATGCGACGTACAGGTTCCCTTCTTCAGGGACAGGCGTAAGCCTCATCGTATCCATCCATTCGGAAAAGTCGTAACCCTCCAACAATTTCCCGTACCGGGAAAACTTCGGGTCCCGGACCGAACAGATTCGGATATGCGGATTAAGACTTCGGATTTGGGATTCGATGTTATCCATCGTGATCATCCTCCTGACTGCTCCATGCGCGTAACGTTTAACCTTTGACCGATCCGGCGATCGCTCCCTCTACGAAATAACGCTGCAGGAAGAGGTAGGCGAGGACGATCGGAGCGGAAGCCAGAATGACTCCAGCGAAGATCATCGGGAAATTGGTCATGAATTCTCCCTGGAACTGCAGCAAAGCGAGCGGCAACGTCTTCTTGTCATTCGAGTTGATGAACAAGAGCGGGAAGAGCAAATCGTTCCAGACCATGACGCTCAAGAAAATGGCCGAGGCGGAAATGGAAGACATGGATAACGGCAACACGATGCGGAAATAGGCTTGCCATTCTCCGCAGCCGTCCATGGAAGCGGCCTCGATCATCTCCTTGGGCAACGACTTCAGGAAACCCGACAGAATGAAGACGGCAACCGGCATGAATACCGCGATCGAAACCGCGATCAAGCCGATACGGGTATTCGTCAGCTTCATGTCGGAGACCAGTTCGTAAATCGGAATCATGTTAACCTGAGGCGGCACCATCATGCCGGCCGCGAACAGCCCGTATAACGTCAAGCCCCGCCAGCCGCCGAAGCGGTATATAGCGTAAGCCAGCATCGTGGAGAAAAACAGAATGCTAAATATCGTCGATACCGTGACAATGACGCTGTTCATGAAGTATTTCCCGATGGACTGTTCCATGATCATCTCTTTGTAATTGTCCAGCGTGAACGTTTTCGGCCAGCCCAACGGGTTAACAAAAAGTTCGTTCATCGGTTTGAAGGTAGCCAGCACAACAACCAGAACCGGCAAGAGCACGAGCAAGCCGAACAGAACCAAGACGAACGTTCTGCCCACCGAGCCGGTTCGCGCTCCTCGCGCCCTCTTCGTTCCGTCATTCATGGCATTCATCCTTTCCTGCGTCCGCGTCAATAAACGCGGTTCCCTCTCAGCAGCTTGAACTGGCCGAACGTAATCACCGCGATGATCACCATGAAGCCCATCGACTGGGCAGCCGCATAACCGAATTCGGAGCCTTGGAACGCGGTATGGTAAATATACGTGGACAGGATTTCCGTCGAATAGACGGGTCCGCCGCCGGTCAGCGCGAAAATCAAATCAAACGCTTTGAACGACTGAATCGTCGTATAGGCCGCCACGATCGTCGCGGCGGGCGCCACGAGCGGCCAGGTGACGTTCCGGAAAGCCTGCCAGCGTCCCGCGCCGTCCAGATGAGCCGCTTCGTAAAGATCGTGGGGTATCGCCTGCAGACCGGCCACGAACACGACGATCATCTGCCCCGTATGCGCCCAAATCTGGGCGAAGGCGATCGAGTAGATTGCGATTTTCGGATCGCCCAACCAATTGTGCGCCAGGACGTTCAGGCCGGCCTTGCCGAGCACGTTGTTGATGACGCCGACGTTCGGGTTGTACATGAACCCCCAGATGAACGCAACGGCAACGGAGGAAAGAATCGTTGGAAAAAAGTACAGCGAGCGAAAAAAAATGTTCGCGCGAGTGTTCTTGAACAGCAAAATGGCGAGCGTCAGGGACAGAAACGTTTGAAATACAACGACGCTCAGCATGAACTTGAGATTGTTCGTGAACGCTTTCCCGAAAATATCGTCACCGGTCAGCATTCGCCGGTAGTTGTCCAGTCCGATCCAAGTCTTCTCCGAAACACCGTCCCACCGGGAAAACGAGAGAACGAGCCCTTGCAGCGTGGGATAAACAAAGAAAACCAGGTAGATCAGCAGACCCGGCAGCACGAACAAATAGAGAGACTTCCCTGGTTTCATAGCTTGCCTCCACAATGGAGAGGGAGAGACTCCTGGCAAACGCCTCTCTCCCCGTCCAAGTTTCCTTATTGGCGTTACTTTTTCAGGTTCTGATCAACAACTTTTTGCGCATCGGCCGCCGCTTTGGCCGGGTCCGCTCCGGCAATGACGTTCTGGACGGCGCTTGTGACCGCCTTCTCGATTGCGGCCACGGTAATCAGATAGCGGGGTTGGAACCGCGTGTGCTTATCGGTCCATTTAGCGGATTCCGCCAGTTCCGGTGTGTTGTATTGCACGTCCTTCACCGTGACGAGCTGGCCCGTCTCGTTTGCATACTTCTCGGCGTTTTCCTTTTGACTCAGGAAGGCGACGAATTTTTTGGCGGCGTCCTGCTTTTTGGAATGGGCGTTGACGCCGAGCATGAACGTCGTCGTATGAATGCCTTCGAATACCGCCTGATCCGCCGGGACGGTAATGGGGGCGAGCAGTCCCTGCTCCAGGTTCGGGTTCTGCTGCTTATTGCTGGCCATCATGTAGGAGCCGGTCGCCAGCATGGCCGCCTTCTCTTGTGAGAACAGCGAGCCGGCAATGTCCTTGTTCGTTCCGAGCGAATCCGGCTGGAAATATCCTTTGTCGTTCAATTCCTTGATTTGGGAAAGAGTCTTCACGAACCATTCATCCGTCAGCTTCGCTTGGCCGGTCTCCACCTTGTTCCAGATGTCTTCATCCGTATTGTTGTTCATCATCATCGAGTTGATGAATTGGCCTGGTCCGATGTCCGCTCCCGGGAATGCAATCGGAATGTAGCCGTTCTTCTTGAGCGTCTCGCAAAGCGCGAGGAAGCCGTCCCAGTCCTTCGGCGGGGTCAAATTCAGTTTTTCGAAAATCTTCTTGTTGTAGATCGGCTGGTTGTATACGAGCTGATAGGGCAGGGCGTACTGCTTGCCGTCCTTTTGGCCGGCCTGGATCAGATTGTCGGTGTAGTTGGAAACGAAATCAGCCCCTGTCAAATCGACGTACAGGTTGGCTTTGACAAATGTTTCGAATTGGGCGCCCGGGAAGGACGCAAACACGTCGCCGGCAGTTCCGTCAATCAATTTGGCTTGTGCGCTGGCCAAATATTGCTCGGACGGCAGCACATTCTGCTCGACTTCGATGTTCGGATTTTGCTTGGTAAATTCCGCAATCAGTTCGTCGAACACCTTGACGTCTTCGCCCCGCCAATGAACAAAACTGATTTTTTCCTTTTTTCCCGAATCTTCCGAAGCTTTTGCGCCGGCTTCGCCGGACGGAGCGGCGTTGGAAGCGCCGCCCCCCTCGGACGAACCCGACTTGCCGCATCCGGCCAGCAACAGAGCCAGAATGAGCACGAATGCCGAGATGTTCAACCACTTCTTCATACTTGCACCCCTTTTTGGATAATTGGTCCCATAGTGCGATCCCTTAACATTGAATAAAGCGATTTCATCACTATGTTTGAATACATTGTAGCTATGAATTCATTCTAATGCAAGCGTTTTTTATGAAAAATGCTGTGAAAACGAAAAGAGCAACTTTCGACCGCTATCATAGCCCAAAACCCCGCAGGAGTCGTTCTCCTGCGGGGTTTTGGACAACCGTTTTACGGCCACCGCCGCGGCCGGTGAGGCTTCGGGTTGCGGACGACCGTTCCGTTATCCAGCCGCACCCAGGTGTCGAAGCCGCTTTTTCCCTCCTGCAGCCGTATCACTCTCGCCCCTCGCGGATACCCGATTTTCCCATAGGTCTGAAAACCGGTCGCCCGCCCGTAGCATAGCCGAATGCCACCGAGCTCCCCCCAGTAATCGTTGATGTGATCGTGCCCGCAGAAGACGCCGACCGCCCCGCCGATCTCCAGCAATGCGGCGAACAGGCCCGAGTTGACGGAGGAGCACGCCGCCTGCTCGTTGCGGGAGCCGTAGCAAATTTGCGTTTTCCAGACTTGCTCGAACTCGGGAAGCGGGATATGGAAGAAGAAAAGCGACGGAAGCGCGGTCCCGCGGTTGCGTTCGGCCTGTTCGCGCGCGGTCCGCTCCACCCATTCGATCTGGCTGCGGCGAATCCAGTCGTACCCGGGCAGAGACGCCGCGGGGGAGAGGCCGCCGCTGTCCAGAAAATAAAGCGCATACTTAGGCGAGCCGCGGGAATCAGCCAGCGTCAGCGCGAAGTTGCCGACCCCGCTCACGTCCGCCGGTCCCGGGGACGACAGGCAGCGCGGACACGCCTGCAGAACGGCCATCAGCTCCGCCCGCCCGAGCGAGCCTTCGTCGTCGTGATTGCCGAGCACCGCGGCCCACGGAACGCCCGCCTGCACGACCGGGTCCACCGCCTGCCGCAGCGACTCGGCCGGATCGCGGCAGCGGCTGCCGAAGATCAAATCTCCCGTCAGCGCGACGAAGTCCGGCTTTTCCGCTTCCAGCACGTCGGTCATGAGCCGGCGCGTCTTCAGATCGTCCTTTTCTCCATTCTGCCAATGAAGGTCGGTAAACTGCACGATGGTGAACGTTCCGTCCGCCCGCATCGTGAGATTCGTTTCCATCCCGGCTCTCGCCTCCCGCTCCCTTTTTCCGCCATTGTAGCCGAAGAAGCCCGCGGCTGACCAGCGAACGCGGGCCGAACGGCGGCGCTGATCGGATAGGCCGGCTTTTTGTTTCCGGCGAAGCAGTTGCGCTATAATGTTTTTCGGAGGTGAAGCCCGGATGGCCCGGACGAAACATTGGTTCAGACGCAATTGGACTTCCATGGCGGGCGGCCTCGTTGCGATCTTGCTGATCGCCGCGTATTTCTGGAGCTGGCCCTACATCATTTCCGGCCCGGGTTCGGCGGATCCGGTGCACCCGCGGGTCGAAACCGGGCACGCCCTCGACGAGAAAGGGGCGCTGCTGTTCACGACCGTCGCCACGCGCTCCAGACCGAACGCGTTCGATCTGATCTATGCGTATTTGAATCCGAGATTGGACATTCAAACCCAGGAGAAGGCGACCGGGGGAACGGTCAACCTGGAAGCGTACCGGAATTTGCTCTCCTGGATGCGGGACGACTCCGAGGCGAGCGCGCTGATGGCCGCCTACGGGGCGCTCAATCGGAAGCTGCCCGTCGAGGAGGAAGGCGTGATCGTGCAGCAGTTCCTGCCGGGCTCCAAAGCCCGGGACCACGGCCTTCAGGAAGGGGACATCATCACGTCCGTCGACGGCAAGCCGGCGAAGAAGGCCGAGCAGCTCAGTCAAATTTTGCAGTCGAAAAAGCCGGGAGACGTCGTCACGCTCGCCGGAACGCGCGGCGGCAAGCCGTTCGAGGCGAAGGTGCCGCTCATCCGGATGGAGCCGACGGGACAGACCGGGATCGGCTTCGCCCGCGGCTCGGTGGTCAAGGTGACGCCGCCCGACCCGATCAAATTCGACTTCAACGACACAGGCGGGCCGTCCGCCGGGCTGATGATGACGCTCGAGATCGTGGCGCAGCTGACCGGCGACGATCTGACGCGGGGCTACCGCGTGGCCGGCACCGGCACGATCGCCGCCGACGGCACGATCGGCCAGATCGGCGGCATCCAATACAAGCTGATGGCGGCCGACCGGGAGAAGGCCGACTACTTCCTCGTGCCGTACGTCAAATCCGGCAACTACAGCAACTGGAACGACGCCGAAGCGACCGTCAAAAAGCTCAAGCTGAAGCCGAAGCTGGTGAAGGTGGCCACGCTATCGGACGCCATCGACTTTCTCCGCTCGCTGCCGGTCAAGGCCGGCTAAACACCCAAAAAAAGCCTCCGACGCCGCATTCCGTGGCGGCGTCGGAGGCTTTTTCGCGCTTGGACGGGGCCGCCGAGCGCTAGACGAGCAGCGAGCCCATTCGCTTGGCGGCGGCGATGACGGCGGGGGCCCGCTCGCGCATGACATCGGGCGTCAGCCGGTTCGACGGGCCGGATACGGAGAGCGCCGCATGCAGCTTGCCCGAGCGGTCGAAGATCGGGGCGGAGATCGCCGCCGCGCCCGCCTCGCGCTCCTCGAAGCTGGTGGCGTAGCCCTGCGCCACGATCTCCTTCAGCTGCTCCAGGTACGCCTCCTTGTCGCGCTCGCTCGCCCATTGCCAGTCGGCGAGCAGCGCTTCGCGCACGTCCGGCTCGGCGAAGGCGACCAGCACCTTGCTGGACGCCCCGACCGTCAGCGGCAGCCGCGCGCCGACCGGCGCCACCCGGCGGACCGCCTGCTCGCTCTGCACCGCCTGGATGCGCACGCGGTCCTTCCGGTCGCGCACGTACAGGCTGACCGTCTCGCCGAGCTGGTCGCGCAGCCGCACCATCTCGCCCAGCAGCAGCACCGCCGGATCGTCCGCCCGCGTATGCGCGGACAGCTCCAGAATGCGCAGGCCGAGCCGATACTTCTCCGTCGCCTCGTCCCGCACGACGAACCCTCTCTGCTCCAGCGTCGCCAGCAGCCGATAGACGGTGCTCTTGTGCAGACCGATCCGCTGCGAGATTTCCGTCAATCCCCATTCGCTTCCCGCCGTGAAGCACAACAGCACGTCCAGCGCCCGCTCCACCGCCCGAATGGTCGGCTTCTCGTCTTCCATCTCACAACCCTCCAATCGTTTCACTCCACGAAACTCCGGTACACTCAGTATAACCCGACAGCGCTTTTGAAGTAAATGCTGGAAGGGTTTCGTTACAGTTCGTTTACACGCTTCTTACAATTCGACAAGACCTGTTGACGCTTTAATAGGACGATTTTACTATGAAAGAAATGAGAAAAAGAATGAGAATTTTCTAACAACGGAGGCGACCGCAGATGAGCGCGACAACCTGGAGCCGACCCTCGTTGGAAAATGTGCCGCTCGCCGTCATGTCCGATGCCGCCGCCGTCCCTCTTCCTCTCTATCGCCGCAGAACCGGCCGCCTCTCGATCGCCGCCGCTTCTCTGCTGGCCTCCGCGATGGTGCTCTCGACCGCCTTCTATGCGACGCTGGCCTGGATGCTGGCGCACCCGAGCGTGGCCGCGATCGCCTCGAACCCGATGGAAGCCCGTCAGTTGGCGTATGCCGACGTCGCCTTTCCCGATGCCGACGGCCGCGGCGAGCTGAGCGGCTGGTGGATTCCCGCCGGCACCGCCAAAACCGTCGTGCTCAGCCACGGCTACGGGACGAACCGGGAGGAATCGTGGGTGTCGATGTACGATATCGCCGCCTTCCTCCATCGCCGGAACTACAACGTTCTCATGTTCGATTACGGCTATGCCGACGCCAGGCGCCGCCGGCCGGCGACAGGCGGCGTCACCGAATCCCGCCAGCTGATCGGCGCGCTTCAGTTCGCCCGCGGCCGGGGCAGCGACGAGATCGTCGTCTGGGGCTTCTCCATGGGCGCCGGAACGGCGCTGCAGGCGGCCCTGGACACCGACCTGATCGACGGGATGATCCTGGACAGCACGTTCATTCCCGACGCCGACAACATCTACAGCAACATCCGCCGCTACGTTGCGTTGCCCAAGGCGCTCACGATAGGTCTGCTGGACCGCTTCTTCCCTTCGTTCAGCGGCGTCAGCCTGGCCCAAATTCCCGCCGAAGCAGCCCAAACGACGGCGTTCGACTACCCGGTGCTCGTCATTTACGGGACCGCCGACGACAAGGCTCCCGCGAGCATTTCGGAACACGTCGCGGCCGCGCAGCGCAACCCGGATTCCCAGCTGTGGATCGTGCCCGGCGCCTTGCACGAGATGAGCTACCGCATGCATCCGGACGCGTACGAGAAGAAGACGGCGGCGTTCCTGCAAACGATCGACGAGGCGACCACCGCCCGCCGGTCCGAGCCGCCGCCGACGGCTTCGGCCTAGACGACCGTACGGTTCCGGCCGGTCTTGGCGGGCACCGAGCTTCGCCCAACAAATGCTTCATCCGGCATAAAGCTTCGCCCGTCTTCTTCCACCCGACGCGAAGCCGTTTTCGCACTGCAGCGGAAGCCGGGGGCAGCGTCAACCATCTCCATCGCCCTCGGCTTCTCCATCCCCTCTGCTTCTCCATTGCCCTCGGCTTCGTTTTCCGTTGTCCGTTTTACCGTTCACGAGCCTTATGATCGAAATCCCTTTCGCTCAGGACTCCGGCCTCCCCCCCGACCCTCGGTTCAGAGCGCTCCTTTGTCTCCTTATGATCGAAATCCCTCTCGCTCAGGTTGTGTTGATATCAATTGCTTTACGCAAAATTCCTCACGAATTGGACGCGAACAATCGCATGTTTGTATATCGTCGACCATCCCATTCAAACATTCGATCTGCGGACACAGTCCAAATTGGTAACGGCTACATCGAGACTTTGATTGAATTGCAGAAATGAAAGCTCAAGGGGAAAAACGGGTTCTGCCACTGTCCGCGCCTGAGCGAGCGGGATTTCGATAATAAGGGGCGAAAGTGACAGCGTCGAGCGCCCCTCCTGAGCAAGCGGGATTTCGACGATAAGAGACTGGGACGAATGTGTCGATCGTCAGCCGTTTCCTGAGTGAGCGGGATTTCGATAAAAAGGAGCGGAAGGGAAAGCGTCGAGCGCCCCTCCTGAGCAAGCGGGATTTCGACGATAAGAGACTGGAGCGAATGAGTTGATCAGCAGCCGCTTCCTGAGCAAGTGGGATTTCGATAAAAAGG
>ENA-UOWJ01000168-UOWJ01000168.1-bioreactor-metagenome-genome-assembly--contig:-NODE-168-length-47717-cov-34.352545_pt1 | contig 47717 bp, 41 predicted proteins | sample MGYA00238156_ERZ761611 | MGnify/ENA primary metagenome ERZ761611 (study PRJEB28900, sample SAMN06268034) | bioreactor metagenome | isolation source: Joint BioEnergy Institute, California, USA...
TTGCTCCGCAACGCTGAACGGGGTTGCACATTCCGAGACGACTGCGTCGCTCGGTTACCCATATTTACAACTTTTTTCGGATTCCGGTATCCTAGAGTTGCACGGATCGAATAGGGAAAAGGAGTCTGTTCATGGCCCATCATTTTCTCGCTTACATGTACCGCCTGAAGTATATCGAGCGCTGGAGCCTGATGCGCAACACGACCGGGGAGAACGTCGCCGAGCATTCGTTCCATACCGCCCTGCTCGCCCATCTGCTGTGCACGATCGCGCGCGAGGTGTTCGGACGCGACGTCGACCCGCACGAAGCGGCGAGCTACGCGCTGTTTCACGATGCGACCGAAGTGTTCACCGGCGACATCCCGACGCCGGTCAAGCACCACAATCCGCGGATTCTGGCCAACTTCCGCGAGATCGAGGCGATCGCCGCCGATCGGCTGCTGGGGACGGTGCCGGACGAGCTGAAAGCCGTGTACAAGCCGCTGCTGGACGGCCGCCCCGAACACCCGCAGTTGACGCCCTATCTGAAAGCGGCCGATCTGCTCGACGCCTACCTGAAATGCGTCAGCGAGCTGTCCGCGGGCAACCGCGAATTCGCCACCGCGCGACGGCAGAGCGAAGAGAAATTGCGGGAACTGGGCATGCCGGAAGTGGATTGGTTTCTGGAGCGCCTGGCCCCGAGCTTCGAGAAGACGATCGACGAGCTGTCCGAAGAGGAATGAGGCCGCTTCGAGGCCGTTTCAGCCTTGGCCGGGCGTATCCTGCGTATCGACTTCCGCGAGGTCCAGCAGGAACATGAAGATCGGAATGCCGATGATCAGTCCCCACACCCCCAGGTAATGCTGCGCGAAGATCAGAACGATGAACGTATAAAACATCGGCAGCTTCGTTTTGTGCGCATACAGCCTGGGATTCAGCACGTACGTCTCCAGCGCGTGGATGATCAGGATGATGGCGACCGTCCACAGCACGAGCGGAAAGCCACCGGCCTGGTACCCGATGACGCTGAGCGGAATGAAGGAGATGACGACGCCGGCGACCGGGATCAGGCTCAGCAGGAAAACCATGATCGTGAGCGCGAACAAATACGGAAAGCCCAGAATCCACAAGCCGAGAATCGTCAAAACGGTGTTGAACACCGCGATCAACAGCTGCACTTCGACGACTTTGCCGAAGGACGAGGCGAACCGCCGGCCGAAATACGCCAGCTCCGCATAGATCCAACCGATTTTGCTGGAACGGAACTTTTCCGTGAATTGAATGATTTTATTTTTTTGCAGCAGAAAGAAAAAGCTGAGCAGAAGGACGATGAGAATGATTTCCAGCCAGCTCCCCAGCTTCTTGATGTAATCGATCGCGCTCCCCAGATAGGCCCGGTAGTCCACTTTGTTCAGCGCTTCGCCGATTTTGCGGACCGTTTCGTCGTTGGAAGGCGAGCTGAGAAACCGGATGAGATTGTTGACCATCTCGATCACTTGATTGACGATCTTGGGGACGTAATTGGATATGGCCAGGACGAGCGCGGCGACGAGGATGACGTACAGCGCCACAACGACCAGTGTCGGCGAGACGCGGATAAACCGGCTCAGCCCGTTGGTGACCAGCTGTTGCAGCCGCCCCATCACGAACGTGACCAGAAACAACAGCAGCAGCAGGTTGAGCATGTGCCGGAGGCTGAACAGCAGCAGCGCGACCAAAAGCAGAACCGAAAGGCGTCGAACGGCCGGCTGCGCGAAAAAAGCGCGGAGCGATTCCACAGGCACCCCTCGTTTGAACGGATTTGCAAAAATAAGGCTGTTCGAACGGGACCGGTTCCTCATTCCGTCGAAGCAGCCTTCGGTGACAGGCGGGCGCCGGCGCCCCCGCCTTCCGGACGGGGCAAGCCGGCCGTTTTACCAGCGGGCGGTCATCATGTACAGCATGACGAGGAACAGAATGACGATCAGGATGCTGAACACGCGCACCCGCGCAATCGCGTCGGTCGCGCTTTGTCCGTTGCTCGTCGTCGCGACGATTTGCTTGAGCGGCCGTGCGACCAAGCCGGTCAAAGCTCCGATGGCCAAATAGACGATCCCCATCGCAATGATCCAGGAGGTGGAATAGTCGCCTTGCGACATCAGGTAGCCTCCGGTCAGCAATTGTACGACCAAGGCGAATTGGCCGAAACGCCCGGCGGAAATGAGACCGGAAGCCAACCCTTCCTGGGCCGGGGTGGACAGCCGTCGAAACCGTCCCGCGATGATCGGGAGCACGACATAGATGCCCATGCCGACCGCCCCCGCCACGTGCAGGAATAAAATAAAAGTATACATTTAATTCCCTCCAATGCCTGCGGTCTCCATTCCAAGACCAGTATACATGATTCGAAGCGGCAAGTAAAAACGGCTTCGTCGCGCGCGAACAAGAAAACGGGGCCGTCTCCCCGGTCTGCCGAAGACCGCCCGAGACAACCCCGCGAGGAACGCTTGTCCGATCAGCCCTTGTCCACCACTTGAATGACGCTCAGGACCGATTGCGCCGATTTGTCGAGCGCCGCTTTTTCTTCGGCGGTCAGGTCGAGTTCGAACACTTTCTCGATGCCGTCGCCGCCCAGAATCCCGAGCACGCCCAAGAACAGATTGTCGTAGCCGTATTCTCCCTGCAGCAGGGCGATGAACGGCAGGATGCGCTTCTTGTCTTTCAGGATCGCTTCCGTCATCTGCACCAGCGAAGCCGCCGGCGCATAATACGCGCTGCCGTTGCCGAGCAGGTTGACGATCTCCCCGCCGCCGACGCGGGTGCGCTGCACGATGGCGTCGATGCGCTCCTTCGGCAGCAGCTTCTCGACCGGAATGCCGCCGACCGTCGTGTACCGCACGAGCGGCACCATGTCGTCGCCGTGGCCGCCCAGCACGACGCCGCGGACGTCTTCCACGGATACGCCCAGCTCCTGCGCCAGGAACGTGTTGTAGCGCGCCGTATCGAGCACGCCCGATTGGCCGATGACGCGGTTTTTCGGGAAGCCCAGCGTCTTGTAGGCCACGTAGGTCATCGCGTCGACCGGGTTGGACAGGATGATCACGTAGGCGTTCGGGCACGTCGCCTTCACGTTCTCGCAGACGGCCTTCACGATGCCGGCGTTCGTGTTGACGAGATCGTCGCGGCTCATGCCCGGCTTGCGGGCGACGCCGGCCGTAACAATGACGATGTCGGAATCGCGGGCGTCTTCGTAGCTGGCCGTGCCGACGATGTTGGCGTCAACCCCTTGCACCGGCGTCGATTCGAGCATGTCGAGGGCTTTCCCTCTGGTCGGATTCTCGAGCTGCGGAATGTCGACCAGCACGACGTCCCCCAACTCCTTCTGCGCCAGCATCAGCGCCGTCGTCGCCCCGGTGAAGCCTGCGCCGACCACCGTAATTTTTTTGCGTCGAATGGCCACTTGCCGTTCCTCCCGGAATTACATGTTTTTGATGATCTCGTCGGCGAACTGCGAGCACTTCACTTCGGTCGCGCCTTCCATCAGGCGGGCAAAGTCGTAGGTAACCGTCTTGTTCCGAATCGCGGTCTCCATTCCTTTGTAGACGAGTTCGGCCGCTTCCAGCCAGCCGAGATGCTCGAACATCATGACGCCGGACAGAATGACCGAGCCCGGGTTGACGACGTCCTTGTCGGCGTATTTCGGCGCCGTGCCGTGCGTCGCTTCGAAGATGGCATGTCCGGTCGCGTAGTTGATGTTCGCCCCCGGCGCGATGCCGATGCCGCCGACTTGCGCGGCGAGCGCGTCGGACAAATAGTCGCCGTTCAGGTTCAGCGTGGCGATCACGTCGAAGTCGGTCGGGCGCGTCAGCACCTGCTGCAGCGCGATGTCGGCGATGGCGTCCTTGATGATGATTTTGCCCGCTTCCACCGCCGCTTTCTGAGCCGCGTTGGCCGCCTCTTCGCCCTGCTCGGCCTTGATGCGGTCGTATTGGCCCCAGGTGAACGTCTGATCCGCGAATTCCTGCTCGGCCACTTCGTAGCCCCAGTTCTTGAACGCGCCTTCGGTGAACTTCATGATGTTGCCTTTGTGGACGAGGGTCACCGACTTGCGCTTATGCTTGATCGCGTATTCGATCGCGGCGCGGACGAGCCGTTTCGAGCCTTCGGACGACACCGGCTTGATGCCGATGCCGGACGTTTCCGGAAAGCGGATCTTTTTGACGCCCATCTCCTTTTGCAGGAAATCGATCACTTTCCGCACTTCGGGCGTACCGGATTGGTACTCGATGCCGGCGTAGATGTCTTCGGTGTTTTCGCGGAAAATGACCATATTGACGAGGTCCGGGCGCTTGACCGGAGAAGGAACGCCGTTGAAGTAGCGGACCGGCCGCAGGCAGACGTACAGGTCGAGCTCCTGACGCAGCGCGACGTTGAGCGAGCGGATGCCGCCGCCGATCGGCGTCGTCAGCGGACCCTTGATCGCGATGATCATCTCGCGGATGACGGTCAGCGTATCGTTCGGAAGCCACTCGCCGTAAGTATTGTACGCTTTCTCGCCGGCGAACACCTCGTACCAGGCGATCTTCTTCTCGCCTTTGTAGGCTTTCTCGACGGCCGCATCCAGCACCCGCTTGGAAGCGCGCCAGATGTCGCGTCCGGTGCCGTCGCCTTCGATAAACGGGATGATCGGGTTGTTCGGGACGAGCAGCTTGCCGTTCTGAACGACAATGCGCTCGCCGGAAGCGGGGGGTGCGAATTTCTCCAATTGCATCGAATGATCCTCCTCTGGTCTGAATCCACTGCGAACCGATGCGGTTCGAAAGCCCGTTTATGCGGGCATGAGCGCGGTAAAGCCCGGCGCGCCGCCCCGCCTTTGGCGGGAACCCCGGCGGCCGGATCAGCGGCGCTCTTCGATCGGCACGTAATGCTGGCCGACGGGTCCGACATATTCCGCGCGCGGCCGTATGAGACGGTTGTCCTCGTACTGCTCGAGAATATGCGCCGTCCAGCCCGATACGCGGCTGATCGCGAAGATCGGGGTGAACAGGTCGCGCGGTATGCCGAGCATCGTGTAGCAGGAGGCGGAATAGAAGTCGACGTTCGGCTTCAGTCCTTTCTTGCCTGTGACCAGCTGCTCGATCTTGACCGACATCTCGTACAGCCGCATGTCTCCGTTCAGCTCGCCGAGCTGCCGCGACATCCGCTGCAGGTGCTTGGCGCGCGGATCGCCGTTCTTGTAGACCCGGTGGCCGAAGCCCATCACTTTCTCCTTGTTGTTCAGCTTGTTCTGAATGTAAGGCTCGACGTTGTCCAGCGTGCCGATCTCGTCCAGCATGATCATGACCGCCTCGTTGGCGCCGCCGTGCAGCGGGCCTTTCAGCGCGCCGATGGCGGAGGTGACGCCGGAATAGATGTCGGACAGCGTCGCCACCGTCACGCGGGCGGCGAACGTCGAGGCGTTCAGCTCATGGTCGGCATGGAGCACGAGCGCCTTGTTCATCGCCTGCACGGCGACTTCCGCGGGCTCTTGGCCGGTCAGCATATAGAGGAAGTTATGGGCGATGCCGACGCCTTGCTTCGGCTTCACCGGATCCAGGCCGTTGCGAATGCGGTCGAACGCGGCGACGAGAGTCGGCAGCTTCGCCTGCAGCCGGACCGCCTTGCGGACGTTGGCTTCGCGGCTCATGTCGTTCGCCTCGCCGTCGTACAGCGCCAGGCTCGATACGGCGGTGCGCAGAGCGGCCATCGGGTTGCTGCTCTTCGGATACAGCCGCAGGCCGGCGATCACTTCGTCCGGGACTTCCGCGCTTTCGTCCAGTTCCCGGAGCAGCCCGTCCAATTCGGACCGGTTCGGCAGCTTGCCGTGCCAGAGCAGGTAAGCGACTTCCTCAAAGCTCGCCTGTTCCGCAAGCTCGTCGATGTTGATGCCGCGGTAAGTCAACACGCCGTCGATGATCGAGCTGATTGAAGACGACGCCGCGACGATGCCTTCGAGGCCTTTCGTAACCGTCATGCGTTCTCTCTCCTTTGTCCGATGGGTGAGCAGGTGGCGGGCGGACACGCCGGAAGCCGGCGCGCGGCTCGCGCAAGCAGGAAGCGATCCCGCTGTGAAATGTCGCGTAAACCCGCAGATTGCCCGGATTTATGCCATAATTTCATCATAAACGATTTGTACAGCGAATGGAACCGAACCCTGCATAAAAATGCTTTATCGGCGCCATAAGCGATTGCTCTCGGGCCGTCCGGCATGTGGTACAATAGCTTGGACGACAATTGCAGGAGGTTGACCGGACTTTGGCATCGACACAAACGACGGGAATTATCGACATCGGCTCCAACACGGTCCGGCTGGCCGTATACCAGATTCTCCAAGGCGGAGCGCATCGGGTCGTCGACCAGGGCAGATGGCCGGCGCGGCTGAGCGAGCGGCTGACGGAAGACGGACGGCTGCCGAAGGATGCGGTGGAGGAGCTGTCGGAAGTGCTCCTTCATTTCAAGCGCATCTGCGGCAAGCACGGCGCCCGGAAGATTCGGGCGGTGGCGACGGCGGCGATCCGGCAGTCGGCCAACCGGCAGCAGGTGCTGCGGTCGATCGCCGAACGGACCGGGCTGCGGGTGGAGCTTTTGTCCGGCGAAGACGAAGCCCGCCTCGGAAGCCTGGCCGCGCTCCGCACGATGGACTTCTCCGACGGCTACCTCATCGACATCGGCGGCGGGAGCACGGAGATCAGCCTGATCCTCGGCCGCCGACCGGCCGCGTCGGTTTCTTTCCCGTTCGGATGCGTCAATGCGAAAGGGCGCTACGCGATCGGCAACGGACCGGTCGAACCGTCCCGAATCGCCGACGTTCAGGCGGAAATTCGCCGGCAGCTTCAAGCCGCGCCCTGGATCGCCGAGCATCCAGGCCTTCCCTTAATCGGACTGGGCGGAACCGTCCGCGCCCTGGCAAAGATGAGCCAGCGGTGGAACGATTACCCGCTGCCGATTCTGCACGGCTACGAACTGACCGCCGGCGCGATTCGCGACGCCTTGAACCGGCTCGCCCCGCTTTCGGCGGAGAAGCGCAAAAAAGTTCCGGGCCTGTCCAAGGACCGGGCCGACGTCATCGTGCCCGGCTTGGCCATTCTCGGAGCCGCGGCCGAGCATTGCGGGGCTTCCCGGCTTATGGTGTGCGGCGCCGGCCTGCGGGACGGGCTGTTCTTCGAAACATGCCTGCCCGCCCCGGCGGACGGCCGCATCCAGGTGCTGGAAGAAAGCATTCGCAATTTGACCGCATTATATCCAACCGCGCCGATCGGCCATCTGCACCAGGTCCGTCGGCTGGCGCTCGCCTTATACGCCCGTTTGACGGAGGGGCGGGAGCCGGACGAAGAAACCGTCCGCCTGCTCGGCGCCGCAGCGGTCCTGTACCGGATCGGCGCCGCCATCGACAGCAGCGACAGCGCCGACCCGACATTTTACCTGCTCACCCATGCGCGTTGGAACGGGCTGACGCATCGGGAGATCGTCCTGATCGCGGCGATCGCCTCGTACCGGGGGACGGGCTCGCTGCGCCGCAAGCTGTCGCCTTATCGCGCGCTTCTGCGCGAAGGCGACGCCGATCGGGCCGCCAGGCTCGGCGCCGTCGTGCAGCTGGCCGCCGCGCTGGACCGCAGCGAGTCCCAGGCGATCGGCGACTTGCGTGTGCAGGCGCGGGGCGGCCGTCTGGAGCTGACCGCTTCCGCCGCCCACCCTTTGCCGGTCGAGCGGATGGAGGTCGAGTCGCTGTCGAAGGCGTTCAAGAAAGCGTGGGGGCTGGCGCCGACGCTGAAAGTGCGCTAGCGCTCGGCGGAAGCCGCCGATCTTTTCCAATCCGGAATGGCCGCCGCCTCGAATTGGCTGCGCAGCGGGGTCCCCTGGGCGGACACCCGCTCGTATCTCCCGTTCGGACGCAGCTCGCGGGCTTTGACGCTGTCCCGCAAGTTCAGCTCCAGCAGTTGAAGGAGCAGCCGCCGCAGGCCGGGATCGCCGACCGGGCACATCAGCTCGACCCGGCGGTTCAAATTGCGGGTCATCCAGTCGGCGCTGGAGATGTACACCTCTTCGCCGCCCTCCCGTCCGATGCCGACGGCCAGCACCCGGGAATGCTCCAGAAAGCGGTCGACGATGCTGACGACCCGGATGTTCTCGCTGAGCCCCGGAACGCCCGGACGCAGGCAGCAGACGCCGCGGACGATCAACTCGATGCGGACGCCGGCCGCGGACGCCTCGTACAGCTTGTCGATGACCGCCTGATTGGACAGCGAGTTCATTTTCGCCAGAACGGCGGCGGGCCGGCCGGCTTGCGCATGGGAGATTTCCCGGTCGATGAGCGCAAACAGCTTCGGCGCAAGTCCCGCCGGCGCCACCGCGAACGCCTGCCAATCGTGGGGCGTCGAATACCCGGTCATCTCGTTGAACAGGGCGGTGGCGTCGGCGCCGATGTCGGGACGGCTCGTAAACAGCCCGGCGTCCGTATAGAGACGGGCCGTGTTCTCGTTGTAGTTTTGCCGGTGCCGACGTGCACGTACCGGCGCAGCGTGCCCGCTTCGCGGCGCACGACGAGCGTGATCTTGGCGTGCGTCTTCAGGCCGGCCAGCCCGTACACGACGTGGCAGCCGGCTTTCTCCAGCTGGCGCGCCCAGGCGATGTTCCGCTCCTCGTCGAACCGCGCCTTGATCTCCACGACGACGGTCACCTGCTTGCCCGATTCCGCCGCCTTCGCCAGCGACTGGACGAGCACCGAATTGACGCTGACCCGGTACATCGTCATTTTGATCGCCAGCACGTCCGGATCGGAGGCCGCCTGCGTAATGAAATCGTGCACCGCCTCGAACGATTCGTACGGATGATAGACGAGCACGTCGCGTTCGCGGAGCACCGACAGCAGGTCGTCCGTCTCCGCGAATTCGACCGGGTAGACCGGCTCGATCGGCGGATAGCGCAGATGGTCGAAGGGTAGATCCCGCGCGAATTTGGACAGAAACGTCAGGTCGAGCGGACCGTCGATCTCGAAAATATCCCGCTCGCTCATCTCCAGCTCTTCCTCCAGCATCCGCCTTGCTTCCGGGTGCATCCCCTTCTCGATCTCGAGCCGGACCGGAAGCCCCCATTTTCGCCGGCGCAGTTCCTTCTCGATCTCCTCGAGCAGATCTTCCGCGCCTTCCTCGTTGAGCGTCAAATCGGCGTTGCGGGTCACCCGGAAGGCGTGCACCGCCTCGGTCTCATAGCCGCTGAACAGCTGGCCGATCTGCGGCTTGATCAAATCTTCCAGCAGCAGATACAGCTGCTTACGGCTGCCGCGCCGTCCCGGAACCGGCACCGTGCGGGGAAGAATGGACGGCACCTGGACGATGGCGCAGTACGTCCTGCTCTCCTCCCGGACGTCGGCCGCGTTCGGCCGGAGCACGACGGCCAGGTACAGCTCCTTGCTGTGCACGAGCGGGAACGGCCGGCTGACGTCGACGGCCATCGGCGTCAGCACCGGATAGACGAAATCGCGATAGTAAGCTTGCATCTTCGCCTTCTGCTCCTCGTTCAACTCCCGCCAGTCGGCGAGCGCCGCGCCTTCCCGGGCGAGCAGCCGCATCAGTTCCCGGTACGTTCTGTATTGCTGCCGGACGCTGCGGCTCGCGCGGCTCATGATCCGCTTGATCAAGCCGTGCGGGGTATAACCCGTAAAATCCGCTTTGGAATACCCGGCCTTGATCTGGTCCCGCAGCCCGGCGACCCGCACGCTCATGAACTCGTCCAGATTGCCCGATACGATCGACAGAAACTGCAGCCGCTCGAGCAGCGGGACGGACGGATCCTCGGCTTCCTCCTGCACCCTGCGGTTGAACTCGATCCAGCTCAAATCCCGGTTGATGTACATCTGGGACGGCGTCATGGCGAACCCCCTGTTGTTCGTCGCTTGTCTATCGTTTTTATCATTATGTCAAAGAAGTGTAAAACGGGGGTTAAAAACGCAAAAAAACCCGTTCGCGCGAACAGGCCTCGACAGCGCTGTCGACAGAACAGGCCGTTGGACATCTACGGCCGGCGCGCCGCCGTCCGGTATAATCGTAGGGATGGGACAGGAATACTGAACCGGGCCGAGAGGAGGAATTCGCTTGGACCGCAGGACCAGCGGACAATGGCTGCGGCTGCTCACGGTCGCCGCGCTGCTGTGCGGATCGATCGCCTTTGCGTGGTGGGCTTTCCCGCTCGTCTATCCGTTTCTGCTCGCATGGCTGCTCGCCTACGTCCTGAACCCGCTCGTCGACGGCCTGCAGCGGAACGTCCGCTTGCCGAGATGGCTGGCCGCGACGCTGATTCTTCTTCTGTTCGCCGCGGCAATGCTGACCATCGCGTCCGCGCTCGTCATGCGCCTGGCGGAGGAAATCATGAACCTGTCCGGCTCGCTTCAGCATCTGGTGGACTGGACCGAACGCACGGTCGACGCCGTGCTGAGCCGGCCGGACATCCGGGATCTGATCGCGCGGATCAACGCCTTCTACCAAAACAATCCCGACTACCAGGATACGATCAACCGGCGGATTTCCGACACCGCAGGCGCGCTCACGCAAGCCGCGACCAATCTGATCAGCGTCTTCCTGAACGGCGTCGTCGGGGTTCTCGCTTCCCTGCCGCAAGTGGCGACGATCGCGGTCGTCATCCTGCTGGCCTCGTTTTTCATCAGCAAAGACTGGTACCGGCATCTGGCCCGGTTCGGCCGCTGGTTCCCTGAACCGGTGCGCAAGCGGGCCGGCACCGTATGGCACAATCTGCAGCAGGCGCTGTTCGGCTACGTCCGCGCCCAATTCATCATGATCTCGATCACGACGTTCGTCGTCATCGTCGGCCTGTTTATTCTGGGAGTGCCGAACGCCTTCTCCGTCGGGCTGCTGATCGGCTTCGTCGATCTGCTGCCCTATCTGGGCGTCGGCTTCGCGATGATCCCCTGGATCGCTTACGCCTTCCTGACCGGGGATTGGCCGCTCGGAACCGGCCTCTCGGTGCTGTACGGCGTCGTGCTCGTCGCCCGGCAGATCCTCGAGCCGAAAGTGCTGGCCACCAGCGTCGGACTGGAGCCGCTTCCGACGCTGATCGCCATGTTCGTCGGGCTCAAGCTGTTCGGATTTCTCGGGCTTATCATCGGTCCGGTAACGATCGTCCTGCTGGCCGCCTGTCACCGGGCCAACGTGTTCCGCGACCTGTGGTTCTACATCGTCTACGGCCGTTCTCCCCGTACGTGAGGCTCAACCCTGCGCGCCTGCGCCGCCATCGCCGTCGATCATCCCGCGCAGCTTCCGGTACAGCTCCGGTTCCGCGCGGTCCAGCCGAACCGGACGGAAGTCGGCGTTGACCCACGCATGCCGGGTTCCTCCGCGCACGAGCAGCGTTCCCGGCAGTTCGTCTCCCGCCAGCTGGCGGACGCCGCCGCCTTGCGTCAAGTCGCCGGCGACAATCGCCGATTCGAAGCGCATGCGCAGCGGCGTCCATTCCGCAACCCGCGTGCAGACCGTCACCCAATCGTCGTACCGGGCCGGCTGCAGAAAGGACGCCTCGATATCGGTGACGGGAAACAGCAGCCCCCGCTCCTCCAACTCCCGATACGTCACGCCGGACCGGCGCATCCATTCGGTGCGGCCGATCTCGAACCAGTTCAAATAATTCGTATGAAACACGACCCGCATCTGGTCCGTTTCCTGATAGCGGACTCTGAGCGGGTGCAGACTCCACGGGCTCATTCCCATCTCTCCTCTCGGCGGGCTCGCCGGGAGCCGGCAAGCGGCGGCGGGCCCGCAAATGCTCGAATGCTCCAGGAACGGTCAAAAAAAGAGCGTTCCCGCGCAACCGGTCGGCTGGCGGGATGGCTCTCGATTTTCCGTATGGCGGCGCTACATCACTTTCGCCTGGCCCGAATAGATAACGCCGTGCTCGGCGTACAACGTTACTTCCATGCCGTCCTTCAGCAGCTCCGTCGCCCGCTCGACGCCGACGATGACCGGAATGCCGAGATTCAGGCCGACGACGGCGGCATGGCACGTAATCCCGCCGCACTCGGTGACGAGCGCGCCCGCTTTCTCGATGGCCGGCATATATTCCTTGTCCGTCGCCGGCGCAACCAGAATCGCGCCGGGCGTCATTTTCCGCGCCGCTTCTTCCGGCGTGCGGGCCGTTACGACTTTGCCGGTCGCAGACATCGAGCCGATGCCCTGGCCTTTGGCGATCAATTCGCCGACGTTGTGAATCTTGATCAGGTTGGTCGTGCCGGAACGGCCGACCGGGACGCCCGCCGTGATGACGATCGTGTCGCCCAGCCGGATCAGGCCGGTATCCATCGCGCCTTGGACCGCAATGTCGAACATCTCGTCGGTCGTCTTCGCCGGCACGCCCAGAACCGGCGTGACCCCCCATACCAGCTGCAGACGCCGCAGCACGTGTTCCTGAGGAGTGACCGCGATGATCGGCGATTTCGGACGGTATTTGGAGATCATGCGGGCGGTATAGCCGCTCTCGGTGGAGGTCACGATCGCCCTTGCGTCCAGATCGAGCGCCGCGTTGGCGACCGCCTGGCTGATCGCCTCGGTCACCGAAGTCTGCTGCGCGTCCGCCAGCTTGCGGAAAATTTCGCGATAAGGAAGCGCCGACTCCGCCCGTTCGGCGATCCGCGACATCGTCTCGACCGATTCGATCGGATATTTGCCGGCGGCCGTTTCGCCCGACAGCATGATCGCGTCGGTGCCGTCGAAAATGGCGTTGGCGACGTCGGACGCTTCCGCGCGGGTCGGGCGCGGATTCCGCTGCATCGAATCGAGCATCTGCGTCGCGGTGATGACCGGCTTGCCGGCGCGGTTGCACTTCTCGATCATCCGCTTCTGCACGAGCGGCACTTCCTCGGCCGGAATCTCCACGCCCAGATCGCCGCGGGCGACCATCAGGCCGTCGGAAACTTCGAGAATTTCGTCCAGATTGTCGACGCCTTGCTGGTTCTCGATTTTGGAGATGATCTGAATATGGCGGGCATTGTGGCGCTCCAGCAGCTCGCGGATTTCGAGCACGTCGCTGGCGCGCCGGACAAAGGAAGCGGCGATGAAATCGATGCCCATCTCAATGCCGAACTTGATGTCGCTGGCGTCTTTCTCCGTAATCCCCGGCATGGAGATGGCCACGCCCGGAACGTTGACGCCCTTTTTGCTCTTGATCGGACCGCTGTTGACGACCCGGCAACGGATTTCTGTGCCCTGAATGTCGATCACGTTCAAACCGATCAGACCGTCGTCGATCAGAATCGTCGATCCGACGCGCACGTCCCGGGGCAGGTCCCGGTAGGTCACCGGAATGCGGTTTTTGTCGCCCAGAATGTCTTCGGTCGTGAGCGTTATCGTCTCGCCCTGCACGAGCTCGATCGGCTCCTCCTTGAGCTTGCCGAGCCGGATCTCCGGACCTTTCGTGTCGAGCAGAATCGCCACCGTCCGCCCGAGCTCCCGGCACGCCTGGCGAATCGTGCGGATCCGGTTGCCGTGCTCTTCGTAGTCTCCGTGGGAGAAGTTGAGCCGGGCCACGTTCATGCCCGCCTCGATGAGCCGCTTCGTATTCTCGAGCGACTCGCTGGCCGGACCGATCGTACAGACAATTTTCGTTTTTCGCATCGTGTTCGTTCCTCCGTTTGTTCCAATCCATGACATCATCCGAAATCCACCTTACACGAATTCCTTCCAAAAGTACAGGACAGACGGAGGGTTCGCCGACAGGCGGATTGGGGGGTAAGCCGGCGCTTCAGCCGGGTTCTTCGGCCCTGAAGCGCCCGACGCGGCGAAACTTCTCGAACCGGTCCCGGACGAGCTGCTCCCCGGATTGCCCCTTCAACTCCTGCAAATGGCGCCAGACCGCTTCCTTGATGAGCTCGGCCTGCCGGACGGGATCGCGGTGCGCGCCGCCCTTCGGCTCGGGAATGATCTCCTCGATCACGCCGAACGCCATCACGTCCTTGGCCGTTATTTTCATCGCTTCCGCGGCCTGTTCGGCTTTGGAAGCGTCCTTCCACAGAATGGACGCGGCGCCGTTCGGCGAAATGACCGAATAGATCGCGTTCTCCAGCATCAGCACCCGGTTTCCGACGCCGAGCGCAAGCGCGCCGCCGCTGCCGCCTTCTCCGATGACGACGCAGACGATCGGCACGGTGAATCCGGCCATCTCCAGCAAATTGCGGGCGATGGCCTCGGACACGTTGCGCTCTTCGGCCGTATTGCCCGGGTAAGCGCCTTTCGTATCGATAAAGGTGATGATCGGACGGCCGAATTTGTTCGCTTGCCGCATCAGCCGCAGCGCTTTCCGGAATCCTTCCGGATGCGGGCTGCCGAAAAAGCGCTGGATGTTGTCCTTCGTATCCTTGCCGCGCTGGTGGCCGACGACGGTGACCGGAACGCCGTTCAGCCTGGCGAGGCCGCCGACGATCGCCATATCGTCCGCGAACATCCGGTCGCCGTGCAGCTCGATGAAATCGGTGAAAATATGCGGGATGTAATCCAGCGTCGTCGGCCGCTGGTGATGGCGCGCCACGTGCATGATCTGGGCCGCGCTCAGGTTGCTGTACAGCTCGTCTTCCAGCTGCTTGTAGCGCTCTTCCAGGCGGGCGATCTCGTCGGTGAAATCGATCTGCTTCTCGGCGCCGAATTTGTGAAGCTCGTCGATTTTTTTGCGCAGTTCCGCCAGCGGCCGCTCAAACGGAAGTTCATTCGACATCGGGCCGCTCCTCCTTCGCGCCGTGCATGTCCAGCAGCTTCGTCAGGAAAGCTTTCATATCCTTGCGATGCACCACTTTATCCAACTGCCCGTGCTTCAGGTTGAATTCCGCGGTCTGGAAATTGTCGGGCAGCTTCTGCCGAATGGTCTGCTCCACGACGATCCGGCCCGCAAACCCGACGATGGCGTTCGGTTCCGCGATCAGGTAGTCTCCGAGACTGGCGAAGCTCGCGGACACGCCGCCGAGGGTCGGATCGGTGAACACGGACACGTACAGGCCGCCCTGTTCCTGGAATCGTCCCAGCGCGGCGCTCGTCTTGGCCATCTGCATCAGGCTCAGGATGCCTTCCTGCATCCGCGCCCCCCCGGAAGTCGAGAAGGTGACGAGCGGCAGCTTCTTCTCCATCGCCCTTTCGATGGCGCGCGTCACTTTCTCCCCGACCACCGATCCCATGCTGCCGCTTATAAAATCGAAGCTCATGACGCCGATGACGACGCGGATGCCCCCGATCTCCCCTTCGCCGGTAACCACGGCGTCGCGCAGGTTGGAGCTCGCCTTCTGCCGCTCCAGCTTCTCCGGGTAGCCCGGAAAACCGAGCGGGTCTTCGGAGACGAGGTCCCGGTCCATCTCTTCGAACGTTCCCTCGTCCACCGTCATCGCCAGCCGCTCCCAGGCGTTCAGGCGGAAATGGTGGCCGCAGGTCGAGCATACTTTCAAATTTTTTTCCAATTCCTTGCTGAATTGAATGTTGCCGCATTTCGGGCAGCGGTTCATCAGCCCTTCCGGAATCTCGCGCTTCGGCCGGTCTCCGGCCGGGACGCGTTCGGTAGGAACCGTTGCATATTTCTTTTTTTGAAATAAGTCCTTAAACACAGCGACACCTCGCAAGGCGCAAAAATGGCGGTCCGGCCCGGACGGCTCCCCCTTGGCGGAGAAGCGGCTGCTCCGGACACGGTCCGCGTTCGTTCAGGCGCGACGTGCATCGCGGGCGTGCATCGAAGAATCCGCGATCCGGCAACCGGGGAGCTAGGGGTGCAGAATGCTCCCCAGCACTTCCTGCACTTCTCCCACTTCGCCGGACGGAACCAAAATCTCGTACTGCGGCTTGGTTAAATTGATGGGGCGTACCTGTACGAGAAAGCCTTCCTCGGACAGGCGCTTCTGAATCCGTTCCGCAATCTTCGCGGTCGGCGCGATGTAAATGACCGTCCACATGAAGCGGTACCCCCATTAAAATTGGCTTTCGAACTGTCGTTCGTCTGGCCGGGCCATAGCGGTGCGACCGATCTTTACAACAAGAAAATGATAGCATACAAGCCTTCGCGCTAGCAACAAACGGCAACCGAGCGACGAAGTCGGCTCGGAATGCGCAACCCCATTCAGCGTTGCGAAGCAATCGCGGTGGGGGTGCGCTCGGCATACCGAGCGACGAAGTCGGCTCGGAATGTGCAACCCCATTCAGCGTTGCGAAGCAATCGCGGTGGGGTTGCGCTCGGTAAACCGAGCGACGAAGTCGGCTCGAAATGCGCAAGCGCAGGCAGCAATGCCGTGCATTGCGCTGCGATGTGCGCTTCTATTTCACGCGAACGCTGCCTGCGCCGAGCAGGTTCTCGATCGCGCCGAACAGCTCGGGCGACGGACGGGTGCGCAGCTCGTCGGACAGCGCCACGGTGCGGCGGCTTCGCTCGTAGCGCAGCACCGTCGGCAGCCGGCCCGGATGTGCCGCGAGCAGCGACTTCAGGCGCGCCAGCACGTCCGGCCGCTCATGCGGCGCATCGATGCGGATGTAGACGCGCTGCGCGGCTGCAGACGCTGCGCCGCCGTTCGCCGCGGCGGACGGCGGCGCGGACGCGGCTTTGCGGCCGGCGCGCGGAAATGGCGGCGCCGACGGCGAAGCGGCGCGGCCGGCAGCCGCGGCCGACGGCGAAGCGGCCGCCGGCGCCCGGTCCGCCGCGCCGAATCCCCCGCGCCGCATGCGCTCCGCCAGCGCCTCCACGTCCGGCGCGTCCAGCGGAACGATGCGGTCCGCCAGCAGCTTGTAGTCCTCGTCTCCCTGCTGCAATTTCGCCTGCACCAGCACGAGCGAGCCTTTCCGCACAAACGCCGAAGCCGTTTTCCACACGCTCGGAAACGCCACCAGCTCGACCCCCATAATCCGGTCCTCCAGCTCCAGAAACGCCATCTGCTGCCCTTTGCGGGTGACGAAGGGCTTCAGCGACGCGATCATCCCCGCCGTCAGCACGGCGGCCCCGTCCGGCGCCTCCGCCAGGTCGACCAGCCGGTCGAGCCGCAGCTTCTCCCGCAACGCCTCGTACTCGTCGAGCGGGTGGCCGGACAAGTACAGGCCGAGCAGCTCCCGCTCCATTTCCAGCGTCTGGGAAGCGGCGAACGGCTTCACATCGGGAAGCTCGACTTCCCAGTTGGGCGACTCGCCGAAATCGAACAGCTCGATCTGCAGTTCCTCGCGCTCCTTGCGCCAGGCCGCCGCCGCTTCCATCGTCTCTTCGAGCGCGGCCAGAAGCTGCGCGCGGTGGCCGGGCAGCGAGTCCATCGCCCCGGCGAGCAGCAGCGATTCGAGCACCCGCTTGTTGCATACGCGGGGGTCCACCCGCCGGCACAGGTCGGTCAGGCTGTCGAAAGGCCGCGTCTTCCGTTCCGCCAGCAAGTTGTCGATGGCCTGCGTGCCGACGTTCTTGACCGCCGCCAGTCCGAACCGGATGGCCGGACGGCCGTCCGGTCCGGCGACCGGCGAGAACAGCACGCCGCTCTCGTTCACGTCCGGCGGCAGCACGCGGATGCCCATCCGGCGGCATTCGTCCACGTACTCGGCCGTTTTGCGCTGGTGGCCGATGACGGCGGTCAGCATCGACGCCATGAACAGCGCCGGATAATGCGCCTTCAGGTACGCCGTCTGGAAGGCGAGCACCGCGTAGGCGGCGGCGTGCGCCCGGCAGAAGCCGTAATCGGCGAACCGGACGATCAGGTCGTACACCCGGTTCGCATCCTCTTCCCGGTAGCCTTGCCGCATGCTGCCCTGCACGAAGTGCGCCCGCTCTTCGTCCAGCACCTCCCGCTTTTTTTTGCCGACGGCGCGGCGCAAGAGATCAGCCTCGCCGAGCGTAAAACCGGCCATTTTCGAGGCGATCTGCATGATCTGCTCCTGATAAACGATGATGCCGTACGTATCGGCCAGAATCGGCTCCAGATCCGGATGCGGGTATTCTACGGCGATCTCGCCGTGCTTGGCCTTGATGAACTGCGGGATGAATTCCATCGGGCCCGGCCGGTAGAGCGCCACGACCGACACGATGTCCTCGAAGCCCGACGGCTTCATCTCTCTCAGCACCCGGCGCATGCCGGCCGATTCGAGCTGGAAGATTCCCGTCGTCTCGCCGCGGCTCATCAGCTCGTAGGTGGCCGGATCGTCCATCGGAACGGACTCCCACCTTAGCTCGCGCCCGGTCTGCTCGCGAATCCAGCCGAGCGTGCGCTCGATGATCGACAGCGTCCGCAGGCCGAGAAAATCCATTTTCAAGAGGCCGACCGCTTCCAGATGCTCCATCGAATACTGCGTCAGCGGGATGCCCCCGGCCCCTTCCTGCAGCGGCACGTAGTCGGTCAGCGGCGCGGCCGAAATGACGACGCCGGCGGCGTGCGTCGAGGCGTGGCGGGGCATGCCCTCCACCCGCCGGGCCATCGCGACCAGCTCGGCGGCCGGTCCGCTCCCTTCCGCCAGCGCGCGGAAATCCGGATTGTCCCGCATCGCGCGCTCGATCGACATGCCCGGCATGCCGGGAATGAGCTTGGCCGCCTTGTCCACTTCCCCGTAGGGCAAATTCATGACCCGGCCGACATCGCGGATCGCGGCGCGGGCGGCCAGCGTGCCGAACGTGATGATCTGGGCGACGTGCTCGGCCCCGTATTTGCCGGCGACGTAGCGGATCACTTCGTCGCGCCGCTCGTCGCTGAAATCGATGTCGATGTCGGGCATCGTCACCCGCTGCGGATTGAGGAACCGCTCAAACAGCAGCTTGTGCTTCAGCGGGTCGACGTCGGTGATGTTCAGCGCGTACGCCGCCAGGCTGCCCGCGGCCGAGCCGCGTCCGGGCCCGGTGACGATTCCGCGCTCGTGCGCGAACCGGATGAAGTCCCAGACGATCAGAAAATAATCGTCGAACCCCATCCGGCCGATGACTTCCAGCTCATATCGGAGCCGCTCCTCGGCCGTCCGGCGGAAACCTTCGTCCGCCCATTCCGGCGTTCCCTCGTAGCGCCGCCGCAAGCCGTCCTCACACAGCCGCCGCAAGTAGTCTCCGGCCGACAATCCTTGCGGTAGCGCCGGATACTTCGGCAGCACGTGCCGGCCGAACTCGAGCTCCAGGTTGCACTTGCCGGCGATCCGCGCGGTGTTGCCGACCGCTTCGGGAACGTGCCGGAACAGCTCCGCCATCTCCTCCCCGCTTTTCAAATACAGCTGGTCGGTCTGAATTTTCATCCGGTCGGGGTCGTCCAGCGTCTTGCCGGTTCCGATGCACAGCAGCACGTCTTGCAGGGCGTGGTCTTCCTTCCGCAAGTAGTGGGCGTCGTTCGTCGCCGCCAGCGGAATGCCCGTTTCCTCCGAGAGCCGAAGCAGTCCCGCCGACACCCGCTTCTGCTCCAGCATGCCGTGGTCCTGCAGCTCCAAATAATAGTCGTCGCCGAAAAGCCCGCGGTAGCGGAGCGCCACCTCTTTCGCCTCGTCGTACCGGTCTTCGAGCAGCAGTTGGGACAGCTCCCCCTTCAGGCAGCCGCTCAGGCAGACGAGCCCTTCGGCGTGTGCCGCAAGCGCTTCGAAATCGATGCGCGGCCGGTAGTAAAACCCTTCGAGATGGCCGACCGTGCTCAGCTTCATCAGGTTCCGGTAGCCGGTCTCGTTCTTGGCCAGCAGCGTCAAATGATAGATCGGCTGCTCATTCCGCGGCCCCCGGTCGAGCCGGGATCCGGACACGATATAGGCTTCCATGCCGAGAATCGGCTTCACGCCGTGCTCCCGGCACGCCTTGTAAAAGGGGATCGCCCCGTACATGACGCCGTGGTCGGTCAGCGCCAGCGCCGGCATGCCGAGGGACGCCGCCCGCCGGGCCAGGTCCCGGATGCGGGAAGCCCCGTCGAGCAGGCTGTATTCGCTGTGAACGTGAAGATGCACGAATTCGCGCATGGCCACTCCCTCTTCGTCTGAACGTTGGTCCTTCCATTATAGCACAAATGTTCGCACATGATGCCCGGACTCGTCCCATACATATGTACAAGGAGGGGATGGGGGATGAGCCGGTTTTATTCGGATGCGGCGCTCGATTTTTTCATCGCGTTCGGGGTGGTGCTGGGCGGCTCGATGCTGGCGGGCCTCGCTTCCGTGTTTCTGTGGCTGCCTCCGAAAGAAACGATGCTCGACATCGCCGGCCGCGTCAAAATATGGGCGATCGTCGTGGCGGTCGGCGGCACGATCGACCCGGTGCGCGTCATCGAGTTCAACGTGCTCGAAGGGCAGCTGTCCCCGGCGCTGCAGCAGATCGCCTATATCGTGTTCGCTTTTCTCGGCGCTCATATGGCCACCGAGCTGATCCAGTGGATGTGCCGGAGTGCGGGGTGAGGTCCGGTGAGAGTGCCTCCGTTCGAACGCTACCGGAAGGGCATGCAGGCGGCCGCCTTTTTCGTCTGCGGCATGATCGTCGGCGCGGCGATATACAGCGGGCTGGCGAGCGATCAGGCCAACCGGGTCATTCGCGAGAATATCGAACTGCGCAAGCAGATGGCCGACTACGAGGAAAACTTGTCCCAGCTGAAAAAATTCCGCAACAAGCAGACGGTCATCCGCAGCGTGACGGTATATGTGGAAGAGCGCAACGGGCAACCCCCGCTGGACGTCGTCAGCGAGGTCGAGCTGAAGGACCGGCTGAAGCAGGACCTGTCCGTGTTCGTCGGGCGAAGCATCTATGACATCGGCATCGAAGCGCAGATCGCGCGCGGCATCCTGAACGGCAAAATTTATTCGGACATCGGCCAGAAAGATTACAAGGCGTCCATCCGAACGATGCTGGTGGTGGACGGGACGCTCAGCGTCTGGGCGGAAGTGAGCAAATACGTGGGGCCGTAGGAAGAAACGTTGAAAAAGTTGTGGTACAATGGGGGGTGTATCGAATTCGCACAATCGCACCGCAACGCTTGGCGTTGCTGTCTGCGATTGCACATTCCGAGACGACTTTGTCGCTCGGTCAACCTCGCACAATCGCACCGCAACGCTTGACGTTGCTGTCTGCGATTGCACATTCCGAGACGACTTCGTCGCTCGGTCAACCTCGCACAATCGCATCGCAACGCTCGGCGTTGCTGTCTGCGATTGCACATTCCGAGACGACTTCGTCGCTCGGTACCGCAAGGAGTTGCTTACCGTTATGATCGCCATTCTGCAATGGACGCTCGCCGTCCTGATCATCGCCACTTCCGCCGGCTCCGTCTACTTCAGCTACCGGTCGCGGCGGACGGCCGACCCGAAGCGCCGAGGCCTCTACGCCGCCCGGATGAACATCTGCATGGGCCTGATGCTGCTGTTCATCGCCCTGATCCAGATGCTGCTGTTCAGCGGCTCCACTTTGCGCGTCATCGTCGGCGCCCTGTTCATGCTGCTCGGCCTGTTCAACCTGTTCGCCGGGTTGCGCAATCACGCCTATTACAGCCGGCTGCTGCGTCCTTAGCGGGCCCAGGGCGTCGGCGCGTCAGTATTGTCCGCATTCCAACTAGTTCGGGTCGATCGTCTGCACGGTCAGCATCGCTTTGGCCATCGCTTCGCCGTCGTGGACGACCTGCACTTCCAGCTTCACGTGCATGCGGCTGGCCTCGATCACGCTCGGCCGGATGGTGAAAGGCGCCTCGATCGGAATCGTGCGCAGGAAATAGGTCGTCATGTTCTCCAGGATGTGATCCCGCCTGCGCAGCTCGTCCACCGCCCGCGCCGCGGCCTGCTGCATGAGCGACGTCAGCACGCCTTCGGACAGAGTGCCGAGCGGGCCGGCCATTTGCGGCGTGGCCCGTCCGGCGAAATACAGCCTTCCCTCTTCGTCCCTTTGCTCCGAAAACCCCGCCCACATCAGCGCGTCGAACGTCTCTCCGAGCTGTTCGGGCCGGCCCTCGAACTGCATCGCGCGCAGCACTTCCCCGCGGCCGATGACGCCCAGCAGCTTGCGGCGGCGGTCGACGACCGGCAGCAGCTCGATCCCTTCGGACATGATCCGGTGCGCGGCGGAGGCGACCGGGGTGCTCAGCGTCACCGTCAGCGGTCGGCGCGTCATCAGCTTGTCCAACGTCTGGGATGCGGGAGACCCGACGACGTCCTTGGCCGTCACCATGCCGACGACCCGGTTCCATTCGTCGGTGACCGGGAAGCGCGACAGGCCGGTGTCCGCGCTCGCCTTCAGAAAATCGGCCACCGTCTCCGACGGTTTCAGCGACACCGCTTTGGCGGACGGATCGAGCAAATCGGAGACGACCATGATTTTGCGCTGAATGAGACGGTCGTACATCGCGCGGTTGATCATGGAAGCGACGGTGAACGTATCGTGACGGCACGTCATGATCGGGAGCTGCTTGGCGTCGGCGTAGGCCTTGACGTCGGGACTCGTGCCGAATCCGCCGGTCACCAGCACGCCCGCCCCTTGCTCCAACGCGCAGCGGTGCGCGTTCTCGCGGTTGCCGACGATCAGCAGGCTGCCGGCGTCGATATAGGCCATCATCTCATCCAGCTCCATCGCGCCGATGACGAATTTATGCAGCGGCTTGTCCAGCCCCTCCTCGCCCCCGAGCAGGCTCCCCTGCACGATTTCCAGCACTTCGGCGAACGTCAGCCGATCGGGCCGGCCGCGCCGCTTGCGGTCGATCCGGACGGTGCCGATCCGCTCCTTCGTGCTGACATAGCCAAGCTGTTCGGCCTCCTTCAGCGCGCGATAGGCGGTCCCTTCCGACACATTCCGCTCTTTCGCCATCTGACGGACGGAAATGTTCGTGCCGACAGGCAGGGCGCGTATATATTCGAGCAGCTGCTCATGCTTGGTCATTTCTCCGCCCGGCGTCCTCTTTTCTCCCATCTCTTAAGTCCCCCCGAAAAGCGTCCGAAACTCCATTGCTTTCAATTGTCCCCATCATACCACGAACCTTTTCCTCCCGAATACAGGGTCTTTCCCGATATCCAAATCTTTGCAACGACCGGTCTTCCTGCGACAAAAAAACGCGGCCTCCCGCGCAAGCTTGGACGGTTCGAGGACATAATAAAAAGCGGTATTGCAATTCGCACATTGCGCGGGAGGCGACCGATGGAAACGGACAAGAAATGGGACCTGATCTCCTTGGCGTCGATCCCGCTGATCATGACGCTCGGCAATTCGATGCTGATGCCGATTTTGCCGGAAATTTCCGCCAAGCTCGGGGTTTCTCCTTTTCAAGTCAGCTTGCTGATTACCGTCTATTCCGTTGCCGCCATCCTGCTCATCCCGATCGCCGGCTTTCTGTCCGACCGTTTCGGGCGCAAGACGGTGATCATTCCGAGCCTGATCCTCACCGCCGCCGGAGGGGCTGCCGCCGGTCTGGCCGCCTGGTGGATGAGCGGCCCTGCGGCTTATTGGGCCGTTCTGGGCGGGCGGCTTTTGCAGGGCGTCGGAGCCGCCGGCGGCGCTCCGGTCGTTCTGCCGCTCGTGGGCGATCTGTTCCGGCGGGAGAGCGAGGTGAGCAAAGGGCTTGGCGTGATTGAGACCGCCAACACGTTCGGCAAAGTGCTGAGCCCGGTGCTCGGATCCGCGCTGGCGATGGCCGTCTGGTTTCTCCCTTTTCTGGCGATTCCGGTCTTCAGCCTGGTGTCCTTGGCTTTGGTCGCGATTCCGGTCAAGCCGCCCGCCCGGACCCAAGAAAAGCCGGACAGCAAGCCCCGCTTCGCTTCCTTTATCCGATCCGCGGGCACGCTGCTCAAGCGGAACGGGCGGTGGCTGTCCGCCATCTTCGCCGTCGGAGGGGCCATCATGTTCATTCTGTTCGGCGTCCTGTTCTATTTGTCGGAAACGCTGGAAGAGCGGCACGGCATTCACGGCATCGTCAAAGGGCTGATTCTGGCGGTCCCGCTGGCCTCCATCTGCCTGGCGTCGTTTGTAACGGGCAAGCGGATCGGGCGTAACATGAGGATCATGAAATGGGTCTCCGTCGCCGGTCTGCTGCTGTCGGCTCTGGCTCTGTTCACCGTCGGCTCTTCCCCGCGAACGATCGGCGTCATCGCCGCCCTGTTCGTCTGCGGCATCGGCCTGGGCGCCACCCTCCCCAGCCTGGACGCGTTAATCACCGAAGGCATCGACAAGGAGCGCCGGGGAACGATCACTTCGCTGTACAGCAGCATGCGGTTCATCGGCGTCGCTCTCGGGCCGCCCGTCGTCTCTATTCTGATGAAAAGATCGGATTACGGCGTTTTTCTGATCATGGCCTTGGCAAGTGTGGCCGCGGCGCTGTTCGCCCTGCTGGCAATCCGGCCGAATACCGAAGGCAAAGAAGCCAAGGTTCAAAAGCTGCGGCCGTCCTGAACAGTCAAAAGCCTCCCGCGCCGACTCCCGTATGGGAACGAGGACAAGAAGGCTTTGCAATAAAGACATTATGGACTCCGGTTTAAATTTTCAACTCTCCGAGCTTGATCAGCTCTACGACCGCTTGCGAACGACCTTTGACATTCAGCTTCTGCATAACGTTGGAAATGTGATTTCGTACTGTTTTCTCGCTAATGAACAGCTGCTGCGCAATATCGCGGGTCGTCTTGTCCTGAACAAGCAACTCGAAGACTTCGCGTTCCCGATTGGTGAGAAGGAATTTGCTTTTATGGTCGCTGCTTTTCAACGTGTGTCACCCCTCCTTGCCCGGGAATGGAATGAATACAAGGCCAAGGGATACAGTCAAGTTCATGATATGAAAGGCGCTTTCGGGTGGTGCGGGGGACGAGGAAATTAGGCGGTGACGGCACAACAAAGGGCAGCATCGGCGTACTGTCCGAATGCTGCCCGTCTGTTGCGCGCGTGCGGCGACTAGCGCGTCGTTCCGGTCATGCCGGTTCGACCGGCGGTGCCGGCCGTCCCGGTCGGGGCCGTTCCGGGCGCACCGGTGCCGTAACCCGTGGTCGGGAAAATCCGCTGAACGAGTGCGTTGAACTCGGCAACCAATCCTTGAATCGGATGGCCTTGGCTTACGGCGTTGGCGAAGTTCTGCATTCGGCTTACAAAGTCGGGGTTGGCCGACACGTACACGTTCTGGATATCCGGCGCCATCGCCTTGACCTGGTTGGCGATGCGGTCTTTCAAGGCGCTGGAGACGTCCGCACTGGTCGTGCCCGTTCCGCTGTAAAAACCGGTATTCCCATAATTGGAACCGAAATAAGTGCCGACATTGCCGTTGTTATACCCGGCTCCGGTATAAGTCCCCGTGCTGCGCCCGGTCAGCGCTGAACCGGACATGTTGCCGAACGGCCGATAGCCGGTACCGTTCGGCGTCGATGCTCCGGTCATCCCGGTGCGCGGAACGGCGCTGCCGATCCTGCCGGTACCGGGCGTTCTTGTTCCGACGCCGGGAACGCCGGTTCCGGGAGCGCCCGCGCGGCTTTTCTCGACGACCGCCACATAGGCGTTGCGGTCCGTCAGCATGACGTATGCGGATCGGATTCCGGGCATCGACCGGAGCTGATCGGCGATTCGCTGGCTCATCTCAAGCCGCGTATTGCCGTGAAGACCGGTTACGTTGTTGCCCGTAAATTGCCGGCCGTCCACGCGGTTCATTTCCCGGGCCTGGTCGTTGGCGAACCGCGTCGTGTTCATCCGGAAGCCGTCCTGGCGGACGTTCTGGGAACGAATGCTTTTGTTGCCCAGATCGCCTTGATTGGACGTGCATCCGGCCAGCGCAAGCGCCCCGGTCAACACGAGCGCCGGAATAGCCAAGCTTTTGCGCATCGTACTCCTCCTCGGCTGTAAGATGGGCGGTTTCCGCCACACTTAGGGTGGCCGGGGGGGCGCGCGAATATGCCGGCTTGACATCGGGAAGAAGCGGAATTAGAATGAAACCGATAGGAATTAGTACCTGGTACTATAACTTGATAATAAGAAAGAGGCGCGTCGCGATGAAGCTGAACTCCCATACCGAAATAACCGCCATCGGAAGCTATGTGCCGGAGAAAATTTTGACCAATGCCGATCTGGAGCGCATGGTCGACACGAGCGACGAATGGATCGTCCGGCGGACGGGCATTCGGGAACGGCGCGTCAGCGGGCCCGAGCAGTTCACTTCGGATCTGGCGATTGAAGCCGTGCGCAACCTGATGGAGCGGTACCCGGACCGCGGCGACGATATCGACGCCATTATCGTCGCCACCACAACGCCCGACACCCCGTTCCCTTCCGTCGCTTCGCGCATCCAGCAGGCGTTCGGGTTTCGCCGGTGCCTTGCTTTCGATCTGAACGCGGCGTGCGCCGGGTTCGTCGCCGCGCTGCAGGCGGCCAGCGGGCTGGTGGAATCGGGCGCCTACCGCAAAGTTCTCGTGGTCGGCGCGGATACGCTGACGAAGCTGACGGATTACAGCGAGCGTTCCACCTGCATTCTGTTCGGCGACGGCGCCGGCGCCGTGCTGGCCGAGCGGGCGGCGGAAGGGGCGCTGCTGGCGGCCAGCGCCGATACCGATGGCAGCGGAGGCATTCACGTGTATGCTTCCGGTCTGGCCCGGACATGGAACGGACAGCCGCTGGCCGGAGACGGAAAAATCGTGCAGAACGGGAGAGAAGTGTACAAATGGGCCGTCCAGACCGTGCCGTGCGGCGTGCGGGCGCTATTGGACGATGCCGGTCTGGCGGCCGACGGCTTGGACTGGCTCGTCCCGCACAGCGCCAACCTGCGCATGATCGACGCCATCTGCGAACGGCTCGGGCTGCCGCCGGAACGCGCTTTGCACAGCGTCGTCCGCTACGGCAATACGTCGAGCGCGTCCATCCCGCTCGCGTTGGATCTGGCCGTGCGGGACGGACGGCTGCGGCCCGGACAGACCGCCGCTTTGTACGGCTTCGGCAGCGGATTAAGCCAGGCCGGCGTGCTGCTGCGCTGGACCCTCTAAACGGGCGGCGGCGCCCCGCTTTCTTCCTCGAGCAGCATTCTTAGGCCGTCCTCCAGGCGAATGCGCGGCCGCCAGCCGATCGACCGGCGCGCCTTGGCCCAGGACAGCCGGCTGTGGCGGACATCGCCGGCGCGGGTCGCCTCCCAGGCGATCTCCGCCGGCCGCCCGCCGATGCGGAACAGCATTTCCGCCAGCTCCCGCACCGACGTGGATCGGCCGGTGCCGATGTTGAGCAGCGCGTCCTCCGCCCGCCCGGCCGCGGCCAGATTGGCCTCCACCACGTCGTCCACATGAATGAAGTCGCGCGTCTGCCCGCCGTCTCCGTGGATGACGAGCGGCTTCTCCCGCCGCCACTGATCGACGAAAATCCGCACGACCCCGCCTTCACCGGCGCCCGTCTGCCCCGGACCGTAGACGTTGGCGTACCGTAAAATCGCGTACCGCACCCCGCACCATTTTCCATACCGCATCACGTACTGTTCGGCAATCCACTTGGACAGCGCGTAGAACGACTCGGGATTCGGGCGGCTGCGCTCGGCAAAGGGAGGCGCCTCCCTGGCCGCCAGACCGCCGTACACCGCGGACGTCGAGGAGAAAACCAGCTTGCTCCCGGAGCGCCGGCATCCTTCCAGCACCCGCATCGTTCCGAGCACGTTGCTCTGCCCGTCTTGCGCCGGACGCTGCATCGACAGCGGCGCCGACACTTGCGCTGCGAGATGGAACACCACCGCGGGCTTCAGATCGGCGATCCATTCGGCAACCGCGGGATGCGCCGCATCTTCCTCGTACAGCCTCGCCCCATGGGGAATCCGTTCGCGGCTGCCCCCGCTCAAATTGTCCAGCACGTGCACTTCTTGGCCGAGGCGCACCAATCGCGCCGCCAGCCGGCCGCCGATGAGGCCTGCGCCTCCCGTTACGATGACTCGCATGAGCAGAATCCCCTCGCTTCCATCCCTATCCTATGAAGCCGGCCCAACCCGCGTTTGGACGCAGCCGACAAAAAGGGCCGCTTACCGGGGCCACCCGTGGATGCCGGCCTTCGCGCATTCACGTAAACTGCATGGGAAGGCAAGACAGCGATGAGGAGGCACTACATGAGCACCGACTCCGCCCGACCGCTGGTGAGCGTCGTCATCCCTTTCTACGACTGCCCGTTTGTGGATCAAGCCGTCGAAAGCGCGCTGCGGCAGACGTATTCGAACGTGGAGATCATCGTCGTGGACGACGGCTCGTCCGCCTATCGCCATTTGCTGGGTCCGTACCATTCGCAAATTCACTACATCGCCAAGCCGAACGGCGGAACAGCGAGCGCGCTCAACGCAGGAATTCGCCGGGCTTCCGGAGACTACATCGCCTGGCTCAGTTCGGACGACCGCTTCTATCCGTTCAAAATCGAGCGGCAGTTGGCTTATATGCAAGAGCGCGGCGCGCTCATCTCCTGGACCGATTTCGACTTAATCGACCGGAACAATGCCTTGCTGGAGCATTCGCTGGCGGTCAAATTCTCCACGGCCGCGGAATTCGTCCGTTCCCTTTACACCTCCAACCCGATCAACGGATGCACGGTCATGATGCACCGGTCGGTACCGCAGCGTATCGGATTGTTCGACGAAACGCTCATCTGCACGCAGGATTACGACTATTGGCTGCGCGTCATTTTGAACGGCATCGATTTCCATTTCATGGTCGAAACGCTGACGGCTTACCGCTGGCACGATAATATGGGAACGATCCGACTAATGGAACGGACGAACGCCGAAATTCAAATCGTGTTGAACCGATACGTTCACCGGCTCAACGAATTGTCGGCGTTTTTGGACAGGACCCGGGAGGGGGTGTGAAAATTGAAGGTGCTGTTCGTCTTCATCCTGCCCAGCGGCGGCGTCGACACGCTGAACCGGACAAGGGTCAAGGCGCTTGCCGCCCGCGGCATCGAAGGCCATCTGCTGTATTTCCAACCGGGCAGCGGCTCGGGGAACATCAGCGGAATTCCGGTCTACTACACGAAGGATCCCGAAACGATTCGCGGCATTTTCCAGCAGGGGGATTATGCGGCCCTCGTCGTCGTTTCTTTCTATTACGAGTTGGAACTGTTCCGCGTGCTCGGCTTCGACCGGCCGATCGTCTTCGAAATTCAAGGATTCGGGCCGCCCGAGCAGGCGAGACAGGCGATGATCGAGGCCGCGCCTTATTTGAACGCGTATGCGGACGCTTTGCTGTATCCGCATACGCCCCATATCGGCGCCATTCTGAACGAGCTGTATCCGCACAAGCGCAAATTCGCTTTTCATAACCCGTTCGACGCCGAAGCTTTCGCCTATCGGCCCGACGAAACCCATCCGAGACCGATTCTCGCCTGGATCGGCCGGCTGGAAGACAACAAAAACTGGCGGGATTTTCTTAGAATCGCCGCCCGCATCGCCCGCGAAGAGCCGTCGGTCGAGCTGTGGATGATTGAAGATCCCCACCTGGCCGTCCCCGGCGAAAGAGAACAGCTCGCGGCGCTGGCCGCCGAACTCGGCGTGGCCGACCGCATCCGGCCGGCGCATGCTGTTCCGCACGCGGCGATGCCCGGCGTGCTGTCCAGAATCGGCAATTCCGGCGGCCTTCTAATCATGACTTCCAAATCGGAAGGCGCGCCCTACGCCGCCCTGGAAGCGCTGAGCTGCCTCTGCCCGGTGGTGACGAGCGATTCCGGCGGCGTCCGGTCGGCGATTATCGACGGCGCAACCGGCTTGTACTACGCGCACGGCGACATCGAAGGGGCGGCAGCCGCCGCGCTCAGCCTGATGCGGGACGGGGTGCTGCGGCAGCGGATGGTCCAGCACGGTCTGGAGCACGTGCGCCATACCTTCTCGATGAGCCTCTACGCCGATCATTTTGCCGACATGCTGCGGGAATTGGGGGTTGCGCCGTGCTGACGAGCATTATCGTTCCGCTGCTAACCGATTGGCAACAGACGATGCGCTGCCTGGACAGCATTCGCCGCTTTGCCGACCGGCCGTACGAGCTCGTCCTGGTCGACAACGGGTCGACCGACGGCACCTCCGACTGGCTGCGCCGGCAAAGCGGCAACGACGTCGTGCCGGTGTTCAATGCCGTGAACCGCGGCTTCGCCGCCGCGATCAACCAGGGAGCGTCGGCGGCCCGCGGGGAGGCGATGGTGATTTTGAACAACGACACGCTGGTCTCCCCGCGGTGGCTGTCCCAACTCCTGGCGGCGCTGGACGATCCCGGCGTCGGCATGGCCGGTCCGGTATCGAATTATGTGCTGCCGCTGCAGAAGCGTCCGGGCGAATACGGCGACGCGGAAACGTTTTTCGTCTTTGCGGACCGCTTCAACCGGCACGACCCGGCCCGGTGGCGGCATGCAACCGCCCTGAGCGGCTTCTGCATGGCGCTGAAGCGGCGCGTATGGGATACGGTCGGACCGATGGACGAACGCTTCGGATACGGCGGCTACGAAGACATCGACTATGGCTACCGCGTCATGAGAGCCGGCCTGAAGCTGAGGTTGGCCGGCGATATCTACATTCATCACGACGGCAACCGGAGCTTCAGCCGAAACGGCCTGGATATGTATGCGATCGCATCCGACAACCGGCGCAAATTCATCCGGAAATGGGGATTCAATCCGGAGCGGCTGATCCTTCATGTCGACCCGGGTTTTCTGCACGGCTCGGCCGCGGAGCCCCGCCATCCCCGCAGCGGGTCCGCCGTGCCCGGAGGCTGGTACGGCATGGACGATACCGGGGGCGTGTACCGGGTCGAACGGGGGAAGAAGCGGCCGGTGGTGTCCCTGGCCGCCCTCGTCCGTTGCCGCCTTTCCCCGGACCGGATTTCGCGGGCGGCAGCGGCGATTCTGAAACGGCTGCCCGAGGGCGTCCCGATCGACCCCGGCTTGCCCGATCTGCAAGGCTATCCGGATTCGTTTCTCGCTTCCGATCCGGCCGGAGGGCTGTACCTGGTCTCGCACGGCATCCGGTACATGATCCGCGGCGCCGCCGCGTTGGCCGCCTGGAACCTGCCGGCCGAAGAAGCGATTCCGCTCGCTTACGACGAGCTGCAGGCGCTGCCGCTCGGGTGGCCGGTCGACGGGGACCCATGGGAGACGTTCGAGCTGCTCGACTACCGGCTCTTGAACGGACCGGACGGCAGGCTCTACTACAGCGAAGGCCAGCGTCTGCGCCGCGTCGCCGATCCGTCTGTTCTGTCCGTTTACGGCCTCAATCCGGCCCGCGCCGTGCCGATTCCGGCCCCGTTGTTCCCGCAGTTGCCGGTCGTCGGGCCGGACCTGGCTTAAAGTCGGCCGCCGAAGACGGCCTTACTCGATCGGTCCCCGATACTGCGAAACGCGGGCAATCGGCTGCAGCGCCTCCAGCAGCCGCTCGATTCGCTTCCGGTGGTGCGCGGATACGGCCTGAAATTCCAGTTCCACGTCTCCCCGGTTGCGAACCGTGCCCATGGCCGGATGGCGCCGGTACTCGGTCAGCGCCTCATCCAAGTACGCCAGCGGATATCCGGCCAGAATGGACCGCAGCCAGAAGTCGTAGTCGTGCGTGTAAGGCAAATTTTCGTCGAATCCGCCCAGTTTGTCGAAGAGCGCCTTGCGCATCATGACCGTGCAGCCGTTGACGACGTTGCCGCTTAGAAACGAGCGGTAAAATTCCGGCATGGTCCGAAAATGGAGGCGCACGTCCTTCCCTTCGGGACGCCCGTGCTCATCCACGACGCGAAACGCCGTATGGCTGATCCAGGCGCCCGTCGATTCCATGAACGCCGCCTGGCGCTCGATCTTGTCCGGCCTCCACCGATCATCCGAACTGAGCCAGGCGACATAGTCCCCGGAAGCCCGGCGGAATCCTGCGTTGAGCGCGCTGGCCGTGCCCCCGTTCGGTTTGCGGATCACCTCGATCCGTCCATTGTAACGGGCGAGGCGCTCCTTCTCCCGGGTGGAACCGTCGTCGACGACAATAATTTCAAGCGGCGCGTGCGTCTGGGACAACGCACTGTCCACCGCTTCCCCAACAAACCGGTCGTTGTAAAACGGGATGACCGCCGTTACGGAGATCCTTTTACGCTTCATGACGCATCCTGTCCTTTCCGGTCGTCTGCCGACCCGATTTTCTGACGTTCCTCTTCCAGCGCGTCCGCAACGGACCGATCGAAAGGGATGGCCGGCCGCCAGCCGAGGCGGCGGATCGCCGATCCGTCGCGAGGCGCAGGCGACGGAAAGGACGAGCTTCCGACTTCCCAGCGCAGCGGAACGCGGGCCGCCCGGTCGAACGCCTCCTTCACCTCGCGCAGACAGCGGAACGTACCGGACTCGACGGCATACGCCGTTCCCGGATCGCCCTCCCGCAGCAGCAACTCGTATGCGGCGGCGGCATCCCGGACGTCCAGGAAGTCGCGGCTTTCTATCAGGGAAGACAGCCGGAACGGCGGAACGCCCGCGGCTTCGGCCGCGCGCTCGGCGGCGGCGGCCCACCGGGCGATTTTGCCGCACAGTCCGCGGCTGCCGCCGGGGCCGACCAGATTGGACGGCTCGGCGACGATGACCGGCAGCCCGTACCAGCGTTGCCAAGCCAGCGCCGTCTCGACTTGCAGCGTCTTGCTGAAGCCGTAAGGGTGCGGCGAAGCGGAGAGCCGTTCCGCGGGCTCCCGCAGCGTCGATCCGACGACGAGAACGCGGCAGCCCGGAATCGGACGAACGCCTTCCAGCAAATAAGCGGTGGACATCAGATTTGCCGCCAGCGTCAGATCCGGGTTTTGCCAGGACGCGTCCACAGCGTTCTGGCCGGCCAGATGCACGACGGCGTCCGGCCGGACGGTGCGGCACAGCCGCTGGACGTCGTCGCGGTCGGTCAGATCGCAGGCGTATACGGCGGCAGCCGTCTCCGCCGCCGCGCGGGCCATGCCGCCGGCGGACCGGCGCGAGACGACGGCGGCCACCTCGCAGCCCGAAGACGCCAAACGCCGGCACACATGCGGTCCGGTGAATCCTGCCGCGCCGGTGACAAGCACTCTTCTCATGCCCACCCTCCGCTCATCCAATCCCGCAGTTCCTCCAGCATGACGCGGTAGTCCGGCGGACGATGCCCGAAACCGCCGCGGGTGACCGCCAGCGTCCGGTCGATGGCCGGTTCCGGATCGGGCGCGACGACGACGTCGTTCTTGTCGAAGACGCGTTGCATCAGAAGCAGCAGATCGTGCTTGTTGATCGGCTCCGGCGCCGTCAAATGCACGAGGCCGCCCGCTTCCGGATGGCCGATGGCCCAATGGACCGCCTTGGCCAATTCCAGGGTGGTGACCCCGTTCCATTTCACGTTGACGAACCCGCGGACACAGCCCCGGCTGTCCAGAAACCATTTCATCAGGCCGATGCCCCGGGGGCGAATCTCCGGCCCGATAATCGAAGTGCGGATCGTCAGGTGGCGCGGATCGCGGATTTCCCCCAGCGCCTTGCTGCGCGCGTAGACGGTAATCCCGTCCGGAGGATCGTCTTCCCGGTAATCTCCCCGGTCCCCTAGAAAGACGCAGTCCGAACTGATATGGATGAGCCGGCTTCCTTCCCTTTCGCACAGATAAGCCAGCCAATGCGGCAGCATCCCGTTGACGATATAAGCGTCCAGCGGCCAATCTTCCGCCTGCCGGTTCAGCACGCCGACCGCGTTGACGATGACGTCGGGCTTTACTTCCCGGACGAGCGCGGCCACCTCCGGCAGCCTCCTGACGTCGAGCCTGCGGACCGTCCCTTCGGCGGCGGCCGGAGAAGGGCCGCTGCTCTCGCCGGAAGGATCCCTGGCCGTCGCGATCACTTCGTAGCCGCCATGACGCCGCAAGTAGGCGGCGATCATATGTCCGGCCATTCCGTTTGCACCGAGCAGCATGATTTTCATTGCAGGAACCCTCCGCGCACGAGCATTTCCCGGATTTTTTTGCGGGACATCAGCGACTGTCCGGAGCTGTAGCTGCCTTCCGGAACCGGCGGGCATCCGGCGTAGCGCTCGCGGAGGCCCGGTATTTCCAGCGCCGGCAAAATGACGTAATACTGTTCGTCATAGACGACCGCGCTTTTGCTCTCGAAGTCGGTCAGCAGAATTTCGTGGATTTTCTCGCCGGGCCGAACGCCGGTCTCCACGATTTCCGCCTTTTTCCCCATGGCGGTCATCAGCACTTCCGCCAGGTCGAGGATGCGGCAGGTCGGCATCGTCATGACGAAAATTTCGCCGCCGATGCTTTCCTCGGTCGCTTTGAACAAAAGGCGGATCGCGTCTTTTTGCGTCAGGAAAAAGCGGGTCATGTCCCGATGCGTCAGACGGACCTGGTTTTTGTTCGCGATCTGGTCCATGAACAGATGAATGACGCTGCCGTTCGTGCCGAGCACGTTGCCGCCCCGCACGCAGACGAACTTCGTGTCGGTTCGGAGCAGGTTCGCGTAGACGATCAGCTTCTCGCCGATCGCCTTGGTCATTCCGTAGAAATTGGACGGATTCGCCGCCTTGTCCGTGGAAATGTAGACGACCCGCTCGACCCGGTTGTCGATGGCCGCTTCGATCACGTTCTGGGTGCCGATGACATTCGTCTTCAGCGCTTCGTACGGCTGCTCCTCGCATACCGGCACATGCTTCAGCGCCGCAAGATGAAAGACGATATCCACGTCTTCGCACGCGGTCGCCAGCGCTGCGCGGTCCCGGATGTCTCCAATGCAGAAGCTGAGGCGAGGGTCTTCGAACGTCCGGCTCATGGCGACCTGACTCGATTCGTTGCGGGAATAGACGATGATCTCCGCGGGATTTCGCGGCAGCAACTGCCGCACGAGTTCATATCCCCAGGAGCCGGTGCCTCCGGTGATCAGGATACGCCGACCTTTAAACATCCGTTTTCCCTCCAAGCAGAAATTTGGCCACTTTGCCGGAAACGTTGCCGTCCGTATATCCTTCCGGACAATTCCACCCGCCTTTCAGCGTGATCATGGCCGAAGCGGCTTCCGCCATCCGTTCCGCCCGCACGCCGCAGACGGTGTTGCTGCCGCAATCGACGGTTTCCGGCCGCTCGGTCGTCTCCCGGACGGTCACGGCCGGCACCTGCAGAATGCAGCACTCCTCCTGCACCGTCCCGCTGTCCGTCAGCACGCACCGCGCGTGGCGCTCCAACTGGACAAAATCGAAAAAGCCGAACGGCTCGCAGAAATCGATCAGCGGGTGAGCCGCTTGCTCCTGCAAGCGGCTCAGCATCGAGCGCGTACGGGGGTGGACGCTGCAGACGATGCGGAGCCCTTGCTGCTCCGCGACGAGCCGCAAGCCCCGGACAATTTCCGCCAGACGGGCCGGATGGTCGACGTTCTCGGCGCGGTGGATCGTCGCCAGCAGGTATCCGCCCGGCTTCAGTCCGAGCCGGTCGAGGATCGGGCTGGCGCCGATCTGCCTCCGATAGCGGTTCAGCACTTCGTAAATCGGGTTGCCGGTTTTGAAGATTCGCGCTGCCGGAAACCCTTCGCGCAGCAGATTTTGCCTGCTGTATTCGGTGTAAGGCAAGTTGAAAGTGGAAACGGCGTCGATGACGCGGCGGTTTTTCTCTTCCGGAACGGCGAGGTCGAAGCAGCGGTTGCCCGCTTCCATATGCGCGACCGGAACGCCCATCCGTTCGGCGAGCACCGCGCACAGCGCGCTGTTCGTATCGCCGAGCACCAGCACCCGATCGGGACGCTCCCGCTCCAGCACCCGCTCCACCGCCGCAAAGGAGGCTGCGAGCTGCCCGCCGACGGACAGGTTTCGCTCCCGCAGCCAGACGTCCGGAAGCCGAAGTCCCAATTCCTTGTAAAAAACGTCGCTGAGGGCCGGATCGAAGTTCTGGCCGGTATGGACGACGACATGGCGGTCGGCCAGTTCGTCGAGCTTCTGCGTGAGCAGACTGAGGCGGATGATTTCCGGTCGCGTGCCCAGAATGGTTACGATTTTCACCCCTCTACCCCCTGGCGCGTGATTTCGGCTTTCTTCGAGCCGAGGCGCGTTTGCGGACAGAGCGCCTTCTGCCGGCCCGCCGGCGCCTGCCGCTTCGCTTCCTCTTCTTCCTGGGCGCGGGGACGGTGACCGGGATGCCGGCGGAAGGCGTCGTCCGGGGGAGAGGCTCCATCGGCGATCCGAGCGGAATCGAATCCAGCTCTTCGTCCGTCACGCTGCGCACGTCCTCAAACCGGAATCCGCGCTCCCGGAATATTTCTTCCGACGGAAAGGGCCGGCGAAATCCGTTTTCCAGCAAGAAGACGGTCGGCCCGCTTCCGCGTACGAGCGGAGACATCGGCTCCAAATCAACGGGAAGCTCGGCCGCGAACGCGGCCAGCCGGCGGCGAAACGGGCCGTAGCCGTACAGCGCGCCCGCCGCCCCCATGTTCCGCTGTCCTACTGTGAAGCGCAAAGCGTCGTCCTGCACCAGCCCGGCGATTTTCCCGCTCAGTCCGGCCACGTCGCCGAGCGGCACGAGAAGCCCTTCGTTGCCGGTCGACAACAGCAGTTCCTGCAATCCGCCCGCCGCGAAGGTGATGACCGGCTTGCCGAACATCATGCCTTCCAGAGCCGTCATTCCGAACCCTTCGATCATCAGGCTGGGGACGACGACGACATCCATGGCCGGATAGACCTGCTCGACCCGCTCGGTGAAGCCGAGCCATTGCACCCGATCGGCCAGACCGGATTGCTCCACGAGGCTGCGGCATTCCTCGGAATACACTTCGTTCATCGGGTTGCCTGCGAGGAGCACCCGCACGCGCGGGTCGCCGGCGGCAATCGGCAGAACGGCGTTCAGAAATTCGCGGACCCCTTTATTCGGGTAAAAGGTGGCGGCGATCATGCCGACGACCCGGTGTTCTTCGCTCCAATTGAAATTGCGGCGCAGCAAGGTGCGGTAAACGGACCATTGGTTCGGATGGTATTCTTCTCGATCGACGTAGGGGGGCAAGACGACGGCCCGCTTCGCGTCGAGGATTTCCCGGGAAAACGGGGACAGCGTCGTTCCCGAAATGCCGATCAGCCGATCGCTGTAACGGGATATGATCTCGGTCGCCTCGGCCCGGAAGGGCGTGTCGGCAATCGTCTCCATCATCGCCCAAACGGTCGGAATGCCCAGCGATTTGGCGGCCATGGCCGGCATCGGGTGCACGCATGTATTGACCCAGACGCAGTCCGGCCGGTGCCCCTGCAGCAGCTGCTGCAGCCCGCTCCACGACGGGTCCAGGCGCATCGCCTCCGCTCGCTGCAGCAGGTTGGGCTCCGCCGAATACAATTCGACCAGCAGCGGTAGATCCAATATTTCCACCTGCAGGCCCGCAGCGCGCGCTTCCCCGGCCAACACGCCATCCTGCGGAACGACCAGCGTGCAGCGGAACATGCTCTGCAGCTCGCGCGCGAACATCAGCAGCAGTTTCTCCGCGCCGGTGATGTACGCTGAACTGCAGATATGGGAGAACAGCATCATTTTCGGTCGATGGTTCACTCGCTCAATCCTCCTCCTTTGCGCCCGGCGGTATCCTCAGGGCCGCAAGCTTCTTCGCCGGCGAAGATCCGTACCGGAGAAGCCGCCCTGATCCGGCTTGCTCCCGTGGGAACGGCGTCATCGGGGCAGAGCCAAGCTAAGCAGCCGGGAAAGCCGGGATGTATAGGTATGGTCGCGCATCGTGCGATACAATCCCTTTAGCGCAATCCGTCTGCGCTCCTCTTCGTGCTCCAGGTAATATTCCACCTTCGCCGCCAAGTCTTCGGGAGAATCATAGACGACCACTTCCTCCCCGGGCACGTAAAATTGCGGCAGGTCTTCCCGGAAATCCGTCAATTGCAACGTCCCGCACGCGCTGATTTCAAACGTTCGCGGGTTGGGCGATACGGCCTGGATGCCGGCCGTGTTGCGGTTAAACGTGTCATCATTGGAAGCGCGGTGGATATTGATCACCAGCTTGCAGGCGCTGTAATGCTCCGCGGTTTCCACGGACCCCATCCACTTGCCCAGATCGATCCGGTCCCGGTAGGTCTCGAAATTCGCCATTCTCTCCCACCATAATCCGGACAAGCGGAAATTCCGGTGGTCGATGAGGGGCAGCAGATTTTGGAAAAATTCGGCCCGGTTCCAGAACGCTGTTCCGATAAAGCAGACGTCGCTTCGCAGATGCAAGCGTGGATTCCTAGGCCTGAACGCTTCGTGAAAAACGCCGAGAGGGAGGTGGTGGACATTCCGGCAGCCCCTGCGTTCATAAAAAGGGACGCAGCTGCGTTCCAACGTGAAAACGTGGCTGTAATGAGACGCCAGTTCCGCAGTGACGTCGGTATAATACGGGTCGTCCGTGAACCAGATCGCCGTGGCGATCCCCATTGCCCGGAGCCGGTCCGCCTGCTCGGGAGGATAATCCATCCCGTCCAGCACCAGCGCCAAGTCCGGCCGCTCCCTGGCGGCAACGGCAACCGTATTCTGATCGGGAGCGACGACGATGACGTGGTTCACCAGCATTTTCAGCGTGGCGGCGATGCCTTCGTCCAGCGGACTGTACGGAAATCCTTTGCCCGACGTAATGTACATCACCTTCAGCGGCCGCCGCGGAGGCTGGGCGTAAGCTCTTTGAACGGCCGCTTCGCAGCACCCGATCCAGTAGCCGTGCTCCCATCCAAGCGCATATCCGTCCCTTTGCCCCGCCAAATACTCAGGCGTCGGATCGCGAAGATTTCCGCGGGTTTTCGTCTGTGACAAACGTCCATCCCTCCTGCCGTTGTCAAATGAGGCCGTTAGTCTCGGTCCCTGCCCAGAATGTCCAGCAGCTTCCCGATGCGGTTAGAGAATGTATGGTTGCGGCGGGTTCGCCGGAACGACCGGGCTGCCATCTGCAATCTTTCTTCGTCATGATGGAGGTAATGGTCGATTTGCTCGATCAGGTGCGTAGCGGATTCGAAAACGGCGATTTCCGATCCGACCGCGAAATGTTCCGGCAATTCGGCGCGCAAATCGGTGATCTGCAGCGTCCCGCAGGACGCAATCTCGAACGTTCGCGGATTGACCGATTCGGCCGCCCAGTTGAACCCGTTGCGGTTATCCGATCCCGCCTCTATCGTTCGGTGCATGTTGATCACGATTTTGGCGCCGTTGTAATATTTGACCGTCTCCGGAACTTCGATCCATCCGGTGTGAATGCCGTGGGCCAAATCGCCGTAGCGGGACAGCCGCTGCGACCACAGCGCTCCGGCAATCATAAGCTTTTTGTCTTTGAGGTAAGAAGCAATTTCGTCGATCAGCTTGACCCGGTTCCAGAACGCGACCCCGATAAAACAAACGTCCGACCGGTATTCCGGTCCGACTTCCATCGGGCGGTACAGCCCCGGATGCGCCGCCAGCGGCATGTGGTGCACGCGCGGACAACCGGCCGACCTATACAGCGGGACGCAAGCGCGCTCTTGCGTGAACACGATGTCGTAATGAGTCGCCAGAGAGACCGTCTCGTCGGTTACGTACGGATCGTCCACGAACCAGATGGCCGTCCGGATGCCCAGGTCGCGGATTCTCGCCACTTGGGCGGACTGATCCGGCGGAAAAGTGTGCAGCCCGTTCATGACGAGAACGGCATCGGGACGAAGCTGCCCAGCGATTTCCGCCATTTGCTCCGAGGGCGCCACATGCAGATGCTCCACGCACGGCTCAAGCGCCGCAACGACGCCTTGATCGATAGCTTCAAACCCCTGCGGAACGTACAGAATCCGCATCGGCCTTTTGACATTCTCTACCGGAGAGATATGGCGTTCGATTCCCTGGCAGGCCCCCATCCGCCATCCGTCCAGCCAGCCGAGCCGGTAGCCGTCCTTCCGGCCCGACTCGTACGGCCCCTCCTTCGGCTTGTGCCGCATCGTCATCACCCGGTTTAATATATGCGTCCAACCCGGGAAGGACATGGATTCCTGCCCGTCCGCCATCGCCGTTTCTTGGGGGACGAGCGCGGGAGCCTCCGCCGCCAAACCTAGCAAAAAGCCCGTCCGCGGAAGTCGGTTTTCCGCGGACGGACTCGTGAGAGGCTATCGGACGCGATGAACGCGCAGGAATTGATCGACCGTATCCTGCAGGCGAACGGTCGCTTGGTCGGTTCGGACGACCCCATTGCTGTACGTGACCTTGAACACGAATGTATACGGGCCTTTCGGCAGTTTCTCAAGCGGCTGTCCCGCATCCTCCCCCGTCAGCAGCGCTGTCCACAGCGACCGGTCTCCTCCCGCCGCCGACAGCGATCGGACCAGCGGGGGGCCGGCGTCGGCCTCCACGGAAACGGGCTTTGTGCCGGAGCTTCCCGTGTCGGTAACCGTCGCGGTCAACACGAACGCTTCTCCGGCCCAGAACCAATCGGGCGGACGGGGATGGTCCGGGTACTTGGCGTTGTACTGCAAACGGTTCTCTTCCCAGGCGTCGGTATGGCTGACCGTCCCCTGAATGCCGAGCCGGCGGACGACGAGCGTCCGTTCCCGGACAACCGGCGGCGCTTTGCCGTCGCTGATGCTCTGGCGAACGGTCCATACCCCGTCCGCACCGGGTCCGTCCGGAAGGCGGAGACTCGGCTCGGCGACGACGTCGTACGGGAATACCGCCGAGACGGTCTGGTCTGCCTTCTTGTCGCCGTCCGGCTGATAGATCTCATAGCGGATCGTCAGCGGATCCCGTTCCCGGTCCCCCAGCCCGATGGTCCGGATCCGAATCGTATCGCCTTCGAAAATCGGCATGTCCGGACGGTCGCGATCGTACGTGTACACGCTGAAATCGCCGAAAGGCGGGGTATTGTTGACCACTTGCACCGTGAGCGTCTTCGTCTCCGTATTCCCGTTCGGGGTTCGGGCCGTCCACTCGAACAGATACGGCCCGTCCGGGATCGCGCCCGCCGGCGTCCAGGAAGCCGTCCAATCCTGCTCGCCTTCGCCGGTTCTGGAGACGACGGCGCCGCTTAGCGCTACCGTCTTCTGGTACGATGTGCCTTTGAACGCGACGACCGTCACTTGATTCGGGTACTCCGTTGTCTGCGCCGCAAGCCGGATCGGCTGCCCGACGACAACCGCGGGCGCTTCCGTCCCGTCGGGCCCGCGAATCGAAGGCCGCAGACGAATCGGCGTCCGCACCTTCACGGTGAAATCCCGCGAGGCGGTATAACCGCCGGTGCCGATCGCGGCGATTTGGTACGTGTAGTCCCCGTCCGGCGTTGTCGCCGGAATGGACGTTAGGACATCGTCCCAGGCGATGTCGGAACCCGTCTTGTTGCCGGTAAAGTACGGAACCGTTCGTTGAATGAAGCTGCCCATCGTGAACTTCAGATCGACGGAATACGGATACCGGGTCCACAGATCGTAAGCGCGCAAATCCTCGCCGGCCGGCACGCCGCTTCCCAGCGCGAACGCGTCGTCCGCCGGCTTCAGGCTCGCTTTGAGCTGCGGCGGCGGGGAACTTGCCAGCTGGAAGTCGAGCGTGAACGGATCGGACCAGGCGCCTTCGACGTCCTGCACGACATATTCCAGATGGTAGGCGCCGGGGGCCAGCCGGTCCGGCACCTGATAATACCATTCGCCTCCGGTTTGATAGCGGATTTTGCGCGCGACGATCCCTTTGTGGACCGGATCGCTGATGTTGTGGTCCAAATCGTACGACCGGTCGACCCAGTCCGTCTGATAGCAGGAGCAGGAAGCGTCGTACGTCCAGTCCAATTCCGCCTGGGCGATCGGCTTGCGGTGAACGCGGACGACCGTGTACGGTTCGTTGGACCAATACCGGTACTTGGCCAGCGACGGATCGGCATCCGGTTGGTCCTGCACCCTGCGGTAAATTTTATATTCGCCGGTCTGCGCGAAGCTCGTCCGCAACGTCTCGTTCGTCCATCCGTCCGGATCGTATTCGTTCAAAGCAAACGCGGCATGGCCCATCGGATTGTCGTAGTAGTTCTCGTCATGAACGTACATCGTCTGCTTTTGAACGATCGGGTCGTTCTCCGGGTCCGTCTCGTCGGTCAGCATGCGGAATGTCTGTCCGACCAGCACCGTCTGCGACGCCGCAGGCGGATTGTTGGACGCGATATAATCGACGACGCTTTGGATCAAGTCTTCGATCGGCTGACCCGTGTTGGCGATAAAATGGTCGTAATTCGTCTGGCTTCGAATGGCCTGCGTCCCGACCAAAACGATTTTCGCATCGGACAGCCCCTTCACTTTGTTGAAATCGGCCAATTCGCCGATGCCGCCGTCGGAGATGTAGATGAGATACCGATCGGCCGTGGCCCGTGCGTACGGATTCGAATAAGGCTGCCGCACATCTTTGTATATGGTGCCGGCATAAGTCCCGTACCAGTTGCTCACCCACCGGATGTCGGATACCCAGACTTGCTTGTACGTGGCCGGAACGTTGATCGTCCGGTACGTGGTCGGCACCCACACCTGCTTGTAGGTGGTCGGGACCCAGTAATATTCGGTCTTGGTCGTCGCATTGGAGCCGTACTCGCACGGCGGCGGGTGATCCCCCTTGCTCGACAGGCACCACGGGATTTGCCTGGTCTCGTAATGCCCCGGCTGATCGACGACCGTCTCGTAGTGCCCCGGAACGTCCACCACCGTTTCGGTATGCGCCGGAACATCCACCACCGTCTCGTAATGCCCGAAATCGTGGTAGGAACCGTTGTCCGAAGCCGACTGCAGCGCAAGCGTGCCGCAATACCCGCCGGCGCAATAGGAATAGGTGCTGGGCGGATAGCTTCCGGTGTTTCGGACCGTGGAAGCCGGCTGGCTGTACGTGTAAGTGTGCATGTCCCATACGCTGACGTTCGGATCGATTCCCTGGTAGCGCATTTGGTTGCTGATGGTAACGCCGTTGCTTTTCACGTAGTCGATTTTGCTCTGCGCCAAATTTTTGTCGAGCAGGATCGCCGTATCGACCTGTTGCCGGATGGACGGTATATCGGTGTAGATGTCCGCGTACGGGATGTAATTGTCCACCTCGAACTCGAATTGCGCCGTAGATATCCGCCGGTCCGCCGCCGTGATGAATTCGGGAAACGTCTCCTGTCCGAAATCTTCGTCCACCGTCGCGACGATCCGGTATTTGCCCAGCTTGTCCCCTTTCGGCCGGTATTGCGATACGGGACCGTCGAACGAGTCGATCAACTGCGTGTAGGTTTCGTCACCGCCAACATCGTAGTAAACGTCGAAATGTTCGTTTTTGACGATATCCCCGTCGGTGCTGACCGCATCGAAAAACGTGGTGAGCGACTCGGTACGCGATATTTGGCTGGCGTACGGGTACAGAATGATGGCCGGCGCTTCGTCCGGGATCACGCTGAACGGCAGCACATACGGGTCCGACGTTCGTCCGAGCGCATTGGTCACCGTCAGAGACAGCCGGTACTCGCCGGGCTTTTTGTACAGAAACTCCTTGTGATCGGGGTCGTCGATTTTCATGCGGCGGTCCGCATCCGACCCGTCCACGGCGCTCCAGGTCCATTCCGCGCTGACGATCGGATACGTCGCCAGCACCAGCGGATCGTTGGCATCGGGGGCGCTGGACGTATTGTCCACCGACATTTTCCGATTTTCCTTGAACGTGCCGCCGTACAATTTGAACTGCGCCCGAGGTTTCGTATTGTGAACGTTGACCAGCCGCCAGGTGTCGCACATGTCCGCGCCGTTCTTGTCCGCTCCCGGCTTGGGCGTCCATTTGACCGATACGACGTGCAGCCCTTCGGTGCCGTCCCCGAACACATATTGGCCGTTCCAGAAAAGATCCGCATCGACCGGAACGCCGTCCACGCTCACCGTTCGGCCGTCGATCCGGGACAGGTCCGTACCGTCGGAAGCGCCGAAGGGCACAATATCGAAGGCGTCGCCCGGGATGTTCGGCTGGCAGACGAGCGGCGGCGGTCCATCGTCGGGCGGTTCGAGAGGCGGCGTCAAATCCTCCTCCGGCGGATTTCCGTCAAACGTATACGTTCGTGTGACGGAACCGACGTCCGGCTGGTCGTTCCCGTAATAGTAGGCTTTGGCGGTCAACGTAAGGACCAGCTTGTCCCCTTTTTTGATTTTGGTTTTGTCGAGGGTAATCGATAGATCGGGATTGCGCGTAACTGCCTTTTTCTTGTCGCGGATAGCCAGTTCGCCGTTTCGGGTGGACAGCAGCGTCTCCGACTTCGTTCCTCCCGGGTAGGCGTACGTGACATCCAACTCCCACTTCTCGATATCGAAGCGGGTGTAGTAACGGGTTCGGTCGAATTCGCTCGCAATATAATCGTCATCCGGAATTTCTCCGCCAAGCTGCCACGTCCATATAAAACGATCCGGCAGTTTCGCGAGATCCGTCTTGAAGCCTGCTTTCGGATCCTTTTCGATAATGGCGGCTTGGACGCCGAGCCTCTCCTTGTTGGTCTGCCGGTCAATCGGATAAGACTGGTACCAGACGCGCCCATCGGCATTGACGTGATACAGCCTCCCCGATCCGGGCGCCTGCGTCGTCGGCGCCTGCTGCACATACATGTAGTCGAACAGGTTTTTGGGAGAATGGGGGTCGGTCACCGAGTCTTTCGCCTGGTATTTCACGGTCACTTGGCTGCTTTTGATGATGTTGTTGACGGTGGCGACGAAGCTGGGACCATTTTGATAAATATTTTCCGGACCCCTAATTCCGTATTTGTTTCCTGACCAAAATGGACCAAAACTGGCTGGTTTATTAGAATTTCCATTTAATAATGAGCTTGACCAAGGATGATAAATATAATGTTTTAAATTAGGATCTAAACCGTTGTTTGCATCATTAGGAAAATATATATTGGTATATAGATTGCCATTTACATCCCAGCCATAATAGCGATATTCGCCGGCTTCCCCATCTTTATTAAAATAAGGATGATTACCGATTCGTTCTGTATGTGTATTACCTTGTAGGTCCTGCCAATAGGTTTTGAAATCGCTCGGACCGTTGGCCGACTCAGGTGTTCCATAAGCTATGACTTGCAAATCCCGATATAATTTGGGATTAAAAAAGAGATATACAGGCGGACCGTTTTGACGGATGATGCATTTAATGCCGTTCGGCGGATTTTGGCCCGGGTATTTGGCGTCATAGGCCTTCTCGCAATCAGACATCGAATTGAACGAGCTTGCAGAAAAAACAACAGGAAAATTAGTTAACAAAAGGGGAACCGTTAGTGTTAAAAGAATAAACAAAGTTAATACTTTTTTTAGCAACTGAATTGGCATTGGCAACCCCCTAACTACTTTTTATCTTGATATACCGAAATAGCCAAGTACACATAATTCCCATATCCCTGTATAACAACTTGTCTACCATCGACAATCTTATTAATGGAAACATCTTTTCTTTCTCTGGAAGCTGTAATTGATGTTCTTATATCGTTAAAAAGATCAGTACTTTGGGAAGAGTCAGACATTATTAATGACAAAAAATGTACTAGTTCATTACTTGCTCTTTGAAAATTTTGTTCATCAGTCGAGATTGTTAAAATATAAACGTTACTTACAAAGCTAATACCAAAATCGCCCAAGAAATCTGAATCTAATATTTCACTAAAATAAGTTTTTTTAAACGCACGTTCTTTAACATCTTCATCTTTAAAATAGTCTAATTGTCCAGTGCTAGCCGTCGTTACCCCCGGGTAATCCTTCTGCGCTTCGTACATAGCGTCGTAGGTCCGTTTCATTTCATCGTTGGCAAAAATGAAAATATACGAACCGTAACCGGGCACCGGCACGATGGAATACGGAACCCCGGTAAGATCCACACTCACGTGGGATCGCAGGCTGGCATCCGCCAGCAGCAAGCAGATCTTGGCGGCTTCGGCGCGGGTAATCGTAGCCTTCGGATTGAAATATCCCGCTTCATTCCCGATCATAATTCCACGAAGTGCGACATCGCCGATATACTCCTGAAAGTACGAATCGGCGCGATCAAAATCTTTGAACAGTTGGGCCCCTGCTAACATTGCATACTCCTTTGTAAAAGGGCCGTGAAAATAATCGTCCAGGTTGTTGACGATTTTCGCGGCGCGCTCACGGGTCAGCGGCTCGTCATAGCGTCCGACGTATTCGTCCGCGATCAGCTCGAGATTTTGCGCGGTGCGGACGTAGTTCTCGTACCAGGGCGTTCCATCCTCGAAGTTGGCCGTCGCGTTGTTCAGAAAGGATTGATACCAGTCCGGAACAAGCGCCAAATATTTGTCGGACCACCAGACGAATCCGGAAGAATCGTCCGTTAAAGACATCAGCGTCATCTTGATAAACTGCGCAACCGTGACGGGATCGTTGGGACGAAAGGTGCCGTCGGGAAAGCCCGCGATATATCCCTGACGAACCCCTTGCGCAATGGCGGCGTAGGCCCAATGGTCCGGAGTCAGGTCTTTAAATTCCGCCTCGCTTGAGGCCGGCTCTGCCGTCGGCTCCGTTCCGGCCTGCCCGCCGGCCGATTCCTCCGCCCAGACCAGGGCGTTGGGCCCGGTTATTACAAACAGCACCAGCCCCAGAAACAAGAGGATACGAACCGCCTTCACCGCTCTGATCGATGCAACCGCTCTCGCCGTCTTCATCCTCACCAACCGCCTTTCTTTATCGTTCATGGCCACAAAAAAAGAAAGCACATCCGTCGCCGATCGCTCGCCTGCGGGTGCTTCCTCGCGGTAAACTATGAAAAGTTTTCTTCATTATACATAATCCTTCCAAAATTCGTCAATCATTTTTTTGCGGTTTCGGGCCTGATTATGCTTGCTGATCATAGGCCATCTGGTGGCCGTCTTCGAATCCTTTGGCAAAGCCGGCGTTGTAGCCTTCGTTGTATGCCTGGTTGAATCCTTCGGCGTAAGCCCCGTCCCCCGCCAGCGGAGCGGGAACCGCTGCGGCAGGGCGTACGCGGGCGCCTCTGCGCCGCCGCCGACGCACTTTGCGGCGGCCGCCCTTGCCGATGCGACGCGAACCGGCGCCTTTGCGGCCAACGCGGAGGCGTCGGCGCTTGGCTGCGCCTCTTCTGCCGGTAGCGCGCTTTCTGATGCGCCTTGATTTTGTTTTCCCGGCGGCGCGTCGTTTTTTTCTCTTCATTCCGTAATCCCTCCCGTTTATTGTGCCGAGCCGGCGGCTGCGCGCCCTTTGTCCGATCGCTCATCCCGGGCCGGAGCGGAACCGAATCCGGCAGAGGCGGCCAACCAGGGCTTTGCCGGTACTCCGCATCGCGGGGGGCGCCAGCTGACTCCCGTAACGGCCCCCAGGAGCGCGCCCTGCATCCCGGTCAGCACGCGAATATGCTCCCGGAGCACAGCCGCCGACACGGCGCCGCGGTCCGCCGCTTCAGCCACGCTGTCCAAAATTCTGGCCAGCGCATCCTGGCTTTTGGCGATCGCTTTCAGCACCTCGAGCTTCACTTCCCACTCCCGTCCGAGCCGGCTCATCGGTTCGCGTCACCCGATTCCATCCCTCCCAATAGAGACGACATATTGCCCAGACCGCCCAAACCGCCCATGCCGCCCATGTCTTCGCTGTCGCCTTCCGGCTCCAGGATCGCTTTCATGTTCCGGGTGAGCCCGTTGCACAGCTTGGTCAAGCCGTCAATGATTTCGACCTGCTGCTCGTTGAATTGCATAGAGGCCGTCAATTGGTCGACATGGGCGGTAAAAGTGTCCGTCGTCAGGTGGGTGCACAGCCAATTGCGCACTTTTTCGGATTCCGTCGCTTTGGCTTCCAGAATCATCGCCACATTCCACTGTATTTTCGCAATCGCATCCAGCGTCACATGATAAGCTTGCTCCCGGCTCATCCTGTTGCCCTCCTCGTATAGTATTTTTCGAAGGCAGTTGTAAGCCTCATTTCCAGCCCCCTC
>ENA-UOWJ01000169-UOWJ01000169.1-bioreactor-metagenome-genome-assembly--contig:-NODE-169-length-47684-cov-40.126751_pt1 | contig 47684 bp, 57 predicted proteins | sample MGYA00238156_ERZ761611 | MGnify/ENA primary metagenome ERZ761611 (study PRJEB28900, sample SAMN06268034) | bioreactor metagenome | isolation source: Joint BioEnergy Institute, California, USA...
ATCTCCGCCGCGTACAGCAGAAATTTGGTGTTTCCGAGGTACCTGAATAGTTACCATCTGTCTTCAATGTCATACAACAGAAGAGATTCCGCTGAATGTCGTTCGGAATTTCGATGCGATGGATGATGGAGATCCGACAGTACCTCCGCAATTCCGTTGCGAAGAATGTGGAGGAGGCATGTACCCAGAATATTACAAAGGAATTCATGGTTACGAGTACAGGATAAGCGATGTAAGAAAATAAGCCGGATGTAGATTGTTCCCTACAGCCGGCTATTTTGCACGTATGAACTAAATCGCACGAACTAAAGGACGCCGTCAGGCGTTTTTCTTATCCCGACGGCGTTACGATCGGATATCACGGCTTTCGGGAAAACGGGACGAACTTCTTCGGAAGCGTTCGCTACGATAATTCGGGCATGGAGGAGACCGAATTCGGGTTCGACACGTGGCACTGCTGCGCCGACGGGTTCGGACACGTGGTCGTCGACGGCAAGGGCCCGGTCAAGACGATCTCGGTCTGGCAGCGCGGCGCGGACGGACGCTACGACGGGCCGTACATGCTGTGCGAATTGCGCTGCAGCTTCCACTCCCAGAAGGTTCATGCGCACCCGCGCTTCGATCCCGAAGGAAGACGGCTGCTGTTCACCAGCGACAAGAACGGCTACGGGAACCTGTACCTTGTCCGGCTTCCCGAAGATTTCGCCGCGCTTCCTCCGTTGTCGGTGTAGCCGGACGAGCGTTCCATTCAGCCGGAGAAGGAAACGACGGGTGATGGTACCGAATAAAGGCGACGGATTCCAGACCCGGATGTCGATGGTTTATCCGGCCTCGTGGTGGCGGGGCCCGTGGCGGGAGGCGCTGCCGACGGGAAACGGGAAGATCGGCGCGTCCGTGTTCGGCGGCGTGCGGGTGCGGCGGCATCCCGATTTCGCGGACCGTTACGAACGCCGGCATCTGTCGCACGCACGTCTACCCGCTGTTCCCGGGAGGAGAGGTGACCCCGGAATCCGATCCGGAGCTGTTCCGCTCCTTCGGGACGGCGGTGCGCAAGCGCGAGCTCGGCGCCCAAAGCGGCTGGTCGCTTGCGCACATGGCGTCGGTCTACGCGCGGCTCGGCGATGGCGACGCCGCGCTCCATTGTCTGGATGTCCTGGCCCGCTCCTGCCTGACGGCCGATCTGTTCACCGTTCATAACGATTGGCGGCGGATGGGCGTATCCATGGACATGGAAGCGGCGCCGATTCAGCTTGCCGCCAACCTCGGCTGGACGAACGCGGTGCAGGAGATGCTGCTGCAGGCGGCGCCGACGACGGTCAAGCTGCTTCCCGCCGTTCCCGCGAGACGGCGCAAGGGCCGCTTTGAAGGCTGGCGCTTCTGCACCGGGCTCGCCGGCGCCGATTGGGACCGGGATCGCGGGCTGTTCCGCGCGGAGCTGTTCGCGGAGCGGCCGACCGGGTTGCTGCTCAAGCTTCCGGATGGGCGCGAATCGTGCTCCCTGGCGGGAGAGGGCGCCTGCTGGACATCCTCACCGCTTGGCGATGCGTATCGCTCGGTCGAGATCGCGCCGGGGGCGCGGCTGACGATACAAGGAAAGGCGCAACCGATATGAACGAACGCAACGGCTTCTCCGCGCGGGGAGGAGCCGTTTTTTTTTGGTGGCTGCAGCGCGATGAATCCTTCGGGGGCGGCGGACGGGCCGGCCGGTCGTCGCGTCGGGCGAGTTCCGCTTTGAAACGAACATCCAAAAATGTTAATCTGAAACAAGAATCGTCTTCCCCATTTTTTAGTGCAAAAAAGATTTGACTCCCAGATTTCGATGTGATACCATTGAATAATGTCAGTATTAGAATAGGCTCATTGTCTTTAATCGGCTCATAAGTTAAGGCCCCATTTGCGTTGTCTGCATGAATTTCGTTCGGCTGGCGTATAATGGGTTGGTTTTGGGCAAATGACTGGATAACGGGTGCCATTGTGCCGCCTACCGGCGCATAAGGGCTTTTCTTTATTTTTGTTGTCCGGCCGTTTGTCCTGTCGTTTGGCCGGCTACGAGCGCGTACGCCCGCGGAACGGCTGCCTCTGCTACTGCTGGAGAGAGGATCTCGTTCTCGCTTGTGTTGAAGTAGACTGAAGGGGTGAGGTTAATTGGCAGGACATCTTGTTCAGTATGGCCGCCGCACGCGGCGCAGCTACGCCCGCATTAACGAAGTGTTGGAAGTTCCGAACCTGATCGAGATTCAGCAGCAATCGTATCAGAAGTTTCTGGACGAAGGCCTGCGCGAAATCTTTCAGGACATCTCGCCGATCTCGGACTTTACGGGCAACCTGGTGCTGGAGTTCATCGACTACAGCCTCGGCGAGCCCAAGTATTCCGTCGACGAGTCCAAGGAACGAGACGTCACCTATGCCGCTCCGCTCCGCGTCAAAGTCAGGCTTCTGAACAAGGAGACGGGAGAAGTGAAGGAGCAGGAGGTGTTCATGGGCGATTTCCCGCTCATGACGGAGACCGGCACCTTCATCATCAACGGCGCCGAACGCGTCATCGTCAGCCAGCTGGTCCGTTCGCCGAGCGTCTATTACAGCACGAAGGTAGACAAGAACGGCAAGAAAACCTACACCGCAACCGTCATCCCCAACCGCGGCGCATGGCTGGAACTGGAGACGGACGCGAAAGATATCGTATATGTCAGGATCGACCGGACGCGCAAAATTCCGGTGACGGTCCTGCTTCGCGCGCTCGGCTTCGGCACGGACGCCGAAATTCTCGATCTGCTCGGGCACGACGAGTTCATTCGCAATACGTTGGAGAAGGACAACACCGACTCGACGGAGAAGGCGCTGATCGAAATTTACGAACGCCTTCGCCCGGGGGAACCGCCGACGCTTGAGAATGCGAGAAGCCTCCTCATCGCCCGGTTCTTCGACCCGAAGCGCTACGACCTGGCCAACGTCGGCCGCTACAAGATTAACAAGAAGCTTCATATCAAGAACCGTCTGTTCAATCAGCGGCTCGCCGAAACGCTGGTCGATCCGTCGACGGGCGAAATTATCGCCGAAGCCGGCCAGATGATCGATCGGCGGCTGCTTGACCAAATTTTGCCTGCCCTGGAGAAGAATGTCGGATTCAAGACGTACCGGGTCGCCGGCGGCATCAACGAGTCGGAAGACATTCCGCTGCAGTGCATCAACGTCTACTCGCCGGAAGAAGACGGCAAAGTGGTCAAGATCATCTCCAACGGCAACATCGACAAGTCGGTGAAGCATATTACGCCGGCGGACATCATCGCCGCGATCAACTACTTCATGAACTTGCTGCACGACATCGGCAGCACGGACGACATCGACCATCTGGGCAACCGCCGGCTGCGCTCGGTCGGCGAGCTGCTGCAGAACCAGTTCCGCATCGGCTTGTCGCGGATGGAGCGCGTCGTGCGCGAGCGGATGTCCATTCAGGACCAGAACGCGATCACGCCGCAGGCGCTGATCAACATTCGTCCGGTCATGGCCGCGATCAAGGAATTTTTCGGCTCTTCGCAGCTGTCGCAGTTCATGGACCAGACGAACCCGCTCGCCGAGCTGACCCACAAGCGCCGTCTGTCGGCGCTCGGTCCCGGCGGTCTGACCCGCGAACGCGCAGGGATGGAAGTGCGCGACGTCCATCCTTCCCACTACGGCCGGATGTGTCCGATCGAGACGCCGGAAGGACCGAACATCGGTCTGATCAACTCGCTGTCGACGTTCGCGCGCATCAACGAGTACGGCTTCATCGAAGCGCCGTACCGCAAGGTCGATCATACGACCGGCCGCGTCACGGACGAAGTCGTCTACATGACGGCCGATGAGGAAGACAACTACATCATCGCCCAGGCGAACGCCGTGCTGAACGAGGACAACACGTTTGCCGAAGACATGGTCATCGCCCGCTACAACAAGCAGGCGGACAACATTCTGACCTTGCCATCGGACCGTGTCGACTTCATGGACGTTTCGCCGAAGCAGGTTGTGTCCGTGGCGACCGCGATGATCCCGTTCCTCGAGAACGACGACTCCAACCGCGCGCTCATGGGTTCGAACATGCAGCGCCAGGCGGTGCCGCTGCTCGTGCCGGAAGCTCCGTTCGTCGGAACCGGCATGGAATACAAGGCGGCCAAAGATTCCGGCGTCTGCATCGTCTCCAAGTACGACGGGATTGTCGAACGCGTGACCGCCAACGAAATTTGGCTCCGCCGCACGGAAATGATCGACGGCAAGGAAGTCAAAGGCGATCTGGTCAAACACAAGCTGCAAAAATTTATGCGCTCCAACCAGGGAACGTGCATCAACCAGCGGCCGATCGTCCGCAAGGGCGACATCGTCAAGAAAGGCGACATTCTGGCGGACGGCCCGTCCACCGAGAACGGCGAACTGGCGCTCGGCCGCAACGTTGTCGTGGCGTTCATGACCTGGGAGGGCTACAACTACGAAGACGCGATCCTGCTGTCCGAGAAGCTCGTCCGCGACGACGTCTACACGTCGATCCACATTGAGGAGTACGAGTCCGAAGCGCGCGACACGAAGCTCGGACCGGAGGAAATTACGCGCGACATTCCGAACGTCGGGGAAGACGCGCTGCGCAACCTCGACGAGCGGGGCATCATCCGCGTGGGCGCCGAGATCGGCGCCGGCGACATCCTCGTCGGCAAGGTGACGCCGAAGGGCGTGACCGAGCTGACGGCGGAGGAGCGGCTGCTGCACGCCATCTTCGGCGAGAAGGCGCGCGAGGTGCGCGACACGAGCTTGCGCGTGCCGCACGGAACCGACGGCATCGTCGTCGACGTCAAGGTGTTCACGCGCGAGAACGGCGACGAACTGCCGCCGGGCGTCAACCAGCTGGTGCGCGTCTACATCGCGCAGAAGCGGAAGATTTCCGAAGGCGACAAGATGGCCGGACGCCACGGCAACAAGGGGGTCGTCGCCCGCATCCTGCCGGAGGAAGACATGCCGTTCCTGCCGGACGGCACGCCGGTTCAGGTTGTGCTCAACCCGCTGGGCGTTCCGTCCCGGATGAACATCGGCCAGGTGCTCGAAGTGCATTTGGGCATGGCCTGCAAATACCTCGGCATCCACGCCGCGACGCCGGTCTTCGACGGCGCGCACGAGAACGACGTGTTCGATACGATGGAAGAAGCCGGCATGCAGCGCAACGGCAAGACGATTCTGTACGACGGGCGCACCGGCGAGCCGTTCGAACGGGAAATCACCGTCGGCGTCATGTACATGATCAAGCTGGCGCACATGGTCGACGACAAGATTCACGCCCGCTCCACCGGTCCGTACTCCCTCGTCACGCAGCAGCCGCTCGGCGGTAAAGCGCAGTTCGGCGGCCAGCGTTTCGGGGAGATGGAAGTTTGGGCGCTGGAAGCATACGGCGCCGCCTATACGCTGCAGGAAATTTTGACCGTCAAGTCCGACGACGTCGTCGGCCGCGTCAAAACGTACGAGTCGATCGTCAAAGGCGAGAACGTGCCGGAACCGGGTGTTCCGGAGTCGTTCAAAGTTCTGATCAAGGAACTGCAAAGCCTCGGCATGGACGTCAAGATCCTGGCCGGCGACGAGCAGGAGATCGAAATGAAAGAGATGGACGACGAGGACGACACCACCGGCGACAAGCTGAACCTGAACCTGGAAGGCTCCGAAGTCGGCGCCGACTGACGAACGCCCGACGCTTCCCCGATCTTTCGCCGGCCGCCAAGGCGCGGCGGCGCCCTGTGAAGCGCGGCGCGGCCCGCGGCGGCCCCGCGGCGGCCGGTCGGCGAACGGTTGATTCCGTATCGAAATCCGCAGCAGCGATGAAGGAGGGTTTGCTCCTTGTTAGACGTCAACAATTTCGAGTTTATGAAGATCGGATTGGCCTCCCCGGACAAAATCCGCTCTTGGTCGCGAGGCGAAGTCAAGAAGCCCGAGACGATCAACTACCGGACGCTCAAACCCGAGAAGGAAGGCTTGTTCTGCGAGAAAATTTTCGGCCCGACGAAGGACTGGGAATGCCATTGCGGCAAGTACAAGCGCGTCCGCTACAAAGGCGTCGTGTGCGACCGTTGCGGCGTCGAAGTGACTCGCGCCAAGGTGCGCCGCGAACGGATGGGCCACATCGAATTGGCCGCTCCGGTATCGCATATTTGGTACTTCAAGGGCATTCCGAGCCGGATGGGCCTGGCGCTCGACATGTCCCCGCGTTCGCTGGAAGAGATCATATACTTCGCTTCCTACGTGGTGACCGATCCGGGCGACACGCCGCTGGAGAAGAAGCAACTGCTGTCCGAGAAGGAATACCGCAGCTATCGCGAGAAGTACGGCTACGCCTTCCAGGCCGGCATGGGCGCGGAAGCGGTCAAGCGGCTGCTGCAGGACATCGACCTGGACCGCGAGCTGGAGATGCTCAAGGAAGAGCTGCGCACCGCCCAAGGCCAACGCCGCAACCGGGCGATCAAGCGGCTGGAAGTGATCGAGTCGTTCCGCAATTCCGGCAACATGCCGGAGTGGATGATTCTCGACGTGCTGCCGGTCATTCCGCCGGAGCTTCGCCCGATGGTGCAGCTCGACGGCGGCCGCTTCGCGACGAGCGACCTGAACGACCTGTACCGCCGCGTCATCAACCGGAACAACCGGCTGAAGCGTCTGCTTGACCTGGGCGCGCCGGACATCATCGTGCAGAACGAGAAGCGGATGTTGCAGGAAGCCGTCGACGCTCTCATCGACAACGGCCGCCGCGGCCGTCCGGTGACGGGCCCGGGCAACCGTCCGCTCAAATCGCTCAGCCACATGCTGAAGGGCAAGCAAGGCCGCTTCCGCCAAAACCTGCTCGGCAAGCGCGTCGACTATTCCGGCCGTTCGGTTATCGTCGTCGGCCCGGATCTGAAGATGTACCAATGCGGCCTGCCGAAGGAGATGGCGCTGGAGCTGTTCAAGCCCTTCGTCATGAAGGAACTGGTGCAAAAAGGGCTCGCCCACAACATCAAGAGCGCGAAGCGCAAGGTCGAGCGCGTCAGCACGGAAGTGTGGGACGTTCTGGAGGACGTCATCAAGGAGCATCCGGTGCTGCTGAACCGGGCGCCGACGCTGCACCGCCTCGGCATCCAGGCGTTCGAGCCGATTCTGGTCGAAGGCCGCGCGATCAAGCTGCACCCGCTCGTCTGTACGGCGTACAACGCCGACTTCGACGGCGACCAGATGGCCGTTCACGTGCCGCTGTCGTCCGAAGCCCAGGCGGAAGCGCGTCTGCTCATGCTGGCGTCCGGCAACATCCTGAACCCGAAGGACGGCAAGCCGGTCGTTACGCCTTCGCAGGACATGGTTCTCGGCTGCTATTACTTGACCATGGACAACAAGGAAGCGAAGGGCACCGGCCTGCGCCTGTCCGAAGTGAACGAAGCGGTGTCCGCGTACCAGCGCGGAGTGGCCGATCTGCACGCCCGCGTCGTCATTCCGGTCAAGGCGCTCGGCAAGAAGTCGTTCACGGAGCAGCAGCAGGGCGCGCTGCTCGTGACGACGATCGGCAAGATCATCTTCAACGAGATTTTCCCGGATACGTTCCCCTACATCAACGAACCGACCAAGGACAACCTGCTGAAGGGAACGCCGGAGAAATATTTCATTTACGACAAGGGCGCGGACATCGACAAGTTCATTCAGGAAGTGCCGACTCCGAGCGCCGTCGGCAAGGAATATCTCGGCCAGATCATTGGCGAATGCTTCAACCGGTACCAGACGATGCAGACGTCGATCATTCTGGACGAAATCAAGAACCTCGGCTTCACCTACTCCACCCGCGCCGGCATTACGGTCGCGGTGGCGGACGTCGTCGTGCCGAAGGAGAAGTTCGACATTCTGAAGCAGTCCGATGAAGCGGTCCGCGTCATTACGACCCAATACCGCCGCGGCCTCATCACGGACGACGAACGGTACGACCGCGTCATCGAGATCTGGTCGAAGACGAAAGACCAGATCACCGACGTGCTCATGAAGTCGATGGACCGCTACAACAACATCATGATGATGATCGACTCCAAAGCGCGGGGCAACAAGTCGCAGATCACCCAGCTCGGCGGCATGCGCGGCCTGATGGCGACGCCGTCGGGACGGATCTTCGAGCTGCCGATCAAGTCGAACTTCCGCGAAGGCCTCACCGTCCTGGAGTACTTCATCTCCACCCACGGAGCGCGGAAAGGTCTGGCCGACACGGCGCTGCGGACGGCGGACTCGGGCTATCTGACCCGGCGCCTCGTCGACGTCGCGCAAGACGTCATCGTGCGCGAGGAAGATTGCGGCACCGACAAGGGGATCATCGTCACTCGGATCGAGGACGGCAAGGAGATCATCGAGGACCTGTACGACCGGATCGAAGGCCGCTACGCGTTCGAGACGGTTCGCCATCCGGAGACCGGCGAAGTGATCGTCGGCCGCAACGAGCTGATCGACTCCGTCAAGGCGGAGCGGATCGTCGCCGCCGGCGTCACGCGGCTGCAAATCCGCTCGGTGCTGAGCTGCCGCGCCCGCCACGGCGTCTGCAAGATGTGCTACGGCCGCAACCTGGCGACCGGCAAGAAGGTCGAGATCGGGGAAGCCGTCGGCATCATCGCGGCCCAGTCGATCGGCGAGCCGGGAACGCAGCTGACGATGCGCACGTTCCACACCGGCGGCGTCGCCGGAGACGACATCACGCAAGGTTTGCCGCGGATTCAGGAGCTGTTCGAGGCGCGGAATCCGAAGGGGCAAGCGGTCATCTCCGAGATCGACGGCGTCGTCAAGGAAATCCGCGAGACGAAGGACCGCCGCGAGATCGAAGTGCAGGGCGACGCCGAGACGAAGGTGTACTCCGTCACCTACGGTTCGCGCATCCGCGTCTACGAAGGGCTGCAGATCGAAGCCGGCGACGAGCTGACCGACGGCTCCATCGACCCGAAGGAAATTCTTCGCATCAAGGGCGTCCGCGGCGTGCAGAACTACATTCTGCAGGAAGTTCAGCGCGTCTACCGGAACCAAGGGGTCGAAATCAACGACAAGCACGTCGAAGTGATGATCAAGCAGATGCTTCGCAAAATCCGGATCGTCGATCCGGGCGACACGAAGCTGCTGCCGGGCTCGTTCGTCGACGTGCACGAATACGAAGCGGCGAACCGCGAAGCGATCATGGCCGGCCTGGAGCCGGCGGTGGCCCGGCCGGTGCTGCTCGGCATCACGAAGGCGTCGCTCGAGACCGACTCGTTCCTGTCGGCCGCTTCCTTCCAGGAGACGACGCGCGTGCTGACCGACGCCGCCATCAAGGGCAAGGTCGACCGCCTGCTCGGCCTGAAGGAGAACGTCATTATCGGGAAGCTCATTCCGGCCGGAACCGGAATGTCCCGCTACCGCAACATCAAGGTCGTCTCGCCGCTGGACGAACCGGAAGGCGATCAGGCCGACCTGGAAGCCGTCACGATCGAATAACCGGCGTCGACCGAATGCGGAAGAAGCAACTCCGATCATGCGGGGTTGCTTCTCCTGTTTGAACAACTGCCGATTCCAACGGATCGCCGTTGCCCGTTCCATTTTCTTGACACTGCCCGGTCCAGATGATAATATATCCTAGTGTGTGCCCGACGTGCCGGATTTTATGCTGTCGGAGGTGGAAGGTCCGTGGAACAGACAGGACGTTTTCCCCCGGGGCGTATGAAGGTAGGCACCAAGCAGACGACCAAGCTGGTGGAGCTAGGCAAAGCCGAGATGGTCTATGTGGCGCAAGATGCAGATTCCCGCCTGGTCAATCGCATTGTGCAGCTGTGCAAGCAGCGTGGCGTGCCCGTCACGTTCGTGGACACGATGCGCAATCTGGGCAAATCGTGCGGCATTGACGTCGGCACGGCGATGGCCGCTGTCGCTGAGGAATAAGAAGGAGGGCTCGCGCCGTCACTTCCCAAGAGGGAGAGAGTCGGCCGATCCCTTTCGCATTTCTCGAAATGAACCGCCTGGATCTGTGGGCTTCGCCGGGGCAATTTCTTCAGCCGTTCTAGGCGTTTCAACTCATGGGAAGGGGGTGGCAACAACATGCCAACAATTAACCAGCTCGTACGCAAAGGCCGCGCACCGAAGGTGGTCAAGTCGAAGTCTCCCGCTCTGCAGAAGGGCTTCAACGCGCTGAAGCGCGTCGAGACGAACCTGAGCGCGCCGCAGAAGCGAGGGGTCTGCACCCGCGTCGGCACGATGACGCCGAAGAAGCCGAACTCCGCCCTGCGGAAATACGCGCGGGTTCGTCTGACGAACCGGATCGAGGTTACGGCTTACATTCCGGGGATCGGCCACAACCTGCAGGAGCACAGCGTCGTTCTGATTCGCGGCGGACGGGTTAAGGACCTTCCGGGTGTCCGTTATCACATCGTCCGCGGAGCGCTCGACACCGCAGGCGTCAACAACCGGATGCAAGGCCGTTCCAAGTACGGAACGAAGCGCCCGAAAGCGAAGAAATAAGCCTCGTCTTCTTGAAGAAGAAGCACGGCCGACCAAGATGAGAAAGGAGGAATCGATCGATGCCTCGTAAAGGACCTGTACCGAAGCGGGACGTTCTGCCCGATCCGATCTACAACAGCAAGCTGGTGACTCGTCTCGTCAACCGGATCATGATCGACGGCAAGAAGGGCGTTGCCCAGCAACTGCTGTACAACGCGTTCAACCTGATCCGCGAACGTTCCGGCAAGGATCCGATGGAAGTGTTCGAAGCCGCGCTGAAAAACATCATGCCGGTGCTGGAAGTCAAAGCCCGCCGCGTAGGGGGCGCCAACTACCAAGTTCCGGTCGAAGTCAAGCCGGAGCGCCGCACGTCTCTCGGTCTTCGCTGGCTCGTGAACTATTCCCGCAGCCGCGGCGAGAAGACGATGGAAGAACGTCTCGCCGCCGAGATTCTCGACGCCGCCAACAACACGGGTGCGGCGGTCAAGAAGCGCGAGGATACGCACAAGATGGCAGAAGCCAACAGAGCATTCGCCCATTACCGCTGGTAATTCCGCTTAAGTCACGGAAGCGAAAGGAGACAAATGCATGGCAAGGGAGTTCTCCTTGGAAAAAACGCGCAATATCGGCATCATGGCGCATATTGACGCGGGCAAGACGACGACCACCGAGCGGATTCTGTTCTACACCGGACGCGTTCACAAGATCGGCGAAGTGCACGAAGGCGCCGCCACGATGGACTGGATGGAGCAGGAGCAGGAGCGCGGCATCACGATTACGTCCGCCGCGACGACCGCTCAGTGGAAGGGCCACCGCATCAATATCATTGATACGCCGGGACACGTGGACTTCACGGTTGAAGTCGAACGCTCCCTGCGCGTTTTGGACGGAGCTGTTGGCGTATTCAGCGCGAAGGAAGGCGTAGAGCCGCAATCCGAGACGGTATGGCGCCAAGCCGACCGTTACGGGGTTCCGCGCATCGCCTACGTCAACAAGATGGACATTATCGGCGCGGACTTCCTGCAAGTTGTCCAGGATATGCGGGACCGCCTGCAGGCGAATGCCGTCGCCATTCAACTGCCGATCGGCGCCGAGAACGATTTCGTCGGCATGATCGACCTGATCGAACAGGTCGCTTATGTATACAAAGACGATTTGGGCAAGGAGCCGATCCGGTCCGAAATTCCGGCGGAGCTCGCCGACAAGGCGGCGGAACTGCGCACGGAATTGGTGGAGAAGGTCGCCGAGCTTGACGAAGAGCTGATGATGAAGTACCTCGAAGGCGAAGAGCTGACGGTGGACGAAATCAAGCGCGCTCTTCGCAAGGGCGTCTGCGAAGTGAAGATCTTCCCGGTCGTCTGCGGCTCCTCCTACCGCAACAAGGGCGTTCAGCCGATGCTGGACGCGGTCGTCGATTACCTGCCGGCGCCGACCGATGTTCCGGACATCAAGGGACATCTGGAAGACGGCACGGAAACGACGCGCAAGTCCGCGGACGATCAACCGTTTGCGGCGCTGGCGTTCAAGATCATGACCGACCCGTACGTCGGCAAGCTGACGTTCTTCCGCGTGTACTCCGGCGTATTGGGCTCCGGTTCGTACGTCCTCAACGCGACGAAGAACAAGCGCGAACGGATCGGCCGGATTCTGCAGATGCACGCGAACAGCCGGCAAGAGATCAACGAGGTGTACGCGGGCGACATCGCCGCCGCGGTCGGCCTCAAGGATACGACGACGGGCGATACGCTGTGCGACGAGAAGCATCCGGTCATCCTCGAGTCGATGAACTTCCCGGAGCCGGTTATCCAGCTCGCGGTCGAGCCGAAGACGAAGGCCGACCAGGACCGGATGGCCATCGCGCTCCAGAAGCTCGCCGAAGAGGACCCGACGTTCCGCGCCCACACCGACGAGGAGACGGGCCAGACGATCATCGCCGGCATGGGCGAGTTGCACCTGGAAATTTTGGTCGACCGTATGCTTCGCGAGTTCAAGGTCGAGACGAACGTCGGCAAGCCGCAAGTCGCATACCGCGAGACGTTCCGTCAATCCGCCAAGGTCGAGGGCAAGTTCGTTCGCCAATCCGGCGGCCGCGGTCAATACGGCCACGTCTGGATCGAGTTCGAACCGCTTGAGCCGGGTTCCGGCTTCGTGTTCGAGAACAAGATCGTCGGCGGCGTCGTGCCGCGCGAATACATCGCGCCGGTACAGGCCGGCATCGAGGAAGCGATGAAGAACGGCGTGCTCGCGGGTTACCCGATCGTGGACATCAAGGCGACCATCTTCGACGGTTCCTACCACGACGTCGACTCCAGCGAAATGGCGTTCAAGATCGCCGGCTCCCTGGCGCTCAAGGCAGCGAAGGACAAATGCGCGCCGGTGCTGCTCGAGCCGATCATGAAAGTCGAAGTTACCGTTCCGGAAGAATACATGGGCGACGTCATGGGCATGATCAGCTCCCGTCGCGGCCGCATCGAAGGAAGCGACTCGCGTCACGGCGCGGTTATCGTTCGTGCGAAGGTGCCGCTGGCCGAAATGTTCGGCTACTCCACCGTGCTCCGTTCCGGTACGCAAGGCCGCGGCGTGTTCTCCATGGAACTGTCGCACTACGAGGAAGTGCCGAAGTCGATCCAAGACGAGATCGTCTCCAAGAACAAAGGCGCTTAATCCGGGTTGGATTCGGACGGGCCCGGGACCTTCGTGAGGAGGTTCCGCCCCGTCACCCCATACAATTCCTTTTACCTATAAGGAGGAGAACAATTCCATGGCAAAGGCTAAGTTTGAACGTACGAAACCGCACGTGAACATCGGCACCATCGGTCACGTCGACCATGGCAAAACGACGCTGACGGCGGCCATCACGACCGTGCTCGCCCGCAAATACGGCGGTAACGCCGTTGCATTCGACCAAATCGACAAAGCTCCGGAAGAGCGCGAACGCGGCATTACGATTTCCACGGCTCACGTCGAGTACGAAACGCCGAACCGCCACTACGCTCACGTCGACTGCCCCGGGCACGCCGACTACGTTAAGAACATGATCACCGGCGCTGCCCAAATGGACGGCGCGATCCTGGTCGTATCCGCAGCCGACGGCCCGATGCCGCAAACGCGCGAGCACATCCTGCTCTCCCGCCAAGTCGGCGTTCCGTACATCGTCGTCTTCCTGAACAAGTGCGACATGGTTGAAGACGAAGAACTGCTCGAGCTTGTCGAGATGGAAGTTCGCGACCTGCTGAACGAATACGAATTCCCGGGCGACGACACCCCGATCATCCGCGGCGCCGCTCGCGAAGCGCTGCAAAATCCGGACGGTCCTTGGGCCGACAAGATCGTCGAACTGTTCGAGCAAATCGACAGCTACATCCCGACGCCGGAGCGCGACACCTCCAAGCCGTTCCTGATGCCGGTCGAGGACGTGTTCACGATCACGGGCCGCGGTACGGTTGCCACGGGCCGCGTTGAGCGCGGTACGGTCAAGATCGGCGACGAAGTCGAAATCGTCGGTCTGCAAGAAGAAACGAAGAAGTCCGTCGTTACCGGCGTTGAAATGTTCCGCAAGCTGCTCGACTCCGCTGAAGCGGGCGACAACATCGGCGCCCTGCTGCGCGGTATCGACCGCAAGGAAATCGAACGCGGCCAAGTTCTGGCGAAGCCGGGTTCGGTTAAGCCGCACACGGAATTCACGGCTCAAGTTTACGTCCTGACCAAGGAAGAAGGCGGCCGTCATAAGCCCTTCTTCTCGGGCTACCGTCCGCAGTTCTACTTCCGGACGACGGACGTTACGGGCGTCATCAACCTGCCGGAAGGCACGGAAATGGTTATGCCCGGCGACAACATCACCGTTACGGTTCAACTGATCGCTCCGATCGCCGTTGAAGAAGGCACCCGCTTCTCCATCCGCGAAGGCGGCCGTACGGTCGGCGCCGGCGCTGTCGCATCGATCCAAAAGTAATACCCGATTCAACTCGGGAAGACCTTCCAAGGCTTGCGCCGCGGAAGGTCTTTTTTTGATCTTATTGCGTCCTGTTCCGATATTCTTGCGGCGTCATGCCGAACGTTTTCTTGAACAGTTGGATGAAGTAACTCGGCTTCTGGTAGCCGAGCTTTTCCGAAATGTCGTAAATTTTCTCTCCGGTCTCCCGCAGCAGAACCGCCGCCTGTTCCATCCGGGCGCGCAGCAAATACTCGCTGATGCCTTCGCCCGTTTCCAGCTTGTAGATCTTCGACAAGTACGAGGGGTTCAAGTGAACGCTTGCGGCAATGGTGGACAACGTGGCCGAACCGAGGTTGTTGCGGATGAAATCTTGCGTCTGGCGGATCAGGGCGGAGCGCGAGTCCTTCTCCTCCATGCGCGCCTCCCGGATCAGGCCGGCCATGACCTCTGAAGCCCATTGCCGCAATTGTTCCGCTGTCTGCGGCATGCGGGTTCCCGCCGCCAAGAAGATTGGACGGCCGGCGGTGTCGCGCAGCGGCTTTTTGTTCTTGTGGCTGATCGCCGCAAGGGCGGCGGCAATCGAGAAGTACGTCTCCACGACCTGTTCCGGCAAGTCCGCCCCGGAGCGTTGCAAGTCCGCGAACACCCGTTCCAGCTTCGCTTCCGCCTCTTCCCATTGGCCGACTTCGAGCAGCGTCTGCAGGGCGGGAGGGCGATAAAGCTCGTCAAGCAGCCGCGGCGGAGCCGCTTCCGGTTCGTGCGGCAGCGAGACGAGCAGATCGCCGTCTCTGCCGATGTAACGCCTGAAGCCGACGGTCGCTTCCTCGTAGACGGAGCGGACATCGGACGGGAACGTCCCGGGCCGGCTCAGAAGGGCGGACAGTTCGGTTTTCAAATAGAGCTTGGTCATGTGCTGAAGTTTCTGCGCCCGTTGCTCCAGCCATTCGTCCGGAGAGCCCGGCCGGCGTCCGCCCGAGTCCGAATCCGGGGAGCGGAGAGCCGGCTCCGCTTCCGAACCGGGAGCCGTCTCCGGGTCCGGGTTCGCGCCTGTGACCTGGAGCAGGCAGACGATGAAGCCGTGAACGTCCTTGGCATGCCAGAGATGGAACCGGTCGGCGAATATCTCCTGCGCCATGTTCACCAGCGCGTAATCGAGCAGCTCCTCGCTGTCGTCCGGCCATGCGGCGTCCCCCGATTCCCTTCGCAGAAGCATCAGGCGGAACGAATCGTTCGGGCGGAACGGGACTTCGTACCGCTCGAGCTTACGCAGAAACGAACCGTTGAACGACGCGTCCTTCCCGGTCAGCAGATCGAGCAGCAAATATTCGCGCAGCATGGGCAGTTGCTCCCGGAGACGATACAGGGCGCGCCGCATCGAACCGATCTCTTCCCATTCCCGATTCAGCTCCTCCAGCGCCTTCCGCACGGCCGCCAGAATCTCTTCGTCGGCGACCGGCTTGAGCAGATAATCGCTGGATTTCAGTTGCAGCGCCTGCTTGGCGTATTCGAAGTCGGAATAGCCGGACAGCAGGATGCACTTCGTATGCTTGCCTTCTTCCTTGATGCGGCGAATCAGCTCGATGCCGGACATGCCGGGCATCCGAATGTCGGTGACGAGAACGTCGATCGCCTGCTCCCTCATCAATTGCAGCGCCTCTTGGGCGGAATACGCCTTGTGAACGGTGCCGATGCCGATTTCTCCCCACGGGAGCATGTCGGCGAGATCGTCCGCCAGCAGCGATTGGTCGTCGATGATCAGCAGATGGTGCATTGGGCTCACGCCTCCTTGATTTGTGCATGGCGGCCGGTTCCGCGATCCGGCACGTGCGGCGAACTTAAGCTGCGCGGCCAATACAGCTCAACCGTCAGCCCGCCGCCGTCGCCGGGGACGATCCGCAATCCGGAATCGGAGCCGAACTGCAACTGCATTCGTTGGACTACGTTCCACAGCGCGCAGCCTTTCTCCTCCGTCAACGGCATGAGCAGTTGCTGCTGCAGTTCCGCGAGCTTGGCGGGCGAGATGCCGGCGCCGTTGTCCGTTACGGTCAGCACCGCGTAGCGGTCGTTCATCGAGCCGTGAACGCGAACGAAGCCGGAGCCGACGGGCTCGATGCCGTGGAGGACGGCGTTCTCGACGAGCGGCTGCACAATCAGCCGCGGAAGTTCCAGCCGAAGCATCGGCTCCGGCACCTCGATTTCGTATTGCAGGTCCTGCACGTTGATCGCCTGAATCGCCAAATAGCTGCCGATGAGATCAAGTTCTTCCTGCAGCAGGGCCGTGTGCTTTTCCGTTCTCGTCGTATAGCGGTAATACTTGCTCAAGTTCAGCGCGAGCTCCATCACCGTTTCCCGCTGCCCCAGCCGGGTCAAGCTTCGCACCAGCGTGAAGCAGTTGTACAGGAAATGGGGGTTGATCTGCGATTGCAACTGCCGCAAATTCGCCTCGCGGGAGTGGATTCGCTCCAGGTAGACGTTCTGAATGAGCTCCTCGATCTGCGCCGCCATCTCGTTGAAGCTCACCAGCAGGAAGTGGAACTCGTTGTTCGGATGAAACACGCGAAGCCGCGGATATTCGCCCTTCTTCAGCTGGCGCACGCCGCGAATGAGCTCTTTGATCGGGATTTGAACATTGGTGTACAAGTAATAGGCGGCCGGGATGCTGAAGAGCAGAAGCAGGCCGATCGACACGTAAAACAGCCTTCCGGTCGCCGTGATCGGCTCGGTCACTTCATGAATCGGAACGTAGTCGACGAGATACCAGCCGAGCGACGGCATCCAGACGCTGCTGACCGCGTACTCCCCTTCGCTTAAGGTCAGCCGCGCGTACCGCTGCCCGGCCAGCGATTGCAAATCCAGCTTCGGCAGCAGTTCGCTCTGCAGCTTCCGGTTGGCGTTCGTCGATGCGATCTTCCGTTTGTCCGCCGAGACGAGGAACGGGTCGCCCTTGCCGCCTGCCCGGAACCGGTCGAGCGACTTGACCAGCTCGGCCGCCGGGAAGCTGACCTGCACGATGAGCCCGGCCTTGTCGGCCGGAGCGTCGAACGGATCGGTCACAACCCGGACGAAGCGCGGTTCGTTGCGGAAGAAGGGGGACTGGTCGGTCGTATACAGCCAGTTCCGCGAGTAGGAACGCAGCATGCCCAGCGAGTCATATTCGAGCGTCGGGTTCGTCGAGACGAAGGCGCCGGTTTCGGGGGCGTAGACGCTGATGGTGGTATCCCACGGAGAAGAGGAGTTCAGCAGCCGGAGCTTCTCTTCGACCCGCCGCTTCTCGTCGGTCTGTTCGTACAGGTTGACGGTGTCGATGAACTCCAGCGTGCGCACGTTCATGTCCTCGCGAATGAGCAGCGCATTCTTGGACGTCTGGGTGACGATCTCGTCCAGCTTGTCCGCGAAGAAGCTGAGATCCTTGTACATCGATTTCTCGACTTCCATGCGCACGACGCCGACGCTGGTTCCGTTGGAATAGCCGTACAGGACGATGATCGGAATGAGCAGGACGACGATCAGCGAGAAAATTTTCGTGAACGTGTTGATCCGCAAGTGGGGCACCGACACTTCCTCCCGCCAGGCAACCGCCAAAAATTTCGGCATGGTTCCAAAAGGATTGGCGCAGACGTTCCGAATCCGACGTTGCTATAATTACTATACATGACATTGAAGCGCTGTCAATTCCATCTCGGTCAAGCAGAATGAGGATAAGGAGAGGATTGTGGGGGCATGTCGATGGATTCCAAAGCGTTAGCCTGGGAAAAAGAGCGGCCGGCGCCGCCGCCAAAGAAGGGAGCGAAGCCGCGCTTCAAAGCGTTGCTGGCCCGAACGTGGCCGCTTCATCTCATGCTGCTTCCGGCGGTCGTGCTGCAAATCGTATTCGCCTACTTGCCCCTCGGCGGACTCGTCATCGCGTTCCAGGACTTCAAGCCTTACATGGGGCTGTTCCATTCTCCGTGGGTCGGCTGGGACCATTTCCGCTTCATGTTCCAGTATCCCGACAGCAAGCAGGTCATCGTCAACACGGTATTCATCGCCGGTATCAAGATCGTCTCGAACATCGTCGTCCCGTTCTGCTTCGCGCTGCTGCTGAACGAAGTGCGGGCCGGGGCGTTCAAGCGGATCGTCCAGACGCTCGTTTACTTGCCGTTCTTCATCTCCTGGGTGTTCCTGGGCGGCATTCTGACGGACGTGCTCGGTTCGGACGGCATTGTCAACAACGTGCTGCGCGACTGGTTCCACACGGGGCCGATCCCGTTCCTGGCGGACGGGGACTGGTTCCGCTTCACCGTCATCGCCAGCGACGTGTGGCAGCAGTTCGGGTTCGGCACGATCGTTTACCTGGCTGCGCTCGCCGGCGTCAACCCGGCACTGTACGAAGCGGCGGAAGTGGACGGGGCGGGCCGGTGGAAGCAGACGCTCCACGTCACCGTGCCGTCCCTGGCGCCGATCGTCATCGTCGTCGGCACGCTCGCGCTGGGCAACATTTTGAACGCCGGCTTCGACCAGATCTTCAACCTGTACAACCCGCTCGTGTACGACAAAGGCGACATCATCGACACGTTCGTGTACCGCACCGGCATTCTGAACGGCCAGTACAGCTTCGGGACGGCGGTCGGCATCTTCAAATCGTTCGTCGGCTTCGCCCTCATCATCGTCAGCTATCGGCTGGCCTACAAATGGGCCGACTACAAAATTTTTTGACACCGATTATCGAAAGGGGGATCGCCGATGCGATTCCGGACGCCGGGGTATCGCGCGTTTACGATCTTGAACTACGCCATCCTGAGTCTGGCGGGCGCGATGTGCATTTTGCCGATGATCCACATTCTGGCCGTAAGCTTCAGCGCCAGCGCCCCGGCCAACTCCCATCTTGTCGGCCTGTGGCCCAAAGGCTTCAACACCGACTCTTACGCCAAGACGATCGACAACGTCAACTTCCTGCGCGCGCTCGTCATCGCGGTCATCCGGACCGCGCTCGGAACGGCGATCACGATGACCGTCATTACGCTTGGCGGGTACGCCTTGTCCAAGGACAACCGGTATTTTCGCAGCCGGACGGCCTATTCCTGGTTTTTCGTGTTTACAATGCTGTTCAACGGCGGGGTCGTGCCCAGCTACATCCTCATTCGGAATTTGCAATTGATGGACACGATCTGGGCGCTCGTGCTGCCGGGCGCGGTGCAGGTGTTCAACATGATCTTGCTGATGAACTTTTTCCGCACGACGCCGAAGGAACTGGAAGAAGCGGCGTTCATCGACGGGGCGGGCCACTTTCGCATTCTGACGCTCGTCTATTTGCCGCTGGCTCTTCCCGCGCTCGCCACGCTGTCGCTGTTCTCGATCGTCGGCAACTGGAACGCCTGGTTCGACGGCTTGCTCTACATCAACGACTACCGCAACTATCCGCTGGCGACGTTCCTGCAGACGATCATCGTGCAGCAGGACTTCAACAAGATTACGCCGGACATCAACGAGCTGAAGAACATCTCGCAGCGGACCGTCAAGGCGGCGCAAATCTTCATCGGCATGCTTCCGGTGCTCGTCGTCTACCCGTACTTGCAGCGTTATTTCGTGAAAGGGATCGTGCTGGGAGCCATCAAGGAGTAGCGCTGGGTGAACAACAGATTGGCATAAAGATCAAAATAATGGCATTTATAAATTTTTATTCCAGATTTATTGTATTATTCAGAACGCGCGGCGTTCTTACTTCGACAAGGGGGTACGCGGAATGGGGAACGGTTGGAAAAGGCTGCTGCCGGTTGCGCTCTCGGGAGCAATGGCCTTCGGGCTGGCCGCTTGCTCGGGCGGCGGCGCCGGCGGCGGCAACGCGGCGAGCGGCGGAGAGAGCGCGGGCGCTTCTCCGAATGCGGCAGAATCGCCATCGTCGGCTTCGGCTTCGGCGTCGGCTCCGGCTTCGGAATCGGGCGCGAAGACGGACAGTACCGGCTGGGACGGCATGAAGTACGTCGAACCGATTACGCTGACGACGGTGAAGGGCATCGGCACGAACTACTTCTTCAAAAAAGGGGAAACGATCGAGAACAACGTCCTGACGAAGTTCGTGAAGGAAAATTTGGGCATCGACGTCAAGTACGACTGGGTCGTGACCGACACGAACGACGCGTTCAAGACGAAGCTGCGCCTCATGCTCTCCTCCGGCGACAAGATGCCGGACATCATCGCCTACCGCGGCGACGCGGAAACGCTCAACATGCTGATCGATTCGGGGCAGTTCATGGACGTGGGCGAGTTGTTCGACCAGTATGCCGGCGACGTCTACAAGCAGGGCGTCGCGTTGAATCCGGATACGTGGCTTCCGGTCATGCGCGACGGCAAGAAGATGGCGCTGCCGATTCTCGATTACGCTTACAACGACGACATGCTGCTGTGGCTGCGCCAGGACTGGATGGATAAGCTCGGTCTGCAAGGGCCGAAGACGCTGGCCGACTTCGAAGCGATCATGGACGCCTTCGTCAACCGGGACCCGGACGGTAACGGCAAGAAGGATACGCTCGGTCTGGCGCTCGGCTTCAAGAACGGCTTCCTGAACTGGATGGCCGACGCCGGCTGGATCTTCGGCGAATTCGGCACGCAGCCGGGACAATGGAACAAGGGACCGGACGGGCAACTGACGTACGGGTCCGTCGATCCGGCCGCCAAGCAGGCGTTGGCCACGCTGAAGAGCTGGATGGACAAAGGCTACATCTCCAAGGATTCGGCGCTCAAGGACGAAACGTCCGGAACGGAGCTGTTCACGAAGGGGCAGGCCGGCGCGATCGTCGCCCGCAACTGGGTGCCGGACTGGCCGTTCGGCGACTTGCTCAACAACGTGCCGGGGGCGAAGTACAAGGGCTACCCGATTCCGGTCGGACCGGACGGGAAGATCGGGGCGCAAAGCGGCAATCCGTCGGTCAACGGCTGGATTCTGGTGAACAAGAGCAGCAAGCACCCGGAAGCGATCCTGCGCTATTACAACTTCTTCTTCGACAACTGGGCGAATCCCCAGCCCGGCAGCCGGTTCGAGTACGGCTTCGCCGAAGGCTACGACTGGGCGAGACTGCCGGACGGCACGATTACGAAAGATCCGCAGAAGTATCCGGAACTGTTCCCGGACTACGCGGACCGCACGCACCTCGTCGAGCCGATCTACTATTCGCTCACGTTCGAAGGGGCGCGCATTCCGTCGCTGTACGCGGAGACGATGGCGAAGCTGGCGGACGGGGCGGAGCCGGTGACGCCGTACGAGAAGCAGACGGCGGCCATCCGCAAGAAGGAGAACATCGACGCGATGAAGATCGTGCTCGACCAGAAGGACATTCGCATGAAAAATTACTTCCAGGGCCCGCTGACCGAGACGATGAAGCAGAAGAACGAATTGCTGAACAAGCTCGTGAACGAGACGTACAACAAGATCATTTACGGGCAGGCCGGGATCGACGAATTCGACAAGATGGTGTCCAACTGGAAAAAGTCGGGCGGCGATCAGATCACTAAGGAAGTGAACGAATGGTACGCCGCCAACGCGGCGAAATAACAGCGGACGGCAGCCGTCTCCGGGAGGGAGCGGCTGCCTTTCGTCTTTGGAAGCGGCCGGACCGCAAGGCTTCGCCGAAATACGGAAGCGACGAGTCTGCGACCGGCAAGCCTGGCGCGGGGAATAAAATGGCCGACCGTGTTCGGCGCGACTGTCGGATAAAGCTCGGCCTTGATCGTTTTTCCGTTCGCCATCTCGATCGTCACGGCCGGATGCTTGGTGCCTGGATCGACGGAACCGCCGGGACGAGGACCAGCAGAAGGCGAATCCCAATCCGCCGCCGCGCGCTCCCGGAGCAGGCTCGGGTCCGAGGGGACGAGGCCGCTTCGGCGCGTTTCTACCATATAATATATGCACCCCCAAATGCGCCATGCTGCGCTCTCCGGATGCTCCCGTCAGCTGCCCCGCGGCTTGAAAGCCACTCGGTCCTTTTTTCAAATGAATGAACTTTTTGTTGCTTTTGCTTTGGGCGATCGCTATAATAGTGAATGTTGGTCTGTGACTGTGCGATGATGCGGGAGGTTGCCGACACACCCGGCCCCTTTGCCATAGGGAGGCCGATGGGCGTAAGTCGGGTTATTCTCGCGGAGTATGTCCGATTCCAAAATTGGGCGAATGAAGGAGGGAACTTCTATGGCAAAGCAAAAAATTCGTATCCGTCTGAAAGCCTACGATCACCGCATTCTCGATCAATCCGCGGAGAAGATCGTAGAGACGGCCAAGCGCACGGGCGCCGGCGTATCCGGTCCGATTCCGCTGCCGACCGAGAAGCAGGTCATCACGATTTTGCGCGCGGTGCACAAGTACAAGGATTCGCGTGAACAATTCGAGATGCGTACGCACAAGCGCTTGATCGACATCGTCAATCCGACGCCGCAAACGGTGGACGCGCTCATGCGCCTCGATTTGCCGTCCGGTGTGGACATCGAAATCAAGCTCTAATAAGAAACCAAACCAGCCAGGAATAACACGAAAGGAAAAGAGGTGTCAACATGAAAGGAATCTTGGGACGCAAAATCGGAATGACGCAAGTGTTCGCGGCCGACGGAAGCGTCGTGCCGGTCACGGTCGTCGAAGCGACTCCGAACGTCGTGCTGCAGGTCAAAACCGTGGACAACGACGGCTACGAAGCCGTTCAGCTCGGCTTTGCCGATAAACGCGAGAAACTCGCGAACAAGCCGGCTATCGGGCATGCCAAGAAGGCAGGCACCGGCCCCAAGCGCTTCATCCGCGAAATCAGCGGCTTGCAAGGCCTGGAAGTGGGCGGCGAAGTAAAGGTTGACGTATTTGCCGAAGGGGACTTTGTTGACGTTACGGGGCTGTCCAAAGGCAAAGGAACGGCCGGCGCCATCAAGCGCTGGGGCTTCCAGCGCGGCAAGATGACCCACGGTTCGAAGTATCACCGCGGCAACGGTTCGCTCGCCACGATCCGCGACGCCAACCGCGTGCCGAAGGGCAAGAGAATGCACGGCCGGCTGGGCCACGAGACCGTCACGATCCAGAACCTCGAGGTCGTCAAGGTCGATGCCGAGCGCAACGTGCTTCTGATCAAGGGCTCCGTCCCGGGCGCCCGCAACAGCTACCTGAAGATCCGTTCGTCGGTGAAGAAATAATCATCATTGCTTCAGAAAGGAGGACCACTCATGCCTAAAGTGAATGTATATAACGTTAGCGGCAGTCAAGTTGGGGAGCTGGAGCTGGCCGAGAACATTTTCGGCGTTCAGCCGAACGTGCACGTTCTTCACAGCGCGGTCGTTCTTCAACAGGCTTCCGTTCGTCAAGGCACGCATAAAACCAAGGGCCGTTCCGAAGTTCGCGGCGGCGGCCGCAAGCCGTGGAAACAGAAGGGCACCGGCCGCGCCCGTCAAGGCTCGATCCGCGCTCCCCAATGGAAAGGCGGCGGCACCGTCTTCGGACCGACTCCGCGCAGCTACGGCTTCAAGCTTCCCCGCAAGGTTCGCCGTCTGGCGATCAAGTCGGCTCTGTCGAGCAAGGTGATCGATAACGAAATCATCGTCCTCGACCAACTGAGCATGGCGCAACCGAAGACCAAAGAGTTCGCGGCCATTCTGAACAACCTCAAAGTCGAACGCAAGGCGCTCGTCGTCACGGCCGATTTCGAGGAGAACGTGGCCTTGTCCGCGCGCAACATCCCCGGCGTCAAGTTCGTTCCCGCAACCGGGATCAACGTTCTCGACATCATGGTGCATGACAAGCTCATCATCACGAAGGATGCGGTCGCCAAAGTCGAGGAGGTGTTCGCGTAATGAAAAATCCTCGCGATATTATCAAGCGTCCGGTCATTACCGAGCGCACCAGCGAATTTATCGAACAGCTCAAATACGTGTTCGAAGTCGATCTGAAAGCCAACAAGACGGAAATCAAGCAGGCGGTCGAATCGATCTTCGGCGTGAAGGTCGTCAGCGTCAACACGCTTCGCGTGCCGGCCAAGCCGCGCCGTTACGGCCGTTATTCCGGCTACACTTCCGAATGGAAGAAAGCGATCGTGCAATTGGCCGAAGGCAGCAAGCCGCTTGATTTCTTCGAAGCTTCGGTTTAATCCCCAGTCCGCAGAGCAAGGAGGGAAATTCAGTGCCAGTTAAAAAGTTCAAGCCGACTTCGCCGAGCCGCCGGCAGATGACGGTGTCGACGTTCGAAGAAGTGACGACGCAGACGCCGGAGAAATCGCTGCTTGCGCCTCTGCACAAGCGCGGCGGACGCAACAACCAAGGCAAAATCACGGTTCGCCATCAAGGCGGCGGTCATAAGCGCAAATACCGGATCATCGACTTCAAGCGCAACAAGGACGGCATTCCCGGACGCGTCGCTTCGATCGAATACGATCCGAACCGCACCTCTTACATCGCGCTGATCAACTATTTGGACGGAGAGAAGCGCTACATCATCGCTCCGAAAGGCCTGAAGGTCGGCGACGAAGTCGTCTCCGGCGCCGATGCTGACATCAAGGTGGGCAACGCGCTGCCGCTGGAGAACATTCCGGTCGGTACGCTTATTCACAACATCGAGCTGAAGCCGGGCAAGGGCGGACAACTCGTTCGCGCAGCCGGCACCGAAGCTCAGCTGCTCGGCAAGGAAGATGCTTACGTCACGATTCGTCTCGCTTCCGGCGAGATCCGCAAGGTGCTGAAGCGTTGCCGCGCGACGATCGGTTCCGTCGGCAATCAGGACCACGAGCTGATCAACATCGGCAAGGCCGGCCGTTCGCGCCACCTGGGCAAGCGCCCGATCGTGCGCGGCGTCGTCATGAACCCGGTTGACCACCCGCACGGCGGCGGCGAAGGACGCGCGCCGATCGGACGCAAGTCGCCGATGTCGCCCTGGGGCAAGCCGACGCTCGGTTACAAGACGCGCAAGAAGAAGAAAGCTTCCAGCCAATATATCGTTCGCCGCCGCAAGTAATCCGGCCATTCGGCCAACCCCCCAAGTTCGGGTTGAAGGGAGGATGTTTCCATGGGTCGCAGCTTGAAGAAAGGACCTTTCGTCGACGACTATCTGCTGAAGAAGGTAGACGCCCTGAACGAATCCAACAAAAAAGTCGTTATCAAAACGTGGTCCCGCCGCTCGACGATTTTCCCGCAGTTCGTCGGTCACACGTTCGCCGTATACGACGGCCGCAAGCATGTGCCGGTCTATGTGACGGAAGATATGGTCGGCCATAAGCTTGGGGAATTCGCGCCGACGCGCACGTACAAAGGGCATACCGACGACGACAAGAAGACGGGCAGAAGATAATCGCATAGAGGCGACCGGTTAGCCGGCCGCGCGTCAGCATGAGGGAAGGAGGTACACCGATGGCACAAGCAAAAGCCGTAGCGAGATATATTCGCATTCCGGCCCGAAAGGTCCGGCTGGTCGTGGACCTGATCCGCGGCAAGCAGGTGGGCGAGGCGATCGCCATTTTGCGTCATACCCCGCGTTCCGCGTCCCCCGTTCTGGAGAAGCTGCTGAACTCGGCGGTGGCCAATGCCGAACACAATTACCAGATGGACGTGAACAAGCTGGTCATTACCGAAGCTTACGTCAACGAGGGGCCGACCCTGAAACGGTACCAACCGCGCTCGCAGGGCCGCGCGTTCAGCATCTTCAAGCGCTCCAGCCATATTACGCTGGTCGTATCCGAAAAATAAGGAGGGACAACGTGTGGGTCAAAAGGTAAATCCGGTAGGTCTTCGCATCGGCATCATCCGCGACTGGGAATCCAAGTGGTATGCCGACAAGGATTTCGGGACTCTCCTTATGGAGGACGTCAAAATCCGCGAATTTCTCAAAAATAAATTGAAGGACGCCGCGGTATCCCGCTTCGAAATCGAGCGTGCCGCCAACCGCGTCAACGTCACCATTCATACGGCGAAGCCGGGCATGGTCATCGGGAAGGGCGGCGCGGAAGTGGAAGTGCTCCGCAACGAACTGACCAAGCTCACAGGCGGCAAGAAGGTCCACATCAACATCGCCGAGATCAAGAATCCGGAGCTGGACGCCATTCTCGTGGCCGAGAGCATCGCGCAACAGCTGGAGCGCCGCATCGCGTTCCGCCGCGCCATGAAGCAAGCGATCCAACGGACGCTGCGCGCCGGCGCCAAGGGCATCAAGACTTCCGTCAGCGGCCGTCTCGGCGGCGCCGAAATCGCCCGCACGGAAGGCTACAGCGAAGGAACGGTTCCGCTGCACACGCTGCGCGCCGACATCGACTACGGAACGGCTGAAGCCCATACGACGTACGGACGCATCGGCGTCAAAGTATGGATCTACCGCGGCGAAGTCCTCCCGGCGAAGAAGAACAGAGCCGCTCAGGAAGGAGGCAACTAAACGATGCTCGTCCCCAAACGCGTCAAGCACCGCAAGCAGCATCGCGGGAAGATGAAGGGCGCCGCCAAGGGCGGCACGCAAGTCAACTTCGGCGAATACGGTCTGCAGGCGTTGGAGCCTTCCTGGATCACGAACCGTCAGATCGAGGCGGCCCGTATCGCGATGACCCGCTACATCAAGCGGGGCGGTAAAGTATGGATCAAGATTTTCCCGTCCAAACCGATCACTCAGAAGCCTCTCGAAGTCCGGATGGGTAGCGGTAAAGGGAACGTAGAGAAGTGGGTTGCCGTCGTCAAGCCGGGCAGAATTCTGTTCGAGCTGGCCGGCGTCCCCGAGGAAGTCGCACGTGAAGCGATGCGTCTTGCGGCTCACAAGCTGCCGATCAAGACGAAGTTTGTGAAACGTGAAGAACTGGGTGGTGAAGCGAATGAAGGCCAGTGAATTCCGCAACTTGACGTCGGTCGAGATCGAGCAGAAAGTTGCCGGTTTCAAGGAAGAGCTGTTTAACCTCCGTTTCCAGCTGGCTACCGGCCAACTGGACAATCCGCACCGCATCCGCGAGCTGCGCAAGGAGATTGCCCGGGCCAAAACCATTTTGCGCGAGCGTGAACTCGGCATCGGTTGACAACCGGCCCCAACACCCGTACACCGCTTCCGGGAAGGAGGATTTCAATGAGCGAACGCAACAACCGCAAGGTGCAGATCGGCAAAGTCGTCAGCGACAAGATGGACAAAACGATCGTAGTGGCTGTCGAAACGTACAAGAAGCACAGCCTCTATCATAAACGCATCAAGTACACGAAGAAGTTCAAGGCTCACGACGAAAACAACGAAGCGAAGATCGGCGATACCGTGAAGATCATGGAGACCCGTCCGCTGTCGAAGGATAAGAACTGGCGCCTTGTGGAAATCACCGAGAGAGCCGTTATTCTGTAACGCCTATTCACTGTAGCCGAAAGGAGGACCTGCGATGATTCAACCGTTTACGAGACTTGCCGTCGCCGACAACTCGGGCGCGAAGGAATTGATGTGCATCCGCGTGCTCGGAGGAACGGGACGCCGCGTCGGCCGCATCGGCGACCTGATCGTGGCTTCCGTCAAACAAGCAACGCCAGGTGGCGTTGTCAAGAAGGGCGACGTCGTCAAGTGCGTTATCGTTCGTACGAAGCGCCCGGTTCGCCGCAAGGACGGCTCTTACATCGCGTTCGACGAGAACGCCGCCGTCATCGTCAGGGAAGACAAGAGCCCGCGCGGAACCCGGATCTTCGGACCGGTCGCCCGCGAGCTGCGCGAACGCGACTTTATGAAAATCATTTCTCTGGCTCCGGAAGTGCTGTAAGCCGGCCGATGTCCATGGAGAAACACTCGAGGAGGTGTACCCATGCCCCGTCTGAAAAAGGTGCTCGAATCGCACAACAACAAGCTGCACGTGAAGAAGAATGACCAAGTCATCGTCATCACCGGCAAAGATAAAGGCAAGAAGGGCCGCGTCATCGCCGCTTACCCGCGCGAGAACCGCGTCCTCGTCGAAGGCGTGAATATGGTCAAGAAGCATACGCGCCCGAGCGTGAACAATCAGCAAGGCGGCATCATCGAGCAGGAAGCGCCGATCCACGTTTCCAACGTGATGCACGTCGACCCGAAGAGCGGCAAGCCGACGCGGATCGGCTACAAAGTTCTGGAGAACGGCAAGAAAGTTCGGATCGCCAAGCGTTCCGGCCAAGAGATCGACTAATTGCAGTACGGACGGAAAGGAGGTCACTGTGACAAATGGCAGCAAGAATGAAAGAACGTTTTCTGAATGAAATCACTCCTGCCCTGATGCAGAAGTTCAGCTACAAATCGGTCATGCAAGTGCCGAAAGTCGAGAAAGTTGTCATTAACATGGGCGTCGGCGACGCGATCCAGAACTCCAAAGTGCTGGACGCAGCCGTCGATGATCTGCAGCGGATCTCCGGCCAGAAGCCGGTCATCACCCGCGCGAAGAAGTCGATCGCAGGCTTCCGCCTTCGCGAGAACGCTCCGATCGGAGCCAAGGTCACGCTGCGCGGCGACCGCATGTATTACTTCCTCGACAAGCTGTTCAACATCTCGCTTCCGCGCGTCCGCGACTTCCGCGGCGTTTCGAGCAAGTCGTTCGACGGCCGCGGCAACTACACGCTGGGCATCAAGGAGCAACTCATCTTCCCCGAAATCGAGTACGACAAGGTCGAGAAGGTTCGCGGGATGGATATCGTGATCGTAACGACGGCGAAATCGGACGAAGAAGCGCGCGAGCTGCTGACCCAATTGGGCATGCCGTTCGCGAAGTGACGTCGCCCACCCGGCCTTAAGGAGCCGAGGGACCCATTGGGAGGTGTGAAAGCAAGTGGCCAAAACGTCGATGAAAGTGAAGCAACAGCGTCCGCCGAAGTTTAAAGTCCGTGCTTACACGCGGTGCGAGCGTTGCGGACGTCCGCACTCCGTACTGCAAAAGTTCAAGATCTGCCGGATTTGTTTCCGCGAGTTGGCATACAAAGGCCAGATTCCTGGCGTCAAAAAAGCGAGCTGGTAATCAGCCTAGTTCGGGAAGGAGGTTTACCCCATGGTTATGTCTGACCCCATTGCAGATATGCTGACGCGCATTCGCAACGCGAACCTGGTGCGCCACGAGACGGTGGAAATGCCGGCGTCCAAGGTCAAGAAGCAAATCGCCGAAATTCTCAAGCGCGAAGGCTTCATCCGCGATGCCGAATACATCGAAGACAACAAGCAAGGGCTGATCCGTATTTTCCTGAAGTACGGACCGAACAACGAGCGCGTCATCACGGGGCTGAAGCGCATCAGCAAACCGGGCCTGCGCGTATACACGAAGGCGAGCGAGGTGCCGCGCGTGCTGGGCGGTCTGGGCATCGCGATCATCTCGACGTCGAAGGGCATCGTCACCGACAAGGAGGCCCGCCAAGTCAAGTCCGGCGGCGAAGTGCTCTGCTACGTTTGGTAATTCAACCCGCACATGTGAGGAGGTGTACCCATGTCCCGTATCGGACGCAAACCGATCCAGGTGCCTAACGGCGTGAACGTGAACCTGGACAACAACGTGATTACGGTCAAAGGACCGAAAGGAACTTTGTCCCGCGAACTGCACAAAGATATGAAGGTGACGGTCGACGGCAACGTCATTACGGTCGAGCGTCCTTCCGATCAGAAGCTGCACCGCTCGCTGCACGGCACGACCCGCAGCATCGTCGCCAACATGGTGAACGGCGTAACCGAAGGCTACTCCAAGAGCCTTGAACTGGTCGGCGTCGGTTACCGCGCCAGCAAGTCCGGCAACAAGCTCGTTCTGAACGTCGGCTATTCCCATCCGGTCGAATTCGTTCCGGAGAACGGCATCGAGTTCGACGTTCCGGCGCAAAACCGCGTCATCGTCAAGGGCATCGACAAGGAAGCTGTCGGCGCCATCGCCGCGAAAGTGCGCGCCGTTCGTCCGCCGGAGCCGTACAAGGGCAAGGGCATCAAGTACGAAGACGAGCGCATCCTCCGCAAGGAAGGCAAGGCCGGCAAGAAGAAGTAACGAAACGAAGTTGCGGGTGGCGTGAAGCTGCCCACATGCAACCGTTAAGGAGTGTGTCCTAGGATGATTACCAAAGGCGATAAAAATAAAGCCCGTCTGAAGCGCCACCTTCGCGTGCGCAAAAAAATTACGGGAACGAACGAACGTCCGCGTCTCTCCGTGTTCCGTTCTTCGAAGCATATCTACGCGCAACTGATCGACGACGTCAAAGGCGTCACGCTGGCGTCCGCGTCGACGGTCGACAAGGAGCTCGCTCCGCAAATCAGCAACGGCGGCAACGTCGAGTCCGCACGCAAGGTCGGCGAGCTGATCGCGAAGCGCGCCAAGGAGAAAGGCTACGAGAAGGTCGTGTTCGACCGCGGCGGCTACCTGTATCACGGACGCATTCAAGCCTTGGCGGATGCGGCTCGCGAGGCCGGTCTGCAGTTCTAAAAATTTGGGCATAAGGAGGTTAACGACTTGCGTGTAGATCCGAATACGTTGGAACTTACGGAGAAGATGGTCCAAATCAACCGCGTATCCAAGGTCGTCAAAGGCGGACGCCGCTTCAGCTTCAGCGCACTGGTCGTTGTCGGCGACGGCAAGGGCTGGGTCGGAGCCGGCATCGGCAAAGCCAGCGAAGTCCCGGATGCGATCCGCAAAGGCATTGAAGATGCCAAGAAAAACCTGATTTTCGTTCCGCTTGTCGGAACCACGATTCCGCATGCGGTCGAAGGAAGATTCGGCGCCGGCAAAGTGCTGCTGAAGCCAGCTTCCGAAGGTACGGGCGTCATTGCGGGCGGTCCTGTCCGCGCGGTGCTCGAACTGGCTGGCGTCGGCGACATTTTGACGAAATCGCTCGGCTCCTCCAACTCCATCAACATGGTGAATGCGACGTTGGAAGGCTTGTCCCGACTGAAGCGCGCCGAAGACGTGGCGAAGCTCCGCGGCAAAACCGTGGAAGAGCTGCTCGGTTAAGGAGGGGACAACATGGCGCAATTGCAAATTACGCTCAAGCGCAGTCTGATCGGCCGTCCCGGCAAGCAACGCGCGACGGTGCAATCGCTCGGACTCCGCAAGCTGAACTCCACCGTCATCAAGGAAGACAACCCCGCCATTCGGGGCATGATCAACCAGGTCAGCCATCTGATCGAAGTCAAGGAAGTTTAATGCGGCAACGGCCTTCAACCGGTTCATCAGCATTCGGCTGACGACAACGGTTGAAGGAGCCAGGCGCAAATCACTCAAGGAGGTGCGACGAACGATGAAATTGCATGAGCTTTCTCCTGCTGAAGGATCCAAGTTCAGTCGCAAGCGCGTCGGTCGCGGCATCGGCAGCGGAATGGGCAAGACGTCCACCCGCGGTCACAAAGGTCAAAACGCTCGTTCCGGCGGCGGGGTTCGTCCCGGATTCGAAGGCGGCCAGAACCCTCTGTACCGCAGACTGCCGAAGCGCGGGTTCAACAACGACCGCTTCGCGACGGAATATGCGATCGTGAACGTGGAACAGCTGAACCAGTTCGCGGCAGGCACGGAAGTGACGCCCGAGCTTCTGCTCTCCGAAGGAATTCTTAAGAATCCGAAGGACGGCATCAAAATTCTCGGCGACGGCGAACTCACCGTGCAACTGACGGTCAAAGCCCACAAGTTTTCGCAATCCGCAGCAGAAAAAATTCAGGCCGCCGGCGGTAAAACCGAGGTGATCTAATGCTTGCGACCGTCTCCAACATATGGAAGGTAGAGGATCTTCGCAAAAGGATCCTGTTTACCCTCTTCATTTTGCTTGTCTATCGCGTTGGTTCTTTCATCCCGGTGCCGAACATTGACAAAAGCGTGCTTGAGATGGCGAACGAACAGGGCAATGAGCTGTTCGGTCTGCTGAACACTTTCTCCGGCGGCGCTCTGTTTCAGTTCTCGATCTTTGCGCTCGGGATCATGCCGTACATTACGGCGTCAATCATCGTGCAACTGCTCTCGATGGACGTCATTCCGAAGTTTGCGGAATGGGCCAAAGAGGGCGAGAACGGCAAGCGCAAGTTGGCGCAGGTGACGCGATACGGAACGGTGATCCTGGGGCTCATCCAGGCGTTCGCGACCGCGATCGGATTCAACCGGATTTACAACAGCAAGATGGTGCTGGAACCGTCGGCCGCGACTTACATCATGATCGCCATCGTGCTCACCGCGGGCACGGCGTTCCTGATGTGGCTGGGCGAGCAGATCAACGAGAAAGGGATCGGCAACGGGATTTCCATGCTGATGTTCGCGGCGATTATCTCGCGCATTCCGACTTATGCGCAAGACATTTACCGCGATCAGTTCGCGAACAACGATGGACAGGTGTTTTGGAGCGTGCTGCGCTTGATCATCATCGTCATTGTCGTGCTGCTGATCGTCATCGGCGTTATCTTCGTGCAACAGGGCGTGCGGAAGATTCCGGTTCAGTACGCGAAGCGCGTCGTCGGCCAGAAGATGTACGGAGGACAATCGACGCACATCCCGCTGAAAGTGAACGGCGCCGGCGTCATTCCGGTCATCTTCGCTTCCTCGCTGCTCATGTTCCCGATCACGATCGCTCAGTTCTGGTCCGGCCACGATTGGGCGAATTGGATCATCAACCATCTGTACTATGACAAACCGCTGGGCATGGTGCTGTACATCCTGCTCATCATCGGCTTCACCTTCTTCTACACGTTCGTTCAGTTCAATCCGCAACAATTGGCGGACAACATGAAGAAGAACGGCGGCTACATTCCGGGCATTCGCCCCGGCAAGCCGACGTCCGGCTACTTGACGCGGGTCATCACCCGCATCACGCTCGCCGGCGCCGTGTTCCTGGCCGTCGTCTCGATTCTTCCGGTCATCTTCGGAGCGCTGGGAGATTTGCCCCGTTCGGTGAGGTTGGGCGGCACGTCGCTGCTCATCGTTGTCGGCGTCGCGCTCGAGACGATGAAGCAGGTCGAGAGCCAGCTGATCAAGCGCCACTACAAAGGGTTTATCAATAAGTAGCAACCGCCATGGGAGGAACAGCAATGAACACTCTGTTTATGGGGCCTCCTGGCGCCGGTAAGGGTACGCAGGCCGAACGGATCGTTGCACAGTTCGGCATCCCGCATATTTCGACCGGGGACGCTTTCCGCTTGGCAATGAAAGAGAACACTCCGCTCGGACAGAAGGCCAAAGAGTACGTCGATCAAGGCCTTCTCGTCCCGGACGAGGTGACGAACGGAATCGTTCGCGACCGATTGGCTTTGCCCGACTGCGATTCGGGGTTCCTGCTCGACGGATTCCCCCGCACGCTGGCGCAAGCCGAAGCTCTCGACCAGATGTTGGCCGACCGGGGCCGCAAGATCGATCACGTCATCAACCTGAAGGTGGACCGCAGCCTGCTGCTCGCCCGCCTGACGGGGCGGCGCATTTGCCGGTCTTGCGGAGCGACGTACCACGTGCTGTTCAATCCGCCGAAGCAGGAAGGAATCTGCGACAAGTGCGGAGGGGAGCTGTACCAACGCTCCGACGACACGGAGGAGAAAGTCGGCACCAGGCTTGACGAGTATATGAGCAAGACAGCGCCGTTGCTCGAGTATTACGGCAACAAAGGGTTGCTCCGAGAAGTGGATGGGGAGCAGGATATCGACGCGGTTACGGCCGAGATTGCTTCCCTGCTGAGAGGGTAGCAGGCCATGATCGTGTGCAAATCCGAATCGGAACTGAACTTGATGCGGGAGGCCGGACGGATCGTCGCCGAAACGCACCGCCTGATGAAGCAGGCGATCTGCCCGGGCATCACGACCGGGGAGCTGGATCGAATCGCCGAGGCTTATATTACGAGCCAAGGCGCGGTTCCTTCCTTCAAAGGCTATAACGGATTCCCGTCCAGCATATGCGCTTCCGTCAACGAGGAGCTTGTTCACGGGTTCCCCGGACCGCGGAAGCTCGTAGAGGGCGACATCATCAGCATCGACATCGGCGCCAAGTACAAAGGGTATCACGGGGATTCGGCCTGGACATACGCAGTCGGGAAAATCAGCGAGGAAGCGCAGCGTCTTCTGGATGTGACGGAAGCCGCTCTCTACGCCGGATTGGAGCTGGTTCGCCCCGACATTCGTCTGTTCACGATCTCCCACCGAATTCAGAAGGTTATCGAAGATGCCGGGTTCTCGGTCGTTCGCGAATACGTCGGTCACGGCGTCGGCGCCGAACTGCACGAGGAACCGCAAATTCCGAACTACGGCATTCCCGATCGGGGACCGCGGCTGAAGCCGGGTATGGTGCTGGCGATCGAGCCGATGGTCAACGCGGGAGAGCGGTACGTCCGGACCCTGGAAGATAACTGGACGGTCGTCACGGTGGACGGCTCTCTATGCGCACACTTCGAACATACGGTTGCCGTTACCGAGGACGGGTACGAAATTTTGACCCGTACGGAAGCTTAGGTGAATCGTCATGACCGAACATGCGGGATTGTCGCCTGGCGACATCGTGAGAAGCCGCCGCGGCAAGGACGAGGGCCAGCTGGCCGTCGTCATCGCCCTCGAAGGCGATCGGATCGCGCTCGTGGCCGACGGCGACAAGCGCCGGTTCGACCGGCCGAAACGGAAGAACGTGCTGCATCTCGAACCGACCGGCCTGGCGAGCGGCGAGGTCGCGGACAGTCTTCGCGAGACCGGGCGAGTGACGAACGGCAAGCTGAAGTTTGCCGTCGTGGATGCCCGAAGACGGCTTGAAGCGCATGCTGAAGAGAAAGGAGATTGACCGTGGCCAAAGAGGACGTCATTGAGGTGGAAGGAACGGTCATCGAACCGCTGCCGAATGCGATGTTTCGGGTCGAGCTCGAGAACGGACATCAGATTTTGGCGCACGTATCCGGCAAGCTGCGGATGCACTTCATCCGCATTCTGACCGGAGACAAGGTGGTCATCCAATTGTCGCCTTACGATTTGACGCGGGGGCGGATCACCTACCGCAAGTAAGCTCGTCCGATATGCCGCACCACTCGTGCCGGCCGGTGCGTCGCTCATGGGGGCGGGCGCTGGCAAGCGCACATTCAAGGAGGTTATGATCATGAAGGTGAGACCGTCGGTCAAACCGATTTGCGAGAAATGCAAAGTCATTCGCCGCAAAGGCAACGTGATGGTCATCTGCGAAAACCCGAAGCATAAACAAAAACAAGGCTAAGAGGAGGTGCTGTTCACGAATGGCACGTATTGCTGGTGTTGACCTTCCCCGCGACAAGCGCGTGGAAATCGCCCTGACGTACATTTTCGGAATCGGCAAATCGACTTCCCAGAAGCTGCTCGCCACCGCCGGCGTCAATCCCGACACGCGCGTTCGCGATCTGACCGAAGACGAACTGACCCGCATCCGCGACCTGATCGACAAGACGCTCAAGGTCGAAGGCGACTTGCGCCGCGAGATCGCCCTGAACATCAAGCGTCTGATCGAAATCGGGTGCTATCGAGGCATCCGTCACCGCCGCGGCCTGCCGGTTCGCGGTCAACGCACGAAAACGAACGCTCGCACGCGCAAAGGTCCGCGCCGTACGGTCGCGAACAAGAAGAAGTAAGGGGGGATAACCTAAATGGCACCCAAAGGCAAAAAAGTCGTCCGCACGAAGCGCCGCGACCGGAAGAACGTCGAATCCGGCGTCGCGCATATTCGCTCGACGTTCAACAATACGATCGTCACGATCACCGACCCGCACGGCAACGCGATCTCCTGGGCCAGCTCCGGCAACCTGGGCTTCAAGGGTTCGCGCAAGAGCACGCCGTTCGCCGCTCAGATGGCCGCCGAAGCTGCCGCCCGCGCCGCCATGGAGCACGGCATGCGCGCCGTCGAAGTGATGGTCAAAGGCCCGGGCGCGGGACGCGAAGCCGCAATTCGCTCCTTGCAAGCCGCCGGTCTGGAAGTCAGCATGATCAAAGACGTCACGCCGATCCCTCATAACGGCTGCCGTCCTCCCAAACGCCGCCGCGTCTAAAACGAGCCCTGTGGTATCAAACGAGAACAACTTGTGAATAATGGTTGTAACGGTTAGGCATACTACATGGTTTGCCCGCGTTCGGGCATGCGGCGAGCGCGACCGAACCGGGCGAACAAACGGCAACGTCCGCAACGCAGCGACGTTTTGAAGGAGGGGTATGGTTGTGATTGTGATCGAGAAGCCGAAAATCGAGTCCGTGGAGATCCAGGAAGACAAGAAGTACGGACGTTTTGTCGTCGAGCCGCTGGAACGAGGCTACGGCATGACGCTGGGCAATTCCCTCCGCCGCATTCTGCTGTCGTCCTTGCCGGGCGCCGCCGTCACTTCGGTGCAGATTGACGGAGTGCTTCACGAGTTCTCCACCGTTCCGGGCGTCATCGAGGATGTAACGGAAATCATCCTCAACCTGAAACGACTTTCGCTGAAGATTCATTCCGACGAGGAGAAAGTGCTCGAGATCGACGCGGAAGGCGAAGGTGTCGTGACGGCCGGCGACATCAGAGCGGACAGCGACGTAGAGATTCTCAATCCGGAACTGCATATCGCGACTTTGGCTTCCGGCGCGCGCCTTCATATGCGCATCTTCGCCAAACAGGGACGCGGCTACGTTCCGGCGGATCGCAACAAGAAGGAAGATCAGCCGATCGGGGTCATTCCCGTCGATTCGATCTACACGCCGATTACCCGCGTTAACTATAAAGTCGAGAACACCCGTGTCGGCCAAGTGACCAACTACGACAAGCTGACGCTCGAAGTGTGGACCGACGGCAGTATTCGACCGGAAGAAGCGGTCAGCTTGGGCGCCAAGATCTTGACCGATCACCTGTCGCTATTCGTCGGATTGACGGACGAAGCCAAAGACACCGAGACGATGAAGGAGAAGGAAGAGGACAAGAAGGAGAAAGTGCTCGAGATGACGATCGAAGAGCTCGACCTCTCCGTCCGCTCCTACAACTGCCTCAAGCGGGCCGGCATCAACACGGTGCAAGAGCTGATCACCAAATCCGAAGAAGACATGATGAAGGTTCGCAATCTGGGCCGCAAGTCTTTGGAAGAAGTGCAGGAGAAGCTCGAAGAGCTCGGTCTCAGCCTGCGCAGCGATGATTAACCGCAACAATTAGCAGCAAGGAGGGAAAACGATGGCTTATCAAAAACTGAGTCGCGATTCCAGCGCCCGGAAGGCTCTCTTCCGCGACCTGGTGACCGACCTGTTCCTGTACGAACGCATCCAAACGACCGAGGCGAAAGCCAAGGAAGTGCGTTCCATCGCCGAGAAGCTGATCACGCTCGCCAAGCGCGGCGATCTGCACGCTCGCCGGCAAGCGGCGGCGTTCGTGCGCCGGGAGACCCTGAACGGAGAGCAAGACGCCATCCAGAAGCTGTTCTCCGATCTGGCGTCGCGCTATTCGGAACGTCCGGGCGGATATACCCGCATCTTGAAGCTCGGTCCCCGTCGTGGCGATTCCGCCCCGATGGTCTACCTCGAACTTGTAGATCGCGCGTAAAACCGGAACAAGAAAGGATGGACCGAACTCGCCTTCGGATCATCCTTTTTTTGTGCACGATGCAGCGGAGGATAGATCGATGCGCAAAATCGGCCTGCTCGTAAGTTACGACGGCTCGGCTTACAACGGCTACCAGAGCCAGCCCGGGGGCAATACGGTGCAGGACAAGCTCGAGTACGCGATCCGGGTGCTGACGGGAGAAGCCGTTCACGTGAGCGGGTCCGGGCGGACGGACGCCGGCGTCCATGCCCTCGGGCAAGTCGTCCACTTCCGCACCGAGTCCCGCATCCCCGTCGAGCGCTGGCCGCTCGCCTTGAACGCCCGGCTTCCGGACGACATCGTCATCCGCGCCGCACAGGAAGTCCCTCCCGATTTCCATGCCCGCATTTCCGCCATTCGCAAGACGTACCGCTACGTCATCAACAGCGGCCGTTTTCCCGACGTGCTCGAACGGCATTACGTCTTCCACCATCCGACTCCTCTCGACTTCGCGGCCATGCGGGAAGCGCTGCCGCACCTCGTCGGAGAGCACGACTTCACGTCGTTTACGTCGCCTGCGTCGACGCAGCTGCACCACGTTCGCACCATTTACGACGCCGCGTTGACCGTTGAGCCCGTGCCTGGCGGAACGATCGAGGAAGGGCGCGGTCGGGCGACGTTGACCGTCACCGGCAGCGGCTTTCTTTACAACATGGTGCGAATTATCGTCGGCACGGTGCTGCAGATCGGCGAAGGGAAACGTTCGCCCGCCGAGATGGCCGCCATTCTGGCCGCCAAGGACCGCTCCAAGGCCGGACCGACAGCGATGCCGCATGCGCTCACGCTGATGAACGTCGAATACGGGCCGGAATGGGGAATCGATTGGGAAGCGGCGTCAAGGATCCGGTAACGTTGTTGCACCGGGGTTTCTCCCGATTTTTAACTTGCGGTGCCGGTATTTATGCTGTAAAATAAATTTTGTGCGTTCTTCATGGCTATCCCACGGCCCCGGTGAAGATACGCCGCGTTTTCCCGTGTCCGACGTCCTGCCTTACCCGAAGACAGCGCAGGTTTTATTCGTCCGGCACCGGCATTTCCAAGCGATTATGAAGCGATGTCTTGACGACATTGAGCGGAATACAACGACAACGCAAGGAGGATCTTACATGCGCACAACTTATATGGCGAAGCCGAACGAAGTGCAGCGCAAGTGGTACGTCATCGACGCGGCGGGCAAGACGCTCGGCCGGCTGGCGACCGAAGCGGCTTCCCTGATTCGCGGCAAGCACAAGCCGGAATTTACCCCCCACGTCGATACGGGCGACTTCGTCATCGTCATCAACGCGGACAAGGTCGTTCTGAGCGGCAAGAAGCTGCAGCAGAAGAAGTATTACACCCACTCGCAATATCCGGGCGGCCTCAAGACGACGACGGCCGGCGAGATGCTCGCCAAGCGTCCGTCCCGCCTGATCGAACTCGCCGTATACGGGATGCTGCCGAAGAACAAGCTCGGCCACCAGCTGAAGACGAAGCTGAAAGTGTATGCCGGCGCGGAGCATCCGCACCAAGCTCAACAGCCTGAAGTTTACGAACTTCGCGGTTAATCGAAAGGGAGGACTTACCTATGGCTCAAGCGAACTATATCGGAACAGGCCGTCGGAAGCATTCGGTTGCCCGCGTCCGTCTCGTACCGGGTGAAGGCAAGATCACGATCAACAAGCGCAGCATCGATGAATATTTCGGCCTGGATACGCTGAAGCTGATCGTCAAGCAGCCGCTCGTGCTGACCGAAACCGACGGCAAGTACGACGTCATCGTCCTGGCCAACGGCGGCGGCATTTCCGGTCAAGCCGGCGCGATCCGTCACGGCATCTCCCGCGCCCTGCTCAAGGCCGATCCGGAACTGCGCGTCACGTTGAAGAGAGCCGGCTTCCTGACCCGCGACCCGCGGATGAAGGAACGGAAGAAGTACGGCCTCAAGGCGGCCCGCCGCGCTCCCCAGTTCTCGAAGCGCTAATTTTTTGCGGAATGTGCCTTCCCGCTGTCACCAGACGGCTGGGAAGGCATTTTCTATATAGTAGCCCAGAAATGGCAGCTGGGGCGCCGTTCTAGAGATTGCCATAGAAAGTAAGAATGAATTCATTGAATAATCCGATAAGATAACGTATAATTTTTAGGCAATAAGTGATACCTACTTGTCAACAGGGGGTTAGTCGGATGAACTTGCTGGAAAAGGAAGCGCTGATCCGCGAGAAAGCGGAAGAGTTCGAGAACGCCTCTCCCGAGACCGTCATTCGCTTCGCGGTCGAGACGTTCCCCAAGATCACGTTCGCCTGCAGCTTCGGCGCCGAGGACGTCGTTCTGGTCGATATGCTTCAGAAGATTAGTCCGTCCACGGATATCTTCTATTTGGATACCGACTTCCACTTCAAGGAAACGTACGAGACGCGGGACCGCCTGATGGAGCGGTACGGCCTGAACTTCATTCAAGTGAAACCGGAGCTGACGCCGGAAGAGCAAGCGGCGAAGTACGGCGACGAGCTGTGGAAACGGGATCCGAACGCTTGCTGCAACCTGCGCAAGGTGGAGCCGCTCATCCGCATATTGGGTCAATACGACGCCTGGATTACCGGCATTCGCCGCGACCAGGCGCCGACGCGGGCGAACGCGAAGAAGATCGAGTACGACACGAAGTTCGGACTCGTCAAGTTCAATCCGCTTGCCGCATGGACCAGCGAAGACGTCTGGAACTACATCCGCGCCAACAACGTCATCTACAATCCGCTTCACGACCAGAACTACCCGAGCATCGGCTGCGAGCACTGCACCCGTCCCGTCAAGCCGGGCGAAGATCCGCGCGCGGGACGTTGGGCCGGCACCGACAAGACGGAATGCGGACTGCATAAATAACACAGAAGGGATAGACGACGAACATGAGCTTGATTCAACCGCATGGCGGCACGCTGATCAACCGGTTGGCGGAAGGCGCGGAGCGCGAGGAACTGCTGGCGAAGGCGTCCGGACTGGCGAAGATTACGGTGAATGCCCGCACGGTTTCCGATCTCGATCTGATCGGCGTCGGGGCGTTCAGCCCGCTGACCGGCTTCATGAATGAAGCGGATTACAACTCCGTCGTCGAGCATATGCGTCTGGCGAACGGCCTGGTGTGGAGCATTCCGATTACGCTGGCCGTTGCGGAGAACGAGGCGGCTTCGCTCGCGGTAGGGCGTCAAGCGGCGCTTGTCGGCGAGGACGGGGTCGTGTACGGCATCATCGACGTGGAGAGCATCTACAAGGTCGACCAGCGCCATGAAGCGCGCAAGGTGTTCAAAACCGACGAGACCGCGCATCCGGGCGTGGCGAAGCTGTACGAGAAGCCGAATCTGTACGTCGGAGGGCCGGTGCGGGTGCTCCATCGCCCGAAGCCGGAGAAGTTCAATGAGTATTACTTCGATCCTGCCGAAACCCGGCGCATCTTCGCGGAGAAGGGCTGGCGGACCGTCGTCGGGTTCCAGACGCGCAACCCGGTCCACCGGGCGCACGAGTACATCCAGAAGTGCGCCCTGGAAATCGTCGACGCTCTGTTCCTCAACCCGCTCGTCGGCGAGACGAAGTCGGACGACGTGCCGGCCAACGTCCGAATGAAGAGCTACCTGGCCCTGCTGGAAAATTATTACCCCAAAGACCGCGTCTTCTTCGGGGTGTTCCCGGCGGCGATGCGGTATGCGGGCCCGCGCGAAGCGATCTTCCACGCCATGGTGCGCAAAAACTACGGCTGTACCCACTTCATCGTCGGACGCGACCACGCGGGCGTCGGCGATTATTACGGCACTTACGAAGCGCAAGAGCTGCTCCGTTCGTTCCCGCCGGAAGATCTGGGCATTACGCCGCTGTTCTTCGAACACAGCTTCTTCTGCAAGAAGTGCGGCAACATGGCGTCCAGCAAGACGTGCCCCCACGGCAAAGAAGACCACCTGACGTTGTCGGGAACGAAGGTTCGCGCCATGCTGCGCGACGGCATCAGTCCGCCGCCGGAGTTTTCCCGTCCGGAAGTGGCGAAGATCTTGATCGAAGGCATGGTTGAAGCCGGCACGACGTCGAACGCTTGAGGAAGCGATTCGGCAATTCCGCATAAAAGACCGCCTCGTCCCATAAGATGTACTACTTCGGTGGGACGAGGTGGTTTTTTTGTTGGGTACGGGAAAATCGGGCGGTTCCCAGACGCGCAAGCCCCGTCTTGTCGTTTGGATCGGCGGGAAGGGCTGGCTACGCCTCGGCTCGCTCGCCGGCTTGCTGCTGGTCGTGGCGATCGCGCTGTACAGCGAAGTACCGTCCGTCCATACGTGGACGTATTGGACGACACCGCTGACAGGCAAGGTCATTGCCCTCGACGCCGGGCACGGAGGAGCGGACGGCGGCGCCGTCAGCCGCGACGGCGTTATCGAGAAGGACATCAACCTGGCCATCGTCCTGTACTTGCGCGACTACTTGCAGCAGGCCGGGGCGCTCGTCGTGCTGACCCGGGAAGGGGATTACGATCTGGCGGACAAGGACGTGAAGGGCTACTCGAAGCGGAAGACCGCGGACCTTCTGCGGCGGGTCGATACGATTCAGAACCGGAAGGCCGACCTGGCGGTCAGCATTCATCTGAACAGCGTTCCGTCTCCCCACTGGTCGGGCGCGCAAACGTTCTATTCCGAGACCGTCCCCGACAGCAAACGGCTGGCGGAAGTGCTGCAGAAGGAAATCCGGGAAACGATGGGCAACACGAACCGGGTGGCGCTGCCGAACAACACGGTGTACCTGCTCAAAACGCTGCAAATGCCGTCCGCCCTGGTGGAGATCGGCTTCCTGTCCCATCCGGCCGAGGCTCGTCTGCTGGCGAACGAGACTTACCAGAAGAAGGTGGCCGCCTCGTTGTATCGCGGAATATTGCGCTACTTGTCCGGAGAAGGGCTGCCGGTCCAATCGCAGTCCTAGCTCCTGCGTTGTGTTATAATGAAGAGGAAATGTCGCGGAGAAACGAGGGCTAATGCACATGGTAACGAGAGTGAACGTGTTGGAGGCGCTGAAGTCGGTCGCCGAGCCTACGCTCAAGCAGCCGCTTGCGGCGCTTGGATTGGTTAGAGATATGGTCGTACGGGAGTCGGGCGTCTCGATGACCGTCGTCGTCCACCCCGACAGCGTTTCGCAGACGGAGAAGCTTAAGCGCGAGCTGGCGAGCGCGCTTGGCACGCTGGATATCGGCGACCCGCATATTCGGATTCGAGCCATGACCGAGCATGAGATGGCCGAAACGTTGTCCAAACTGAACGGCGCGGCAGCGGGCGGTTCGCCTCCGCAAACGCCGCCGCCGGTCAAAGGGCACGGCGCCGGCCTGGAAGCGACGCCGCTGCTCCGTCCCGACAGCAACGTCCAATTTATCGCCGTCGCCAGCGGCAAGGGCGGCGTCGGCAAGTCGACGGTCACCGTCAATTTGGCCGTCGCCCTCGCCCGGGCCGGCAAGCGCGTAGGCTTGATGGACTGCGACATCTACGGGTTTAGCGTGCCCGACATGATGGGCATCGAAGAAGTGCCGCAGCAGGTGGGGAACAAGATCCTACCGGTCGAACGGTTCGGCGTCAAAGTCATTTCGATGGGCTTCTTCGTCGAGGACAACAGCCCTGTCGTCTGGAGAGGGCCGATGCTCGGCAAGATGCTGCGCAACTTCTTCGCGGAGGTCGATTGGGGCGAGCTCGACTACGTGCTGCTGGACTTGCCTCCGGGCACCGGCGACGTCGCCTTGGACGTCCATCAGATGATTCCCCAGAGCAAGGAAATCATCGTGACGACGCCGCACGCGACCGCGGCGTTTGTCGCGGCTAGAGCAGGGGCCATGGCGGTCAAGACGAACCATGAAGTGCTCGGGGTCGTGGAAAACATGTCCTGGTTCGAAAGCGAAGGCAGCGGCAAGCGGGAGTACGTGTTCGGGCGGGGAGGCGGCGCCAAGCTGGCCGAAACGCTGCATACGGAGCTGCTGGCCCAATTCCCGCTCGGAGCCCCGGACAATCATCCGGCCGAGCCCGACTTCTCGCCGTCCGTCTACAAAGCCGACACGCCTGTCGGACAAGAGTACGGCCGCTTGGCGGCGCGCATTATCGAACGCTGCGGCAAATAAACGGCAAAAACCGGCGCGAGCCGGTTTTTTGCCGTTTTTGGAGCCTGCGGCTTTCGCCTGGTCCTTAGCTCGATTCGCCTGAAGCCGAGCCTTGGTTCTCGCCTTGTCCGCCGCCCTGATCTCCCTGTTCTCCGCCTTCGGAGGAAGGCTGCTTTTTCAGGGGATTCAGCTCTTCTTTGACGACGCTTTGCAGCATCTTCATGATTTCCAGCTTGAAGATCGGATTTTGCACCGCTTCTTGCACCGCGCTCATCATCTGCGTCCGATACTCGCTCGTCTTCATCGCCTCGAACATCACGCTCTGCATTTCCTTGCTTTTGAAGATGTTGGTGAGCTCTTTTTGGTAAGAAGGGTCTTTTAACAGATCTTTGTGAATTTGCTTGTTGTTTTTGCTGACCGCCTTGGCGAATTCGCCTGCGAACTTCGGGTCGGTCATAATGTTTTCCAGCACTTTGTCATATTCGGGCGAAGTGAGCACGTCCTTCACCGCCAATCGAACTTGCTCTTGATCTGCCGGAGTCAAGCCTTGCATGTGAAGGCTGCTCATCCCGTATTTGGCCGTCGAGGCTTTTTCCAGCGCGGCTTGCGCTTCACTCGAACCCAGGATGTCGATAACCATCGACTTGACGTCCTTGTAGCTCATCTGTTCGTTGCCGCCGCTCGATTCCGCGCCGCAGGAAGCCAGCAAACCGCTGAAGCCGACCAGCGCCCATAGCGGCAACAGCCGATAACCGAAGTGTCGACGCATACCGTGCTTCTCCCTTCGTGAAGCTTCTGAACGGTAGTATGCGACGCCGACAGCGCGAATATAAGGGGGCGTTCATGGCTTTTTGGCTTGAACGTGGTAAAATGGAGGGGAAATGACAGAGGAGGAATTGGTCTTGAATTTGCGCAAATGGATGTCTTTGTTCGGCATCACGATTTTAATCGGGGGCGCGGCCGGTCTGATCACCGGAGCCGTTATGCTGCTTTGCGACTCCTCCTTCCGTTTGGTGAAGACGGAGGATTGGCTGTTCAATTTCGTCATGATGGCGCTGGCGGGCCTGAGCTTGGGCGCATTTTCGCATATGGGCTTTTTCGCATATATGATGTTGAATTACATCGCTCGCAGCATATTCAAACGACCCTATTTATGGGTGGCGCTTCAGGGGTTCTTCGCCGTTTTCGCCCTGGCGGAAATCGCTTATTGGACGTACGGAAGCCGTTTCCCGCAAGCCACTTTCTGGGTGCTACCGTTAATGCTCGCGGCCGCTTCCGTGGCGGTCGGCTGGTGGAAGGTCAAGGAGACGGCCGCGGGAGCGTGGCTGCCGACTTTGTTCTTTATGATCGCGGTCACGGCGATCGAAGCGGTGCCCGGATTCCGCTCCGGCAAGTGGACTTCTCTGCTGTTCACCCTTGTTCCCTTGTTTATCTGCAACGCGTACCAGATTATGAAGCTGCACCGGCTTCTGGAGAAGCCCAAAGACAAATCGGCTCCCGTGGCGGCGGGAGCCCACTGACCGATATTTTTCAAACCATTTGATTCCAGGCCGATTTGTCTTGGACCGGACTGCCCTTGGCTTCCGTTTGGCTGAGCAATTGCGAAACGGTGACGAAGTCGTATCCCTTGGCGCGGAGCTGGTCGATGATGACCGGCAAAGCTTCGTGAGTCTGCAGGCACGAATCGCTGGCGTGCAGCAAGATGATGTCGCCGGGATGCGCTTTGGTCACGACACGGTTCACGATCGTCTGAACGCCGGGATTTTTCCAATCGAGCGAATCGGTATCCCATTGAATGACCTTGTAATTCAACTGTTCGGCGATGCGCAGCACGCGCTTGTCGAAATCGCCGTTCGGCATGCGGATGAGGTTCGGCGTCCGTCCCGTCATTTCGGTCAGGATGCCGCCTGCCAGCATAATCTGCTTGCGGATATCCTCGTCGCTGAATTGGCTGTAATTGTCGTGCTTGTGGCCGTGGCTGCCGATTTCGTAGCCGCTGTCGACGATCTTCTTGACAATATCGGGATGCGTCTTGCTCCAGGGCGAGGACAGGAAGAACGTCACGTTCTTGACGCCCTTGCTTTTGAGAATGTCCAGGATCGGCTCCGCCCGCTTATCTCCCCAGCTGATGTCGAAGGTGAGGGCGACGACTTTGCGATCGGTCGGCACGCTGTAGATCGCGGCCGGGGGATGCGGCGAGAAGACGCTGATATTGTCCTTCTCGGTCCAGACGACGCCTGCGGCGAAGACAGCGGCAAGCAGCAGGTAAAAAAACCGCTTGATGTGCTTGGCGTTATAAACGAAGAAGTGGTTCATGATGAAACGTTCGCTCCTTTCCCTAATGGAAGTTTTCCACGCGCCGTTCGGTGCTAAGACAGGCTTGGTCCCTATCAATGTATGCTTGGACACTGACAAGTTATTCCGCGCCGCGAGCGCAATCGGAGGGAACCTATGTTTACCAGGCAGGCCATCGTTCGCAACTGGCAAGAAGCCCGTCCTTATTTGATTTTTGCGACGATTTTGTTCTTTGCCAGCGTCGTTGTCGGGGGCGCGTCGCAGGGACAGGTCGAATGGCTCGACAGCACGATCGGCAACTTGAAGGAAATCGCCCAGAACGTCTCCCAATCCGATCACCCTCGGCAGACGATGTTTTCCTCCATCGCCGTCAACAACATCTACGCCTCGCTCACGGCGATGTTTATCGGCATCCTGGGCGGCATTATGCCGATCATCACCCTGATTACGAACGGCATGGTGCTGGGCTACTTGTTCAAAGGACTGGCCGATCAGGGCGAGAATATCGGTCTGTTGATCGTCCAAGGCATATTGCCCCACGGCATTCTGGAAATTCCGGCCCTGCTGTTTGCTTGCGGCTACGGCGTCCGGCTCGGCGTGCAAGTGATCAAAGGCATCTTCGGCTCCCTCATGGGCAAGACCGCACCTTGGAGCGGCTTTGCCTTCGCGCTCAAAGGAAGCTTCCCGGCGGCGCTGCTGCTGATTGTCATGCTGCTGGCCGCCGCTCTGGTCGAGAGCACGATCACCTACGGGATCATGGCTCGCCACCCGGTCTGAAAAAGAAGGCGGCCTCGGACGTTTCGGACAGTCATAAAGGTGGCAGAAATGGAGCATAACAGTAAAACGGTCCGACTCGTCAGCTCGGAACGGAAATTGCTGCGACTTCGAACAGGAGGCTTGGAGCATGCCGATGCTCGGGATGATGTTTACGGAAAAGGAGTGCAAGGAGTTCGACTACCTGCTGCGCAAAGAGATGGACGAGATGTTGCTCGACATGAGCGACCGCCGTCTCGACGGCCCCGTGAAAGAAGCCATTACGAAGCGTTATAAAGTCATCTTCCGCATGTACGCCCGGATCGCGCCGCCGCGGGAGCTGTCCCGTTACGCCCTCGGACTTCGGTCAAACCGGCATTGACGACAAAGCGCAAAAAAAGCGGGCGAAAGTCCGAAATGAGGCTTGACTGGCACACCCGGCGTGTGATAAATTATCTAACGCCCCATTCGGTTGGGGCGGCAGCAGGTCGGCTTGCTTTTCGTCAAACGATGGCTTTGTCGAGAAAGATTACCTGTTGCAAAAGCCTAGCGCTTTATGGTATATTATAAAGGTCGCCGCCGAAACGGCGACGACATCGAAGCAACCAAACTTGCTCCTTGAAAACTGAACATCGAGTGCAAAACGAAACCAATAGCAAGACATGAGCCGAATTGGCTCTCTGATAAGGTTTACCTTTTTTGGAGAGTTTGATCCTGGCTCAGGACGAACGCTGGCGGCGTGCCTAAT